>Ga0302180_10000095_pt1 | contig 78200 bp, 75 predicted proteins | sample I_Palsa_E3_2_FD_200575 | JGI IMG/M metagenome (GOLD analysis project Ga0302180, IMG submission 200575) | Peat permafrost microbial communities from Stordalen Mire near Abisko, Sweden - I_Palsa_E3_2 | ecosystem: Environmental > Terrestrial > Soil > Palsa > Peat permafrost | place: Sweden...
AGCGCCGCACTTGACCGCGCCGGTGATTCGCCCGCGATAGTGATCAGCGATCGATTCTGGCGCAATCGCCTCAATTCCTCTCCCGACGCCGTTGGGCAAATTCTTCGCCTGAACGGGCAAATCGCGACCATCGTGGGAATCACTCCAAAGGATTTCAATGGCGCGCTGTCTATATATTCAACTGAGCTGTATGTCCCGAACACGGTCTCGGCTGCACTCGCTCCGGAACTCGGCGACGACCTTCTACATCGACGCAACGCCAAGGAATTCATGGCACTGATGTGCTTGGAGCCGGGCGTCACGATTGACTCTGCGGAAGCGGCTCTCGATGCGATCACACGTCGTCTCGATGCGGAGGATTCTTCGTCGCCAACGCGAACAGACAAAGGCAAACGCGTGACGTTGCTTCCGGCTGGCACTAGGGTGCCGATTCCCCGGCAATTGAGGCCGGTGTTATTCGGTTTCTTCTTCGCGCTCATGGGCTTGGTCATGACCCTTGCGTGCACGAATCTCGCAAACATGCTGATTGCACGCGGCGCCAATCGCCGAAAGGAATTGGCAATTCGACTGGCGGTCGGTGCGAGCCGTTTTCGACTAATCCGGCAGATGATGGCTGAAGGCATTTTGCTCTCAATGCTTGGCGGCGTCGCAGGATTTGTACTCGCGTATGGCCTGTCGATATTGAACTCCCGAATCGTTCCACCCACCGGGGTTCCGCTCGAAAACGATTTCAGTCTCGATTGGCGCGCGGCCGTTTTCGCGTTCGGCCTCGCGCTGATTTGCGGCATCGGATTCAGCTTGGCGCCAGCGCTGCAAGCGACGAAGACCGATGTGATTCCCGCACTCAAAGAGGGCTCGACGTTACGTTTGCCGGGATATCGGCGTTTCGGCCTGCGTAACTTGCTGATGGTCTCCCAAGTTGCGGGATCGCTCATGCTCCTCCTGATCACCGGATTTCTCGTCATAGGAATCCGTAAGGTGAGCAGCACCGAAACCAAATTCGATCCAAACACCATGTATCTTTTGTCGATTGATCCGGTGCGCGACGGCTACTCACCGGAAAAAGCGCAAACATTTTTCGAAAAACTTCCCGATCGCCTCCAGACTGCCGGCCCGGTTCGCAGCTTCGCTCTTGCTGGTCAGGCTCCCTTTGTACTCAAAGACGAAGATGACGCCATCCAGTTGACCGTCGATGACTCAGGGGCACCATCGCGAATAGAACAGCCCGTAATCGAGGAAACCGTTGGCTCGGGCTACTTTGACACGCTCAGCGAATCGATGCTGGCTGGCAGGGAATTCGAGGAAAGCGATCAACGCATCCAGACGGCCAGCCAGGCAGTCGCATCGAAGAATGCCTCTTTGCCAGTGGTGTCATCCGTGGTGACGCCCGTTGCGACACCCGCTGTCCTGCCCGTCGTTATGAACGAGACCGCAGCGCGCAGACTTTTCGGAAATGAGAATGCAATCGGGAAACACGTTAGAGACGACAACCAGTCTTATGAAGTAGTCGGCGTGGTTCGCGATTTGAAGTCAGGAATGGGGATAATTCAATCCGTAATGTATTTGCCGCTGACATCGCGCGATTTTGCGCGGCCGCCGGCCGGAGGTATCACCATTCTGGTGCGGTCGGATGCGGGAAGCGATGCGCTAAGCGTCGTTCGAAATGAGATCGCTTCGATCGATCCCAATCTGACGATTTTCAACGCGCAATCGTTGAGCGACTACCTCAATAGCAGCCGGTCCGCCATTCGGCTTGCCACCCAGACGTACGGCGGAATTGGTGTGTTCGGCTTGGTGTTGGCCGCAGTCGGACTTGCCGGCGTCACGGCCTACGCGGTTGCGCAAAGGCGCAAGGAGATCGCCATCCGCACGGCCCTCGGCGCAACGAGGGCGCAAGTGTTGCGGCTGGTGCTGCGTGAAGGCGGGGCTCTGGTAGGTGTCGGAACGGTTCTAGGATTTTTGGGCGCGATGGCGCTGGCAAAAATGCTTTCAGCGCTCACCAATATTTTCGTGCAGGCGCTCAGCGTCGGCACAAACAACGCACGCTTGCTCGTTGGCGCACCACTGCTGCTGGCAGCCGTAGGGCTGCTGGCCTGCTACATCCCCGCCCGGCGCTCTGCGCAAATCGACCCATTGAGAGCCCTCCGCGAGGAGTAGGGCTGCCGCCCGGCTGTCGAGTTCTGCCGTCCCGCCGGCTCTTCGGCCCTAGTCAAATCGCGGCATACGTCATCCCCGATCGAGTCTGCGTTACACCCATACACGTAGAGACGGCGGCCGTCAACGTCCCTCTCAATTCAAAAATCCACGCGAGATAGCCCCCCGATGCCTCCTATCTGGTAGAACGGCAGCGAGTTATACCCGTCAGTTAACCTTAAGAACTCTAACGCGATGGTTACATATAAGTCTGACCTACACCGCGCTATCGTATCTACTAAGAGAGAGCAGCGCCTCTCCGCGGAGATCACGATGGAAATTCCCGACTACTACGAGTTCCTCCAGATCAGCCCGAATGCCGACCACGAAACAATCCACCGCGTTTATCGCTTCCTGGCGGGCCGCTTTCACCCGGATAACCCAAAGACGGGCAATCCGGAAGCCTTCTTCCTGTTGAAGGAAGCCTATGACGTGCTGGCCCATCCAGAGCGCCGCGCCGAATACGATGAATCTCGCAAAAAGGAGTCGCACAAGTCGCCCCCGCTATCCACGTCCATTGATTTTATGGATAGCATCAACGGCGAGATGAACCGCCGGTTGGTGATACTGGCGCTTCTCTACATTCAGCGTCGCACGAATCCTTATCAGCCGGAACTTTCACTTTTCGAAGTTGAAGCGCGCATGGGTTTTCCCCGGGATTATTTGGAATTTACGGCCTGGTATCTGCGAAACAAAGGCTTCATCGACCGTGCGGACAACTCCGATTTCACACTAACCGCGGAGGGCGCAGATTTCGTGGAAACGAACCGCGCGAATATTCCCGTTCTAAATAAATTGCTCACCGGTGGCACCGAATCACCCGCTGCAGATGGAGTGGCAGCGAAGGCCTTGAACGCTTCCCCTACTCCTATCATCGTTCCCGGGGCTGGCGATGATCGCGCAAACGGGAATAACGACGCCTGATGAATCGCATTGGACTCTTTGAGCGGTTTGCGCATCAAATGAAAAGTGCGAGCGCGTAACTCTGGCTCAGATTTTCTCCGGGCACTGATCGGCGTCGCCGTTATGCTTTTTGCGACAGGCGCGCAGGCCGCAAGTACGCCCATCCCGCACGGCACTCTCGAGCTCATCGCCGAGAATCAATGGATCGCGCCGGGACATACGCTGAATCTCGGATTGCATTTCCAACTCGAGAAGGGTTGGCATGTTTACTGGGTCAATCCGGGCGATTCCGGCGAACCGCCGCGACTGACGTGGCACCTGCCGCCAGGCATCACCGTTGGCCCGATGGAGTGGCCCACGCCGCGGCGTCTCGGAACAGCCACCATCGCGGATTTTGGCTACGAGGACGCAGTCACGCTCATCGTCCCTATCCATGCGGCCGCGAGCTTGTCGGCGAAACAGCCCGCGCAACTCGCCGCCGACGTAAAGGTGCTCGTATGCCGCGAGATTTGCATTCCGGGCAAGGCGCAAATCTCGCTCACGCTTCCGATCAAGTCGCAGCCATCTTCGCCCGATCCAAGCACCAGTAGTCTGTTCGCCGTCGCGAGAAAATCATTGCCTCAGCCCGCGCCAGGAAACTGGAAATTCAGCCTGACCGGTGCCAAAGATTCTTTCGTGCTCTCCGCGAATATCGGCCGCCAGATCACTCAGGCGGTTTTCTTTCCGGTCGCGGAATCGCAAATCGATAATGCGGCACCGCAGAAGCTCGCGCCCAAGCCCGCTGGTTTTCAGTTGACACTTCGAAAATCCGACCAACTTCTCAAGCCAATCGAGCGTCTGAAGGGCGTGCTTGTTATCTCTGCCGATCGGTCCTACGCAATTGACGTGCCGGTCAGCAAGCCTCGCGCGGCGAAGAACAGCGAAGATGCTGAAATCCAACTGGCACAATCCGCGTCCAATCTTTATCGAACCTTGAAGGAGGAACCGCAAAAATGAAGCGCACGAATTTATACCTGATACTTGCTGCTCTGGTTCTATGTGCCGTGCCCGCGCTGTTCGCGGCCGCGAAAGTCGGCGAGTCAGCGCCGGACTTCACAGCCACTGCCAGCAGCGGCAAGACATTTCGCCTCGCCGACTATCGCGGAAAATATGTGGTCCTCGAGTGGCACAACAACGGCTGTCCCTACGTCGGCAAGCACTACAGAAGCGGCAACATGCAGTGGCTGCAAAAAGAGTGGACGGCCAAAGCGTCGTCTGGTTCACGATTCTTTCTTCCGCGCCGGGCCAGCAGGGATACGTGACCGCCGGGGAAGAGAACAGCTACCTCGCCAAGATGCAAGCCGCGCCCACCGCCGCGCTGCTCGACCCGAGTGGTGACATCGGCCACCTCTACGACGCGAAAACATCTCCGCAGATGGTCGTAATCAATCCCCGGGGCGTCGTGATCTACGATGGCGCGATCGACGACAAACCCACGACCGACCTGAGTGACGTCCCCGGCGCGACGAATTACGTAAGCCTCGCGTTACAGCAATCCATGGCCGGAAAAGAGGTGCAGACATCCGCTACGCGCCCCTACGGCTGTTCGGTCAAATACGGGGATTCGTCCCACTAGCCAGACCGGGTCACGATTCTGGGGCGCTGACGATTTCCGTTGCGTTACTTTTTTTCGTCGGTTTTGTGCATCAGGTCTTCAACGAGCGGGCGAACCAGATTCTTCGAAAGCAGCTCCTGCAATTGCGGTCCCAGCTTTTCGAGCACTCTCGCCACAACTTCATCCACGCTCGGCGCGGGTTGCGCGGGCGCGGGCGCCACAGCAGTTTCGGCCTGAGCCGCACTGGAGGCCGCAGGCTCGGGGACGGCCTCGACAGGCAGCTTCTGGGAATCAGGCTGGGCAATAATCGCGGAAATTTCTGGCGCGGCAGCGGACTCGATAATCGGCTTCGAAGCCGGCGTCGCAACTTCGGCTTCGGCTGCAGCCGCAGCGGGGGCCGGTTCGGGCTCGGTCGCAATAGCGGCGGGCGCGGCAACGGACTGAACTTCTGGCGCGACATCTGATGGCACAACCGAAGTCTCGACTGTAGCCATGCGTCCAATTTCTCGCGGCGCGATTCCGGCAGACTCCAAAATCGCGACCGGCGACGCCAGTGGTTCTGTCTCCTCAGTTTCTTCCACGCGAGTCACAGATTCGAACTCGGCAGCCGGAGTTTCAGCGGCTTCGATCCCAGCGGCTTCGATCCCGGCAGCTTCGATTGCGGCGGTTTGGCTCGGGGCAACTTGGGCCGGACCAAATGCGCCCGCCCAAGCAGTCGCCTGCTCGACGGACCCAGCCTCGCTCGTCTGCGACGGCGGAGTTCCCAGCGCGACACTCTCCGGCGGAAAGTGAATCGCTTCGAGCGTTGAACGCGGCGCAGCTTCCGCTGCGGCCGGCTCAAACGCGAACGATTCCGGTTCGGGTGTCTCAACAGCCGTGCTCTCCGGCGGCGCCACTTCGTGCGCGAAAAATTCCCGCGCAGCACGGGAAGCAGCCGGGTCGGATGCCGGCGAAGCGGCCTGAACTTCCGGCACAGCATTTTCTTCTGTAGCGGGAACCCCCGTTTCTACGAGCGTTTCCGCGAGCTCAGTCACATTCCATTCGCCCCGATCCGCAGGCACTGGATTCGCAAGCGCAGGATTCGTAAGCTCCGGATTCGCAAGCGCCGGAGTCATCAAATCCGTAAATGTCTTGTCGGATTGAAATGAATCTTCAAGCGGCTTGAGCCACGCAGGCGACGCCGGCGCGGCGGGTTCTTCAACCTCGACTTGAGCCTGGACGGGAGGAGGATCGTCGAACGCACCCGCAAAAGCGCGCAAAAACGATTCGGAAGATGGCGGCTCGGGATTAGGCTCTTCCGTCAAAATCGGACTATCGGGAATTGTGTCGGCAGCTAGCGGCTCTATTGCTGCATTGCTCTCCGGCACAGTTTGAGCGGCGGGCTCGTCCATCAGAGCCGCCGAGAAACTCGGAACTTCAGCGGAATTCACTTCATCGCGTCGCCGCCAATCAACTCTGGTTTCCGATGCGCCCGCCTCCTCTTCAGCCGACGCGAAGTGCTCCGTTGAAAATTCAGCAGCGGACGTCACCGCGACGTGCGCCGTCTGTCCCGCTCCCGCAGCGCCCTCATCATCATCAAGCGATCGGCGTCCCGTGCCGAACGCATACGCCTCTTCTTCCGGCGTCGGATCCGGGAATTGAGGAAACGCCACAGGCGTTGGAGGCGGCGGCTTCGGAATTTCGAGAACGGGGACTTCCGCTTTGGGCTCAGGCTTTGGCGCCTTCGCCATCACCGACGTCACCATGGCAATCAACGGATCTGGCGGAACGAATGGTTTTTTGAGAATACCGTCGGCGCCCACGCGGCGCGCTTCCGCTTCGTCGAGCGGATCAAACGCCCCAACCAAAAGAATCACCGGTATTTTCGAAAAGCGCGGATCCTTCTTGATAAATTCGCAAACTTCATAGCCGTTCCGCACGGGCATAAACACATCGGCGAGAACGACGTCAGGATTCAAGTCGGGCATTTTCCGGACGGCAGCTTCGCCGTTCCCGACGGCTATGACTTCGATTCCATGGTCCTGAAACGCCAAAGCAACCATCTTCTGGATGTTGCTGTTGTCGTCAGCGACCAGAATTCGAGGCACCGAAGCTCCGCTCTTTGATGTGCCGAATCGCGACACACCCGCCATTCAGTAAGCCTCATTCGTAACATTCCACAGGAGGGGAGTCAACGAAGATGGACGGAGAGCGTGCCGCACCAATCAGTAGTACGCGCGGCAGCGCGTATCAGTAATAAGTGTAAGCAACGCGCGAAAATACTTCTAAGAAATAACTGCTACCAGGGAATGACCTTTTTGAGGCCTTTTTTCTTTTTCTTACTGGTGGATTCGGTTGTCGGATCCGCCTTTGCGGCGCTTCCAGCGGTGGATTCCGCGCTCGTTCCCGTGCTTGTGCTCTCGCTGGTTGTTCCCGGCGAGCTCGCAGCCGGTGCCGGTTGTATTCCCGGTGAAGCGGGAGCAGCGGACGGCGGTGTTGCTCCAGGATTTGCGTTTGAGGGAGCGGCGTCGCCTGGGGGCGCAGCGGCCGGTGGCGCAGCGGGTTCGGAATTCATGGGCAAGGGGAGCGCAGAGCCTTCAGGCGCAGGAGCGACAGTGTCCGCTGGAGGTGTATCCGTACCTGTTCCGGCGCTGATTGGAACCGAAGTATCGGACCCGGCCGGCACGGTCTCGACGGCAACGGAGTTTCCAGATCCGACTCCGCCACCACCCGAAGCAATGGCTCCCGGCGCTGCCGATCCCGGCTTCAAGATATCAACCGCGGAAGTCGCCTCGACCGGCGGTTGCAAGTTTGGCTGCCCGCTGTGCGCGGCCATTGATACGTCAGGGCTCGAGCGAATCACGCTCATCGTGCGTTGAACCATGCTCGGACGCTGCGCGGCATACTTGCGTTCTTCGACGGCGCGAGCCAGCGCAGCCGGATCCGGCTGCGGCACAGGAACTCCCGCCGCAGTCAGCTTGCCTTTCGCGTCGCCCACGAGTTTCGAATTTGGATACTGCTGGACGATGCGAGCGTAGAGCTTGTCCGCCACTTCGCGGCGTTCAGCCTTGTCGTAAATGTTCCCGGCCATCCACAGCGCGTCGTCGCTCTTGGTGTAGAGCGGATAGCGGTCAATAATTTCATTCAAGCGCGCCAACGCGGCGCGATACGACCGCGGCCCTTTGACGTAGTAAAATTGCGCCACACGGAAATCGCCTTCCGCGAGAATCTCCTGCACGTCGCGCAAATGCTGTTCAGCCTTCGGAACCAGCGGGCTGTTCGGATATTTCAGCAAAAACGATTGGAATTCATCCTCGGCAAATTGCGCTTGCGAGTTATCGCGGTCGGCTTTTTCCATCATGCGGAAGTGCGCCATGCCAACTTGCATTTGGGCGTACGCGGCCTCATCGAGGAAAGGAAAGAAAGTTTCGAAGTCCTTGTAGGTTTCGATCGCTTGCGTCAGGTTCGCGGTGCCGCCTTCTTTATAGAAGGAATCGCCGATTGCCAGTTTCGCTTTGGCGAGAAATTCGCTGTCAGGATAAGTGTTGATCAGCGTCTGCAGGTCGAGACGTGCTTCCGTGTACTTCCCGTGCTTGAAATCCGCCATCGCGCGATCGTAAAGAATCTTGTCCGGCTCCGCCGAACCCGCGGCCTGGGCTCCCGGAGCGGTCTTCTTTTTCTTTTTGGTATCTTTTGTATTATCAGCGGAGAAAGCGGCGCCGGCGAAAAGAGCGAAGGCCAGTCCGGCGGCGAGTGAGAATCGAAATTTCCTGGTTATTGTTTCCATCACACCTTCTGTGTCAAGGCATCGTGTGCCAGATCGCGCATTTGCCGGAACGCCGCAGCCGGGTCAGGACTCCTAAAAATGGTAGTCCCTGTTACCAAAGTATCCGCCCCCGCCCGCACGAGCTCGGCGACGTTTTCGAGTCCTACGCCTCCATCCACTTCAATACGAAACGCGTAATTGTAGCGCGAGCGCAGTTCGCTTAGCTCGCGAATTTTTTCGAACGCGCCGGGAATGAAAGATTGTCCGCCGAATCCCGGATTCACCGACATCACCAATACTGTGTCCACCTTGTCGAGCACTTCGCTGAGCGCCGCCACCGGTGTGGCAGGATTAATCACCGCGCCTGCCTCAGCCTTATGCTCGTGAATCTGAGTCAGGACGCGATCGAGATGCACCGTGGCTTCCTGATGGACCAGGATGCGGTCCGCACCTGCCTTGGCAAAAGCCTCGATGTACTCCTCCGGCCGTTCGATCATCAGATGCACATCCACGGCCATAGAGGTTGCCTTGCGGAGTGAGGCCAGAACCGGTACTCCCATCGAAATGTTCGGCACGAAGTGACCGTCCATGACGTCGAAATGGAGCACCTGCGCTCCGGCCTGCTCGACCTTGCGAACCTCGGAAGCGATATTGGCGAGATCCGCCGCAAGGAGAGAGGGCGCGATTTCGATGGGATGCTGTCTCTTCATGTCCCCCTGCAAATTTTAGCACAGCGATGCTGAAGCGGGCGATTTTTGGATTTTCTGCGCCGGGGGATTTGTGCCACTGCGCGGAAAAACGGCGGCCCTTCGAGGATCAGGGTAAACAAGATGCCGGCGCTACGATTGCATTTTTCGTCGTTTTCGGAATCAGTGCTCGGTCCGAATGGCGGGCCTTTGTCGAAGAAAGGAATTAAAGGGTCTCTCGAAAGAGGCCGGTTATTCGGAAACTTGAAGGTCAATCTCAGCGCCTGATTCCACGCGCGAGCCGGGCGCAGGCGTTTGCCCGGCAATCAAGCCGCCTGCGAGATTGCTGTACGGAGCGACGTTTAACTTCTCGAGTTTCAGTCCGGAAGTCGTAATCCGCGCTGCGGCTTCGCCTAGCGGAAGTCCCTGTAGATCCGGCATCACGTATGCCACTGGGCGCTCGCCGAGCGAAACCAGCAAATCCACGCGCGAACTCTGCACATCTTTTGCGCCTGCCGGTGGTTCCTGCATGAGCGCGGTATCCGGCGGGACATCGGGGAAATAGCCGTTGGACACTTCGCCCAACTGCAATCCGCTTCGCAGCAGTTCGATGCGGCCCGCGCGGATGCTCTTCATCACCAAATTCGGAATCGTCGCCTCCTGCGGACCGAGGCTCAACGCCACGTGCGCCCACTGCCCAACTTTCACGCGCATTCCCGCCGGCGGGCTCTGCCGCACCACGGCATCCACCGGCTGCGCGCTGTAAATCCGGTCTTCGACCTTGACGCCAAGCCCTCGCGCTTGCAGCGCGGCCTGCGCGTCGTTGAGTTTTTTCCCGGACACATCGGGCATGACGACTTCACGGCCTTGCACAGCGAATCGCATGGCCGTAATCGCGCTGAGAAATGCCGCCGACGCCAGAACAAAAATCATTAAGGCCAGACGTCCGAACCATTGAATGCGCTGCGGAATGCTCATCAGGAATCTTATTGTGTGCGAGTCCAAGCCGAGGGGCAAGCGATAGCTCAGCGATCCCTCCTATCTCCTATCCCGTATTGGGGGGTAGCTCCTTCCGGCTCGGCTGGTGAGCGCAGGCTCGCCTCAGATCGTCAAGAAGGTGAGCGAACTAATCGAGAGCTTAGCGCGATGTCCTGCTGTGATTTATTTCAAGCCGAGGTGTCCGCAAGGTTTCAGCGAATCTCCGTCGAATCACCTGTTTTGTGCTCTCCAATCTGGAAGCGCAGAAATCGGTGGATTGCGTCGAGGGCGTCTTTGTCTGCGGAAGCGATGACTACACGCCCGCCGTTAAGAGTATCTTCGAACGAATAGCGTATGTTTTTCCGCAAGTTTTTCATTTCCGGCACGCCCGGTGGAATTGTGTCGTGGACGAACATCGGAATGTCGAAATCGCCGTTTTGAAAGGCTTGCGCGATATGTTCTAGGTGCATTCGGATCGCTTTTCGATTGCTGTCGTCCGCAGGATCGTTTACCTCCACCAGGATCGCGCCACCGTCAGGAGTCAAGAAGAAGTGGTGTGTGGTAGCCGTCTGAGAAAAGCCCATGCCCTTCTCGCCGCGCTCATTCATTTGTGAATGGGCGTCGTGCATGGGGCACATTGTTTGCGAGTCTTTCTTGTCGTCTTTCTGCCCGCTGGATGTCTGTTGAGCAGCCGCATTGGCAACGCAAACAATCGAGCAGACTGCGACCGCGAGAATCTTTTTCATTGTTGTATCTCCCGTTTTTGGTTGTGGTGCGCTCGAAGATCAAAATTCAATCTCCGAGTGCGGCTCTTTGGGTGAGCTGCAGCCAACGCCTCCAGCAATCGAGCCTGCTTGCCACGCGGGGTCTTGGCGAGACGGCGATCCCATTCGGCAAGCGTGGACCGCAGCTCGCGCCGCCAGGATTGCAAGTCACGAAGCCGGGCTTCGAGGGCTGCCAACTTCTCGGCGGCCAGCGCACGGACACGACAGCAGGGAGCGCCACCTCGCTCTCGCTCACGGAAGATGCCAGCCAAATCACCCACCGAAAAACCGATGGCGAGCGCGCTTCGAATTAACTGCACTCGCGCTACAGCTTCGTGCGGAAATAGCCGGTAGCCGGAGGCCGAGCGAGGAGCAGTTGGCAGAAGACGCCGGCGCTCGTAATAGCGCACCGTGTCCGCGCTGACACCTACCAAGCGAGCCAATTCGCCTGAGTGCAGTGGCGCATTCGGAGTCACAGAAGCAGCATAAGGGTTGGAACTAATTCCAGGGTCAAGCACATTCGCGCTCTTTTCGATTCTTGCGCCCGGGCGGTTATCAACGGCTAATCGCGCTCAGATCAGATCAGCCAGCCGCGCCGGCAACAGCCGCAAGCCTTATCGTGAGCTCGAACCTCGGCGCACTCTTTCAGCTCGGCTTAATGTTCTGATTCACGCGAAACAGGTTCGCCGGATCGTACTTCTTCTTGATCTTTGCCAGCCGCGCGTAGTTCTTACCGTACGTCGCCCGGATGCGGTCGTCGCCTTCCTCCATCATGAAATTCACGTACGCCCCGCCCGCCGAATATGGGTGGAGCGCGTTCCAATAATCGCGCGCCCAGGAGGAAATCTTCTCCTTGCTCGCCGGGTCCGGGTCCACGCCCACGATCACCTCCGCCCATTTAGCGTCGCGGTAGGCCCACGGCGTGGCCGAGTTCTTTGCGCGACTTGCTGCTCCGTCGATGGGATAGAGATGCATCGTCGAATGCATGGTCGGCAATTTGGCTGCGTGCTCGACGTGCAGCGCGATGGCTTCATCAGTGAGCGTGCGCACGAAATCGGCTTTCCAATACCATTGCATGCCCGGCGGATAGAGGCCATCGAACAGACTCTGCAGCACAGGATGCGGAATCGGGCCGACCAAGTCGAGCGCAGGAGCCTTGAAGCTCCGGATCGGCTTGAATACTTTCTCCGCTTTCTTAATTGGTCCGGTGTAGCACCACACGATACCGCACATCTTCTTGTGGTACAGATGCTCGGGGAAGGGCGGCCACGGCGGCACTGTATGGAAAGCAAAGAACCCATAGATGTCATCGGGCGCCTTTGCCATGAAGCTGCGGTACCAGCGCATCATCTCCGTTGCATCTTCCATCGGCCACAGCATCGGCCCGCCGTACTCGGTGTGCACCGGCTGGCCCTTAAACAGAAACGACGTCACGACGCCGAAGTTGCCGCCCCCGCCGCGCACCGCCCAGAAAAGGTCGGAATTTTCTTTGGTGCTGGCGGTGACGAACCGCCCATCTGCCAGCGCCATTTCGACGGCCAACAGATTGTCGATTGTCAGGCCGTACCGTCGCGTCAAGTATCCGATTCCGCCGCCCAGCGTGAGCCCGGCCACGCCGGTCGTCGAAATGATGCCCGAAGGAACCGCGAGACCGAAAGCGTGCGTGGCATGATCCACGTCGCGCCACAGCGCACCGCCCCCGACCAGCACGGTCCTCTTCTTCAGGTCCACACGAACATAATTCATCGGCGAAAGATCAATCACCAGTCCGTCATCGCATACTCCCAGCCCGCCCGCGTTGTGCCCGCCGCCGCGGATGGCGACGAGCAGCTTCTGCTCGCGGCCGAACTTCACAGCCGTCATGACATCGGCCACGTCGGCGCAACGCGCAATCAGGCGCGGGCGACGGTCGATCATCCGGTTGTATACCTTACGAGCCGCTTCGTAGCTGGTATCGCTTGGCTCGATCAGTTCTCCGTGCAAGCTGGCCCTGAAAGCTGCAATCGTCGTCTCGTCCGGCATCGTTACCTCACCTCGATTCCCGAAGATTTGACCGGTTTTTTTTACAATGGATGAGTGCCTAGCGGCACTCATATAGCATGTGACCGAGCAATCCTTGCAGCACTACACATCTGAGTAAGATAAATCACGGGTGTGGTTGCCGTCTAGACTGTCTCCTATCCCATTCAGAGTTTGACGCCTCTCTGCGACGTACCTATACTGCACGCGCCATGAATTTGAGTCCGAGGAGGACCTTTATGTTGAAACTCTTGCTGCTCGCTTCATTGATTGGCGCCTTCGCAACTGTCGGCTTTGCGCAAGGAAATGGAAAAACTCATCAACCCACGCTCACTCCGCAAACGAGCGGCACGACGCAATTGCTGATTGCCGTGAGTCCTGTGGACTCCCGTGTGGTGTGGGCGGCCGGAGCCGGCGGAACGTATGTGCTGACGACTAACGGCGGAGAAACCTGGAAAGCGGCAGTCGTGCCCGGAGCCGAGTCCCTGCAATTCCGTGATGTATACGGCGTGAGCGACAAGATCGCGTATCTACTGTCCATCGGATCGAGCACCACAGATTTTCGCATTTACAAGACTGTGGACGGTGGCGCGACATGGACGATTCAGTTCACGAACACGTTTGCGAACGATTTTACGATTGTTTCGCGTTCTGGACTCCGATCCGCGGCATCGCGCATAGCGATTCGGTCAACGGAGTATTTCCTGAAATTCGCACCCAGGATGGAGTGACCTGGCACTCCATCGCCGCGAATATGCCGCCTGCGTTGCCGGGCGAAGCTTCGTTTGCGGCAAGTGGAACTTGCACGGCAACCGAGGGAGAACAGAATGCGTGGATCGCCACTGGCGGCTCAACAATTGCGAGGATCTTAGCCACACGAGATGGCGGCAACACCTGGAACGCATACGACACTCCGCTGGTTAGCTCGCCGAGCGCGGGCGGAATCTCGGTGGCCTTCCGGGACGGCCGTCATGGAATCCTCGGTGGCGGCGACTTATCCTCAAACACTTCCGCTGACGCGGCAACGTCGGATGATGGCGGACAAACGTGGACTCTTACAAACGCGCCGCCCACGCCGGGAGCGATATTCTGCCTCGCCTACGTCAGCAGCAATCGCCAACCTCTTGACGAAATATTCCACCACGAGTACGACCGTACCGTCGTGGTCACCGCGGAGACTCAGCCGAATTTTACGTCTGGATCTGCGGCTTGGACTCCCGACGAAGGCCAAACTTGGTTTGATCTACCGATGGTGAGCGGATACTGGGCGGTCGCTTTTGCGAATCCGAAGGCTGGGTGGTTTGTCGGCAATAACGGCCAGATTCTGAAGATTAGCTTCTAATTGAGTAATCCCGCTGCGGCCCGGGCAGGCTCGGGCACCGTGTTTCGACCACGCGCTTAGATTGTGCAAATAGCAGGCTGATTCGGTGGGGGCAACGGTCACTACTCCTGATAGGGGTTACCTATGGACGACCAACTAAGGCACTACAAAGCGAAGCTCGAGTACGAAATTGATCCCTGGGACTTGAACGAGGCTCTTGGGCGAGGAGACAAGATTCTTCTTGTCGATACACGATCCCCGGAAGCCTATCGGAGAAGCCATATTCCCGGCGCGATGAATATCCCGCATCGAACGATGGTCACGGCCACAACGGCTCACCTTGATAAAGGGGCCTTGATCGTTACGTACTGTGATGGGATCCGTTGTAACGGCTCGACAAAAGGCGCGCTGAACATGCTCCAGCTCGGATTCCGCGTAAAGGAGTTGATCGGCGGCCTCGATTGTTGGCGGTATGACGGCTATCCCATCGAGGGATTGGAGACGGCGGAACCCGCCGGCTCGTGCGGTTGCTCGTAATCCAAACGCGGTTCGTAACCGAGTTTACCCGAGCCGCTTTGCGTCGGATTTCAAATTGAAATTCCGGATTAGGCGGTGCAAGTACTTGGGATGGATACCGAGGAGGCGGGCGGCCTCGATCGGACTGCCGTCAGCTTCGTCCAGCGCCGCGAGAACGAGCTCTTTCTTTGTCCGGTTCACGGTGTCGTGGTAACGGGCAGCGGCCAGTCCCGACGACTGCTCCTCGAGCAGCGCGTTGGGCAAATCTTCGGGAAGAATTTCGTCCGTGAGTCCCATCACGATCGCGTGTTCGATGGCGTTCTCCAATTCGCGAACATTGCCCGGCCAACTGTATTGCATTAAGAGAGCCCTCGCTTCTCCAGCGATGCCTTTAAAGCCGCGATTACACTTCGCCGAGTATTTATTGGCGAAATGCATAGCCAGCAATGGAATGTCCTCGCGATGCTCGCGCAACGCGGGTAAAGCCACGGAAACTACGTTCAGGCGAAAGTACAAGTCCTGCCGGAACTCTCCCGCCTTAATCGCCTCTTCCAAGTTTTTGTTGGTCGCGGCCACCACTCGCGCGTTGAATGGCAGCAAGCGATTTCCCCCCAGCCGTTCGAATTCGCGTTGCTGCAAGACGCGCAAGAGTTTGGCTTGCAGCAGCGGAGCCATCTCCCCGATTTCGTCGAGGAACAGCGTCCCGTCCTCGGCGGCTTCGAACTTGCCCTTCTTGGTCGCGATCGCGCCGGTGAAAGCGCCCTTTTCGTGGCCGAACAGTTCGCTCTCGAGCAACGCTTCCGGTATCGCGGCGCAGTTGATGGCGACGAAAGGCTTGCCGGGCCGCAATCCGTTCGCGTGAATCGCGCGGGCCACCAACTCCTTTCCCGTTCCGCTCGCGCCGCGAATGAGCACCGTCGAGTCGCTCGCAGCCACGCGCGCGATGAACTCATTGACCCGCAGCATCGGCCGGCTTTCTCCGATCAGAGAATTCTCAGACTTAATGCCTGCCTGCAGGCGCTGGTTTTCGTCTCGCAGAGAATCGAGTTTCGACAGGTTCTCCAGCGTGACCGCGGCGATGCGGGAAATCGAACTGAGAAAATAAGCATGCTCTTCGCTGAAAGCCGGGGAAGAGACGGGTGAGGTGAGATAGATCACCCCGACGATTTTCTCAATCCCGATGAGCGGCACGCACAACACGTGCTCGGCGGACGCCGTGTCAGCCGAAGCCGCGGTGAAGATGGCGGAGCGTTCCCAGGTCGCCTGCCGCACCAGCTCCTCCCGGATAACCATTTCCGGCTGTGACAGGGAGTTTCGATTCCATGTACAGGGCGCGCTGGGATCGTCGTTCGCGCTCGACTGAAGCACGATGGCGCCTTGCGCGGCGGGCACTACTTCGGAAATCAGCGTCAGCAACTCGCGCTGCATCGTTTGCGTATCGCGCGTGGAATTGATTACGTTGGCAATCTTTAAAAATGCGCACAGATCGCGCGCCACGCGGCCAATCCCTGTGGAATCCGATGGCAGGCCAGCATCGTCGAGCGACATCGTTTTCAACACCGCGCCCGACGAATCGCTACCGGAGCCGGACGAAGGCGCTTGCGCATCATCGGCGCCGGTGAGAAACACAAATTCCGCAGCACCAATACGAATTCGGTCGCCATGCTGAATAGTTTTGCGGCTTACTTCGGTTCCGTTGACTAGAGTTCCGTTGTGACTATCGAGGTCGGCGATTTCAAACACCTCGTTGGATACTTCGCTGACCGAGCAATGTCGTCGCGAAACCGCACTATCCCTCACCTCCACTTGATTGGAGGCATCCCGGCCAAGAAACAGCGGGCCATCCTTGACCTCCCAGACCATTCCTCTGGGTAAGCCGGCAATCGCAACTAGCCTCGGATGAATAAGTCCTCCCTCGGGCACAGTGTAGCTGAATTCGCGGAAGCAGCACCGCCGAATCCGCTCGCGAACGCACTTCCGCATCTGTTCCGCGCGCCGCGGTAGCCGAAAAGCTACTCGCGGTAGCTGTTCCACTACCGGGTGATGAGCCGCCGAGCATGCATGGAATCTTTGTGTGCGCCTATGCCGCTGCAAAATCAGCAGATTAGCCGGGCAGGAGCCCAAATTCGCATTTGGCCAGGAGCATGCATTACTTCAATGCGTCTGAGCAAACTTAAAGCGAAGGCGCTGAAAAGTTTGAAAGACAAATTCAGTTTGGGTTCCACTGAAAGGAGCCCCAAGGAGGAAGTTATGAAACGCAACCTTATCGGGATTATTTCGCTTGTGGCTCTGACCGTGCTGTTCAACGCAACCGGTGCCAACGCCCAGGCTCGATTGAGCGCCAATGTGCCTTTCGGCTTCACGGTAGGAACAGCGCAGCTGCCGGCCGGCTGCTACCAAATCATCACACTGCAAACCGATAGTTCGATCATGCTACGCAACTGCAAGACCGGCAACGCCGTGGTCTCGCAGGTCCGCCCGGAATATCCTCGCGACACCAAGTCGCAGATGGTGTTCCACCGTCTTGGCAACCAGTACTTTCTATCCGAAATCTGGGGAGCCGCTGGAAACGCCGAAGTCACTTTGCCAGCCTCGAAGGAAGAACAGGAGCTTCAGACTGCCGCTCGCCAATCGCAATCCGGCAAAGAGGTCGCGATTGCTCTCAACTAATGAATGGTTCGGACTCAAACGAAGAGAGCCGGAACTGGCGTTCCGGCTCTTTCGTTTTTTCGCTTAGCGATTGAAATCGGCAGGTACTCGAATCAGCAGGTCGTCTACTTAATCCCCACCACCATGGAATCGGGTCCCACTAGGTGCTCGACGCGCGTTTGCCGGAAACCGGCTCGCGCGCTTATGCGCGTTTCTCAATGGCTACAGCGAAAAAGCCATCGGTATGCTGTTCGGGAGGGAACGTGTGGAACGCGCCGGTCTGGTCGAAAAGCGAAGCTGCGTTGGCGCCCGCGGCGAGATGCGGCGCGATGGCGGCTTCCATCTCCGCGCGAGGCGCTCGCCGAAAATCTTTCCACTTCGAGAGCACCTCTCCAATCACACCGTCGTTCTCTTCGAATTCGAGCGAGCAGCTGGAGTAAACGAGCCGCCCGCCATCCTCTAGTTGTGCGAGCGCCGATACGAGCATCGCAACTTGGCGATTGTGAAATTCCGACAGATCATCCGGTTTCAATCGCCAGCGGATCTCGGGATTCCTGGCCAGTGTGCCGGTTCCAGAACAAGGCGCGTCCACCAGAATGCGCCTAAACTTTTGCCGGAAGGGAAGAGGCCGCGTCGCGTCAACTTTGGCGAGGCGCACGCCGTTCAAATGCACGCGCTCGAATTGCGCGCGCATTTCGCGAAGACGATGCGCGTGAACGTCTGTGGCGAGTACGAGAGCGCCAGGCCCCGCCGCGCGCGCTAGCGTCATCGTTTTTCCGCCTGGGGCAGCGCAGAGGTCCAGCACCGAGTCGCCTGACTCAACATGCAGCAATCGCGGAACGATTTGCGAAGCCTCGTCCTGCACCGAGATGCGGCCTTTGCGAAAAACTGCGGAGTTCGAAATGTTTCCGCCCGCGGCGTGGAACGCTTCGCGCAGCCAGCGTCCCGGCGCGATTCGAATTCCTTCACGTTCAAGCGTCTTAATGTCCGCCTCGCGGTCTTCTGGAAAAGCAAACGCGCCCGCCGTTTCAGGTGCGCGATTGTTCGCTTCGAGCAGTCCGATCGCCCGCCACTCGCCGAATTCCTTCAGCCATCGTTCGATGAGCCACGCGGGATGCGAATAGAGAATCTCGAGGTGCTCCGCTTGCGGCAGATCGCCGGGAATTAGCGATGCCACAGGAGTCTGTGAATTTTCGGCCGCTCGCCTCAGGACGGCATTGACGAACGTCGTGGCGGATCGCTTTCTCGCTTTCTTGACGAGTTCCACCGATTCATTCACGGCGGCGCGAGCGGGAATGCGATCGAGGAAGCGAAGCTGGTAAACGCCCAATCGAAGCGCGATGGCCACTTCGACGTCGAGCGCGCTGCTGCGTTTTCGCGTGTACGTACCGATCAGAAAATCGAGAAGGCGCTGCTGGCGCAATACGCCCATAGTCAGTTCGGTTGCAAGGCCCGCATCCTCAGATTTGATCTTTGCGGTGAGTTCAGCGTGAAGCAGGTCGCTCGCGAACGAGCCCTGCGATTCCACGCGCGAGAGAACGTCGAAGGCGATTTGGCGGGCTTTGCTGACGGGCATGATGTGGTTTTCGTTTCGCTCGCGATGCCGCGCGCGGCTCTGCGGCTGATTTCTTAATCGCCAAATTTCTCGCCGGGCTTGAGATGAGCGCCGTTAACAAAATCTCGCGCCGCAATTCGTTTCCGGCCTTCGAGCCGTACGGCCTCGAGGTGCAGCGAAGTTCCATCGCCGCACGCGACGAACGCCTCGCTTGCTGACAGTGAGATTGTCCCGGGAGTCTGCGGGGTTTTCTCGCGTTCGGCTGGACGGCCCCAGAGCTGGCAGATTTGACCGCGAAATTTGGTGTACGCTCCAGGCCACGGCTCCAGCCCGCGGATTCGGTTGTAAATTGCCTGCGCGCTCAAATTCCAATCAACGCTGCCGTCTTCTTTTTTCAGCGGCCGCGCATGCGTCGCGAGCGATGCATCCTGCGGCTGCGGCTGAACCTCGCCGCGGTCGAGTTTCCGCAAAGTGCTCACGATTAATTCACCGCCCGCCGCAGCCAGGCGCTTTGAAAGCTCGGGAGCAGTTTCGTCGGGGGCGATTTCAATCTCCGTTTTTTCAAGCATTGGGCCTGTATCGAGTCCCGCGTCAATCCGCATCGTCGTCACGCCTGTGCGCGTTTCGCCGTTGACGATGGCCCACTGAATCGGCGCGGCGCCGCGATAGCGGGGAAGCAGCGAAGCGTGAACGTTGATCCATCCGAGTCGCGGAATATCAAGTAGTACGCCAGGAATGATTTGGCCATAAGCAATGATGACAACCGCATCCGGCGCGACGTTCGTAATGAAATCGCGCGCAGATACGGATCTGATTTTTTCGGGCTGGAACACATGAAGGCCCGCGGCGATCGCCAAATCTTTCGCTGGCGAAGCTGCCATTTCCTGACCGCGTCCGCGGGGACGATCCGGCTGCGTGATGACCGCTTCGACGGAAATGTCCGGCGCGGCGACGAGCGCGCGCAAAGCCGGCAGCGCAAATTCCGGCGTGCCGCAAAAAATTATGCGGAGCGCCACGGCGGAATTACCAGTCCCCGGCTTTTTTCAGTTTCCGGATTTTGCGTTTGATCAGGTCGCGCTTGAGCATGCTGACGTGCTGGATAAAAAGAGTGCCGCCGAGGTGATCGATCTCGTGGCAGAACGCGCGCGCCAAAAGCCCCTCGCTGCGCATCTCGAACTCTTTGCCTGCTGCGTCCTGCGCTTTGATCGTGACGTACAAGGGCCGCACTACGTAGGCGCGGAATCCCGGCATGGAGAGGCATCCTTCTTCCTCGCGCTGTTCGCCGTCAACGTGAATGATTACCGGATTGGCGCAGACAATCTTCGCTTCGGGATTTTTTCCATTCGAGACGTCAATCACAGAAAGCCGCAGGCTGACGCCGATCTGCGGCGCGGCCAGCCCGACGCCGTTCGCCGCGTACATGGATTCGAACATGTCCGCGACCAGCTTTTGCAGCCCCTCGTCGAATTTTTCCACGTGCTTGGCGGGAGTTTCGAGCACCGGGTCGCCATATTTCACAATCGGATGAATCATCTTTTGAGTTTCCGTCGAACGAGAATTGTTTCCTGTTTTTAGAACTCGTCCAATTGCTTTTGGTATCCGGCTAAGTTGCGCCGTGTTTCTTCGAGCGAATCGCCGCCAAATTTTTCGAGAAATGCCGTCGCCAGCACGGTTGCCACCATCGCCTCGCCGGCCACGCCTCCGGCAGGCACAACGCAAATGTCCGAGCGCTCGTACGCCGCCTTTAACGGCTGTTTGCTGACGAGATCGGCGCTCATCAGCGGGCGGCGCAACGTCGAAATCGGCTTCAAATATCCGCGCACCACCACATCTTCGCCGTTGGTGATCCCGCCTTCGAGCCCGCCCGCCCGATTCGCGCTCCGCTCGAATCGCTTGCGCGCGCCATCGTACGCAATTTCGTCCTGCACATCGGAGCCGAGGCTACCGGCCGCCGCGACGCCCGCGCCGATCTCGACGGCTTTGACGGCTTGAATGGCCATCACCGCTTGCGCCAGGCGCCCGTCGAGCTTCTCGTCCCATTGCGCGTGCGAGCCGAGTCCCGGCGGAACTCCGTGCGCGACAACTTCAAACACGCCGCCGACGGAATCACCGGCACGAAGCGCGTGATCCACTTCGGCTTTCATCTTGGTTTCCGTGGCGTCGTCAACGCACCGTAGAGGCGATTCGAGATTCGCGCAAACCGCCTGGATTTCCTCCCAGGAAGCAGCGCGTTCCAAGCGAACGCGGCCGACTCCCACCGTGTGGCTCAAGATTTCAATTCCAAATTCGCGCAAAAGCAATTTTGCAAATGCGCCCGCCGCCACTCGCGCAGCTGTCTCGCGCGCCGACGCCCGCTCCAGAATATATCGCGCATCATGGAAATTAAATTTGAGCGCGCCGGCGAGATCCGCGTGTCCCGGCCGTGGCGACGTAAGCGCCTTCTTGCTATCGTCCGCGCCCTCCGAGTCTTCCACGGGAAGCGCCTTCTCCCAATTCGGCCAGTCGCGATTTTCAATCCGAACGGCGATCGGCGCGCCAATCGTCTTGCCGTGGCGCACGCCCGCCAGAATATCCGCGTGATCTTTCTCGATGCGCTGCCTGCCGCCGCGCCCAAAGCCGAGTTGCCGCCGATGCAGCTCGCGGTCAATAAATTCGACATCCACGGGCACGCCCGCGGGCAGTCCCGAAATCCAAGCGATCAGCGCCTGGCCGTGCGATTCTCCCGCGGTAAAGAATCGAAGCATCGTCTGTGAGCGCCCGCGCACAGGCGCGAACGTTGCATTCTACCGGACGCATACCTCGCGGTAAAGCCGCGCCGCGAGTGGGGAGGTGTCCTGATTTGCCAGCGGGGCTGCCAAGAGCGTTCGCGTTACCCCTGACATGGCAGCGTGCGACTCTGATAGGCTGAGGACGCTTCACGAATTGGCAGCAGACTTCGAGGGCCGGAGCGTATGACACCGGAGGGGACGATATTAGTGCTCTGGGTTGCTTGGCTGGCGTCGTGGGGCGTCGCGGAGTTCTGGTCCAACCGCACTGAAAAACGGGGTGGTATCGTTGCCGAAATCGGTTTCCGCATTCTCTTTTGGGCCAGCGCGAGTCTCTTGATTGCGCCATTCTCAGACCAACACCACGCGCAAGTGCAGTTTTGGCGCCTTAATGCTGCTCTGAAATGGATATTCGCGGCACTGACAGCCACCGGATTTTTGTTCGTCTGGTGGGCGCGCATTCACCTCGGGCGCCTTTGGTCGGACTGGCTGACCAAGAAGGCTGGTCACCGTGTCGTCGACACAGGCCCTTATCATCTCGTGCGCCATCCGATCTATTCGGGCCTCATTATTGCCGCCTTCGCAACTGCCATCGAGAAAGGAACTTCTTTCGCGCTGTGTGGGGCCGCTCTTCTAACCTTCGCCTTCTACACAAGAGCGCGACGTGAGGAACGCTTCCTGCGGTTAGAACTCGGCGAAGGCGTCTACGATGCGTATGCACGCAAGACCGCAATGCTTGTGCCATTTACACTCCGACCGCCAAGTTAGGACAGTACCCTCCAGCGAGACAGCTTGACGCCCCGCGTCGCGGACGCTACGCTCTCTGCGACCGGCACCACGCATGTGACAAATGACGCTTGACTCAAGCGACACCCAGAGCTTCTTCGGCCTCGTGTCGGATTCCCTCAAACGCCAAGTCCTGGCCTTCCAGGACTACACGCTTCTTGCCGTTCGCGCGATTGCCAACGTCTTCACTCCCCCGTGGTATTGGACCGACACCATGAGCCAGATGGACGCCATCGGCGTCGGCTCTCTGCCGATTGTGGTCACCGCAGGCTTCTTCATCGGCGTCGTCCTATTGCTGCAGACGGCCGCGCAATTTCAGCGATTCGGCGAAACAGCGCTGACCGGCGACATCGTATCGCTGGCGCTCGTTCGCGAACTCGGCCCGACGATCACCGCGCTTCTCGTCGCCGGCCGCAACGCGTCGGGAATCGCGTCGGAGCTGGGTTCGATGGTGGTCACCGAGCAAGTGGACGCGATGCGCGCGCTCGGCACCGATCCATACCGCAAGCTCGTCACGCCGCGCGTCGTTGCCACGATTCTCATGTTGCCGCTTCTCACCGCAATTGCGGACCTTGTCGGCCTCATCGGAGGCTTCCTCGTCTCGGCATTGCAACTTCGCTTAGCGCCCGCCGAGTTTTGGCATCGCGCCATCAACGTCCTCTCCTTCGGCGATTTAATGCAGGGCGGCGCGAAGCCACTGATTTTCGGGCTGATTATTTCGACTGTCGGCTGCTACTTCGGACTGGCGGTGCGCGGCGGCACTCAGGGCGTCGGCCGCGCGACCACCACTGCCGTCGTGGTCTCCTCGGTTGCGATCATCGTCGCCGATTCATTCCTCTCAAAGCTGTTCCTGTACATGTTCTGAGCCTGATGGCCGCACGTCATTTTCAGCCGTCTCGATTCCATCAGAACCGTTTTGCACCGTTCCGACTTATAATTCAGCACATGGTCGGATGTGTTTCAGCGACGCCGCTGGGTCGGCTCCAGTTTTGTTCTTCGATTTGTCCGGGGCGGGCATGAGCGATGCGCCTGGCACGAAGCCTCTCGTTGTGTTCCGCGACGTTCACCTCGGCTTCGACGAGGGCGAAGTTCTGCGCGGAATCTCCTTCGAGATCGCCGAGGGCGAAACAAAAATTCTGCTCGGCGAAAGCGGCTCCGGCAAGACGCTCATTCTCAAGCTGGCTGCAGGGCTCGTCCGCGCCGATTCCGGCGAAATCATGGTGATGGGCCAGAACATCGAAGCGATGAGCGAAACCCAACTTCTCGAATTCAGGCGGCAGATCGGTTTTGTATTTCAGGAGGGCGCGCTTTTCGATTCGCTTAGCGTCGCGGACAATGTTGCATTCCGGCTTCACGAAGAGAACGTGGCCGAATCTGAGATCGATGAGCGCGTGCGCGAAGCCCTGCGTTTCGTCGAGATGGAGCAGGCCATCGACAAATTTCCGGATGAGCTTTCTGGCGGGATGCGCCGCCGCGTATCCATTGCGCGGGCACTGGTGAATAAGCCATCCATCGTCTTCTACGATTCGCCGACCGCCGGTCTCGACCCCGTGACTTCGCAGACGATCATCACACTGATCATGCGCCTGCGCGACACGCTCGGCGTGACGTCAACCGTTGCCACTCACCGGCTACAGGATGCATTCGGCCTCGCGAATTATCGATTCGACGCAGACTCCGACAAAGTCGTCGCGCTCCCGAAAAATGGCGGCAGCAGCCCGACGCATCCGACGAACGTCATCGTCTTGCGCGAAGGCCAAATCTATTTCCAGGATGCGGCAGACACATTATTGAAATCCAAGGATGCGTATCTAAAGCAATTTCTGGCGTCAGCGGAATGAATTGGCACCAAGCTTCGTAGCTCAGGAGGGATACGATGGCGCAACGGAAGCAACTTACGTGGACCGAGTTGCGTGTAGGCGTGTTCGTGCTGGTCGGCTTGTTCGTCATGGCCGCCGCGATTTTCTACGTCACCGGCGGCGGCACGTTCGGTCCAAAGTACCGGCTGACTGCCTATTTGCCGGAAGTGGAGGGCTTGAAAGTTGGCGCGCCCGTCGCGCTTAGCGGCTTCGAGATCGGCACCGTCGAGGCCATTCGCCTCAATCCCAAGCCCGTGGATCCTCGGCATAACATCGAAGTGTTGATGCGCATCGACAAGCGCTATCAGTACAGTATCCGCTCCGATTCGATCGCCAGCCTCGTCACGCAGGGACTCCTTGGAGATCGGTACGTGAACGTCACGCGCGGAATTACCGGGCAGCCATTGCCCTCCGGTGCGGTGGTGCAAACATCGGAAGAGAAAGCCATGCAGCAGATTGTCGAGCGCGGCGTCGAACTCGAGGAAAATCTCGGCACGCTCACCGATCAAGTGAACTCGATCGTCGTCGAGCTGAAGCAAGGGCACGGCACGCTCGGCAAACTCCTCAACGATCCCGAGCTTTACAATCATGTAAATGCCACGGTGGGCAGGGCGGACGCGATGATCGCGAACATACAAGCGGGGCAGGGAACGATCGGAAAACTCGTTGCCTCGGATGAGTTGTACACCAAGGTGGACACTACGATCGGCCACGCCCAGAATATTCTGGGGGCTGTCGAAGAGCAAAAGGGCACGATCGGAAAACTTGTGTACGATCCGGCGGTCTATCAGAGCGCCAAGGATTTTCTTGACAACGGGAACGCCGTGATTACCAACGTTCAAGCGGGGAAGGGAACTCTCGGCAAACTGGCTACCGACGATACGCTTTTCGCGAATCTGCGCGATGCATCGGCGAATGTTCGCGACGCCACGGCCAAACTGAATACCATGCAGGGCACGGCCGGCAAATTATTCACCGATCCTAAGCTCTACGACAATTTGACCGGAGTTACCGGAGATATGCGCGAGCTGATTTCGGATTTCCGGCAGAATCCGAAGAAATTCTTGCACGTCAAAATTTCCATCTTTTAACTCAGACTTCGGAAGCAACGATTCGGCTGGCTGGCCGGGCAAAAAATCTCCGGCGGCCAGCAAACATCTTTCGAAATTCTCGCATCTGTGCACAATACTTGAGGCGGCATACTGCCTCCGGACCAGCTTGGGGAGAAACGGTAAATGACGATGGGGAACACGCGCGCGAACGGCGGCGTCGCAAGATTTGTCGTAGTCGGGGCGCTTTTCGCGGCGTCGGTGGCCGGAATTCTCGCGCGGCCGATGAAGGGCACGCCGTCGCAGCTTTCGAGAAACGCGCTCGCGCATCCTGCGCGAAGTGCGTCGGTGGCCGTTCAAGCTCCAAAAGCGGCTTTTGCAAAGATGTACGGCGACCTGCCGCTTCGCTTCGAAGCCAATCTTGGCCAGACCGATCGCCAGGTCAAATTTATTTCGCGCGGGGCTGATTCCGCTCTTTTTTTGACGGCAACGGATGCCGTGCTCACGCTCGATCAATTGTCAGAAAACGATGGCCGCTCGCAAAATCCAACTTCTTCTCCAAAATTACTTCGCGAGATGCAATCGCAGTTGGCGAAACACAGCCGCGTCGCTTTGCGCATGTCCCTTGAAGACGCGAATCGTAGCGCCGAAGTGCGCGGCCTTGAGCCACTTCCTGGGAAAAGCAACTATTTCATCGGAAACGATCCGCTGAATTGGCGTACGAATGTGCCCGCCTATTCGAAAGTGAAATATCAGGGAATCTATCCGGGCGTGGATCTCGTTTATTACGGCAGCCATCGCGCGCTCGAATACGATTTCGTTGTCGCTCCGGGCGCGGATTCCGGGCCTATTCGCTTGAAGATCGCGGGCGCGGACCGCATTTCGATTTCTCCCGATGGCGATCTCGTCATGAACACCTCCGGCAGGGAAGTACAGTTGGAACGCCCGCGAATCTATCAGCGCAATGGGAATATCGAGAAACCGGTGCAGGGCGGCTATTTTCTCGCCAGCGTCGATGAAGTTGGCCTGCTCGTCGGTCCATACGACCGCAATCGTGAACTCATCATTGATCCCGTGCTTCAGTATTCGACATTTCTCGGCGGCACGGCTTCCGATGCCGCCAATGGGATCGCCGTGGACTCGAATGGCGACGCCTTCATCACCGGAAGAACGAGTTCGGCGGATTTCCCGACAAGTTCAGGATCTGTTCAGACGTCGCTTCGCGGCGCGACAAATGCATTCGTCACAGAATTGAATCCCACGGGTAGCGCGCTCGTCTACTCCACGTATCTCGGCGGCACAAACGATAGCGGCACCAATGGCGACCAGGGAATGGCCATCGCCATTGACGCGCAAGGACGCTTACGTCACGGGCAGTACCGATTCGGCCAACTTTCCAATATCCAACGCGTTGCAATCCACTCTAAAGAGCGCGGCCGGAGATGCGTTTGTCTCCGAGTTGAGTCCGACGGGCTCCGCGCTACTGTATTCCACTTACCTCGGCGGCAGCGGCCCGTCGGGAGATTTCGGCGCGGGGATTGCGGTGGATACGAATAATTCCGCATATGTCACGGGCTCAACATCATCCACCGATTTCCCTGTGCAAGTTCCGCTGCAAGCTACGCTGAAGAACTCTGTTAGCGCCGGATTCGTCACGCAATTTAGCGCGGGCGGTTCCACGCTGGTTTACTCGACCTACCTCGGCGGCTCAGGCGCGCTTGGCGATTCTGGCGACGCAATTGCCGTAGATTCGTCGGGCAACGCCTACGTGACCGGAGCCACATCTTCGACGGATTTTCCGGCGACCAGCGGCGCTTATCAATCGGCTTTGAAGGGAAGCGGCTTCAACGCCTTCATGACAGAGATCCTTGCGGGCGGCGGTTCGTTTGCATACTCGACTTTTCTTGGCGGGTCCACGGCCAATGGCGGGCTCGGATTTGGCATCGCTCTCGATCCCAGCAATAACGTTTACTTGACCGGTCTGACTTCCGCGCCCGATTTTCCGATTACCGTTGGAGCGGCGCAGAGCACTCTCGCCGGGACGGGCGGACACGCGTTCATCTCTAAAATCACGCCGTCCGCTAGCGGCGTCGCGAGCCTCGTCTATTCCACATTTCTCGGCGGCAGCAACAATGCGGCGTCTGCCGACGCCGGGCGCGGGATTGCAGTGGACGTTTCGGGGGACGCAAACGTCACCGGTACGGCGATGTCTGCCGATTTCCCAGTAACACCGGGCGCGCTGCAGCCCACGCTAAAGAGCACGGGAGGGAACGCCTTCGTCACGCGGCTGAACGCCACCGGCACGGAGTTTCTCTATTCGACCTATCTCGGAGGCAGTAATGCCCTCGGCGACGCGGGGCAAGGCATCGCTCTCGATCCAAGCGGCGCTGCATATGTCGCGGGGCGGACTTCCTCCGCCGATTTTCCGACGACCACGGGCGTTTTGCGTCCGAATTTTACGGCCGCGACCGGGCAGACGAACGGGTTTGTGTCGAAGCTCGCTGCGAACGCCGTTATCGGCATCGTGCCGAGTTCAATTGATTTCGGCGACATTTTGCTGAACAAGTCCGGCCCCGCGCAGATCGTCACCTTCACGAACAATTCATCCGCGCCGCTAACGCTCTCGCCAGCTCCCGCCCTTGGCGGCGCAAACGCGTCTGAATTTCAAATTGCGTCAAGCTGCGGGACGCCAACGGCAACTGTCACCTTGCAGCCCAACGCGAATTGCACCGTCAGTGTGAATTTCACTCCGGTTACGATCGGAGCCGCCAGCGCGACGCTCACATTCTCCGACGGCGATCCAAGCAGCCCGCAAGTCGTGCCGCTCACCGGCAATGGATATCTTGATTTCACAATTACCGCGACGACTCCCGCGACGGTCAGCGACGGCAATACCACTACGTTTACCGTCACCGTCACGCCCATTGATGAATCAACGCAGACGGTCGGCATATCGTGCTTGGGAGCGCCTGTTGGCACCACGTGCGTTCTCGCGCCAAACTCAGTCACTCTGGACGGCTCGGACGCGGCTTCTTCCATCGGAACCATCACGGTCGCTTCGTCCATACCGTCGAGCGCCGCCCACGGAACTCCAACGGGGCAATTCGGCGGGAAGGGAACGCTGATCGTTTTGGCGTTCGCGACAATCGCTGGCCTGGCGATGACGCGCCGGCGCTCGCTGCGCCTCGGTTTCGGCGCCGCCGCGCTCGCCTGCTTGCTTTTGGCCGGCTGCAGCGGCCCTCCGGGAACTCCATCCGGCACATACAACTTGCAAATCACAGGCACGGCCACCCCCGGCGGCCAGACGCACTTCGTAGTCATCGTCCTCACCGTCGATTAGCGCCATTTGCCGTCGATCACAATATGTGTCGAGCGCGATGTCAAATGCGCGCGAAATGAAACGTAGGGCTGGTCGGCAGACCGGCCGATTTCCTTGACTGCAGCTACTCCATTCCTGAAAACTCAATCGCCATTTCCCGCAGCCGCCTCAAATCCAGTTTTCCCGAACCGAGATGTGGCAACTCCTCAACATAAAAAAACTGATTCGGCCGAGGAATCCACAAATTAGGCAGATCCGACTGCGATAGCTTTTCAAGCACCGGCTTCAACTCTTCCTCAGAAAGCGTGTGCACCACCACGAGCCGCTCCCCCTTCTTACCATCCGGCACGCCAGTCACGACAAACGACATCTCCGTCAGCCCCGCAATCTCATGCAGCTTTTCTTCAATCTTGATGTGCGGCACCATCTCACCGCCAATTTTGCTGAACCTGCTCAACCGATCCGTAATCGTCAGAAACCCATCTTCGTCGAGCGTCGCGATGTCGCCCGTCGTGTACCATCCGTCGTGCAATACTTCAGCCGTCTTCTCCGGTTTGCCAAGATATCCCTTCATCACGTTCGGCCCGCGCACGACCAACAACCCGGCCGTATCAAACGGCAGCTCGGCGCGCGTCTCTGGATCAACTATGCGCACCGTAATTCCTGGCAACGGATGCCCGATGCGCCCGCGCTTCGCCCCCACCTGCCGAAATCCCGGCGCGCGATAATCCTTCGTATTCACGGCAACAACTGGCGAGCATTCCGTGCATCCATAACCCTCAAGCGGCCGCACTCCGAATCGATCTTCAAAAGCCAGCGACACCCTCTCCGGCAATTTCTCCGCGCCGACGATAACGAACTGCAAGCTCCCAAAATCCTCTGGAGAAATCTTGCGCAGATAATGCTGAAGAAAAGTCGGCGTTGATATGGCGAACGTCACGCGGTATTCACGCACCAGCGTCCCCACCGCCTCAACATCAATCGGGCTAGGGTGGTACGCCACGCCCACGCCCAGCACCGCCGGCAGCCAGATCGTCACCGTAAATCCGAACGAATGAAAAAACGGAAGCACACCAAGCAGCGTGTCATGCCGGTTCAGCATGAACGTCTGATCCATCTGCGCGATATTCGACGCGATATTGAAATGCGTGAGCATCACGCCCTTCGGATCGCCCGTGCTCCCACTTGAAAAAATAATAGCGGCGAGATCGTCGAGCCTCGCAGGCCGCTTGCCGCTCAGCCAGCGCTCGAGCAGCGACGGAGGAAGCGCCCAAAATAGAAGCGCCATCAGCCGCTCACCAAATCCAGGTTTCGCCGCGACATCCTCGATGAGAATGGTCCGCCCCGGCGGCTTCACCGGCAAACGATCGAGAAGCAACTGCGTCGTAATCACCGTTTCGAGCTTGCATTGCGCGCCGCACGAAGCCAGCGTCTCGTTCGACGCCGTGTAATTCAAATTCACAGGAATCTTCCCGCAAAGCACCGCCGCGAAATTCACATACGCGCCGGGCACCGACGGCGGCAGCAAAATCCCCACCATCTCCTGCCCCGCCCACAATTTCCTCAATCGCCGCGCCAAAAATATCGAACTCAGCATAACCGCACCCCATTTCACGCGCGGCCTGCGCATGTCCGCCATCGCAAATCGCAAAGGATGCCGGTGCGCCGTGCGCACAAGCGATTTCCCGAGCGGCCGCAGCCACCGCCTCCGATACTGAAACGCGTCACTCTGCAAATCCTGCACGGCCTGGCGCACTTCGAACGCCGTTGCCGTGGACGCGAGCGGATTGCCAAAGCTCACCGAAACCGGATACGGAAATCGCCGCGGCAATTTCCAAAGAAACCGCCCTTTCTCGAAACTGAAAATGCTGCCCCAAACTCCATCCAGGCAAACCGGCACAATAGGCGCGTCGACGCCTTTCATCACGCGCTCGAATCCGCGCCGAAACGGCAGCAAATTTCCGATGCGCGTGATTTGCCCTTCGGCAAAAATGCACACAATCTCGCCATCGCGAATCGCCTCGCTCGCCTCATGCAGCGCAGCCACCAATTCGCGCGGCCTCTGCTGCGACGAAACCGGAATCGCATGCATCAATTTCGCGAACGGCTTAATCACCGGATGATTGTAAATATCCTCGAAAATCAGAAATCGAATCGCGCGATCTGTGGATGCAATCAATAGCAGCGCGTCAACCAGCGAAATATGATTCGCCACAAAAAGTGCCCCGCCGCGCGCAGGTATATTCTCGCGGCCCGCGACGTGAATCCGGTAAATCGTATGCGTCGCCATCCATAGCACCAGCCGCAGCAGCGAATCCGGCAGCATTGCAATCGAGACAATCGTGGCCAGCAGCGTCAGCACCGCGCCATCAAGAAAAATTCCCGGCGCCGACTGATGAAATACGCTTGTAAAAAACAAATAAGCGCCGGCAGCCAGAAAAATGCCTACGAACGAATACAGATTCGCCGCCGCAATCACGCCGCCTTTCTGTTCCGGCGTCGGCCGGTGCTGAATGAGCGCCCCCATCGGCACGATAAAAAAGCCGCCAAAGAAACCAAGCAGCGCGAGATGAATCGCGGTAGTCAACATCGTTTGGCCGGGACGGTACAAAAACGCGCCGAACACAGTCATGCCCACGGCGCCAAGCGGAATCAGCCCGTACTCGATTTTTCCGCCGGAAAGATATCCCGCCGCCACGCTCCCGATCCCGATGCCCAGCGCCACGGCAGCTTGCAGATAGGCGATGTGCTCGTCATTCACCCTCAGCACATCGTGCCCAAAAATAATGATCGTGAATTGCAGCAGCGCCGCAAGAAAGAAGAGATAGGAATTGCCGAGGACGGCCCAGGTGAGCACGCGGTCGGCCCCAATAATCTTGGATTGGCTCCATAGATCGCCGAAAGCGTTCCAGTGAAATTTCCTACTCGGGTCAGCCGCAGGAACGCGCGAGATGCCGAAGCTCGTCGCCAGCCCCGCAAACGTCGCGCAAAGCAAAATCAATCCCGCCGCATATTCGCGGCCGCGATACTGCATCGCCAAAAATCCGCTGACCATCGTGCCCGCGATGGACGCGACGAACGTTCCTAGTTCGATGATGCCATTGCCCCACGAGAGCCGCGCTTCCGGCAGCAGCTCCGGCAGCAATCCATATTTCGACGGCCCAAACAGCGCCGCCTCCGAGCTGATCAGAAACACACTCGCGCACTCGAGCGGCAAGCTGTGAATCAGCAGCGCGAAGATCGCAAAGAGCATCACTACGATCTCGAGAAACTTCGTCCATATCGTCACGCTGCGCTTGCTGTATTTGTCCGCGAAATATCCCCCCGTCAGCGAAAAGAAAATGAAGGGAAGCGCGAACAGCGCACCAACGACGGAAATCAGCAATTCGCGTTGCGCGCGCGAAAAATGAATCGCAACAACGATGTAAATAACGAGAAATTTCAGCGCATTGTCGTTGAACGCAGTCTGAAACTGCGTGACGATAAGGCTCCAAAATCCGATTTTCGAATATTGTTGCGGAGGGTGAGTCGCTGAATTCTCTGAGTAACTATCAGCCGGCGCGCTAGGCCCCGCCTCGCTGAGCGGTGACGCGTCGGCCGCCGCCGAATTACGCGATGACGCGAAGGGGCGAGGCGGCTGCATGCGGGACGCTCGATTCGGCAATCACTGCCTCAGGATCGCGCTTCGAATATTTCGTCGCCACGTAATCGTCCACCAGCTTTTGAAATGCCGCCGAAAGCTGATCGTAATTGCCCTTCAGCGTCACGAATTTCTGCCCATCAATGTAAACCGGGCAGCTCGGCTCTTCGCCCGTGCCCGGCAAACTAATCCCGATATTCGCGGCCTTCGATTCGCCGGGCCCATTCACGATGCAGCCCATCACCGCCAGCTTCAGCTCCTCGACGCCCGAATAATCCTTTTTCCACTCCGGCATTTTGTCGCGAATGTAATTCTGAATACTCTCGGCCAATTCCTGAAACGTCGAACTCGTCGTCCGCCCGCACCCGGGGCACGCCGTGACGCTCGGCGCAAACGATCGCAGCCCCAGCGCCTGCAGCAATTCGCACGCCGCATACACTTCGTCGCGGCGATCTCCGCCCGGCCGCGGCGTCAGCGAAATCCGAATCGTATCCCCAATCCCTTCGCTCAGCAGCACGCCCATCGATGCCGATGACCACACCAACCCCTTCGCGCCCATCCCCGCTTCCGTCAATCCCAGATGCAACGGCTGATCGGTGCGCGCCGCGAGATCGCGGTAAATCGCGATCAAATCATTCGGCCGCGAAACTTTGCACGAAATAATAATCTGATCTTTCCGCAATCCATTTTCGATCGCCAGCTCCGTCGATTGCAGCGCCGAAAGCACCATGCACTCGTTGATAATTTCTTCCGACGTGCGCCCCAGGTCCTTGTCGGTATTCTCCTGCATCTTCTCCATCACCAATTCTTGATTGAGCGACCCGCCATTCACGCCGATGCGCACCGGCTTGCCGTAATCCCGCGCCACTTTGCAGATCGTCGAAAATTGCTCGTCCCGCCGCTGCCCATGCCCCACGTTCCCCGGATTGATCCGGTACTTGTCGAGCGCCTCGGCGCACTTGGGGTACTTGGTCAGCAGCACGTGCCCGTTGTAATGGAAGTCGCCGATGATCGGCGCATCGCACCCCGCATCCAGCAATTGCCGCTTGATCTCGGGCACCGCCGCCGCAGCCTCCGGAATATTCACGGTAATCCGCACCAGCTCCGACCCAGCCTGCGCCAATTCCAAACACTGCCGCACAGTCGAAGCCACATCGACGGTATCGGTGTTAGTCATAGACTGCACAACAATAGGCGCACCCCCGCCCACCATAATCTTGCCCACCCTAACGCCAACACTCTTCTGCGTCCGCAAAGCCAATCCCATCACCTCGACCACTCAATTCATTCTATACGAATAGATTAGATGCTGACCAGCCACGGTAGTCGCACATGTGCAGATTGCGCGCAAGGCCCCGTTCGTCGCGCCGGCATCTTGCCGGCGTTTTTGACTTTGCATTGTTTTTCGCGATGCGGGCAAACTACCCGTAATTCTGTTTCGCCGTTCGGTCGTAGGGGCGGGTCTCAGACCCGACCGGCTCTTTGCCGTCCGTCTCTCTGTTCGTAGGGGCGCTGCTCGTTCACCCTGAGCTGCGAAGGGCTGCGCCTGCTTTGGCCTTTGCCGTTGATTTGTGCTCGTAGGGGCGCTGCTCGCCGCGCCCGCTCTTGCCTGTGAATCGATCTATCTAACCACCGAGAATTCCGAATCCTCACTTCACCCGCACAAGATCAATATGCGCATGGTCCGCCTTATTCTCCGGCGACATATACGTCCAATCCTCGGTGTGATGATCGGCGTCGATGATCGTAAACACCGCATGGTTCATATGCCCGTACTTTGTCGCGCCCGAGAGGTCCACAAAGTCAAATTCCAGACTCTTGCCGTCTGGCGACAACGTGCCCACCATCCGCGGCCGGTTCTTCCCGCTATCGCAATAATGCGTAAGCATCAGCCGATCGCCGTCAACGTACATCATCGTGAGTGGATCGTCATTACCATTGCTCGGGTCGTTGGCTCTTCCTTCCGGCACCATCTCGTGCAAAAGCGCATCCCCACCAGAAGTAACGCGCATAGTCACGCGCACCGGCGCGGACATCGCTCCAGGCCCCGCCCCCATCGCCGCCGTGCCCTTCCAATTTCCCGCCAGTGCCTTCATTCGCGCAAACGCCATCTGAGCAGTCGACTCCTGCGCGTCAGCCTTCTGCCCCTCCGCCTTTCGCATTTCCGATTGCGCCAAAACCACGCTCGCAACGCAAAGCATCACAGCACAAGACAAAAATGAAATAGCCTTCAAATGGCCTCCCAAAGCCAAACTCAGCACCTCTTCCGGCGTCATTCTATACGAGTGGATCGAACGCGTACCATCCGTCTGAGTCGCACACGTGCCAGATGGTGTCCGTCCGTAGGGGCGCTGCTCGCTGCGCCTGCCTTTGCTTCGACGGGATCGCCTTTTGAGGGGTGCCGCACCCTTTGATTTGCAAGCGTGCGGTTCTTCAGCTCTGCAACATGCGGAAACGCGCTCAACACTCGACAGATTTCAGTTCAACCCACTCGGGCACCTCTGGATGTCTTCGCCAAAACAAGGGCGTCATTTTAAATGCAGGCACAAGTTAATTGACTACTCAAATTGAAATGTAGGGCTGGTCGGTAGACCGGCCGGCGTTCCCACGCGCGTATTCCAACCTGAGACCTTCTTACTTCTACTGCATCATTTACGACAGATGTCTATCCTATCAGTCTGTAGCGTCCGTCAGTTTTTTCGAAGGTTCGTCTGTTGCTAAGTACACCGAAGACCCCGATCTTCTGGACGTCCCGCCCAAGCTTTTGTCTCACCGCACCGATTATGTCCTCGGCTAAACGAGGTTGTTTGTCACTCATCACAGCACGCACAGCAATTGCAAGCTGATTGGGCTGGGGCTTTACTGCTGCCCGCTTGTCTCCAAATGTCGCGGCTTTTCGCTGACGTCCCGGTTTCGGCCGCCGCGCTTTCTTGGCCGTCGTCGGTTTAGAGTCCCTTAGGGGACGCTCGGGAGTTCCGTAGAACTCCCGAAGGCCGATGTATCCCGTTTGGGGCGGCACGAAGTCCCGGGTGTTTCGCACCAGGGAAATGTATAAGACCTTTTTGGGTGCCGCTCCTCCTACCTTGCAACCACCCTTCTGCAGCGCATCTACCAGTTCATCGAGCGCCACGGCGTGGCCGACCCTCTTTAGATAGCGTCGCGCCGCTTCCGCGTGTGTGAGGCCAAAGAACTCGTCGGGCCGAATGTTTGGCTTACCTCCGCCAGCCGAGGAAGCAGCTAAGGTGCTACCAGCGCCTGACGCACTAGGCGTACCGAGCACCTCGTCGCCGGGGTCGGAGGACTCGATTCCAAGATCGCGCTCAATCTGACGAAGCATCAAGCGGACCGATCGCAAATCCTCTACCAATTTGCGCTCTTGTCCCCTGTAGTGTTCAAGCGTTTGCCGAAGATACTCATCAGTAGGCACGTTACACCTCTCAGAATTTGTCTCGCTGCTAGGATATAATAGGCTGCCGACATGCCGGCGTCAAGTGGCATGATGAGCGGCAATTACATAGGGTCTAGCGAATGCCTCCGTCGGCATGCTGTTGCCTGTCGCCGTGTGTGTAGCGTCCTCGGTGGGGCGAGCTACGACGCCAACCGATGTTACGGTAACTTTGTGTTGCTTCGATAGTGCATTTGCTGCTAAATTTGTCCGCAGGCCGGCAAGAGGATCGCTGATGGATAGAGACAACGAAAAGCGAGAGTTTCAAGACGTGCGGGCTGAAGAAACGACTTGTGGGACCAGACACCCGAAGCGGGCGCTTTCCCTGGCAAAGGACCGATCGATCCGGCGCGTCGCGCAGATGCTTGCAAATCCTGGATGTGAACGGGACTTGTTTCTAGATGCTATTCGCGAGTTTGGACTGCACGAGCATTCCGAGGAGTATCAGAAATTACTGGCGCTTTGGGAGAGGCGGCACGGAAGCGGGCGGTGACTACTCGCTTTGCGGCTCGGATGCGCTTGGTCTGCTCGGCGACAGGAAGACCTGCAATATATCCGCCAACGATCTTCGTGAATTCCGTGGCAAACTCGCGCGCAGAGAGCTTACGCTTTCGCATACGTTTCGATTTCTTCGCCATCTAGCTCTCCTCCCCAAGGAAGTTCGGTAACTATAGTAGTAGATGGACGGTTAGGGCGCAATACCGGTAATTGGCCCTTTGTTGTTTCACGCGGTGCGCGAGCTGAACAGACCGTATGTTTTCGCCACCGCAAACAACTGACCTCGCGCCGCAGGTACCAGCAGGCAGGACGTATTCGCTGGTCCCGTGTGCCGAAGGACAGGGACAAATGCTAAACCGCAAACCAAGGCAGTGATACTATCCTCATTACGATCGAGGCTCGATGAAAAAACCCTGGCTCGCATTCCTCTGCAATTTCCTCTTAGCCGGCGCCGGGTTCGCCTATCTCGGCAAATGGATGTGGGCTGTCGTGGATCTTTTCGTTACGCTTATCCTGGGCCTACTCATCTACCGCTTTTTCCCCGATCAGTTCCTTTGGCTCACCGCCGCCATCCCCGCCAGCAACGGCCTCCTAGCCATGAACATGACCAAGCTCTGGAACTCCCGCCTGCCAAAAATGCAGCCCACAGCCTGACATCGCGGCATTGGAGATCACCGAATGAAATCGACTCTTACAGTCCTCGCCCTGATCGCCATCGTTGCACTCTCGACGGCAGCGCAACAACCACCACGCCAAGACCCGTTACTCGACCACATGACCGGCAATTGGCTCCTCCAAGGCACTATTGCCGGTCACGCCGACACGACCCACGATGTCGAGGCCGACTGGGTGCTGCGCCACGAATACGTCCGAATTCACGAAACCTCGCGCGAGAAGAATGCCCAGGGCCAGCCCCAATATGAAGCGATCGTCTTTATCGGCTGGGACGCAGCGTCAAGCCAGTACACCTGCCTCTGGCTTGACACCACTGGCGGCAGCGGCCTCTCAGGCGATGCCATCGGGCACGGAAAACGCAGCGGCGATGAAATCGCGTTCTTTTTCGAGAGCAAGGATGGCAACTTTCACACAACCTTCGCGTACAGCAAGAGCTCCGACACGTGGCAATGGATTATGGACAACGAGAATGCCGGGAAGCTAGTGCCCTTTGCGCGCCTGAAACTCACCAGAAAATAGGAATCAAATTTCTTCAACGCGTCCTCAAACAAAGTCTTACATACGAGGTCATTTGATTTGCCGCCTCCCGTCTGCTACGTTGGTTAGGAATCTAGGAAGAGCCATGAGGAACGAATTGAGTCGCGAAGCACAAGGCTGCCGAGCCGAGGTAGGATGCCGGCCATCGGGGCTAGTTCGTCGCCCGTCGCCTGTTGATAGCGAGACGCCGCTCCCGAATCAGTCAGGTCGACACCGCATTTCTAATCGACACCCAAGACGATTAGAAATCGGCGTAACTCCAACAAAACAAACAACCGAGGCCATTTCTAATCGTAACAAATTAGGCCACTTTTCAGGCTCATTTTAGACCGGAAAATCCAAACAGACAGAAGAAAAATCAATGCCAAAAATGAAGGCGGTGCAAGTCGCCAAAGCCGGCGGCGATTTTGAAGTCGTCGAGCGCGAGATTCCGCAGCCCGGCCCGGGCGATGTGAGAATTCGCGTCCAGGCTTGCGGCGTCTGTCACAGCGATGTCCTAGTCAAAGAAGGCCGATGGCCGGGGCTCACGTACCCGCGCGTTCCCGGACACGAAATCGCCGGCGTAATTGACGAACTCGGCGCCGGCGCCACCGAATGGAAAAAAGGACAGCACGTCGGCGTCGGATGGTTCGGCGGCCAGGACGGCACATGCGTCTCGTGCCGCCGCGGCGACTTCGGCAACTGCGCCAATCTGAAAGTTTGCGGCATCAGCTACGACGGCGGATACCAGGAATACATGGTCGCCCCGGCCACGGCGGTCGCGGCGATGCCGGAATCTCTCGACGCCGCGGAAGCCGCGCCGCTTCTTTGCGCAGGCATCACCACGTTCAACGCGCTTCGCCATAGCGGCGCGATGCCGAGCGATTTGGTCGCGGTGCAGGGAATCGGCGGACTCGGCCACCTGGGAATTCAGTTCGCGAATAAATTTGGATACCGCGTCGCGGCAATCGGGCGAGGCCCGGAAAACGCCGCGCTCGCGAAAAAACTTGGCGCGCACATTTACATTGATAGCGTCGCAACCAACGCTGCCGCCGAAGTGCAAAAACTTGGCGGCGCGCGCGTGATTCTCGCCACCGCGCCCAACTCGAAATCAATGTCGGCGCTGATCGATGGTCTCGGGCCGAACGGCACACTCATGGTGGTTGGAGCAACGATGGATCCGATCGAGGTCACGCCCTTACAGCTGATCGTCGGCAGCCGCAGCCTGCACGGCTGGGCCTCCGGAATCCCCACCGACTCCGAGGACACGCTGCGCTTCGCGGAAATGACCGGCGTGCGCCCCATGATTGAAAAATATCCGCTCGAAAAAGCCGCCGACGCCTACTCGCGCATGATGAGCGGCAAAGCCGAATTCCGCGTAGTGCTAACGATGTAATTCGAGATCGATATGGAAGAAAACGAAAACGGCCGGCAGGGGATCCTGCCGGCCGTTCTCTTCACTTCTACCGCTATGATGGTATGAACTTATCGGTGCCCGCCGCCGTGACCTGCGCCGCCACCGTGGAAGCCGCCACCTGCCGCTCCGTGGCTAACCGCGCCGCCGCGGAATCCGCCGTTCACTGCACCGCGTGCGACCGGCCCGCCTCGGAATCCACCATTCACCACTCCGCGTCCGGCGAAGCCTGGGCGTCCCGCGAATCCGGGACGTCCGCCGAAGCCGGGACGTCCGTAGAAGCCGCCGCGACCGTAGAAGCCACCGCGGCCGTAGTAGCCGCCGTGGAACCACGGGCCGGCGCCGATGAAGATTCCGCCGTTGAACCAGCTAGGACCGTAGTAGCCGTACGGCGCACACGCGTACGGGTAATACGAGTAGTAGCCGTAAGCGCACGCAGGAGCTTCGCCGACGTAAGCCGGACCGACCCCAACTGCAACCGGGCCGACTCCGACGCCAACCGCTACTCGCTGCGCGTTGGCAGTAGGTACGAGCGCCAAGCTCAGCCCTGCAAGAGTAAGGATTCCGAAGTATTTCATTATCGATTTCATATGGACCCCTTTCTGAGATCCGAACCACTAGTCTCGAACAACCGCTATGACATAGGGCAAGAGCGATGCCAAACGACGCCGGAGAGTGAGTTGCGTAACAAGGTGTCTGTTATCAGCGGTCTACGCGACTACTCGACCAGCAATGGCAGTCCCAAACGGCGGCGGAATTGGTGAGATTCAAGCGGTAGCGGTGGTTTTCAACCACGTAGGCGAACGGGGATAGACAGGTGACTGATTTCACGCAACACGGAGGCAGAAGCATCCGGGCTCAGAAGTAAATCGGCCGCAAGCGACGGCGCAGCGTTCCTTCGTCGTGCGTCAGTTTCTGGCGGGAGCGGCGGCCATGCGAGCATGCATCTCGCGGGTAAAGTGCGGCACGATTCCGATTATCCGTTCGATCAGCATGAGCTGGCCACGATGGTGCATTTCATGTTCTTTCACGGAGAGGATCATTTCGAAGCGGCTTTTATCGGGCGGCGTCATTCCGGCGCGCATCTGAACGCGCTCGGCGAGGAAGTCTTCGGTGAGCCCGTCGAGAAAGTTGGCCCATTTTTCGCCCGCCTGTTGAAGCATCGCAATTGTTTCCTCTTTGCTGCGCGGCTTTTTTTCTTCCGCCATTACGCGTTGCATGAGCGCGGGGAAATCGAAGCCTTCGAGGGTGGTGCGGCGTTCTTCGGCTTGAATCTGGTATTGAAAATCGGAGCCTAGCGCGATATGCGCGACCAACTCACCGACCGAGCGTGTGCCCGAAGCTGGGCGAAAACTGTATTTGTCCTCGGGGATTTCCTGCGCGATGGTGATCGTGTTTTTGCGCACGGTGCGAAAACTCGCGGCCATATCTTTGGCGCCATAGTAATTCACGGGATTTCTCCTTTAAGTTTAAGCAAAACGGACTGCAATCATGACGCGGAAGGGCAGAACGAAGTGTAACACGCTTTCGCGCGTGCCGCGCGTGTGCGACGCGAGAATAGGTTATTCGCGACAGCGCGATTGAAAAACTGCCGCCAAGCCCATATCATCGGGAGAACGCCGGAGTGGCGGAACTGGCAGACGCGCCGGACTCAAAATCCGGTGGCCGCAAGGCCGTGTGGGTTCGACCCCCTCCTCCGGCACCAGCTTGCAACGCGATTGCGCACAGCGCGCGAAATCAAAACAATCAACAAATTCGACGGACCAGAAACCGCGAGGATTCGCTTTGCATCGAATTGGCTGTACGAAGATGCTCCCGAAAATCTGAATTCGTTTACTGCGCAGACTGCAGGAATAAGGAGCCACAAAAGGAGAATTGAAAGATGGTTAACGTTGCTTTGTTCGTTTTACTGAAGGCAAAACCGGGGAAGGAAGCCGAGGTGGAAAGCTTTCTTCAGGGTGGATTGCAACTGGTGACGCAAGAGCCTGCGACGATTGCGTGGTTCGCAATTCGCATGGGGCCATCAACGTTCGGGATTTTCGATGCGTTCGCGGATGATACGGGCCGTCAAGCGCATCTGGCCGGCCGTGTCGCGGCTGCGCTGATGCAGAAGGCGCCCGATCTGTTCGCCGAGCCTCCGAAAATTGACAAGTTGGACGTGCTCGCTGCGAAACTTCCTGGGGCGAAGGCTGCTACCAGCGAGTAGCCGGAAAAGCGCAAGAGCAAGAGTGGACATACGTTCTTACGGTTTGCTCGCGGGCAGCGGATGGGCTTGGAAGAATTGCCAGATGACTTCGTTTGCGTCCAAGTCGCGGCTGGTTTTGCCAATGAGAAACTGCGGGAGATATTGTTTGCCGCCCGGCCAGGTGTGGCCGCCGCCGACAACTGTGTAAAGAGCGACAGCCGCGTTCTGCTGGCAGCCGGAATAAATTTCACGACGCGTTTCGAGTCCATCGGGCGATTTGGCTGGAAGAGTATCCTGCGTTGGAGTTGTGGCGCACCCATCGAGCCGCGCCCAAGCTTTTGCACTGTCTTCAGCCGAGAGAATCATTCCTCCTGATCCGCGCTTCATTTCACCACCTGTGTATGGAACGAGAGGATCGTCCGTTCCGTTAATTGCTAGCACGGGGATTGGACGTGCGGGATGGCATTGCTGTGACAATGGGACGGAAAAAGTGGCGCCGACGGGAGCGATGGCCGCAATTCGCGCGGAGAGATTACATGCGAGGTTGTAGGACATGAATCCACCATTGGAAAGTCCGGTAGCATAGACGCGCGAAGGATCAATGGAATAGCTGCTTTCTAGTTTGTCGAGCATCGCGGAGAAGAACGCAACGTCGTCAACGCCCTTGCGTCCAGCGGGGCCGGTGCCGCGGCCGTCGTTCCAACTGTGATCCACGCCGTTGGGATAAATGGCGATGATTCCGTTGCTGTCGGCGAACTCGTCGAAGTGGGCAATGCGCGCCATGCCTTCGCCTGTACCCAAGCGGCCGTAGATAACAAAGATTAGAGGCCAGCGTTTCGCGGAGTCGTAATTCTTCGGAGTGTGCACGGAATAATTTCGGGTACGTCCGCCCGATTGAAGTTCGAAACTCGGATTGGGCGACGCGCTGCAGGCGACCGACGGCAGAACTATTAGGCCGAGCAGAAAAACAGCAAGCTTACGCATGTCAGCTCCTCGAAGAAAATCGAGCGAAGAGAGCGCCGAACGATTTCGCTTCGGGAAGTTTAAGAAGCATTGTTCCACCAATATATATGATTCCGTAGGGCAGTAGAACGGCTGCAGCTGTAAGAATTGGCGGACGCGCGCCGATGGCCCAGCGGATCGTCCAGCCGACAGCCGCCGCACCAACCGCCAGCGACCACAACGTTCCCGCGAAGCCGACTGAAAGGCCGGTGCGGCCAATGCGTTTGTTGAGGTAATGCCGCAACAAGAGAAATTCGACCCAGCCGGAAATTCCCGCCGAAATTGTGAGGCCCGCGACGCCCCAACGCGGTGCGATGCCGAGAAGCGGAGGAAGCGGAATCGCGGAGAGATAACCGAGAATCGTGGTGAGCGCGATGCGGATGATGGAGAATTTCAGCGGAGTGCGCGTGTCGCGAAGAGCGTAGTAGGTGGCCGAGTAGAGGCGGCCGAGCGTGGAGGCCAGCAGGCCGACCGTCGAACCCGCCAGAATTCCCCAGACGTAAATTACATCGGCGTGCGTGAACCGACCGGACTGATAGATCGCGGCGACGACCACGTCGCCTAGAGCCAGAAATGCGACGACTGATGGCACGACGAAATACGCGATTTGGCGAAGGCCCGCGTCGAGGCGCTGGCGCAACGCGCGCGCGACCTCTTCTTCGCCGCCGAGTTGGCCGGACATCGCGGGAAGTTCCGCCGCCGAGACTGCCATTCCGAAGAGGCTGACCGGAAGCGTGTAAAGAGTTTGCGCGTAGGAAAGCGCGGCGACCGCGCCCGTGGGCAAGAGACTGGCGATGAGCGAATCCACGTACGCGCTGATTTGTACCACGCCGCGGCTGATGAACACGGGAAAGAAATTGCGGACGACGATGCGCACATTTTCGCGCTCGTAGTTAAGCGCGAGGCGCAGGCGCCCGAGCAAATGCATCACGACGGGCCATTGCACGCCGACCTGCAATGCGCTGCCGATCACTGCGGCCCAGGCGAGGACGATGGCGAGAGGGAACTGCGGCATGCGGCTGCCGAAACCGATCAGCGCCGCGATCATCGCGGCGTTCCAGATTACGGGCGCTGTGTATGAGAGAAAGAATTTGCGATGGCTGTTGAGAATGCCGAGACACCAAGCCGAGAGCACCAGGAGGCCAGCGCCGGGGAAAAGAATGCGAACGAGCCGAATCGTCAGCGCGCGCTTTTCACCGGAGAAGCCCGGAGCGATCAGCTCGATGAGCCACGGCGTGGCGAGGACACCGATTAGAACGAGGCTGGAAGCAGTGATAGCAAGGAGCGAGAAAACGGCCCCCGCGGTTTTCTCGGCTTCTTCTTTATCTTTTCGAGCGAGTAGTGCGGCGTAGACGGGTATGAACGAAGCCGAGAGAACGCCTTCGCCGAAAAGATTCTGGAGAAAATTGGGGATGCGGATGGCGGCTTTGAAGGCGTCGGCGGCGTCGGAATTGCCGAAGTAGTGCGCGAAGAAGCGATCGCGAATCAGGCCGGAGATGCGGCTCAGAAAAATTCCGGCGGCGACAAGTGAGGCCGAGCGGGCTGTGCCGAAGCGCCGGGTTGGAGTCTCGCCGGGCGCGGCGTAGGGCGTGATTGTGTTGGGATCCGGAATGCTCAGCGGCATGTCCTGCGCTCTGGATTTGCTCGAGCGGCGCAATAGGAGTTCAATTTTCCCCGGTGCAGCATCTCAGCCTAACGATCAGAAAAAGAAAGATGCCGGCCTGAAGGCCGGCGCTACAAGTGCTGAAATTGGGCCGCGCAGGGAGTAACGCGAAAAAAATTCGGCGCGTTAAATTCGCGCGACCTAAGACGCGACAATGCGAGCGCGTTACGGAAATCATTAGACTGGCTCCTCGGAGGCAAGTCAATTAGGAATGAGTGAAGTGGTTCTCAATTGGCCGTTCATGGAGCGGGCGTTGACGGGAATGTCCCGGCGGCCAGTTTGCTACTTTGGCACACCGGGGCGCGGCGAACTGGTTGTATGCCAACGATTGCGGTATCAGTAGGAAGTAACCTCTCAGAGGGCTTATGGCGCAAGCTACGACTTCCGCGCTCACGTCTGCTCAGCCAAACGTGACCGCAGCTCAAATCTCGGCTGATCTTCGCCGAATGGACCGGCGGCAATGGTGGCTGTGGTCCGCGGCGTGCGCGATCATGCTTCTGCTGACTATTGGGGTGGCGTCGTTTGTGTTTCCAGCGCTGTTGCGCGGAGATATAGCAGGATCATCATTCGGTCTGGGGGAGGCGGTTCGCGGTTTGGTCGGCCTGGTGCTGCTATTCAATTGCTACACGGTTTACCAGCAGGTTGTGTTGAATCGTTTGCGCCAGCAGATGTCGGAACAAATTCAATCGCTCGCGAATGTGGAGAGCCTGGCGACGGAAGTGTACAAGCTGGCGGCGCTCGACCAATTGACGGGGCTATACAACCGGCGGTCGGCGGAGAAGCGGCTGGAAGAAGAGATTTCGCGGGCGATTCGACATTCGCGTCCCCTGAACCTTCTGCTGATGGACATAGACAATCTGAAAGAGATCAATACTGCGCACGGGCACGCGGCCGGAGATGTGGTGTTGATGGCATTTGGAGAGCGGCTGCGCCGTGCGATTCGCGGGTCGGATCAGGGATCACGGATTGGCGGCGACGAATTTATGGTTGTGTTGCCCGAATGCCCGAGCGGACAAGTGCTGCACGTAATCAACCGGCTCAGGACCCTCACGGTGGAGTACGAGGGCGCGACAATTAAGGTGAATTTTTCCGCTGGATGGAAGGACTATCATCCGGGAGAGACGGCGCTCGAGTTCATACGGCGTGTGGACGACGCGCTCTTCGCCGACAAGCGCGGCAAATGTGAAGATCTCGATCTTCAGACGGTGGATAAAACGGCGCGGCGCGACCGCGCGTAATTTTCAATCGCGGAATTTGCAGCGACGATTGTGGCAAGGGCCCGATCCACTGCGGCGAGTTGATTTCCCGGCACGGCGACGTACAGATCGTCTTCCTCGATTCCCGTATACACGCGATTCCCGATACATCCGAGACTTGCCGTCGTTCCCATGGACATCGCGGCGGGAATTGCCATGCACGTCGGCCTGCCGAGAATCGGAAGCGGGGAAGCGGCGTTTGCGCGGCTGGCAGCTTCCTGCAGGAGCATCGCGGCACGCGGGCGGCACGCAAATAGGACGACTGAAGGATCAATCGGCGAGTCTCCGAGAGGAGCGTAGACGACGGCTGTGGGAGTCTTCGGAAGCTGGGGAACTTTGGCGACGTCCTCGGGCTTCAGGTATTCGACGCTGAACATCAGGCTGAGCGTCTCATTGAGTTCATTTTTGCGTTGCTCGGGCAAATCAATTCGGTGCGTGTAGCTTCCGACGGGGCAATTGAAATGGTCCGAGGGAACCGTGTAGAAGCTTTTGCCATCGGCGGCCAGGCGCCAGAAGCTGCAGCCGGATGGCTCGGTGCCGGCGAATTTTGGAATGCCCGCGGGTTCGCAATCGAGAATTGTTACGGAGACGGGTCGGCGTCTCAGACTGAGCCGCTCCGTGAATCGTTGTTCGAGTTCTTTCCACTGCGCCATTTCGTCCCCCGGGGGAAATTAAATTGCTCTTGTGTCGAACGCGCGAGCTTATCACATCGCGATTCTCGACGCGTTACAGCGAGCTCGTGTTGGGTGGACGGGGGCAGAGCGGCGGAAAAGCCTCCCGTCTCGTCGCGACTGCGTCGCGACGGGGACCCTTCGAAGCTCAGGGCAGGCGTGAGCTACACAGTCTGTTCGGACGCTCGCCCTGATTGGGTTCAGGATTTATTTTGTGGGATGAGGTCGTAAACGTAGCGGATGTCCACGGCCGATTGATTGCGGTTGCTCTCGATACGAACAGTTTCGACGAGCTTCTTTCCGCCCGGCTGCGGCTCGAACGTGCGGGAGATTCTGTTGCCGCGAGAAGTTTTTTCGTCGGAGACCAGGCGATTATCTTCCCAGTGCGCGGCAATCTCGACGTAGGAGAGATCCTTGGATTTTTTCAGTTTGCGATCGTCGGTGAAGAAAACACGCTTGTTGTCGGTGGCGTCGGCGAGATCGAATTCGTTATCCTTCTGCGCGACGAGTATTACAACCGGCGGATCGATCAGTTCCTGCATGTGCGCTCGGTCGTCGGCGCTTTCGCTGTCGCTTCCGTTGCCTGCGCCATGCCTGCCGTAGACTCCGCCACCGCCGCCTCCTGAGCCGGGAAAGCCGACACCGCCACCTCCGCCGGGGAAGCCGACTCCGCCGCCGCTTCGACCGCCACCACCGTTGCCGCCACCGTTGCCGCCATTGCCGTTACTTTGCGAACTTCTTGCTTCTTGCATTTTTTGACGGCCGTCGTCGCTTTGGTTCGAGTTCAGCTTCCAGGAGCCGTTTAGGCTGGCGCGGGTCGCTGGTGGCTGAAATTGCTGATGCGGCTGCTGTTTTGGCTGCGCGTTGGGCTGCGAGTCGTCCGAGGACGGAGCGGGTGTGATGGGCCCCGGAGGAGCTTGGGCGTGAAGCAGCGCGGGAAATGCGATTGCCACAAGGCCGAGAAGCCCCGAAAGAATTAGATATTTTGCTGCTCTTCCGTTCATTTTGCATTCCTTGCCTGTGAATGGCTCGAGTGCCGAAACCGGATTGATGGACCGGCTTCGCTGTAGGGATGCGACGGATTTCGAAAAGGATGTCAGATGACAGCGAAGCTAGAACGCCTCTTGCGCCGTGCGGGTGCATTAACGCGTTGACAACACGAAGAACATATCGTCGAGAAATTCCTTGCGCGTGGATACGGCGGATGCTTAAGATGTCGCTTCCTGAGGGAAAGTCAGTGCCAAAAGAAAAACCCAAGGTCAATATAGGAGAGGTAATCCGGTCTTACCGAAGCGATCGCGGCCTTTCGCAAGGCGATATCGAGCGGCGGACTGGGCTACTGCGCTGCTATCTGTCGCGCGTGGAGAACGGGCACACGGTGCCTTCGCTCGAGACGCTGGCGAAGATCGCCGAGGCCATGGAAATCAATCTGGCCGACTTTTTCCCGGGCAGCGATACCGCGCAAGACCGCGAAACGCGCAAGATGCTGGGCGAACTTTCGGAAGAGGAAATTCGGTTCCTCGCGGAAATCAAGAAGTACAGCACGACGCTTTCTGACGACGACAAGAAGCTTGTTCTGGCGATGATTCGTAAGATGGCGACAATTACGCCGCCGCCGACGCGAAAATCGGTTGCGGTTGCCCGCAGACCTGAATACTAAGTCTCAATTCTCCAACTTAAATCTGCAAGGATAACTGGCCTGCTTGTTTTAGTCTGAGGGCGCGGATGCTTTGGCCCTGAAGGATTTGGGCCCGACGATGGCGCGGAAGACGCGTCCGCGGCCGATGATCTTATCTCCGGTTCCAGCTTCGACTTCAAAAATCAGGATGCGGCCGTCCTGCGAGACGAGCCGAGCCGTCGACCAAACGAGCGCGCCCACCGGCGCAGCTTTCAAGTGATCCACTTCGATTCGCGTGCCGACGGTGATCATTTCTGCGGGCAGGTGCGGCTGCACGGCCTTCGCCGCCGCGACTTCCATCATGCCGATCATGGCAGGCGTCGAGAATATGGAAGGAAGGCGCGAATCGTATGCGGAGATCGTCCACTCGGGCGGGATTGTTTTTTCAACTCTAAATTCGGCGCCGCTGGGAATTTTCGGGAATTCGCGGCGGTTCTCAGAACTCAACTGGCGGGCTCCCCGCCGCCGAGCGGTTGGGGAGCGTCTTTACATGAGCGGGGGTCAACGAAACTCCTCGTTAACTCGGCGACCGTAATTCCGAACTGCGCCCACATGCGGCGCTTGAGGCTGCGGTAGTCCTGCGCGCCGCTGAAGACGTCGCGGATGAGATCGCGGAACGTGGCGCTGTGATTGAGCAATTGGACCATGCGCGTGGTGACCGCGCCGCCGAGAAAGCGGCCGCAGAAAACTTTGCGGGCGATTCGAGCGGCGAATTCGAGATCGGCAGAAACTTCCGCGCGAAGCCGCGCGGGATAGGCGTCGGGCTGGCCCGCGATCAACGCGTGGGCGAGCAGATCGCCGGAGCGCAGCGCGTAGAAAAGACCTTCGCCGGTGATCGGGTCAACGCAAGCGGCCGCGTCTCCCGCCATGGCCCAGTTGCGGCCGACGATCCGGCGGCGGCGCAACGTGTGCGCCTGCGGCGAGGGCAGCACGTGGCTATAAAAGCGCGCGCCGTCGAGAGAAATGTTTTCGTCTTTTACAAATTGATCGAGATGGCGGCGAAGTGTTTGGCTGGAATGCTTGGACATTTTCCCGCAGATGCCAACCGAAACGTGATCGGCGCGAGGGAAGGACCAGATGTAGCCCTCGAATTGCTTAAGAAATTTGATCTTGATGTGATCGTCTTCGGTGGGGACGAAGTAGCCTTGAGTCATTTCGAGGTCGGCGGCTTCGAGAGCCGTCGTCTCAGGAAGCAATTGGTTTCGAGCGCCGCCGGCGAGGACGACGAAATCCGCGGATTTCTGCCCGCCGCCTACGAGGAGATTCACGCGGCCGCCGTTTGTGTCCACCTGGGAGACGCGCGAGCGAATCGTCGTGCAGCCGGCCGCGGCGGCGCGATCGAGAAGCAGGCCATTCAGCACGGCCCGCGAATAGATGACGATGGGATGATTCATGTGGAAGCGGGCGCGTTGGCCGCCGCTGGAAATCAGCTCGGCGGTTTGAACGATTTTCTTCGGCTGCGGGCCGTCCAACAGGAAGGGATAAAGGCTGATGGCTTTATGAGTAAGGCCGCCTCCGCAGGGCTTTTCCCATGCGAGGTGCTCGTCGTAGAGGGTGACATTGAAACCGGCCGTGGCCAATTGCTCGCCACACATGGCCCCGGCGGGGCCTCCGCCAACTATCGCGATATCTTTCATTCGAATCTCTCGTCCCCGCAGGGGAATCGGGGAGTGGACGCAGAAACGGAGTATAGCATCAAAATTCTGGCGCAAGGGGCGAGGCAAAAAAGGCAGTTGTCGAATGAATTGCTGGCCGTCGCTGCCGGAGACTGAATCGCCGCGTGGTACAATTTTGGTTCATTCGAAGCGAACTCGCGAAGGGCGGGCAATTTGGGAGTGGTGAGCAATCAAAGCGATTTGTGCCTTGATGTGCAGGACTTGAAGCGCGCGGGGAAGAAAATTGTCTTCACGAATGGGTGTTTCGACCTGCTGCATCCCGGGCACGTGAAGCTGCTGGAACAGGCCAGGTCGCTCGGCGATACGCTGATCGTCGGAATCAATAGCGACGGGAGCGTTCGAAGAAATAAGGGCGTCAACCGGCCGGTGATGCCTGAGCGGGAACGCGCCGAAATTCTCGCCGGTTTAGCGGCTGTTGACTACGTTGTTGTGTTTGACGAGGCCACGCCGCGGGAATTGATTGCGGAAATCGTACCGAACATTCTAGTGAAGGGAAGCGACTGGGGAGCGGACGAGATCGTGGGCCGTGAAGACGTGGAAGGCGCAGGGGGCCGCGTGGTTTCGATTCCGGTGGAACCCGGATTTTCGACGACGAATCTGATTTTGCGGATTCAACGTCTGCGCGCATGATACTGCCGCTGGTGGCTGAGCTGTTGAGCCGGGTCGGCCGCCGACCCGCGGTGGAGGTGTGTCTAGACGCGCTGCGCCGGGGCCCGCGCGAAGTGCGTCTGGCGGGGCTGACGGATCCGGCCAAGACAATTGTTGCGGCATTTACCGGGGCCTCGCTCTCGCGACCCATCGTGCTGCTGGTGGATTCGAACCGCCGCGCAGAAGAGCTGCTCGAACCTCTCAGGTATTTCTTTCAGGCATTCGCGCGAAGGCCCGCAAGCCGTGTTGCATTCCTTCCATCGCAGGAAGTGTCGCCATGGGAAGGGCGATCGCCGCACGCGGAGATTTCGGAGGCGCGCGCGTCCGCGTTGTGGCGGATTGCGTTGGGCGAGGCGGATATCGTGGTGGCGCCGGTGGAAGCCGCGATCATGCGGTTGCGCGACCGAAGCTTCTACGAAGGGCTGGCATCGCAGCTCGAACGCGATCAAGAAGTTCCGCAGAACGAATTCCTCGATCATCTTACAAGCGTAGGTTACGACAGGCGCGAAACCGTCGAGTCTCCGGGACAATTCGCAGTTCGCGGCGGGATTGTGGATGTGTTTTCGCCGGAGTCGATTGCTCCGGTGCGACTCGAATTTTTCGGCGACACGCTCGAATCTTTGCGCGAGTTCGATCCGAATAGCCAGCGGTCGCTGCGCCCGCTCGAGCGCGCGACACTGCTGCCGCTGACGGATTATCCGCGGCGCAATGAAATCCTCAATCGATTCAGCGAACGCTCGGCAACCGGCCGCGAAGATGAAGGCATGCCGGCAGCGTTTTATGCGGGCTGGGAATTTCATCCTGCTCTTCTTGACGAAACCAAATCGAGTTTGCTCGAACTCGTGCCGAACGCGGTCGTGCTCGAAGATGAGCCGGAGACACTGCGCGGCGTGCTGGATTTGAGGCGCGAAAGTCTCGCCGCCGAATTCGAAGAGGCGATGGGTCCGGCCGCGACAGCCGCGCCGGGTCGATACTTTCTGACCCCAGAGGAATGGAAGAGCGCACTTTCGACTCGGCCGCAACTTTTGCTCGAGCATCTGGCGCTCGAAGGCACGGCGGAACAGCACGTCCTTCAATCGCAGCCGACACCGCGCTACCACGGCAACGTCGCCATGTTCATGTCCGAGGTGCGGAATCACATCGGGCGCGGGCAACAAGTGATGGTGTCGGTCGCAAGCACCGGAGAGACCGAACGACTGGCGGACATCTGCCACGAAAACGAGCTGCCATTCCGGTTGGGAGACGTGGATGAGAGCGCTACGGGTTCGCGTCTGGCAGCGGACAGCAGCGGCGGAACGGTGCCGGCGCTGGTGCTGTTGAAAGCGCCGCTCGCCGAGGGCGTGGTCTTTCCCGAAGCGAAGCTCGTTCTCTACGGCAACGCGGATTTATTTGATTCGATTCCCGCGCCGGCTCGATCGCGTGCGCGGCCGCAGAGTGCGGTATTTTCGAGCGATTTCTCCGACCTCAAGCCCGGGGATTACGTGGTGCATGTGGACCATGGGATCGGACAATTTGAGGGTTTGCGCCAACTTGCCGTCGACGGCGTGAGCGGGGAATTTATGCTGCTGCGTTACTCGGAGGATGCGCGGCTTTACGTGCCGCTCGCGCGCGTTGACCTGGTGCAGAAATACCAATCGCTGGGCGGAGCGGTGCCGGCGCTCGACCGGCTGGGCACGACGGTCTGGGAGACGCGTAAGGCTCGCGTCAAGAAATCCGTCAGCGAAATGGCGGAGAAACTTTTGGCGCTTTACGCTGATCGCAAGGCTGCACCTGGCCACGCGTATCCCGTGGATACGCCGTGGCAGAAAGCATTCGAAGACGCATTCGAATTCCAGGAGACGCCGGACCAAGCGAAGGCTATCGAGGACGTCAAGCGCGATCTCGAATCGGGCGAGCCGATGGAGAGGTTGCTTTGCGGCGACGTCGGATACGGCAAGACGGAAGTTGCGATGCGCGCGGCGTTCAAGGTGGTATCGGACTCGCGGCAAGTGGCAGTGCTCGCGCCGACGACGGTGCTCGCGTTTCAACATTACGACACATTTCGCCGGCGATTCGCGGCCTTTCCGATTCGAATCGAAATGCTGAGTCGTTTCCGTACTGCGGTGCAGCAGAAGAAGACGCTGGCGGAACTTGAAGCTGGACGAGTGGATATCGTCATCGGAACGCATCGCTTGCTTTCGCGCGACGTGAAGTTTCAAGATTTGGGCTTGCTCGTGGTTGACGAGGAGCAGCGATTCGGCGTGGCGCATAAAGAGCGCATCAAGGAAATGCGCAAGAATGTGGACGTGCTGTCAATGTCCGCGACGCCGATTCCGCGAACGTTACATATGTCACTGATTGGATTGCGTGACATGTCGGTGATCGAGACGCCGCCGAGAGACCGGCTAGCGATTCAGACGGTGGTCGCGCCGTTTTCCGAATCGGTGGTGAAGCGCGCCATTGAGCACGAATTGGATCGCGGCGGGCAAGTTTTCTTCGTGCACAATCGAGTGGAATCAATCGCTTCGGTGGCATCGCTAGTGAAGCGGCTGGTGCCGAAAGCGCGCGTAATTGTCGGGCACGGACAAATGAATGAGGCGGCGCTCGAGAAAGTGATGCTCGATTTTGTTCGCGGCGACGCGGATGTGCTGGTCTCCACGACGATTATCGAAAATGGACTCGATATTCCGCGCGCCAATACAATCGTAATCAATCGCGCCGACCGGTTGGGGCTTTCTGAGCTTTATCAACTTCGCGGGCGTGTCGGGCGGTCGAATCAGCACGCATACGCTTACCTTCTCGTTCCGCCGGAGGGCTCGCTTTCGACGCTGGCGAGGCAGCGGCTCGCGGCGCTCAAGGAATTCAGCGACCTCGGCGCGGGATTTCGCATTGCGGCCCTCGATTTGGAATTGCGCGGCGCGGGCAATTTGCTCGGTCGCGAGCAGCACGGACAGATTGTCGCGGTCGGATTCGATCTTTACTGCAGGCTGCTTGAGCGCGCGGTTGCCGAGCGGAAGGGCGAGGCCGTCACCTCGGATCGCCGCGCAACGCTGAACCTCGGCCAGGACATTCGAATTCCGATCGAGTACATAGAAAGCGAAAATCTGCGTCTGCGCATCTATAAACGTATAGCCGGCGTTTCGAACGAGAAGGAACGCGACGAGGTGCGCCGCGAGCTTGCCGACCGGTTCGGTCTGTTGCCGAAGGCAGTCGAGAACCTCCTCGATTACGCGCTGCTAAAGGCGCTGGCGGAGTCACTCACAGTGGCGTCGATCGAACGGCGCGGCGATCTGGTGGCGGTGAAGTTTTATGAGGAAACACCCGTAAAGCCGGAGAAATTGGTGCGCGTGATTCGCGGAAAGCGCGGGATGCGGCTTGATCCGAGCGGCGTGCTGTGGTTCGAGTGGAAGAGCGAGGGTGAAGGCGTAGCGGAAGCGGCGCGAAACATATTGCTGCAACTACAATCGTAGCGTTAAACTTTCAATTCGGGAAAAACTCAATGAGACTCAACAGAACTGCAATCATGATTTTGACTGCGGCGAGCATGGCGCTTGCAGCGCCGGGCGTTCGCGCGCAGGTGAAGCCTACGGAGGCGAAAGACGCGAAAGACATCGACATGAAGGGATCGGGCAACGGGAAAGTGGTCGAAGAAATTGTCGCCCGGGTGAACAACGAGATCATTACGTTCTCGGAGTATCAGAAGTCCGAATCGGAATTGCACGAAGAAGTGCGGCAGGATTGCCAGGGCTGCGCTCAGGATCGCCTGAACCAGATATACGAAGACCGGCAGAAGAACCTGCTGCGCGACCAGATCGATCAATCCTTGCTCCAGCAGCGTGCGAAGGATCTGGGCATCAGCGTCGAGAACGACGTCATCAAACGGCTCGATCAAGTACGCCAGCAGAATAATTTTCCTTCGATGGAGGCCCTTCAGGCGGCGGTCGAGGGCCAGGGAATGTCGTGGGAAGATTACAAGGGAAATTTCCGCAATCAACTGCTGACCCAGGAAGTGATTCGCCGCGAAGTGGGCTCGCGCGTGGACATCGGGCACGACGACGTGAAAAAGTATTACGACGAGCACAAGCAGGAATTCGTCCGGCCCGAGCAGGTGGTGCTTGCGGATATTTTTCTGAGCACCGAAGGAAAGACGCCGGAACAGGTGGCCGTCATTCAGAAGAAAGCCAACGATCTTCTGGCGCGTCTGAAAAAGGGCGACGACTTTTCGGAATTGGCCAAGCGCAACTCCGAAGGACCTACGGCGAAAGACGGCGGGGAACTTGGCGCGTTCGAGCGCGGGCAGCTTTCAAAGCAGCTCGAAGATACTGTGTTCGCGCTGAATAAAAACCAACTGACGGACGTGATCCAAACGAAGACGGGGTTCGAAGTGTTGAAAGTGCTGGAGCACTTCGAGGCGGGGCTGCAGCCCGTCGAGAAGGTCGAACCTGAAATCGAAAATAGAATTTACGCGGAACGCATGGCGCCCATCCTTCGGAATTATCTGGGCGAATTGCGCGAAGAAAGCTACGTGGTGGTAAAGCCGGGTTACGTGGACACGGCCGCGGTTGCGACGAATGTGGGAATCAAGGAAGTGGTTCCCACGCCGGACGCTCCCGACAAGAAATTGAGCCGCAAGGCGAAAAAGGCAACTACCAGCCAATGAAATTGGTATTCATCGCGGATCTTAAAGACGGCCAGCAGGTGGTGTCGCTCTTTCTCGTTTCATCAAAGGAAATCCGGACGTCTGCGAAAAGCGGACGTTCGTGGCTGCAGCTCGAGCTTTCGGACCGCACGGGGCGGATTGACGGCAAGATGTGGGACAGATTCGAAGATGCGGGCGCGCTGTTCGGCTGCGACGATATCGTGAAGGTGCAGGGCCGAGCGAAGATGTACAACGATCAAATCGAACTGACCGTGGAGCAGGTGCTTCCCGCGCAAGAAGCCGATTACGATCTGGCTGATTTTTTTCCGCATACGAAGGAAGACGTCGAGAAGCTTTATGCGAAGCTGCGGGATGCTATCGCGAAGACGGAAAATCCCTGGATCAAGCGGCTATTGACGAGCGTTGTGGAGGATCCTGCGGTTGCGCCGAAGTTGAAACGCGCGCCGGCCGCAATGACGATGCATCATGCGTTTCTCGGCGGCCTGCTCGAGCATACGGTGAGCGTGATTGGGCTGATGCAGGGCGTTGCTGATCATTATCCCGAACTCGATCGCGATTTGCTGCTTGCGGGGATCGTCCTGCACGATATCGGAAAGACGGAAGAGCTGAGCTACGCGCGCGGATTTGGATACACCACCGAAGGGCAATTAATCGGGCACATCGCGCTGGGATTGGGGCTGGTGCGGAGGAAGATCGATGCGATTCCGGATTTTCCGCGTCCGCTGGCGGTGCTGATCGAGCACATGATTTTGAGCCATCATGGGTCGTACGAATTCGGATCGCCCAAGCTGCCACAGTGCCGCGAAGCTGTTGCGCTGCACTACCTCGACGATTTGGATTCGAAGATGGCCGCGATGCGTGCGACGCTCGAGGGTGTTGGGGGCGAAGGCGAATGGACGGAACGGAATCCATCTTTGCGGCGAAATTTGCTGCGCAAGGATGATTTTCTTTCCGGTGGGCCGGCGAAGAAATCGGCGGCGGCGCCAGCTCCGGCGCCTGCCGCTGTTCCATTGCAGGGAAGTTTCACGGTGAAAAAATAAATGACGGATGCGTCAAAGTCCGCGCCGAGGGACGGCTTGACGGCGGCTGCTGGGGTGTCGCCGCGTCGATCGCTTCTGGATCTGGCGCCGCTGGAGCTCGATTGCATGAACACGCTGTGGCCGATCGGGGAAGGGACGGTGCGGGAAATTCGAGATCTGCTTGCGCCACGAAGGCCGCGCGCGTACACGACGATCATGACGATCATGGACCGGCTGGCGCGAAAGGGAGTGGTCGAGCGGCGAAAGTTAGGACGGGCCTATATCTACCGGGCGAATCTGAGTGCGGATGATGCGCGGCGGCAGGCGCTTGGGCAGGTGGTCGAGAACTTTTTTGGCGGATCGAGCGAAGACGCGGTTACGTTTCTTCGAAGCAGGGAACGAGAGGCGACACCGGCCGCGCCATCTTCCTTTTTGAGCCCGTCCGCTTCCACCTCTACATCCACGAGTCCAGAGGTGCCTTCACCGGCGCGCGCGCTTGCGGCGGCTGCGGCTGCGGGCGCGTCAGCAACGTCTGCGCAGGTGAATGTTCCCGCGCAAGGAACTATTTCCGAGCCCACGCGTGCCAGCCGCGAGGATTCACCCGCTGACGAGCCCATGACGATGGACGAGACGCTGCTTTGATCACTCCGATGTTTCCAGCCGAATTGAGAATTCGCAATAATGCCATCCGTCCCGCGACCATTCTCGCGCCGATGGCTGGTGTTACCGATACCGTGTTCCGGCGCGTGATTCGCGAGCTTGGCGGCTGCGGATTGATCATGACGGAATTCACCAGCTCCGAAGCAATCACGCGAAGCGCGGCGCGAACGATGCGGTATTTGTTTTTCGAGGAAGATGAGCATCCGATCGCTGCGCAGCTATTCGGCGCCGATCCCGCGGTGATGGCGGCGGCTGCGGCGCTAACCGAAGATCTTGGCTTTGATCAAGTGGATATCAATCTCGGATGCCCGGCAAAGAAAGTGGTGAAGTGCGGCGGGTCGGGTTTATTGCGCGATTTGAATTTGCTTGAGGAGATTTTGCGCGGGGTGCGCGCGGCTGTGCGGATTCCGCTCACGATCAAGCTGCGTTCGGGATGGGACGAGAACAACATCGTAGCAGTCGAGGTGGCGCGAATCGCGGAGGGCTGCGGAATCGAAGCGCTGGCGGTTCATCCGCGGACTCGAGCGCAGGGATATAGCGGCGCGGCGGATTGGCGAGTGATTCGCGATGTGAAGCAGGCCGTGAAAATTCCCGTGATTGGAAATGGCGACATTCGGAGTCCGGAAGACGCGCTGCGCATGGTCGAGGAAACCGGGTGCGATGCCGTGATGATCGGCCGCGCCGCGACGACAAATCCGTGGATCTTTCGGCAGATCGCGCAGTTCATCGCCGAGGGAAGATACGATGAGCCGGGCGATGCAGATCGCTACCGGCTAGTGATGGATTATTACCGCAGGCTGGTCGCGTCGGAGATGCCGGACGCCATTGGTAAGATGAAGCAATTTGCGTCCTATTTCACGCACGGCGTTCGCAATGGCGGAGTGCTGCGCCGCGAAGTTCATACTGCGCGAACGACGGGGGAAGTGCTCGAGCGCGTGGAGGCATTTTTCGAGGCTGTGCTTCGCGGTACGTCGCCGGTGGTTGCGTCCCCGGTGAATTGACCAGCTGTTGCACGTTTTTTACTCGCGCCGGTGTGCGAAGCCTTTGCCCTGCTGCGCGGCGTCGAAAAGCGAAGAGCCGGCGGAACGCCGGCCGTAACCGAGGCGCTGTAACCTAGCGAGAAGCTGCTCGGAACCCCGTTCTCAATTTCTTCAGTGATTATTTCGGCCGGCAAGTAGCTGCTTGTAGGCTTCGCGCTTGGTGAGGCCGCGTTCGCGTGCGGCCAGCTTCAGCGCGGCCTTGCGGTCGAGGTTTTGCAGTTTCATGAGGTCTTCGACGCGGCGAGGCAGCGGAAGCGTCGAATCAGATTCTACGCCCGCGGAAGGCGCTGCCGAGCGCTCGTCGGCGCGCGCAAGTATCACGGTGATTTCACCACGCGGCGGCCTCTCTTGGAAACTTATGAGCAACTCACTGATGCGGCCCCGGCGAAATTCCTCGTGGATTTTGGTGACTTCACGCGCGATCACGCCGTGGCGATCGCCGAGGATAGCGAGCGCGTCTTCCAGCATGGCGACGACGCGGTGCGGCGCTTCGTAGAAAACCAGCGTGCGCGGCTCGGCGGCCAGAGACTCCAAGGCGGCGTGGCGCGCGCCGGTCTGCGGCGGAAGAAATCCGATGAACACGAACTCGTCGGTCGCAATTCCCGAGGCGGCGAGCGCCGAAACCAGCGCCGACGCGCCGGGCACCGGCACGACTTGAATTCCATGGCGGAGGCAGAGCGCTACGAGGCGATATCCGGGGTCCGAAATTCCCGGCGTGCCTGCATCGCTGACGAGCGCGATTTGCGCGGCTTGCTCAAGCTCGATGACAAGCTCGGGTGCCCGCGTCATTTCGTTGTGTTCGTGGTAGCTTTCGAGGCGTGTGTGAATGTCGTAGCGCGAGAGGAGCTTGCGCGTCTGGCGCGTGTCTTCGCACGCAATCAAATCAACTTCCTTCAGAATGCGGAGGGCGCGGAGGCTGATGTCTTCAAGATTGCCGATCGGAGTAGCCACAAGATAGAGACAGCCTTTGCCGGTAGCGGGAATGCCGCCGGGCCGAGATTCTTCCGGCTCACGATCCGAGTCTTGAATGCTTCGAGGTGAGGCCTGACGGGGCATTTGATAGGTTCGCTCTACAGATTGCGTATGCGAGCTGATCGCGCAGAAAGTCTAACACAGCGGGAACCACGAGCGTGCGCGGTGCTGTGCTGCGCGTCCGCGGACCGACGCGTCACGCCACTGCACACCGCCGCACGCTGGCGCAATCGTGATAAGATTTTGTTTTGCGCGACAGGCGGGAAGGAGTCCTCGTTTGCCCCTCTACGAATACAAGTGCGAAAAGTGCGGGAACAAGTTTGAGCGGATCGAGCGCGTCACGGCTCCGGAAGTGAGAAAGTGCCCGACGTGCAAGGGCAAGGCCGTTCGGCTTCCTTCGTCGCCCGCGATTCAGTTCAAGGGATCAGGGTGGTATGTGACCGACTACGCGGGGAAGGGCTCGTCCGCGGCTTCGAGCGAGAAGTCTTCAAGTGAGAGCGGTGAGAGCAAGGCTGCGGCATCATCGAAGGACGGTGGTTCCGCAAAGAAAGATAATTCAGCAAAGGAATCCTCGGCAAAGTCGAAAGGCAAGAAAGAATAGGCGTTCCGGGCGCGTCACCAGCGGTCCCGTAAACCGGCAGTCTCTACAGCTTCAGTGCTTTCAGGTATTCCCGGAATGATGGTCCTAGCTCAGGATTCTTAAGAGCAAGTTCCACGTTTGCCCGCAAGAAGCCGAGTTTGTCTCCCGCGTCGTAGGTGCTTCCGTCGTAGTTGTATGCCCAGAGGCCCTGCTCCTTGGCGAGCATCCGCAAGGCATCTGTGAGTTGAATTTCGCCGTTGCGTCCGGGCTTGGTGTTTTCGATGTATTCGAAAACTTCGGGCGGAAGAATGTAGCGGCCTGTCACCGCAAAGTTCGATGGGGCGTGCTCGCGCGAAGGCTTTTCGACAACGTCGCGGACGCGGAAGAGCCTGTCGCCGAAGCCGAGATTCGGTTCGGGGACAGCATCCACGATGCCGTAGAGATGAACCTTCTCCGGCGGCACTTCCTCAACAGTGATCGCCCCTTGGCCAGTCTTCTGATGGACGTCAACCAAAGCTTTCGTCGCGGGAACGGGGCCGTCGTGAATGACGTCGCCGAGTAGAACGGCGAAGGGTTCGTCGCCGACAAGCTCCCGCGCAAGCAGAACCGCGTGTCCGAGGCCCAGAGCTTCGCTCTGCCGCGTATAGCTGAAATGGATTCCGCTGGTGATTTGACGAATCTGTTCGGCCATGAGGGGGCGGCCGTGCTCTTCGAGGTGCCGCTCGAGCTCGGGTGCGGAGTCGAAGTGGTCCTCGATGGCATTCTTGCGGCGGCCGGTGATGATGATGATGTGATCGATTCCGGATGCGACGCATTCCTCTACCGAATATTGGATCAGCGGCTTATCCACAACGGGCAGCATCTCTTTGGGCTGCGCCTTGGTGGCGGGAAGAAATCGCGTTCCAAGTCCCGCGGCTGGCAGAACGGCCTTTCTGACCCTCTTGATCGGCTGACTCATGCGTCTCCTGTCGCTAGAATGCAGAAGTCGCACAATACGGTTCATACGCCGCTTCTGTCAATCAGGCAGAAATGGGATTTTCGGAGCAGCACCTAAGCAAGTGGTCATGTCGAGAGCGCCGGATTGACGCCTAGGGCGACGCGTGACAATCTGGTTGCGGTGACTATGAGCGACGTTGGCATTCAAATTTCCCACTGGCGCTTTGCGAAGACGATTGGTTCCGGAGCTTTTTGGGGAATAGCGTTCGCCTTCGCCGGTGGTCTGTTTGGGATCTGTTTAGATGGGATGATTATAATGCTTACGCGCGGGTTCGAAATTCCTGGCCTAGGAGCCGTTTTGCTTTTTGTCGCGCCAACGCTTGGTTGGGTTGCTTTGACGGTCGGTATAGTCCACGGAGCAAGGCGAAATTTTCGACGCGAGAACGGAGAATGCAGTTTGTGAACTTTCCCCGCACACACACGCGTGAAAGTTCCGGAAGACTCGGTGCGCCAGCGAGCGGTGAGTCGCGAATTTTGGGGATTGAGTCTTCGTGCGATGAGACTGCGGCGGCGATTGTGGCCGATGGAAATAGGATTTTGTCGAACGTCGTGGCGTCGCAGGTGGAGATTCACCGCAAGTATGGTGGCGTTGTGCCGGAATTGGCATCGCGCGAACATTTGCGGCAGATCGTGCCTGTCGTTCGAGAAGCTCTTGCGCAAGCCGGGTTGAATCTTTCGGATGTCTCGGCGATTGCTGTGACGCGCGGGCCGGGACTCGTGGGCTCGCTGCTTGTCGGCGTGACCTACGGCAAGGTGCTGGCGATGGCGCTCGGCAAGCCGCTGGTTGCCGTGAATCACCTTGAAGGCCACGTTCATGCGGTGTTTCTTGAGGCTCACGCGGCGGGCCGCAAGCCAGCGCTCCCAGCAGTCTGCCTGATCGTGTCGGGCGGACACACGATTCTATATCGCGTGATGAGCGAGGCGAGCGCAAGCGGCGCGGCGGCTCACGGAGACGATAATGCGGCCGCGCATTCGTTCCGCTATGCGCGCATCGGTGGAACCAGGGACGATGCCGCCGGAGAGGCATACGACAAGGTCGCGCGAATGCTGGCGCTCGGTTATCCCGGCGGGCCGATCATCGATCAACTCGCTCCCCTCGGCGATCCTGCGGCGATTCGATTTGCCGAAACCAAGATGCGCGGAAATGTGCACGACTTCAGCTTCAGCGGCGTGAAAACGGCTGTGTTCTATCACCTTCGGAAACACCCTGAACTTCAGCCGGAAATCGATGAGCGAAACGCGGCGCTCGCACGGGGAGAACGAAAGGCGGATGCGCTGAAGCCGTTGTGCTCGCAAGCGACGCTCGATCTGATTGCCAGTTTTCAGAGAGCTGTCGTTGGAGACTTGGTGAGGCGAACGATGGCGGCAACAGAGGAATTCAAATCGAAGTCGATTCTCGTTTCGGGCGGCGTGGCGGCAAATCGTGAATTGCGAACATCGTTTGAACAGGCCGCACAGCGTGAAGGTGTAGAGGTTTATTTCCCGAGCCGCGCGCTATCCACCGATAACGCCGCGATGATCGCGGCGGCGGCATATCCAAGGTATCTCGCTGGGGAAAGCGCGGACGCCATGCTCAACGCAGAACCGAATCTCCCACTCGCTTAATCCCGCATTAAAAGCCGGCTGAGCCAAGCGTTCGCTCGAATACGTAGGCGAGGCCGTCGTGCGTGACGGCGTAAGCCTGCTGCGCGTCGTAACTCCAGCAAATATCCACGACGCCTTCCGCTGAATACTCATCCAGGATGCGGCCTTCGCGAAGGTCGGCGATGAACAGCCGGCCCTTGGAGGCATTCTTGAGCCACGACGAGTAGCAGGCGCAGAGAGGCCGAGTGGGATGGCAGCGCGCGAGTTCCGCGGTGAAGGGAAGCGGGCATGCTTCGAAAGAACCCTCTGGGACAGCGAAGGCGCGGCCGCCTGCGCAGTAGACGAGGGTGCGGCCGTCGCCAGACCAACTCAGCGCCGTGATGTTGCCGTGGACGGGCACGAATAAATCGCGGCGCATGCCGGGAACGGAAGCGACGAGCAGAAAGTCATCCGCCCAGTCGCCCACGCACTTTAATGCAAGCGCGACTTGAGTGCCGTCTGGGTTGAACGCCATCGGACCGAAACCTGCGAATACCACCTCGTCTTCGGCGGATTCACCGATAGCGACGGCGGCGAGCGACGGACTGGCGTCGAGCGAGCCAATGGGGATGGCCGCCATCGCCGGAAGCTCTGCATCGCAATTCCACACGCGAAGCGTTCGATCCGCGGCGAACGCGGCGCCAAACGAATTTCCATTGGGCGACCAGGCGAATGCGGCGTTTGGGAGCTCGGGCACGTTGAACGTATCGAGATGCGTTTTCCTCGCCACGTCAAAGATTTGCAATTGGTTCGCCGACATGTTTGACGCGGCGAGAAGGATGCGTCCGGTTGGCGACCAGGCGAGAGACGAAATGGGACCGTTTGGATTGTCACCTTTTGCCTCAGGCGCCGGAAGAGAATCCGGCGGAATCTGCGAGGCGAGATCGTAAATCGCCAGGCGAAGTGCGCCGCTGTTGCCTGTACTCAGAAATACAGAAACCTTGCCGGAGGGCGAGACAGCCGCACAAGCACGGCGGCCGGAGAAGATACGCGTTTCGACCCAATTGGATTCGCGGCCGATATCGCGGATGGCGCGGCGTACGAGTGCCGCGGTGCGAATGGCCAAAGCCTGCGGGCGGCGGGAGACAATCGCGGTCGTGCCGGAAGCCGCGCCCGAAGCTGCCTCGGAGGCGGCGGGCTTCGCACCTGCATTTGCGGTGTCGATTATATCTACGCGCATTGGAGTTGTTCGCGCAGATTCGCGCGGGCGGCGGCGATTTCGGTATCAATACGACTGGCGAGCTCTGAAAAAAGATCGCGGCCGGACTGCGCGGCCTCATCGAATTGCTGGCGCAGGCGCTTGGCATCGGAATTGAGGAGGGCCTTTAGCTCGGTATCGATTTCCTGGAGTCGAGCTTTCACCTGGCTGACTCGCCGAATTGTTCGGACGAGGTCCGCGCCGGCGCCATCGCCGTGCACGCTTTCCGGCGAGCACTCATAGGCTTCAAAAACTCGCGACAGCGCGGCCTGATCACCGAGCATGTAAGCTTGATTGGCTTGGGCCATCAGATCCTGGCGTTTTGCACGATCGGCGTCATCGGTAGTGAGATCCGGGTGGACACGCCGGGCCACTTCGCGATAGAGCCGTTTGATTTCGAGTGTGGGACTGTAGACCTTTTGCGCATGGGCCCGGCCTGGACCGGCCGTAGATCGCGTTGCTCTAGCGCGTGCACGAGATTTGCGCGCGGCTTCCTGCAGACGAGGGTCGCCAGGTTGTTCGGCGGCGGTTTTCTCGGCAACTTGCGCCCTTAGTTCGTCGAGTTCCGCGTAGCGAAGCCCCACTTCCGCCAGGTATTTGCGCTCGAACGAGCCGAGTTCGGCGCGCAGGCTGGCAAGCTCGACTTCACGCTCTGCGAGCGAAGTCTCGAGCGCGGCAAGCTCGCCGCGCTTGGTCTCAAGTTCTCGTTCTTCGGGTCGAGTGATCTGGAGTTCAGAATTCTGAAGCATGGGGTCGCGTAGTTCGATCCGTAATTCCATCCAAGGAACGCGCAAATAGTTTAAAGGCTGAGGAGCAATCGTGGATGCGCTTGGGCGCCAGCTGTTTCCAAAATCGTCAGCTAGCCTAGGCGGGACACACCTGTTCTTGCGTACAGGTAGCGCTTGGGGGCGAAGACGGAGAGCAGCTAATCCGACGCGCCAATTTGTCTCGTCGCCCGATTTCGGATTGACTAATGGTGGTTTCGGCCGTCTAAGTAAATTTGGATAGAATCTTGCCGGGGCGAAACAGAATTTATTCGGGCGAGAGGACTTGCCCGGACGGGAGCTGCGCAATGAACGAAACCATCGAGCAGTACAAGCTGAGAATTCAGGGCTACGCCGCGGGAAAGGAGCCGCTGGAGGTGCAGGCGAAGACGGCCGAGAAAATCGAAAAGCTCATCAAACGCATGCCGAACGCTAAGCTTCGCAAACGTCCCGCGCCGGACAAATGGTCCATTACAGAAATTATCGCGCATCTCGAGGATGCCGAGATTGTGACCAGCTATCGGATCCGCCGCATCCTCGGCGCACCCGGCACTCAGATCGAGGCATACGATCAGGAGAAATGGGCGGAAGCGGAGAACAACGCGAAGCACGATCCGCACGCGGCGCTCGCCGTGTTTCAGAACCTGCGGGTAGCCAATCTCGCGTTATTGAAATCGCTGAAGCCGGAGCAGTGGAAGCATTTCGGGATGCATGCCGAGCGCGGCGAGGAAAGCATTGAGCGGATTACCGAGATGATCGCCGGGCACGACATCAACCACCTGATTCAGATTGATGCCATTCTCGGCGGCCAGCGCAAGTAGGTCGAGGTAGCCCGAGCGGAGCAGCGAATGCTCGGGACATGCCTCGACCGTCGCGCGTTCCAATTCGGGATTGCTGAGTGCGTTTAATCCGGAAGCTTCGCGGCTTCCGGCATCTGGAGATGCGCTTTGGCTAGCGCGCGGACCAGGCTGGTTTCGACCAATTGCTCGGTCGTGTTCCGCACCGTGGCCAGTTCGCTCACCAAGAGATACTTCGCTCTCTCGAGCATTTTCTTCTCGCGGAAGGAGAGAGGCTTTGTCCGGCTAAGGGAGACAAGCCCCTTCAGTACGGCAGCCACTTCCATCAGCGAGCCGGTGCGCATCCGCTCGGAGTTCTCTTTGAAGCGGTGCTTCCAGTCGTGATGACTGGCTGACCGGCCCTTCTCGAGATAGGTGATGACATCGCCGGCCTGGTTGGTCCGGATGACCGGGCGCAAACCGACGTTATCCACGTTGGCCTGCGGGACCATGACTTTCAAGCCGCTGGAAACGATCTTGAGCATGTAAAATCGCTCGGACTTGCCGTTGAGGTAACCGAAACTGATTTGCTCTATGACACCCACGCCGTGATTCGGATAGACAACCTTCTCACCTAGCTTGAATTCCATAGGACGGAAGTCCCTCCCAAACTGCTATTAAGATATTAGGCACACGAGGGTGAGAGAGTCAAGGTATTCCCATGAAATATCGCAAGATACGAGATTTTTGGCCGAGTAGATTTCTGGTAAATTGGCATAAGAATTGCCCTATAATCGGGCACAAATGTTGACCCTTTCCGTCGACACGTCCAGTCGCGTGGGCAGCCTCGCGGTTCTGAAAGACCAAGCGATTTTGGGCGTTGTATCCACTTCCAGCGACGAGGCTTATTCAGCGAGAATGTTTCGGCAGCTCGAATTTCTGCTGGCTGAACTCGCGATTGGATTGCCGGCGATAGACCTTTACGCCGTAGTTGCTGGTCCCGGGTCGTTTACCGGCCTGAGAGTGGGGCTGGCAGCTGTAAAAGGCTGGGCGGAGGTTTATCAGCGCCCGATTGCGCCGGTGAGCGGGCTGGAGGCCATCGCGTCAGAGGCGCCGGTGCAAGTGGGACTAGTGGCGTCAATTCTCGACGCCCGGCGCGGGCAGATTTACGGGGCGTTGCATTCGAGGAGCGAAGGGCGAATAGAAACTCGGATATCTGACCGTGTGTCGGCGCCGGAGGAGTTTCTGACCGTGCTGCGCGAATCGGTATCGCCTGGGGATGTGGTGTTTGCATCTCCCTCGCCTGAAATCATGCGCGACGCGCTTGCCAGCTCGGTCTTCGCGGCGTGCTCGGTCCTGCGGGTGTCTCCGGTCCTGGCACCCGCCGCGGGACTACTCGGAATCGAACGCGCGGCGCGCGGAGAAGTGGTAACGGCCCTCGAACTCGATGCCAACTACGTACGGCGCACGGACGCGGAAATGCATTTGAAGGGTACTTGATGGTGCGGACGCTCGAGCCGCGAGACGTGGACGCCGTTCTGAGAATTCAAAAGGTGTCTCCAGAATTGGCGCAGTGGACGCGGGGCGATTACGAGCGGGTGGCAAACGGCGAGATGGCCGGCTGGGTGGCGGAAGACGGCGAAACCGTGCTGGGATTCGTTGTGGCGCGAAAGCTGGCGGACGAAATGGAAATTCTGAATCTCGCGGTCGCGCCTGATGCGCGGCGTCATCATTTTGGCAGCGAACTGCTGGGCACCGCGTTTGAATGGGGACGGACGAATCAGATTCGGAAGGCATTTCTCGAGGTACGGGCGTCGAATTTTGCTGCGATCGCATTTTACGAATGCCACAACTTCAAGAGTGTCGGGCGGCGGCAAAGATATTACGTTGCGCCCATCGAGGATGCGATCATCTTGGCCGCTGGTCTTTAATGTCGCGTGGTGAAGTTCCGCTTTGCCGCTGAAGTCGCTGATTTGAGCGATTACCGCAACAAAAATTCGGGAGGCAGGGGGCCTCCCGGCTCTGAGTTCAGCGTGCTTCGCCGTCGAAATCTGACGGTTGATTTCCTATTGGTTGAGAATCGCGATTGTGTTAACTTCACGTTCATGTAGCGATGGCGCTCCAGACTGGAGGGAACGGATGGCCACCACCTCTCGCGATATTCGGGAAACACTGTTGTCGTGCGATGCAGAATTCAGGCGGTTAGCTGCAGAGCACTCGCGGTACGAAGCGCAACTGGAAGAGATTCGAAAGCAGACCTACCTTAACTCAGAAGACCTTCTGCAAGAACTCCAACTCAAGAAAATGAAATTAAGAGTCAAAGACCTGATGGAGCAACTCGTCGTTCGCTTCATGTCCGAGCCGACCTACCACTAGCGGCGCTGCGGCTGGGCATTGATTCACGTTAGAATGGTGGTGTATCCGCACAGGAGCCGCTCTTTTCCCGATGCTCAAAGAAGGGTTCAAGTTTGCCGCGCCTCCGCTCATAACGGGTATATTGCTCATCGTTTTTGGGGAAGTTCTGGACCACAAGACGGGGCTCGCCATCGCGGGCGGCGTCTTCATTTTGCTGGGTATTTTCGTACTTTATTTCTTTCGTGATCCCGAACGCCAAATTCCAACTGAGCCGGGGACAGTGGTGTCGCCCGCCGATGGGCACGTAGTTGAAATCCTTGATGAAGCGCTCGACGGGGTAGCGGGTAAGCGAATCAGCATTTTTTTGTCGGTCTTTGATGTTCACGTGAACCGCACTCCCGTGGCCGGAGAGATTAGCTCCGTGGAATACCGGCCGGGACGGTTTTATGCCGCGATGCGCAAGCGTGCGTCGATTGAGAACGAGCAAAACGTGATCACCGTAACTACGTTTGACGGGGATATCGTTTTCAAACAGATTGCGGGAGCGATTGCACGTCGCGTGATATGCTGGAAGAACGTAGGGGACCGCGTGGCACTGGGGGAGCGTATAGGGATGATCCGGTTCGGCTCCCGCGTGGATGTCTGGCTCCCCGATGACTCCGAAATTGTAGTCCGCCGCGGACAGAGGGTATACGGCGGAGCGAGCATCCTGGCGAAATGGAAACCAACGGCATAGATTCCTACGCAGGCGAAGCGGATCGCGTAAAGCAGCGTCCGGCGCGGCGCGGTGCATATCTCCTCCCTGGCATATTTACAGTCGCAAATCTCCTCTGTGGCTACTACGCGATTCTCGCTACGCTCGAGGGTAGCGTCGCCGATATGGACAACGCCGCGAAGGCGATTGGCTTTGCAATCCTCTTCGACACGGTGGACGGCCGGATCGCGCGGCTTCTCGGCGCAAACAGCGATTTCGGCCGGGAATTCGACTCGCTGGCGGACGTGGTGAGCTTCGGTATTGCCCCGGCGTTCCTGGCGTACGCGTGGGGGGTGCGCAGCCTGCCGATCAGCGAGGCCGGCCACGCTGTTCATATTTATCAGCTCGGCTGGCTTGTGAGCTTCTTCTTTGTGGTTTGCTGTGCATGGCGCCTGGCGCGGTTTAACGTTCAGGGTATGGCAACGGGCGGGTCAGGATATTTCGTTGGGATGCCCACACCGGCGGCGGCAGGAATGATTGCGGCGACAGTCCATGCGATAGGATTTCCGATTATCAGCGTGAGGTTTTCGGTGCTGTGGCTTCTTCTGATGGTTGGTCTCGGCGTTTTGATGTCCAGCACCGTGCGGCACTTCGCCTTCAAGAACATTCGATGGAATCGGCGGCAATCGTCGCGCGCGTTCGTGCTCATCGCGCTGGCGATCGGTTCGATCGTGCTCTATTCCCACCTTGCGCTGTTGCTGATCGCGTCCGCATATTGTGTCCACGGCATCGTGCTCGAACTTGTGCGGCTGGTTCGACATCGGCTGACTTCCCGGCTCGCCTGAAATATGTCCCCACGGCTCGCTCGCGCTCAAGGCGTGGCCATTGCCGGAGCGTCCACGCTCCTCGGCAAAGAACTGAAGCAGGTCCTCGAAGACCGCAATTTCCCGGCGGCCGAAATCAGTTTGCTCGATGAGGACGTCGCGGCCGGAATATTGACCGAAGCGGGCGGAGAGCCTGCATTTATTCAGCAAGTAACCGAGGATAGCTTTGAAAAGTCTCGTTTCGTATTTTTCACGGGCAGCGAGAAATTCACGGCTGCGCACTACGAAAAGGCGCTGAGTTCCGGCGCGACCGTGATTGATCTATCCGGAGGCCTTCCATCCGAAGCGCATCCGTTCGCTTGGATAGCATCTCTCGATCGAGTGCTTCCGCCTCCCGCTGTTTTGCCGGCACCGGCAGAAAAGAAAGCGCTGTATAGCTCGCCTGGCTCCGGAGTGATTATCGGCGCGACGGTGGCAGCGGCGCTTAAGGATTTCAATCCGGCGCGCGTTGCGATTCTCTTTCTTCCTCCCGTGTCCGAGGCCGGCCAGCCCGGCGTGGACGAACTCGTAAGCCAGACGACAAACCTTCTATCGTTTCGCGCAATCGAACGGAGTGTGTTTGATTCGCAGGTCGCGTTCAATTTGTTGGCGGAATTCGGCGATGAGCTAACGCCCCCGTTGCACACGATGCGTTCGGTTCGCGAGCGAATTGCGGAGGGCATTGCTCACTATTTGGCAAATCGGACGATCGCTCCGGCTGTGCAGTTGATTCAGGCGCCGGTGTTTTACGGTTATTCTTTCGCGGTTTATACGGATTTCGCGACGGCTCCCCATTACGGCAACATGGAGGCTGCGTTCCGGACGCTCGAAGTGCACATCCCGGAAAAGGATGAAGCCGCGCCGGATATCGTCAGCGCGGCCGGCCAGGCTGAGATTCAGCTGGCTCGGATCGAGGGCGATCCGAAAGTGAAGTCGAGCGTGTGGCTCTGGGGAGTTGCGGACAATCTCCGGCTCGGAGCGACGAACGCGGTGCGGATCGCGGAGGAACTTCTTGTTGTTCCGGCTTGACGGAAGGCGTTCGCCCCTGAGCGCTGCTGTCAGCGCTGTCTTCGCGGCTGCGGCGTTCGCTCTCTTGTTGGGAACTTCCGGATGCGGCTACCATGTCGCGGGCCGGGCTTCGACGCTTCCGTCCGAGTGGAAGACAATCGCGGTACCCGCCTTCGTGAATCACACCAACCGCTATCGAATCGAGCAGCGGTTTACGGCGGCCGTCATCCACGAATTTCTGGCGCGCACGAAGTATCGAATGGTGCAAAATGAGAATTCGGCGGACGCGGTGCTGCGTGGCGAAGTGCTGACGATCGAGACGAGCCCCATTCTTTTCGACGCGACGACCGGGCAGGTGACGACCATGCTCGTGACCGTCCACGCGAAAGTGAGTCTCGTTGGACGCGCCGATCAAAAAGCGGTGTACGAGAACAAAGATATGGTGTTCCGCGACGAGTATCAGATTTCGAGCGACGTCAAAAGTTTCTTCGAAGAACAGAATCCGGCTCTCGAAAGAATGTCGCGGGATTTCGCGTCACAGGTGGTTGCCGATGTCGTGGAGGGCTTCTGATGCCGGACGTGAAACTCGATGCGTTTCTCGGCAAGCTCGGGAGCGGGAAGCCTGTGCCTGCAATTCTCCTGTACGGCGACGATGTCTATCTCCGCAAGCTTTACCGCGACAAACTGATTGAGACTTACGTTCCTGCAGCTGCGCGCGACTGGGCGCTGGCTCGATTTTCGGCGGCCGACGGCGAGTGGGATCAAGCGTTCGGCCGGGCCGTGACGGTTCCGATGCTCGCGCCGCACCAAGTTGTGATCGTCGAACGGGTGGAAGCGATTGATGATCTTGGTGAGGATGCACGCGAATCGGCAATGGAGACCCTGAAGAATTACCTTGCCGATCCCGCTCCGTTCACCGTTCTAGTGCTCGAAGCTTCGGCGCTCGATGGGCGCAAAGGGCTTTCGAGGCTCCTGGCTGAGAAGGCGGTGAAGGTCACGCTCGAGATGGATAGCGAACAGGCTGCCGCTTTGGCGGTTTCATCGGCGAAGGAATTCGGCGTCGAACTTGAGCCACGCGCCGCGAGCCTTTTGGTCGAAGCCGTCAATGCGGAACCCGCGCGAATTCGCGTGGAGATCGAGAAGCTATCTCTTTATGCGCAGGCGAAGGGGAAAATCTCTGCGAACGACGTGGAGGAACTCGTTGTTTCCGCTCGGAAATTTACCGTGTGGGAAATGGGAGATCTTCTGGTGGAATCGCGGATCGACGCCGCGCTTTTATTCCTCGATGGCCTGCTGCGCGATGGCGAACAACCGCCCATGATTGTGGGCGCCCTTGCTTGGATGTATCGAAAATTAATTGAAGCGCGGGAAATTCCGCCGCGCATGAACAAGTTTCAGGCCGCGCGGCAGTTGCAGATGAATCCCGATTCGGCCGAACGGGCGATGAGCCAGTCCCGGCGATTCTCAATTCGCCAACTGACCGCCGGGCTCGCCGCGCTGGCGGACGCCGATAGCCTATTGAAATCCGGAGCCGCTAATCCGCGGGCCTCGATGGAATTCCTCGTTGCGCGGCTAGCCTCTCCCGGATCAAATTCCAAATCATCGGCAGCGTAGAGGCGCACGCGCCGGCTCTGGGCAGCAAGACGAAACCCGGCACCCTCGCGGCATTATCCACCACAGGAGTTGGACATGAACAAGCTGACGGTGGGCTTGAACGTTGGCCTCGCGATTCACGCGGGGAAGCTCGATGCATTTGAAACTATTGCACGGGCGATGACCGAGGCCAGCGACAAGGAACCGGGGACCCTCGCGTACGATTTTTATTTGAGTGGTGATGGCACAAAGTGCCGGCTCGTCGAGAGGTACGTCGATGCGAATGCGGTGCTGGCGCACTTCAGGGGCCCCGCAGTGCAGCAGCTTGTACCTGAGATGCTCGAGTCGTCGAGCATCAGCAGCTTCGAGGTTTATGGAGACCCCGGGCCCGAAGTTACTACGATGGTTGCGGCATTTAAGGCAGAGATATTCCTGCCACGGCACGGCCTTAGCCGCTAAGGAAAGGCAACGCGCGACAGCGAGGCGGCCCGGAACTCGGAGTTTGCGATCAGTCCTGAGTTAAGACTTCTTTTCTGCGCGGAGTACATTGAGGGCAATCGTCAGGCGGGACTTGTAGCGGTTCGCCGTGTTCTCAGACAGAACGTGCTTGCGGATCGCGCGATCCACTTCGGAGAACGTCGGGCCGACCAGCTTCGCAGCGGCGGCGGAATCGCCCGCGGTCAAAGCGGTGCGAATCCTGCGAATCGCATTGCGGACGCGCGTGCGATTGATGCGGTTCGATACCGCGCGGTGCGCGGACTGGCGAATATTTTTGAGGATGGATTTCGTCTTCTTCTTGTGTTTTACGGGCGTGCCTTGCGGCATTCAGCGCTCCTTGATTGATTGTTCGACGCTATTTAATCGATTGAGATAACAAAGTTAACCGACGCTGCGCGCTTTGTCAATTTCACCGTCTGTGACGAAATCTGCTGCCGGGTACGTGCTGGCCGCCTTGACCGCACTTGAGGCGTGCGCTAGGCTATTTGGAGTGGCTTACCGACTAGAAAACCAACCAGCATCCAGCTGCCAAAATAGATGAAACAGACCGTTCGACTGCTTGGAGATGTGTCGGAATTCTGCGGGACGCTCGATGAGAACCTGAAGCTTTTCGAATCGACTCTCCAAGTCACCACCAGCCTAAGGGATAGCGAAATCGAACTCGAAGGCGAGCCGGCGCGAGTGACCGAGGCCGCGCGTGTGGTGGGCCAATACAACGAACTCGTCCAAGAGGGGCACGCGCTCGGAAGCAGCGAAGTGAAGTCGCTATTTCGAATGGCCGCTCAAGAGCCGGAGGCACAGCTGCGCGGGACATTTTCGCCAACGCGCGGACCACGTGCGTTCGGCAAAAAAGGCATCGCGCCGAGGAGCCCGAACCAAAAACGCTATATCGAAGCGCTCGAATCTTTCGACATGGTTTTCGCTATTGGCCCAGGCGGCACGGGGAAAACGTATCTCGCGGTGGCGATGGCTGTATCTGCGCTGATTTCGAAACAGGTGAATCGCATCATTCTCGCGCGGCCGGCGGTCGAAGCGGGTGAGCGCCTCGGGTTTCTGCCGGGGACGCTGCAGGAGAAGGTCGATCCCTACATGCGGCCGCTTTACGACGCTCTTCACGATTTGCTCGAAGCCGATAAGCTCGAGCGGTTCCTTGAGAAGGGAATCATCGAAGTCGCTCCGCTCGCCTTCATGCGCGGCCGGACGCTGAACGATTCGTTCGTGATTCTGGATGAAGCGCAAAACACGACAAGTGAACAGATGAAAATGTTCCTCACGCGCCTCGGTTACAACTCCAAGGCGGTGATCACAGGCGACGTGACGCAAATCGATTTGCCGATCGATCGCCGCTCCGGTCTTGTCGAGGCAATTGATATCGTCGGAAAGATCGAAGGCATTGCGTTCGTGTACTTCGACGAGCGCGATGTGGTCCGCCACACCCTTGTGCAACGAATCATCAAGGCCTACGACGAGCGAGGATCTTCCCAGCCGAAGTCCTCGGGCCGGAAAGCCGGGAATGGCGCTCCGAGAGAGAGCACCCCGCGCGCTCCGCAACAGTAGGCGCCTTGCCAATGATCACGAACCATCAAAGGCGCGTTCGTGTCGCTCTGGCACCGCTCGAGCGGTATTTCAGCCGCGTGCTGAGAGTCCTGGGGCTTTCGAGTGACGCGGCGTCGGTCCGCTTCGTGAACGATTCTCAAATGGCGCGTTGGAATCGAACGTATCGCGGCAAGCGCGGTTCGACGGATGTGCTCTCGTTTCCCGCGGGCGACAGCGAGAATCACGCACGCCGACGCACTCTTCAAGTTCGGAATGGGAGACGCAGAACTCGCGCTGCGGCGCGCAACGAATACCGCGGCGACATTGCGATCTCGCCCATCATCGCGAGACGGAACGCGCGGCGCTTTGGCCGTACGCTCGCGCGTGAGCTGCAAATTCTCATCCTGCACGGCGTGCTTCATCTCATTGGCTACGATCACGAAACGGACCACGGCGAAATGGAGCACTTCGAAAGCCAGCTTCGAGTACGACTGAGATTGATCTAAGCGATGCCCATATTTCTACACACGCTCGGAGTTCTCGGCCTGACTTTGGGCCTAGTCTTGTTTTCGTACATCGATCGCGTTTACCGCGAGATGGGGCGCGTAACGACGCGTCGAATTCACGAGCACGTTGATACGTTCGAGTCTGACATCGAGCCGCGGCTTCATCTTGAGCGACCGCGGGCGACTCTCGCGTTCAGCCTGATCGCGCGCTTGTGGCTCGTGCTGGTGGCGGTGGAAACCGCGCGCGGCATCGTCTTCTTCGTTCCTGACAGGTGGGAAGCGGTTGTCGAGATGGTTTTCTTTCTGACCGCGGAAGTCGTGGTGGCGATGCATCTGCTCCCGTCCGTGCTGATCTCGCGAGCGTCCGGGCGCTGGATCGCACCGCTGATTCCGCTCGTCCGCTTTTTCGTTTTCCTGACGTGGCCGATTCAAGCAGTGATGGTTCTGATGGTTTCATTTTTGCGCATCACCGAGGAATCCGACGATATCGAGGCTCAACCGGAGCAGCAGCAGGCGATCGAGGCGCTAATGGAGGCCGCGACGGAAGAAGGAATTCTCGAGCATGACGAGGCGCGACTGATCGAGCAAGTGGTGGAGTTCAGCGATAAGCGCGTGCGGGAGGTGATGACGCCGCGGCCTGACGTCGTCGCGGTTCCAGCATCGGCGACGCTCGAGGAATTGCGGCGGCTGGTGGTTGATCGGAAGTTCTCGCGAATTCCGGTGTATGAGAAAAGTCTCGATGACATCGTGGGAATCGTGGTCTCACGAGATATTTTGAAGGTGCCGGACACGGAAGCTGGACATCGCACAGTCCGCGAAATCATGAGGCCGGCTCTGTTTGTGCCCGAGACGAAATTCGGATCGGAACTTCTAAAAGAAATGCAGCGCAAGAGCCAGCAGATGGCTGTTGTCATTGATGAGTATGGGCTCGTCGCGGGAATTGTGACGGTCGAAGACCTTGTCGAGGAGATTGTCGGTGAGATTGGCGAGGAAGATCGGGTGCCCGCTCCGGATGTGGTCCGCGAGTCGTCGGGAAGTCTCGTCCTGCGCGGCAGCGTGGGGATCGAAATCGTGAAGGATTTATTTGGCGTTGATGTGACGGAGGGGTCGGAGCATGAGGGGGCGGCGACGCTTGCGGGGTTCTTGAATAGCGTCGCGGGGCACGTTCCCGCCATCGGCGAAAAAATCGAGTATGACGGCCTTCAATTTGAGGTTTTGGAGGCCAATCAGCGCAAGGTGCTGCGATTGAGGGCTCGCCGCGTTAACAGCGCGGCGGAATCAAGAACGCAGTAGACTCCACATCGTTAATTTCTGCGGAATCGAAGGCATAAGGAATGAGTTTCAAGTCTGGATTCGTCGCTGTGATCGGCCGGCCGAACGCGGGTAAGTCCACGCTGGTGAATGCGCTCGTGGGGAAGAAGGTGGCGATTGTTTCGTCGAGGCCGCAGACGACACGCAACCGCATTCAGGGAATCGTAAATCGCGAAGACGCGCAGATTGTGCTGATTGATACGCCCGGGCTTCATCAGCCGTCAAATGTTCTGAGCCGGCAGATGATGGAGGAAGTGCAGCAGGCAGTGGAGGGAATCGACATCCTTTCGCTCATCGTGGATTCTACGGCGGCGTTCGGCGCCGGCGACCGCCACGCGTTGGAGTGGGTGCGGCGATTTCACGGAACGAAGTTTCTGCTGCTCAGCAAAGTGGACCGCATCATGAAGCAGCACGTTCTGCCCCTGATCGATCGTTACAGTCACGAGGCTGAATTCGATCAGATCTTTCCAATCTCCGCGCTGAAAGACGACGGCCTTGTCGAGTTGACGGCGAGCTGGATTTCTTATCTGCCCGAAAATCCGCCGTATTTTCCGACCGACCAATTTACCGATCAACCCGAGCGATTTCTGGCAGCGGAGTTCATTCGCGAAAAGGCGATTGTCGCGACTCGCGAAGAAGTGCCGCACTCCGTCGCCGTGTTGATTGAAAGCTTCGATGAGTCTGACAAGCTCCTTCGGATCCGCGCGACGATCTACGTGGAAAAGGACGGGCAGAAGGGCATTCTGATCGGCAAAGGCGGCGCAACGCTCAAGAAAGTCGGAACGGATGCACGTTTGGAACTCGAGGGGCTGCTCGGAAGCAAGATTTTCCTCGAATTGTTTGTCAAGGTTCAGCCGAACTGGCGGCAGCGGCCGGCTCTCGTGCGGCAAATTGACTGGCGGCGCCAGCTCCAAGAGATGGGAGAGAGGCAAGAACAAGATCGGGAACCGGCACCAGAGGAAAAACCAGAACGGTAAGATGAAGCGTAGACGAAGTCCGCAGTAATTCTACCGTGCGGCGCGCTCAGGTTGGACGCCCGTAATTCCCAGTGATTTCATCTTGCGGTAAAGGTGGCTGCGCTCGAGACCGAGAGCGGCGGCCGCTCGCGTCATGTTCCAGCGATTCTCCTCGAGCTTCCGCAAGACAAACTCCCGTTCGTAGGCCGAGCGCGCTTCGTGAAGGCTGCCGTAAGGTTTCTGCGGGCTGCTCGGCACGCCGCGGAAAACCTCTGGCGGCAGGTGATGGGGTTCAATCCGCGTGGCCGGGCTCATGATCACTAGACGTTCGATCAGATTTTTCAATTCGCGAACGTTGCCGGGCCACGGATACTGCAGCAACACCTCCATCGCGGCAGGCGACAACTCTTTGGGCTTCTTCCCGTACGAGCCGCAGAATTCATTGAGGAAATGCGCTGCGAGAATCGGGATATCTTCGGTGCGCTCACGGAGCGCCGGCACCGTGAACGGAATTACGTTCAGCCGGTAGAAGAGATCTTCGCGAAAAGCGTTGCGGGCAATCTCTTCGTCGAGTTTTTTATTCGTCGCGGCGATGACGCGGACATCCACGCGGACAGTTTGATTCGAACCAAGCGGCTCGACGCGCTGTTCCTCGAGTGCGCGCAGCACTTTCGATTGAGTTTTTAAGCTCATGTCGCCGACTTCGTCGAGAAACAACGTGCCGCTATCGGCCTTTTGAAACTTGCCCAGTTTATCTTCACTCGCTCCAGTGAAACTGCCTTTGCGGTGCCCGAATAGTTCGGATTCGATGAGTTCCTCGGGGATAGCCGCGCAATTCAATTCGACGAACGGCTGCGAAGAGCGTGGGCTCTGGGCGTGGAGAGCGCGGGCGACCAATTCTTTCCCTGTTCCGCTCTCGCCATAGATCAGCACGCGCCCATTGGTCGGAGCCGTCAGAGCGATCTGCTGGCGTAGCGCCTTCATCGGGACGCTATTGCCGAGAATCTGGAATCTCTGTTCGAGCTCGGCGCGCAGCCGGCGATTCTCGGATTCGAGCCGAAGATAATCGAGCGCGTTCTTAACGACGAGGACCGTCTTTTCGAGCGAGAGTGGCTTCTCGAGAAAATCGAAAGCGCCGAGCTTGGTCGCGCGGACGGCGGTCTCGATGTTTGCGTGACCAGAGACCATGACCACCATCGGAGGCGTGTCGAGTTCGCTGATTTTTTCGAGCGTCTCCAGTCCGTCTATCTTTGGAAGCCAGACGTCCAGAAGGACGAGATCAAACGACCGCTCCGAAAGGGTCTTGAGGCATTCCTCGCCGGAGGCCAAGGCTTCGACCGAGTAACCTTCTTCGCGGAGCAGCGCGGCGAGAGATTCGCGAATCCCTCGTTCGTCGTCCACGATAAGGATGGAGGCAGGCATGATTAGTCGTCCGCGCCGTCGGTGTTGAACCCTGTGGCGGATTCAAAATCGGCGCCAGAAGTATCCGCGGCTGAGTCCGCCGGCGCCGTCACCTGCGCGGGAGATTCCGAGGCAGGGAAACGAATCAAGAATCGCGCACCGATAGGATTGTTGTCTTCGACGCGAATGGTTCCGTTGTGCTCAGCGACGATCCGGCTCGCAATGGCGAGTCCCAGTCCCGTGCCCCGCTCTTTCGTAGAGAAATGCGGCAGGAAGAGGCGTTCCTTGTCGGCCGGCGAAATGCCATGGCCCGTGTCGGCGATTTCGATGTCGACGCCGTCACCGTCGGCGCTTGCTCGCGTAGCTACCCGTAATTGACGAAGCGTCGATCCCTCCATCGCCTCGGCGGCGTTGTCGATCAAATTGACCAGCACGCGCCGCAACAATTCGGGATCCGCTTTGACGACCGCCAGATTCGGCGCCAAATTTGTCTGCAAAGTAATTCCCTCGAGACGCCCTTGGAACAGGGCCAGGGCGCTCGAAACGATTGCGTTCAAGTCCGAAGGCGCGAGGCGTGCGGCAGGGAAGCGCGCAAACTGTGAAAATTCGTCAACGAGCGATTCGAGCGTGTGCACCTCGCGCTCAATGAGGCCGGCACATTCGGCAACGAGCGACTCCAATTCCATTCGCGCCGGCGGGCCGCTCGATCGCCCGAATCGATCGAGGTAGCGCTTCAGACGCTGCGCGGAAAGGACAATCGGGGTCAGCGGATTTTTAATCTCGTGGGCGATGCGCTGAGCGACCTCCTGCCATGCCGCCGCCCTCTGAGCGCGCAACAATTCGGTGAGATCGTCAATCACGACCACAAAACCGGAATTTGAGCGCCGCGGGCCAAGCGAACTCACGGTGACCGCGGTGCGGACCAAGCGGCCGGATGCAGCAATTTCGATTTCGCGCGACGCAACGCCCATGCGCAGGGCGCGCCGCATTAACGTCAGCACGGCGCGCGCGGCTTCTTCGCCGAATAATTCAGAGAGTGTGTGCGCTTGCACGCGTGTCTCGCCGAATATCGTCGCGACGGCCGAATTGACGCGCGAAATCTTGCCCTCGGCATCAAGCGACAGGACTCCGGTGGGAATATTTTCGAGAATCGCTTCCATCAATTTGCGGCGGCGTTCACGTTCCTCAAATGCTTGTTGGAGATTGCGCGTGAATTCGTTGATCTGGCGGCGTCCTTCGCCGAGTTGAGCTGTCATGTCATTAAACGACGAGACCAGCGTGCCCAACTCGTCCTGAGCTTGCACCGTCACGCGATAATCGAAATTTCCACGCGTGATTTCCTGAGTTGCTTCGGCCAGGGCCTGAATCGGCACGGTCACTTGTTTGGAGAGAAATAGCGCAACCCATGTGGTCGAGAAGAGAAGCAGAACAGTGATCAGAAGAAGAGCCAGCAAGATTTGGTTTTTGTAAAGGCGGATGTGCGTGCGTTGCTGCTGGTAATTATCGGTCTCGCTCTCGATGGTATTGAATCCGGCGAGAAAATC
>Ga0302180_10000101_pt1 | contig 74563 bp, 53 predicted proteins | sample I_Palsa_E3_2_FD_200575 | JGI IMG/M metagenome (GOLD analysis project Ga0302180, IMG submission 200575) | Peat permafrost microbial communities from Stordalen Mire near Abisko, Sweden - I_Palsa_E3_2 | ecosystem: Environmental > Terrestrial > Soil > Palsa > Peat permafrost | place: Sweden...
AGCTCTTGCCCCTTAAACACCAAGGAACTTCAAGCACGCGCGAATCTCCCGGCTCGTACGTCGAATGGCTGCACCCCAAGCGCACATAAGGCCGTGCACGTACGATTCCATTCCAGGAACAACCGGGGTGCCTCAACTAGCGGTCAATTGATTCATTCTTAAGAACATATTCAGAACGCGCTTTCCCCGCCCGAACCATGCCCAGTACGAGGAAAATCCTTGCCTACCCATGTAGAACGCTTTGTCCTCGACCGCTCATCCCTTACCTCCGCCTCCCCCGCGCCGCGAATGAAAGTGTCTCAAAAAGTGAACTCATCGTTCGGATTTTGTTAGCAGATGTTCACCTTTAATCAGCGCTCTCGCCACGCGCAAAGCCGTCAAGTGAACATGGCTCGCCCTCATAGCTCGATTATTCCTCTACTGTGAATGTTACGGGTGACGAAGAGTTTCGGCGATTTCGTTGGCGATCTGTCGCGCTCGCGCAAGGTCTTCGGGATTAAGGCTGATCGCCGCGACGCGCGCATGGCCCCCACCGCCGTATTTCTCAGCAAGCGTGGCCAGATTCACATCCGCATCCGTTTCTTTCCACGGATTAGTTCCGATCGAGACTTTCGCGCGCGTGGGTGAGGCGCTCACGCCCACCGAATAGAGGCACTCAGGATGCAGATAATAAGGAATGAATTTGTTGTAGCCCTCGAGATCCAGATCGCTCACGTCGAAAAAAATCACGCCATCCTTCGCCTGGCCTCGCTCGCGCATAATTTCAATCGAGCGCCGGTGCCGCTCGAGCAGCGGCCCTAGATGCTTCGCGACAATGGGAAGCTGAATCATCTCAGCCAGCGAAATCTGCGCGAGATGCGGAATCAGCTTCGGCACGAGATTTGGCTCAGGCGCCGCTTCAATCACCAGTGCCAGTTGCATGGCCGGCTCTTTCAATCCCACCGCGACTTCCGGTGAAGCGAACTGCGCTCCATCAATGATGTCGCCCCAATGAATCAACTCAGCCAGCGGCTTGGCATCGAATCCGAATTTCTCCGAGGCGATGGTCGCCAGGAATTTCGTGCAGGATTTGTACGTCGGATCGTAAAACTTTTTACCGGAATGATCGGCGCGAAAATTCGCTGCATCCGCCGGTGTCAGGAACGCGCTCTGGTGATGGTCGAACCACCACGTCAGCCGCGGCGAACTCGAATACTTGAAATCGACGATCGCGTTCTCGTCGCCGTCGAAGACATCTTCCTCGAACGGTTTCGAGGCCCTATGCGTCATCCCCGTGTAGCGGAATTCGGCCTGCGCATTAATTCGCTCGCGATAAAATCGCGAAAAAATCGCCGCCGACGACGCGCCATCAAAACATTTGTCGTGGAAGAATACTCGAACGATCAACTTCACTCCCGCGGCGCCCATCTCTCAGCGCGCCATTGCGAACAACGTAAAACCAAAAAGAATGGACATACCCCGCAGGAATGTCAAGACCCAAGCACTGTAACGACTACCTCGAATCCCGATGGCCGGCGAGTACGTCAATCCGGCAATTGTAGCGCCCAGCTTCAGCCGGGCAGCCTTTGACTTATCTCAACTGACGCAACCAAATTCCCCTAGCGCGATCTGTCTTCGCCTTTCGTTTTGCCTTTCGGTGGGAGCCCCGGCATTTATGCGGGGGGGGAGCGCTTCAGCGCTCCGCCAGCAGTCTTGCCTATCACCTTGCGCTTTAGCGCTGGCCCTCCAAAAATCCCTGGGACTTTATTCTTGCTTCGATTTTTACTTCCGAGCCTCTAATTCACTTCAGAGCCCGGAGGCCCCCGCCTCCGGGACCAATGTCAATGAAACGCAACCCATTCGCTAATGATTCTCCGCCGCGTGCCCCGCAATCACCAATCCCATCACCGTCGGCCCCGGACTCGCCGCCGCCGCCGGCACCGCCGCCCGAAAGAACAGCACCCACAAATCGCCCTCGGCCGCATGCGTTAACGCAGGTATCGCCACCGGCGCATTCTCGGCAGGCACCAAACTCAAAATTGCCGGATGCGTAGTGCCCGTTGTCTTGCGGCTGGCATCGAGAAGATCAGTCTCTTTCATCGGTGCGGGCGTCGCGTCCACACTTGACGGAACCAAAAGCAGAAAATCGCGAAACGGCGCCGTGCCCTGATGATTTCCATCCGTCGGCTGCAAATCGTAACGCAAGGTGTACACGCCCGGATTGATAATTTGATTCCGATAATCGTTCGCGCCGCTCTCGAAACGTATCGCGCCGATCAGCGTTCCGACGGCAAGCTGAGGAAACGCGATTCCGATTCCTCGATTCAGTGTCGTGCCCGGCGGAATGTCTCTTCGCAGCCAAAGATGGCAGAAACTGCCATTCGCACCGATGACGTGCAGCGAATCCGGATTCAGCGCCTCTCGCACCGCCTGGCTCAATTCCTGCGGCGGAGGCGCGTCCGACGACTGCAATTTATATGTGGCACTGGCGGGAGTTTGCAATCCGGATGAAGCACCGACCGCCCCCGCGCGCCAAGCTCCCGAGAAAAGCGCAAGCGACCCAACCAGAATAAAAGCCGCGATCGCCCGCCTGCGAAGCGTGAATTGCCAGACCATATCCCTCATCTCATCATCCCAATTCCACCAGAGCCCGGAGGCTCCCGCCTCCGGGAACCCATCGACCTCAATCTATTTGCAGCTTGGTGCGGATGTTGACTTCCTTCGCTCTAAAGGATCGAGGCCGTTACGCTTCGTCGCGCCAATCACCAATTCCCCAAACTCATCGGCCACGGCCTCGGAATCGCCAGCGTCATCAGCACCAACCCCAGCATGCCCATGTTCTTCATGAAATGGACTTGATCATTCATCTTCGCCTGCGGATCGTCGACTACCCAGAAATTGTGCATGCCCACCGAAACGCCAATCAGGAATACCACCAGGATCGCCGCTCCGATGGTCGGGTGATACCCGAGCAGCATGCTCGCGCCTCCTAACAGGAGGAGCACGCCCGTCCCGCCGACAGCGACCTCAGCCGCCGGCGTCCCTTTGCTCTTCGCGTATCCAGCCATCATTTTGAGTTTGATAAAATGGTTAAACCCTGCCATCAGGAAATATCCGCCCGCAATGACTCTTCCTGCGAGGAACGCGTAGAAAGCTATGTTGCTCATGGCCCCTCCTTTTATTCGTGCAACCGAAATACTCGGTCTGCCTGTCTAACCCAACCCGTCATTCCTGTCTTCTGTCCAGTCCGAGACCGAGTTTCCGGCGGCCAGCAATATACACCGGAGTGGGTTCGCGTGTCCCACAGGTCGCACCTCCGGTCCGCGCGAGTTTTTGCATCACGTGAATTCAAGAAATAGGCCCGCTTCCCGCGACTGCGCTTATATTCCAGCACTTCGTGGCGCGGGCATCCTCCCCACGTCTCTCCGTTCGCACTCTGTGATCATTGAAGGAAAGCAGACGTTTGCGGTCAGCAAGCTTGCGCAAAGTGCCAAATTATTCTGCAGCTTCCAATTTCTCCGCCATCTCCAGCATCTTCACCACGCTATTCCAATTCCTACCCGTGCCTGTCGTCCCTAGCGCCTTGTTCACCGCCGCCCACGACATTTTCGATTGCCCTTGCCCGTTCGGAAAATAAATATAAAGCTCGCGGCCGTCAATCCGCAGTTCCTCCGGCTCAATTTTGATCCGAAGCAAATTCGCCCGCGCTTCCGCATCAGGCTCGCTCGCAAGAAACACGACCAGCAGCTTGCCCGGCTCGATGCCGCGCCGCTTCGCAAACGGATTCCGCGCAATCACGTCTCTCATCTCCGCAACGGTGCGGCAAATCACATCGGTAGAGCAGCCAAATTTCCGCTCGATACCGCCCTGCACGCGTTTCGTCACCACCGCAAGATCGCGCTCGTCCGTCCTGAAAATCACGTTCCCGCTCTGCACGTAACTCTGCGCATCCCGCAGCTTCAGCGACGCATAAAGCGCGCGCAGCTCGTCCATCTTGATTACGTTGTGGCCGCCAACATTAACGCCACGCAGCATCGAAATAATCACAGCCATATTCGTATTTAGCGTAGCTCGCGGGCTGCAACTGTCCCCACGCCTGCAGCGGCGGCTGCATTGCGTAGAGAATTGTCCGTCGTCGCCAAGGGTAAATCTAATCGGATTGCGACTGCCAGATATGCCGCGTCGTAATTCGTAAGGCCGTGTTTCTGCGCCAGAGCCGGCAATTCAAGAATGTCAGCTGGAGATAGTTGCGTAGCGACAATCGGGAGAGCCTTCAATCGCAGGAGAAAGCCATTAACTTGGTCAAGTGTGATGCGCTTACGCCTATGAGCCATGATGAGTCCGTTCCCAACTTCGTAGAACCAAAGGATTGGAACCACCGCGCGCTTCTCGGCGAGGCTCGTCAGAACATCCAAGCTGTATTTTCGACCGGACTCATCATCAAGACACCACTGGAGCGCGAGCGAAGCGTCGACAACAATGTCACTCACAACCGGTGGCCGTCGTGAATCAATTCCTTCACTGAGATGCCGTCGAGCGTTGCGTGATTCTTCTCAACAAACGAAAGCATTTCGTGCACCGCCTCGCGCTGCGCACCATTCGACGCGCTACTGGGAGACGATAATTCTTTTTCACGAAGAGCTTTCAGCGCTTCACCAACAACTTCCTCAACCGATCGAAATTGTCCGCTCTTAAGCTCGGCCTTAACGATCTCTTCCTGTTCGGGCGTCAATTTAATATTCATTGCCTTGGGCTCCATGAGATCTACCGCCCAATCTTATCAAACGCTCTTGTTCCCAGCCTGAGAATTCGAGGTAATAATGCGAGGTGCGGAGGGCCATGCCGTGCAATCGCTTCCAAGCTTAGTACTATAACCCTTACAGATTTCTCGCTTTCGCACTTTCCTACCACATGCTAACGTTTACTGAGTGATAAAATGCGATACGTCGGCTATATCGAACGCGAACCCGCTTCGGCCTTCCGGACGCGCCGGCTAGCCGAAAAAGAACCGTCTCTAATCGACAGACCAAGACGATTAGAAATCGCCGTAACTCTCTCAAAACAAACGACGGCGTTCATTTCTAATCGTATCAAAAACGACCCCTTTCAAAAGTCCGATTTTCGCTTTCACCGATTCCTATCAGAGCCGGGAAGTCCCCGCCTCCCGGAGCCCATGCGCAACAATCGGAATCTGGTGAGCCACAGCGGCTCCGCACGCTGGCGAGCGCCGCTAGGCCCGGCGAGCGTGGAACCTGAAACGGCGCGATGTAGTTTCCACGAAAACATCTTCGAATCCAGCATTTTCGAGACGCGCCGCGAACGTATCCGGGTTCACCAGATTGATCACGTCGCCGATGTGGAGCAACGTCATCATCCAGCTACTTCGACTGTCCACACCCGCAAAGATTGCGCCCGGTTTCAACACGCGCCGCGTCTCGCGAAGAAGTTTATCCTGCAGCTCGGCCCTCGGGATGTGGTGCAGCATCGTGAACGACACTGCGCCGGAAAAACTCTCATCGGAAAACGGCATCTCGGACGCGTCGCCCTCGACCACTTCCACATTCGATCCCCGCATTCGCGAGCGCAACGAATTGGCAAGCCCGGATCGATTTCGAGCGACGTGATGCGCGCGATTCGCTCGCGCAGGAAATCCGTTGTGAGCCCCGGTCCCGGACCGATTTCAAGCACGTTCTCGCCCAGGTCCACGCCGCGGAGTGCCCAGGGCATCACGTCGTTGCACAGCGTCCCCCGCCAGGACTTCGAAGCGCAAAGCCAATGATGAATTCGATTCATCGGGATTCAGGCCGAAATGGATTCGCCGGTCAAATCGCGGAGGGCCTCCCCGAACGCGCGAGTATGCAGATCAACGTCGGCCTCGGAAGTCGCGGGCGACATCAGCGCCATATTGTGAAACGGCGTCAGCAAAATGCCGCGATTGAGCGCGTGGAGATGCAGGAATCGCTCGAGAGGAAAATCCATGGCTGCGGCGGCTTCGGAGCCATTGCGCGGCCGCGTGGCACGAAACTGATATTCCGCACGGCAGCCGAGCCGCGTGACGTGCCACGGCATTTTGGCCCCCGCAATCGAGCTCGCGACGCCGCGCTCGAATCGCTCGGCCATCGGAATCATGAGTTCGAAGGCTTCGGGCACAAGTACGGTCTCGAGAGTCGCGCGCATCGCCGCGAGAGACATCGCGTTGCCCGCGAGCGTGCCGCCGATTCCGCCCGTATCGCAATCCTCGATATGAATTTTGCCCACGATGCGCTCGGCGATCTCCGCGGTGAAGCCGTAAGCCGCCGCGGGAATACCGCTCGCAAGCGGTTTGCCGATCACAAACATATCCGGCTCGAGATTGTGTGCCCGCGTGTAGCCGCCGGGACCTGCGCAAATCGTATGAGTTTCGTCGAGGATCAGAAGTGTTCCCGTCCGTCGCGTCAGTTCGCGCAACGCGGCGTGATAGCCGGGATCGGGATGAATGATCCCGACGTTGGTCATCGCGGGTTCGGCAAGCACGCACGCCACGTCACGCCGCATGAGCGCTTTTTCGAGCGCGCCGAGATCGTTGAATTCCACCACGCGTGTGGTCTCCGCGGGATTTACCGGAGGGCCGATATTTCCGCGGCGCGGAACGACAGCGCCGTTCTCGAGCGTGGCGAAAGATTCATCCACCGTGCCGTGATAGCAATAATTGAACACCAGCACGAATGGCCGCTCGGTAATGTGGCGCGCAACGCGAATCGAAAAACGATTGGCGTCCGTGGCCGTCAGCGTGAATTGCCAATAAGGAAGTCCGAAGCGCCGCGCAAGTTCTTCGCCCACCCAGATCGAATCTTCCGTTGGCAGCATGAACGTGATTCCGCGTCGCGCTTGCGCGGCGATCGCATCGGCGGCGGCATCGGGCGAATGCCCCGTCATCGCGCCGGTATCGCCGAGACAGAAATCCACGTACTCGAAGCCATCGACGTCAATAAAATGGCTGCCCTTCGCCTCGGCGACGAAAACCGGAAACGGTCCGGCCCATTTCACCATCCAGTTCATCGGCACGCCGCCGAGCAGCGACGCGCGGGCGCGCTCGAAAAGTGCTTTCGAATTCGGATGTTCGTCGGCGAAGCGATTGGCTTCCTGTTCGGTGAGCGCGGCGAGACGCTGGCGATCGATGATGCGCATATCGAAAGAGCGCGAGGGCGAAGCCATCCGAAATTAGTGCAAATCCTTGAGGATTTCGCGCGCGGCATTGTAACCCGACGCGCCCGTAAGTCCGTTGCCGGGATGCGTGCCCGAGCCGCAGAGGTAAAGGCCGCGAATCGGCGCGCTATAGCGCGCCATGCCGATCAGCGGCCGCGTAATGAAAAGCTGATCGAGCGACAACTCGCCGTGGTACGGATGCCCGCCAGTGAGCCCGTAAGTTTCTTCGAGATCGGCGGGCGTGACTACTTGACCGTCGATAATTTTGCCGGGAAGATCGGGCGCGTATTCAGTCAAAGTTTCGACGACCGCGTTTCCGAGCGCCTCGCGCTGGCTATTCCAGTCGCCCTGCTTCAGGCGATAGGGCGCGAACTGCGCGTAAATCGACATCACGTGCTTGCCCTGCGGCGCAACCGACGGATCGAGAATCGAGGGAATCATCACGTCGAGATACGGCCGGCGCGAAAATTCGCCGTACTTCGAGGCATCGAACGCGCGCTCGAGATAATCGATGTCGGGGCCGATGTGGATGCGGCCGCTTAGCGCCGCCGTGCCGTCGTTCATCGAGAGCGCCTGCGCCGTGGAAAAATTCTGCAGCGCCGTGAACGAAGGCAACGCGTCGAGCGCGAGATTCACTTTTGCAACGGTGCCGTTCGCGCGGAAATTTCGCATCTTCACCACGAAGCTCGGCGCGAGATGCACCGGATCAATCAATTTGAGGAACGTGCGGCGCGGATCGGCGTTCGAGATGACCACTTTCGCGGCGATCTCTTCCCCGCTCGCGAGCACGACTCCGGTGGCAGCGCCATTTTTCACGCTGATGCTCTGCACTTCGGTGCCGGTGCGAATTTCAGCGCCGGCTTCGCGCGCTGCTTCGGCCATCGCCTGCGTCAACGCGCCCATGCCGCCGCGAGGGAATGCGGCCGAGCCAGCCGGATGCGGATCGGCTGCCGCGCGCAGCAGGAGAAGCGCCGTGCTGCCCGCTGACCACGGCCCGAGCGCCGCGCCGGAAATGCCGCGCGCGGCAATCGCGGCGCGCAAAAGTTCAGTCTCGAAAAATTCGGAAGCGAGGTCCGCGACGGCCATCGGCCCCCAGCGGATAATCCGCATCATGTCTTTCTTGCCGAAGTTGCGGAGATTTCGGCCGAGCTTCAAATATTTCCAAAGATCGTCGGCAGAAGGCTTGTCGATGTCAGGCGGCGTCAGCATGGTGAGCTGGCGAAGCAACCCGCCATAGCGAGCGAGCGCATTTTGAAATTCGACGTACTTCGCCGCGTCATTTTTCGAGAAGCGGCTGATTTGCTGAACGGAATCGCCGGTATTCGAATGCAGCAGCAAGCCGCGTCCATCGGGCGAAAGCGCGAAAAGCCGAACGGCAGGCTCGATCATCGCGAGGCCGTGCCGCTCGAGCTGCATTTCGCGCACGATTTCTGGAAGCAGCGGCCCGGCGGCGTGCGCGATGGTAGAAACTTTGAACCCGGGTACAAATTCGTCAGTAACGGCTGCGCCGCCGACAACCGCGCGGCGTTCGAGCACGAGCGGCTTGTGCCCGGCCTTCGCGAGATAAAACGCCGTGACGAGGCCGTTGTGCCCCGCGCCGAGAATGATGATGTCGCGCTGCGGCGCCACGGCTATCGCGTCCCCTTGTCTTTTAAAATTTCAAGCGCAGCGAGACGCCCCGGCGCGCCCATGATTCCGCCGCCGGGATGTGTCGCCGAGCCGCACATATAAAGGTTGCGGATTGGCGTGCGATACCGCGCCCATCCGGCGACGGGGCGCAGAAAGAAAAGTTGTTCGAGAGAAAGTTCGCCCTGAAAAATATTTCCTTCGGTGAGCCCGATGGAGCGCTCGATATCGAGCGGCGTAATCACCTGGCGCCCGATGATGATGTTTTTCAAATTCGGTGCGTGCTCGCTGATCGTATTGATCACGGCGTCGCCGAAAGCTTCGCGCTGCTCGTCCCAATTCAGGCCGGGCTTCAATTTGTACGGCGCGTATTGCACGAAGCAGGAAAGAACGTGCTTGCCCGGCGGCGCTACGGAAGGATCGGTGAGACTCGGAATTACCATATCAATGTACGGTCTGCTCGAAAATTCGCCGTACTTGGCTTGATCGTAGGCGCGCTCCATGTATTCGACGCTTGGCGAAATGGACATCGCGCCGCGCAGATGGCGGCCAGCGCCGGGAAGCGATTTGAATTCCGGCAGCCCATCGAGCGCGAGATTTACTTTTCCGGAGGAGCCACGATATTTGTAGCGGCGAACTTCTTCAAGAAAATCGCCGGGAAGCTCGCGCGATTCCATGAGCTTCAAAAATGTGAGATTGGGATCGAGACTTGACGAAACGACCGTTGCGCGGATTTCTTCGCCGGTGTCGAGGACGACGCCTTCAGCGCGGCCTTCCTTGACTAGAATTCGCGCGACTTGCACTTCGGTGCGGATTTCGGCGCCAGCCTCGCGCGCCGCGTCGCCGATGGCATTCGAAATTGCGCCCGTTCCGCCGCGGCTGAATCCCCACGAGCGAAACGCACCGTCAATTTCGCCCATGTAATGATGGAGCAAAACATAGGCGGTTCCGGGTGAACGGACGCCGAGAAAAGTCCCGATGATTCCGGACGCCGACATCGTGGCTTTAAGCACGTCGGTCTCGAACCACTGATCGAGAAAATCCGTCGCGCCCATCGTCATCAGTTGCACGAGGTTGTAGCGGTCCTCGTGATCGAGCGCCTGAAAACGCCGGCCGAGAAAAAGAAGTTTTTTCAATTCGCGCGGATCGAGCGAAGTGGGATCGGGCGGGACCATGCCGAGAATCGGTTTTACGAAGCGGCACATCCGCACCATTTCCTTGCCGAATTCGTCGTAGGCTTCCGCGTCGGTTTTGGAATGGCGGGCGATTTCGCGGCGCGTCTTCGAGTGATCGTTCACGCGCCAGAGATAATCGCCGTTCGGCATCGGCGTGAATGTACCGTCGAGCGGAAGAATTTCGAGGCCGTGGCGCGGCAGATCGAGATCGCGAATAATTTCGGGACGAAGCAGCGAAACAACATATGAGTACACGGAGAACTTGAAGCCGGGAACAATTTCTTCGGTGACCGCGGCGCCGCCTAGAACGTGGCGTTTCTCGAGTACGAGCACTTTGCGGCCCGCGCGCGCGAGATACGCCGCGTTCACAAGGCCGTTGTGGCCGCCGCCGATTACGATTGCATCGTATTGAGTTGGCATGGGGAAAAGCCGCGCGACGACTCGAGCGCGAGGAGCTCGTTCGAAGCCGTGACATTTTACAGGCCCCAGCGGTTTGCGCCAACAAAGAAGCGTTCGCAGGCTGACCTGTGGTCACGACGATGGCGCGGTAATAAGTGAGGTGTGCCCTCGGAAGCTTTCTAGCTCGGCAGCACGCTAGTTTCCGAGTCATGCGTTCATCGGGCGTTGGGTTCAACCATCTGTTGGTGAATCGCGTACGCAGCGAGCGTTCACTGCACGAATTTCAAGACTCAAACGCTCCACCAACGCTGCGGCGAAAGTAATCCGCCTTTGTTGACTTGCTATTGGGCGCGGCATAACATTCGCGGCGATGCCCGATTCTTCTCCACTCTCCGGCCGAACGATTTCCCACTTCCGCATCATCGAGAAGTTGGGAGGCGGCGGCATGGGTGTCGTGTACAAGGCCGAGGACACCAAACTCAGCCGGTTCGTGGCTCTCAAGTTCCTTCCGGACGAGGTGGCCAAAGACACACAAGCCCTGAGCCGTTTTCAGCGCGAAGCCAAGGCGGCCTCCGCGCTAAATCATCCGAATATTTGCACGATTTACGAGATTGATGAGCATAACGGGCAGGCATTCATCGCCATGGAGTTTCTGGACGGCGAAACGCTGAAACAGCGCATCGGCGGAAAGCCTGTGGAGACGGAGGCACTGCTCGGTTTGGCGATTGAGATTGCCGACGCTCTGGATGCTGCCCATGCCGCAGGCATCGTCCACCGTGACATCAAGCCTGCAAATATTTTTGTCACCAAACGCGGCCACGCAAAGATTCTTGATTTTGGTCTGGCGAAGACGTTGCCGTCCGCATCCACGATGGCCATGTCGGCTACACGCGAGACCGTGGACGTTGTAGCGCCCGAGCACCTGACCAGCCCGGGTAGCACGCTCGGCACGGTTGCCTATATGTCTCCGGAGCAAGTGCGCGGCAGAGACCTTGATGCGCGAACGGACCTATTCAGCTTCGGAGTGGTGATTTACGAAATGGCGACAGGGACATTGCCGTTTCGCGGCGAGACTTCCGGTGTGCTCGCGGAAGCCATTCTCAATCGTTCCCCTCTGCCGCCTGCGCGATTGCATCCCTACGTTCCCGCGGAGCTGGAACGGATCATCGGCAAAGCTCTCGAAAAAGATCGCGACCTTCGCTACCAGAATGCCGCCGAACTCCGCGCCGATCTCAAGCGCCTGCGCCGCGACACTGGCTCCGGCGACATCTCGTCCGGTTCCTTCCCCTCCGCGTTCTCCGCGTCCCAACGCTCAGAAGTTTCCACTTCGGCGGGAACCTCTCCTCCACCACCCGCGACAAATCCGACTTCCGGAACCGCCGCCGCTTATCCCTCCAACAGCGCTGTCATCGCCGCGGCCGCCTCCCGCAACAAGGGCAAAGCCCTTTCCCTCGGCGCGGCGCTTCTTCTTCTCGTTCTCGCTGCGGGTTATGGCCTCTACCACTTAGCTTTCAGCCACCGCGCTGCCGAAGGCCCCGGCACGATCACAAAAATCAGCCAGTGGAATAAGACGATGTACTCCGTCGCCCTCTCGCCCGACGGCCGCACCATCGCCTTCGTCTCTCCAGTCGATGGCTATGACCAGGTCTTTGTCATGCTCACCTCCGGCGGCGACCCGCTGCAACTCACTAAGGATGAGGGCAATAAGGCGGTTGGGGGGTTCTCCTTCGACGGCACGGAAATCTACTTCGCCCAAACCCTAGGCGATTACGACATCTGGAGCATCCCCACGCTTGGTGGCACTGCCAAGCACCTGGCTGCGGGCATCTTTGTCGCTCCATCTGCTGATGGCCAGTTCCTATTCACTGAGAAGAGTGACGGACGGATCGTTCGCACGCCCAGGTCCGGCTCCGGGGAAGAAGTGATTTGCACTCTGCCTGAGCCCGGTATTCTGAAAAGCTATCCCGATGGACAGCATCTGCTCATCGTTTCGTACCAAAGTGCGAGATCAGTGTGGCTTCAACGTCTTGACCTCGCGAGCCGGCAAATCGAAAAGCTGGCCGAACTGCCCGATATTTCCTCTACTTTCGCCTGGGCAGATCCCGGAAAAACCCTGTATCTCAGCCGCAGCGTCAAAGGCATCAACAACATTTGGGAATATTCCCTGCAGGATCATTCTTTCAGGCAAATCACTTTCGGCCCCGGTCCTGACAGGAGCCCAATGTCCGATCCCAACGGCAAGGGCCTTTACTTCATCAATGGTAAAAGCGCCGGGACGCTCACTCTCTATCGCGCTCCCTCGAAGCAATTCTCCGACATTGTCACCGAGGATGCGACGCAGCCAACTCTTTCGAGCGACGGCCGCCGTCTCGCCTACATAACCCACCCCGAGCCGGATAAAACAGAATTGTGGGTTTCCGACCTTGCCGGCGATAACCGGCTCAAGCTCTCATCCTCGGGGGAGGGTCTGGAAACCCTGGCATGGTCGAACGACGCCAGCAAATTTCTTTATGCTGACGTCGAAGGCGGGGTGCCTCGTCTGTTGATCATCGATGCCGACGGCACGCACCTCCAGCCTCTTCCCTGGGCGGGAGAGTTTATCGGATTCGCTATATGGGAACCGGGAGATCAATCTATCATTCTGGGTGGCCTCGATAAAGACCGGCGAACTCTAAAAAACTGGAGAATTGTCTTGGGCGGTTCCCCCGCCGTTCCTTTCTTCGATCACTGCGGCATGGCAGTCGATTCCTCCCCCGGCGGGAAATTTATCATCAGCACATCCATCTGGGGAGAAAACCCGGGCCTGTTTCAATACTCGCTCGCCGATAAAAAATGCACCACCCTGAAGTCCGGCATCACAACTTACATTGCCATGTATTCCGCAGACGGCAAGTCCTATCTCTATTCACTCGCTGCTCATGGCGAAACCACCATCTTCCGCCAGCCCTGGCGCAACGGCACGCCAATCGGTTCCCCTGTCCCCGCCCTCAAAATCCCGCTGGCTTTGCGCGAAGACTATAGCGGCAACGCTTTTGCCGTCTCCCGCGATCTCTCTTCGGTGGTCTACGCCCGCCCCGGCGGCCACGATGACCTCTATCTCCTGAGCCAAAAATAAATCCTAGTGGCGAAGAAGATTCGTCTGCGTTGACTTGGCCGAATGGCCAGCATAAGATTCGCTTCCATGCCCGATTCTTCTCCACTCTCCGGCCGGACGATTTCCCACTTCCGCATCATCGAGAAGTTGGGAGGCGGCGGCATGGGTGTCGTGTACAAGGCCGAGGACACCAAACTCAGCCGGTTCGTGGCTCTCAAGTTCCTTCCGGACGAGGTGGCCAAAGACACACAAGCCCTGAGCCGTTTTCAGCGCGAAGCCAAGGCGGCCTCGGCGCTGAATCATCCGAACATCTGCACCATTTATGAGATCGATGAACATAACGGGCAGGCATTCATCGCCATGGAGTTTCTGGACGGCGAAACGCTGAAACAGCGCATCGGCGGAAAGCCTGTGGAGACGGAGGCGCTGCTCGGTTTGGCGATTGAAATTGCTGACGCTCTGGATGCCGCTCACGCAAAAGGCATCGTTCACCGCGACATCAAGCCTGCGAATATCTTCGTCACCGATCGCGGGCACGCGAAGATTCTTGATTTCGGGCTGGCAAAGACGTTGCAGTCGGCATCGGCGCTGTCGATGTCGGCGACGCAGGATATGGCCGACGGGGTAGCTCCCGAGCAACTGACGAGTCCGGGCAGCACGCTCGGGACCATTGCCTATATGTCGCCGGAGCAGGTACGGGCGAAGGAGTTGGACGCCCGAAGCGACCTTTTTTCCTTCGGCGCGGTGCTCTATGAGATGGCGACAGGCACGTTGCCATTCCGCGGCGAAAGCTCCGGCGTAATCACTGAAGCGATTCTGAACCGTACGCCGGCTCCGCCAATGCGATTGAATGCCGATGTCCCGGCAGACCTCGAGCGCATCATCGCGAAGGCGCTAGAGAAAGACCGCGACACGCGGTATCAGCATGCCTCCGATATGCGCGCAGACCTGAAGCGGCTCAATCGCGACATGAATTCGAGCCGGCACTCTGCGGCCGAAAAGAGCGACTCGTCGCACGTGCATCCCGCGCCCGCTGCGCCGACGACTAAGTCCGTTGCCGTGCTCTATTTCGAAAATCAGGGCGGCTCGAAGGAAGATGAATATCTGCGCGACGGCATCACCGAGGACATCATTACAGAGCTTTCCAAAATCAGCGGTTTGAATACTTTCTCCCGGCCGACGGTTTTGGCATTCCGCGACAAGCCCGTGACTCCCGCGCAGATCGGCCAGCAGCTTGGTGCGGCCTACGTCCTCACTGGCACCTTGCGTCGCGCCGGCGCGCGCCTGCGCATCAGCGCCCAGCTCATCGACACGCGCACCGATTTTCCGCTCTGGTCGGAGCGCTTCGACCGCGAGATGAAGGATGTCTTCGAAGTGCAGGACGAAATGGCGCGCAAGATCGCCGAGGCCCTGCGCGTGAAACTTTCCCCGCAGGAGCTCAAGGCCCTGGCGGACAAGCCCACCGAAAACCCGCAAGCCTACGACCTCTACCTTCGCGGAAAGCGCTACGCGCGGCGTCTGACTCGTCAGGATGTCGAGTTCGCTCTGCAGATGTTCGAAAACGCGGTGTCCCTTGACCCGAGTTTCGCCCTGGCTTATGCCGCCAGCGCCAACGCCTGCGCGATGTACTACTCCTTTTTTACCCGCGATCAAGTGTGGGTCGAACGGGCAAGGGAGGCGTCCGGAAAGGCCGTGGCGCTGCGCTGGGATCTGCCCGAAACGCACGTCAGCCAAGCCTGGGTGCTCTACGCCGCTGGCCTTTATGACGAAGCCGTTCGCATGGTGAAGAAGGCCATCGAACGCAAGCGCGACTGCGACGGCGCGTATTACCTGCTTTGCCGCGCGCTCTTTGCCGCGGGGCGCGCGCAAGAGGTTGTGGACGTTTCGGAATCCACGATCGAGGCGAGCGGCGAAGACTACAACGTTTATGTGCCCATCCTGAATGCCCTCGGCGACATGAACAAGCAGGAAGCCCAGCTCAATATGACCCAGAGATTCTGCGTAGCGCTGGAAAACCATTTGAAACATGTGCCTGAGGATGCGCGAGCGCGCATCCTGCTCGGCGCCAACTACGCCAGATTGGGACGCGAGCAAGACGCGTTACGCGAACTTAACCTAGCTGTCACGTTGCGTGCCAATGAGGCCTCGATTCTCTACAACGCGGCTTGCGTCTATTGCGGCCTCAAGAGAAAGACCGAAGCCTTGGATACCTTGCGCAAAGCGTGGGAAGCAGGTTCGAAGGACGCCGTCTGGGCCCGCCGGGACCCCGATCTCGCCATGCTTCACGGCGACCCTGAGTTTGAGCGCATGTACCCGGAAAAGCCCGCGTCACCGTCCGCCTCGGATTCCCACTAGTTCTACTCGATCTGTTCAGACTCGCGTCGCTCGCCTCGGCCTCGCGCGCGCCTATGCTGTCTCTCGGCTTTATTTCCGTTGTGTTGCAGGAAGAGTGCGGCGGGCACTATAATTTGCGGGCTTCAAACGAACTTTGAGCCGCCTTGCGGAGTAGCGTGCGCATTCGATGTGTGCGATGCGAGCGATTACGCGGCTAGGAGAGAACGTGCCAATCGGAACTGCGTTTCACGACAGAACTTTGCCTCTGTGCGAAAGCCTGAACTATCGCGAGTGGTCGGGCTACTACGCGGTGAGCGTGTACGAGATGCACCACGAGCACGAGTACAACGCGATCCGCAATGCGGCCGCGCTCTTTGACGTGACTCCTCTCTTCAAATATTTCATTTCGGGCAAGGATGCGACGAAGTTTGTAAATCGCGTGATTACGCGCGATATCAACAAAGTGAAAGTTGGGCAGGTGATTTACTGTTGCTGGTGCGATGAAGACGGAAAAGTGATTGACGACGGCACGATCTCGCGCCTTACGCAAGATACATATCGTTGGACTGCGGCGGATCCGAGTATCCGCTGGTTCCAGCAGAATGCGCTGGGGCTCGACGTCAACATCGAAGACATTACGGACCAGGTCGCCGCGCTCGCGCTGCAAGGGCCGACATCGGGGCGTCTGTTGCAGCGCGCGGCCACTGCCGACATCACGAATCTAAAATATTTTCGCTTCACGCGCGGGAACATCGGCGGAGTGGACGTAGACATTTCGCGAACCGGCTACACCGGCGATCTTGGCTACGAAGTGTGGATTCCGTGGGCCGAGGCAGGAACAGTTTGGGATGCGCTGATGGAAGCGGGGCAACAATTCGATATTCATCCGGCCGGAATGCTGGCGCTCGACGTGGCGCGAATCGAAGCTGGGCTGATTTTGATCGAAGCGGATTATTTCAGCAGCAAGAAGGCGCTGATCGAGTCGCAGAAATATTCACCGTACGAAATCGGACTCGGGCGGCTGGTGGATTTGAAGAAAGAACATTTCATCGGGCGCACGGCGCTGGAAGAAGAAAACCGGCGCGGCCCGAAGCGGCTGCTGATGGGAATTGACGTGAATTGGGACGACGTCGAGCGGCAATTCGAGACGGTCGGCCTCGCGCCGCAAGTGCCGAGCACGGCGTCTCGCACGGCGGTGCCCGTTTATCGCGGCGGATTGCAGGTGGGCAAAGCAACTTCGAGCACGTGGTCGCCGACGCTCAAGAAAATGATCGCGCTCGCCAGCATCAACCGCGAGCACGCCGCGGCCGGAACCGAATTGCAAATGGAATTGACGGTGGAGGCGGAGCGGCAGAAAGTGCGCGCGACGGTGCGCGAATTGCCGTTCTTCAATCCTCCTCGAAAAACAGCGACTCCCATCAGGTAGCGCAACGCTGGGGCGGCGGGCGCAAAGGACAGAAAAATGATCGATGAAAATTTGCGGCCCCTGCACGTCTGCGAGCGCCGCCATCGCGCTGCTCGCCGCGGAATTATCCGAGTCGTTTTTATTTTGTTCGCAATGCTCGCCGCGGTTCCCGCCTCGACGTTCGCCCAGGAGACAGCGATGGGAAAGTGCCCGCCGGAAACGCGCAAGGATAACGTGATCGAAATGATTCACGGCGTTTCGGTCACCGACCCCTATCGCTGGCTCGAAGATCAGAAGAGTCCCGAAACGCGCGAGTGGATTGAGGCTGAGGACAAGTGCACCTCAGCAATTCTCGATGCCGTGCCCGGCCGGGCGGAAATTGAGAGGCGCTTTTCGGAATTGATGAAGGTCGAGTCGGTGGGATTGCCGCGCGAGCGCCACGGCGTTTACTTCTTTTCAAAGCGCGCGCCAGATCAACAACTGTACGTCATCTACAAGCGCGACGGCCTCCACGGCAAGGATGAAGTTCTAATCGATCCACACCCGCTGAGCGCGGACCACACGACGAGCGTCGGCCTATTGGACGTATCGAGTGATGGCTCGCTCGTGGCGTACAACGTTCGCGCCGGCGGACAGGATGAAGTTACCGTCCGCTTTTTGGACGTGAAGACGATGACAGCGCTGCCGGACGAATTGCCGCACGCCGATTATTTCAGCCTTTCGATCGAGCCTGATAATCATGGCGCGTATTACACACGCATGACGCCAGATGGACCGCGGGTGCTTCACCATGTGATGGGCACGGACGTGAAGACGGACACGGAAATTTTCGGCAAAGGTTTCGGAACGGACAAAATCATCGGAGAGAAACTCTCCGAGGACGGCCGCTATCTCGTGATTGACGTCATTTACGGTTCGGGCAGCACGCGTTCAGAAGTTTATTTGAAGGATTTGAAGAGCAGCGAACCAGTGAAAGCAATCGTGAATGATTCGAATTCGCTTTTCTACGGCGATATCGAAGGCGGCCCGCTTTACGTGATGACGAATTGGAAGGCACCGCACTGGCACATTTATTCTGTGGATTTGAAGAATCCAGCACGCGATGCATGGACGGAAATCATTCCCGAGTCGGACGCTTCCATCCAAAACTTCGGGCTATATGGCGGCAGAATGATTGTGGAGTACGTTCGCAACGCCACCTCCCAGCTGTGGGTCTTCGAAGCGAATGGTAAATTCGTGGGCGATGTGCCGCTGCCGTCGCTCGGTTCAGTGAGCGGGACAACGGGACGATGGGAGAATGGCCAGACGTTTTTCAATTTCGAGTCGTTCAATCGGCCCGCCACGATACTTTCCTACGATATGAAGACGGGAAAACTGGACACGTGGCAGAAGTCTTCGGTGCCGATTGATAGCGACAAATACACGGTCGAGCAAGTCTGGTACGAATCGAAAGACAAGACGCGCGTGCCGATGTTCCTTTTTTATAAGAAAGGTCTGGTCCGCGACGGCGCGCGGCCGGTGTTCCTGACGGGTTATGGCGGATTCAATGTGAGCAACACTCCGGTGTTTCGCCCGCTTGGCGTGGTCCTGGCGGATCAAGGCGGGATTTACGCGCTGGCCAATTTGCGCGGAGGCGGCGAATTCGGCGAGGCATGGCATCACGCGGGAATGATGGAGAACAAGCAAGACGTTTTCGACGATTTTATTGCGGCCGGAGAATGGCTGATCGCGAACAAGTACACGAACTCGTCGAAGCTGGCGATTGCGGGCGGCAGCAACGGCGGATTGTTGGTTGGAGCGGCGATGACGCAACGGCCCGATTTATTTAAGGCTGTGGTGTGCCTCTATCCGCTGCTCGATATGGTGCGCTATCAGAAATTTCCGCCAGCGACGTGGTGGGTGCCGGAGTACGGATCGTCGGATGATGCCGCGCAATTCAAATATATTCTGGCGTATTCGCCTTATCAGAATGTGAAGGACGGCACGAAATATCCCGCGACGCTTTTTGTTACGGGCGACGGCGATACGCGCGTGAATCCGCTTCATGCGCGGAAGATGGCCGCGCGCGTTCAGGCGGCGAATGGTGGCGAAAACCCCATCCTAATTCTCTACGACACGAAGTCAGGACATTCCGGCGGCCGGCCGCTGAACAAGGAAATCGAGGAGAACACGGACATCGCCAGCTTTCTATTCTTGGAGCTTGGAGTAACGGCGAAGTAACGCAGACGCGGCCTGCCTGCGTCTAATGACACGGACAATTGACACGAACATTCAAGGGGGCATCTCAGTGGGAATGATGAATCGTAGGATTCTTGCGCGCGTTTGCGTAGCGCTGATTTTCGCTGTCACTGCCGGAGTGGCGCAGGCTTCAGCTGCAGGCCCGGCGGCGCCAGCGCTGGGCCCGATTAAGTTGTGGGTGGACGCTACGCAAGCGCCGCAAAAAATTCTGCACGCGAGGGAAACGATTCCCGTTCACGCGGGCGCGCTGACGCTTTATTACCCGGAATGGATTCCGGGGGAGCACGCGCCGGATGGCCCAGTCGCGAATCTTGCAGGGCTGAAATTCAGCGCGGGCGGAAAAGGAATTCCCTGGCGGCGCGATTTGGTGGACATGTTTGCTTTCCATCTCGATATTCCGGCTGGAGCGGATTCACTCGATGTGCAGCTCGATTTTTTGCTGTCAGCGCCTGCGACGGGATTTTCCGCCGGAGCTTCGGCAACAGCGTCTCTCGACCTATTGAGCTGGAATCAAGTGCTGCTCTATCCGAAGGGCTACACGGCCGACGCAATCACGTTTGACGCGAGCTTGAGGCTGCCCGACGGCTGGAAGTTCGCAACTTCCCTGCCCGTGGCAAGCCAGGGCGGCGGCGAGATCCATTTTTCGGCGGTGTCGCTCGATATGCTGGTGGACTCGCCGGTGATTTCCGGGCGCTTCCTGCGCGTGATTGATTTATCGCCGGGGCAAACGCCGCCGCATGAAATTGACATCGCGGCAGACAGCGCTGCGGCCGTTGCGATGCCGCCGGAGCTCCAATTGCATTTGCGCAATTTGGTGACGGAGGCGGGCGCGCTTTTCGGCTCGCGGCACTATCGCGACTATCATTTTCTGCTGACGCTCAGCGACGACGTGGCGCATTTCGGCCTAGAACATCACGAGTCGGATGATTCGCGTCTGCCCGAGCGATCGCTGATTGATGAATCGTTGCGGCTTGACGGTGCTGGATTGCTGCCGCACGAATACGTTCACTCTTGGAATGGAAAATATCGCAGGCCCTTCGATCTCGCGACGCCCGATTTCCAGCAGCCGATGAAAGATGATTTGTTGTGGGTGTATGAGGGGCTGACGGAATATCTCGGAAACGTTCTCACGGCTCGCAGCGGACTCTATACGCAGCAGGAATATCGCGAGCACCTCGCCGATATCGCGTCAACCTATGAATACCAAACCGGACGCACGTGGCGGCCGTTGCAGGACACGGCTGACGCCGCGTCGCTTTTATATTTTGCGGGCGGCGATTGGGAGAACTGGCGCCGCGGCACCGACTACTACGACGAAGGCGAATTGATCTGGCTCGAATTGGACACGAAAATCCGGCAGCTCACGCGGAACAGCAAGTCCATTGATGATTTCTGCAAACTTTTCGAGGGAGGGCCGGGCGGACAGCCGGATTTGAAGACCTACACTTTCGATGATGTTGTGAACGGACTGAATGCAGTGGCTCCGAATGATTGGCGCGGGCTGCTCACCGAACGCCTGACTTCGCTCAGCCCGCACGCGCCGCTCGGCGGGATCGAGAATGGCGGCTGGAAGCTCGTCTACAACGAAGCGCCCAATGAAATCAGAGAGGCCGGCGAAGAAGCCTACAATCACTTGAATCTGCGCGACTCGATGGGACTGAGCGTCAACGAAGACGGCGCAATCGGAGACGTGATTCACGGAGGGCCGTCGTACAACGCGGGGCTCGGGCCGGGGATGCGCATCGTCGCGGTGAATGGGCGGCAGTTTTCGCCGGCTGCGATTGGCGAGGCCATCGAGGCTGCGAAATCGAGCTCGGAGCCGATCAATCTATTGGTGGCGAACGGCGTGTATATGAAATCGTATGCGGTGGATTATCACGGCGGGCTTCGATTTCCGCATCTGGAGCGCGTCGAATCGCAGCCGGACTTGCTCGGCGACATCGCCAAGCCACACGCGACGCAGTAAAACACTCGAGCTTGCATTTACTCGGAATGAATGAACGAGCGCAAGAACCGGCTCACGAGGAATGGATGTCGGCCGATGAATACGGCCGGCAATTGCCGGACTTCACCGTTAATCTGCTGGTGAGGGACATCGCGCGGTCGATCGCTTTCTATCGCGATGTTCTCGGCGCCATCGTGCACCATTCCGATCCGGATTTCGCGGCATTGCGCGCGGCGCGGCTTGAATTCATGATTCACGCCGACCACGCGTACGAAAAGCACGCATGGCAGCAGGAACTCAAGAGTGGGGCGCGGCGCGGATTGGGCGCAGAGTTGCGGCTATTCCATGTGGATCCGGATGAAGTGGAAAAGCGTGCGCGGGCGGCCGGGGCAAAGATACTACAGCCGGCGCAGGAAAAGCCGCATGGCTGGCGCGACGTGATTCTCGAAGATCCTGATGGCTACACTTGGGCCATCGGCATTCCGAAATAATCCAAATAAAATTACAGCGTTTTGCAGCTAGTAGCCTTCGCCTTCGGCGTCGCTTGAGACCACGACTTTGCCGGCAAAGCGCCGGTACGTGAACACCGTGTATCCAGTGGCCAGAGCCATCCCGATAACCCACCATACGAGGCCGACGCGAAGTCCGTGTTCCGGGCCGTGCGCTGAATACACGGTGAGTCCGAATGCGGGATTCGTCGCGGCTGGCAGAACGTAAGGATAAAGGCCGGTGGCGGCGCTTGTTAGCATGCCGAGAATGTAGGCGCACGATGCGAGGAATGCTCTTGGCTCGTCGCGCCGTCGCTCGAACCAGAACACGCCGAGAAGGCCTGCCACGGCGAGCACTGGAAATACGAATCCCCACGGACGCGCGCGCAAACCCAACGCGAGCTGTGGCTGAAGCTTGAAACTGGCAGTCGTAATGGCAATCGTCATCAGCACGACGAGCCACCACACCTGACTCACGAGGCGCGAGGCGCGTGCCGAGACGTCGCCGCTCGTCTTGAGCGCGACCCACAATCCGCCGTGCATCGTCAGCGCGGCGAGTGCTGCGACGCCGACGAGAATCGTGTACCAGTCCAAAATTCCCGGGTTCGCCCCAGGAAAAAAATTGGTCCAGAGCGGCTCGAAGAAAATTCCGTTGGCGTCGAGCGGCACGCCGCGAATTACGTTGCCGAGCGCAGCGCCGAAGAAAACAGCGAGCAGAACGCTCGACAAGGCGAACACGACGTCCCAGAACGCAGCCCAGAGCGGGGAGACGACGTGGCTGCGGAACTCGACCGATGTACCGCGCAAAATCAAAAGCCAGAGCACCATCATGAGCGGGAGATAAAACCCGGCGAAGCTCGAGGCGTAGAGCGCGGGGAATGCGAAATAGAGAACGCCGCCTCCGGCGATGAGCCAGACTTCGTTGCCGTCCCACACGGGGCCGATCGAGCCAATTACCGCGCGCCGGTCGGCATCGGTGTGTGCGATCCAGAGATGAACGATTCCTGCGCCAATGTCGAAGCCATCGAGGACGACGTACATCGCGATCATCAGGGCGACAAGCGCGAACCAGATCGTCTCCATCTCGTGCCTCCTAATCCGCCGCGGCCGGTTGCGGCTGGGTTGGTGTGCCGGGCGCGGAGCTGTGTCCCGCGGGCCCTTCGTCAATTTCGCGATAGATCAGGAAAAGAAACAGCACGCTTAGGACTACATAGAGACCACAGAAACCGAGTAGCGTGAACCATGCGTTCCCTGCCGACACTTGCTTCGAGACGCCCGCGCTCGTCCGCATCAATCCGTAGATCAGCCACGGCTGGCGGCCAACTTCCGCCGTGATCCAGCCGGCGGTGTTGGCGATGAATGGAAATGGAAACGTAAGCATGAGAATCCAGAGCGTGGCTCGCGAGGTGTATAAAGTTCCGCGGAAAAGCTTGAAAATTGCGAGCAGGAGAATAGCAACGAAAAACGTGCCGAGCCCTACCATGATGTGATAGGCGAAATAGAGGAGCGGAATGTTGTCCGACTCTTGGTTCCGCGGAAACGCGTCGAGGCCTTTTACTTCAGCGGTCCACACGCGGTAGGTGAGGAAGCTTAGCGCGTAAGGAATGATGATCGGATTGTCGAGGCGGCGCTTCTCCATATCCGGCTGGCCAATAATCGCTAGCGGCGCGCCCGGCCCGGATTGGAAGAGTCCTTCCATGCCCGCAAGGGTGGCAGGCTGGTGCGTCGCGACCATTCTTCCCTGAATATCGCCGGTAGGACTAAGTTGCGCCAAGGCCGCGATGGTTCCGACGGTGATCGCGACGCGCAAGAAGAGCTTGCCGAAATCGGTACGCTGCTGCGACAAGAGATAAAACGCGCCGACGGCGGCCATTACGAAGCAGCCCGTCTGCACCGCGCCGAGCATGGTATGCGCGTACTGCGCGAGCGCCCAGGGATTTAGGATGAGCGCCCAGAAACTCGTCAGCGCGTATGATCCGTTCGCTTCAATTGCATAGCCGACGGGATGCTGCATCCAGGCGTCCGTGGCCACGATGAAAAAGCCCGAGAGCCACGAGCCGATGAACATCATGAGGGACGAGAGCCAGTGAAGTTTTGGGCCGAGACGCTTTTCGCCGAAGAGAAAAAGTCCCAGGAATGATGACTCGAGAAAAAATGAGAAGACGCCTTCCATGGCGAGCGTTTGGCCAATCACGCCGCCCGCTAATTTCGAGAATGCCGACCAATTTGTGCCGAACTGAAATTCCATCGGGATGCCGGTCACGACTCCGAGCGCGAAACTGATGCCGAAAATCCTGCCCCAGAATTTCGCGGATTGGTTCCAGCGAGCGTCACCGGTGCGCAACGCGATCGTTTTCATGATGAAGATGAGGAGAGCGAGCCCCATCGTTAGCTGAGGAAAGATGTAGTGGAACGTGATCGTGAAGGCGAAATGAAGACGATGCACGAATAATGCGTCTGCCATGAGCGGCCTCCTTCCGGCAGAGCTTGCTAATCGGCAGAGTGTACCGCATCGTCGCGGAAACGGTGCGATTTGCGTCGCGCGTAGCGGTGGCGGAACGCACGGCATCCAGGCACCGCGCTTGTTTTCGCGGCTTGGAAATCACGCGCGAAAATGAGAACATCCACCTTCTTTGCCGCTTTATCTGTACCATTGGGGCGAATGAATCCTGGAGGACGAGCCTTGCGCTTGAATCGCGTCTGTACAATTTCTTTTGCAATCTTATTGCTGAGCGCTGCTGTATCGGCACAAACCCCGAAGCGCGCGATCACATTCGACGATTTGATTTCCATGCGGCGCGTGAGCGATCCGCAAATTTCGCCCGACGGGAAATGGATCGCGTACACCGTAGGAGTGTCCGATAAGGAAGCCAATCACACGGTGTCCGATATTTGGATTGTTGCCACAACGGGCGGCGAGCCGCGGCAGATCACGCGCGGAGGAAGCGATGAGCGGGCGCGCTGGTCGCCAGATGGCAAGAAGCTTGCGTTTCTCTCCGGGCGCGACGGCAATACGCAGGTCTATTGGATTTCGCTGGCGGGCGGCGAAGCCTCGCGGCTCACTTCCCTTTCGGGAGGCGCCGACAATGAACTGTGGTCGCCTGACGGCAAGACGATCGCGTTCGTTTCGCGCGTGTATCCCGATTGCACGGACGACGCGTGCAACGCGAAGCGCGACGCCGACAAGGCGAAGAGCAAGGCCCACGCGCGGATCTACACGAAACTTCTCTATCGCCACTGGACGCAGTGGTGGGACGGCAAGCGCAGCCACTTGTTCTCCGTCTCAGCAGATGGCGGTGCGCCGCAGGATTTGACGCCCGGCGCCGACTACGATGTTCCGCCGTTCAATCTCGGCGATCCCGAAGCAATCGCTTACTCGCCCGATGGCCAGGAACTCGCATTCACTGCGAACACCGACAAGGACGAAGCGCTGAGCACGAACAACGACATATTCGTTGTTGCCGTGAAAGGCGGCGCGGCGCCGAAGCGCATCACTGATAATCCGGGGGCCGATTGGGGACCGAAATACTCGCCGGACGGAAAATCGATTGCGTACCGCGCGCAGCTCACGGCCGGCTTCGAATCGGATCGCTGGCGGTTATTTGTCCATGACCGCGCTTCGGGAAAAAACATCAACTTGACCGAGCAATTTGACGAAGACGTTGCGGGGCTGAATTGGACGGCCGACAGCAAGACGATTTATTTTCAGACGGAAGAAAAAGGCGAGATGCCGATTTACTCGATCGGCGTCGCGGGCGGAAGCGCCCCGGTTAAGATTCTCGCGGACGGGTACTACGGTGAATTCGACATCAGCCGTGATGGCCACACAATTGCATTTACGCGCAGCAGCCTGGAATTTCCTCCGGAGATTTTTGTTTCGGCGATTGACGGGCACGGCATTCGCGAACTGACGCATCATAACGGCGCCGTCCTCGCGCAGATCGATATGCCGAAGATGGAGCCTTTCTGGTATGCCGGCGCCGACGGAACGCAGATCGAAGAATTCATCATTCGGCCGCCGAATTTTGATGAAACGAAAAAGTATCCAATGCTGCTTCTCGTGCACGGCGGCCCGCAGGTGCCGTGGAGCGACGCGTGGAGCTACCGTTGGAATGCGGCAGTCTTTGCCGCGCCAGGGTACGTTGTCGTGATGCCAAATCCGCACGGCTCTCCCGGTTACGGCTCGAAATTTACGGAAGAAATCAGCAAGGACTGGGGCGGGAAGGTCTACACGGACGTCATGGCCGGAGTGGACGCCGCGGTCGCGAAATATCCGTTCATTGACGGCGCGCGCGTCGCGGCAGGCGGCGCTTCCTACGGCGGATTCATGATGGACTGGATCGCCACGCACACCGATCGCTTCAAATGCATCATCAGCCATGCAGGGCCCTACGACGCACGCAGCATGTACGGCGCGACGGAAGAACTGTGGTTCGAGGAATGGGAATATGGCGGAACGCCGTGGGCGAATCCGGAGCTCTATGACAAGTTCTCGCCGGAAAAAAATGCGGCGGCGCTCGGCAAATTCAAGACGCCGACGCTCGTCACCGGCGGCGAACTCGATTTCCGCGTTCCTTACACGCAGGACCTAGAATTCTTCAACGCACTGCAGCGGCAAGGCGTGCCGTCAAAGCTGATGATCTTTCCCAATGAAGGCCACTGGATCCTGCAGCCGCAGGATAGCGAGCTTTGGTACAAGACGGTCGCCGACTGGCTCGCGACGTATCTGAAGTAATTCGCGATCTTCTCCGGATCGCGAAAACAAACGGAGCGGGCAAGAACCCGCTCCGTTTTCCATTTGTGCTGTCGTCACTGCTGTTGACGTTCTTTCGAAATGCGTTCGTACTGTCCTATTGTCGCTTCGACCATACGATCGGCCGTAAACTTTTCCGCGATCGTTGCGCGCGCAGCGTCGCCGAATCGTTTCGCTTCATCTCGAGAACGCAAGAGCCGCAGCGTCGCATCGGTAAATGCAGCCGGATCGGGCGCGGGGACGAGAAGTCCGTTGCGCTCGTGCGTGACCATCTCCGGGACGCCGCCGCTGGCCACGCCGATTACCGGCAATCCGTACGACATGGCGGCTAGTATTGATGTTCCAAGCGGCTCGGCGAGCGATGGGAACAAAAAGATGTCGAGCGCGCGATAGATGTCCGCGATTCGTTCAACAAATCCGGCAAAGATTGCAGCGCGTGCCACGCCGAGTTTCTTCGCGAGGGACTCAAGCTCGCGGCGGCACGGGCCGTCGCCTGCGAGAATCAACCTGCAATTTGGAAATTCGTGGAGGATTGCAGGCATCGCGCGGATCAGCGCGTCCTGCTCTTTTTCGGGGAGCAGATAGCCCACGCAGCCGAGCAGAATTTCGTTCTCGGCGACGCCGAGATTATCACGGGCTTGTGCGCGCTCGCCTGCCGCAACGGGTGTGGGAAGTTCGACTCCTTCGTAGACAACTGCGACTTTCTCGGCGGCGATTCCGGACGGAATCACGCTTTCCGCGACGAAGCGCGATACCGCGATGATGCGTTGCGCGGCATGATAGCGTGCGAGAGCGATGCGGCCGCCCGCGAGCGGATTTGCCACGCGCCGCTGCGCCACAAGCGCCGCGCGGCGATGCGCGCCGGCAAGCCATGCGATGGTCAGGCCGTGGGGATCGTGCGCGTGAACGATGTCCCAGCGGCGCTCACGCATGACTTTTCGCAGCAGGCGCGCGCCGCCGGGGCGAACACTTCGCGCAGGAATGGCGTGGACGGTGAAACCTTCCGCGAGTGCGCACTTTTTAAGCGCGCCGCCGCTGAGAGCGAGGAGTTCCACGTTGTGGCCGCGCGCGCGCAGTCCCCGCAGCGTGAGAAGGACTTGATTTTGGCCGCCGCGCCAATCGGGGCGCGTATCTATGTGGATGGAAGAAATCGGCATGGCGATGCGATTGCGGCTCCGATGAACGCCGGAGTGTAGCATCCGCGATTTCAGGCGTCGAGGCGGGGAGAAAAGCGGCGCTTGTTTCGTGGCCATCGCATTACGATTTAAACGAAACGACGAATGTGGCGCAGTGCAATTGGTCAACCGTAGCGCCGGCATCTTGCCGGCGTTTTTGATCTCTGCAGCCGCGCGGAAAAACGCCGGCAAGATGCCGGCGCTACGAATGCAATCGAGTCCGTAGTTTCCACAATTGACAGCTCTACGCCGCGGTGAGAGTTTGCGCGAGTCCGAGCTTTCGTGAGGCCGCGCATCATGGCGTTTCGCCGGGCTTTGTGCATTGGGTGTCTGTTCGCGATTTCGATCCTCTCCGTGGCGCGAGCCGCGCGCGCCGACAATCTTACGATCACCAGCTCGCCACCCGGCGCGAAAGTCGAGATGAACGGCGTTGTCGTCGGCACGACGCCGTATCAAATGAAGGTGCCCGGCAGCTATCTACACAGGCCGCACTCAGTCTTCAGCGAAAAGCTTGAACATCAGATGACCGCGCGAATTTACAAAGAAGGATTCGCGGCACAGGAAGTAGTTCTCACCGAAGGGCCGTACAAATGGATTTCCGCGACCGGCGTCGCCCATGGATCGTATTACCTGCTAAAAACCAGTCACGTCGAGATTTCGCTCGAATCGACGGCTGCGCTGCATGCGCCGTCGGTCGTTCCTGCTGCGGTGGTAGCTTCAACGAAGCACAGCGAGCGGCGCGAAATGCCGCCGGAGGAAATCGTGCGGCACGCCGCGCCTGCCGTGGTGCAGCTTTTCGGCACCGAGCTTCAAGGAACCGGATTCTTCATCACGGAGGAAGGCCTGATCGCGACAAACCGGCACGTCGCCGAGGGATCCGCGACGCTCTTCGTCGCGACTTCGACTGGCGCGCGGCTCCTCGGCCGCGTGATCTATTCCGATCCGCACCTGGATCTCGCGCTCGTCAAAGTGGATGGCAGCGGTTTCCCCCATCTTTCGCTTGTTGACCTTGCGGCCGTGCATCCCGGCGCGACGGTGCTCGCGGTCGGTTATCCGGGCGGCGGATTGCTGGGCACGGTGACGAAAGGAATCGTCAGCGCGGTGGGAAAGATCGAGCATCACGACGGGACGGGGATTCAGACGGACGTGGCTCTGAATCCCGGCAACAGTGGCGGGCCGCTGCTCGATGCAGAAGGCGATGTGGTCGGGATTACGACGATGAGGCTGGTGGAAACGCCGCTGAGCGCGCCAGCGGAAGACGATCCAGCGTGGATCACGACTTTGAGACGCGCGAGAACGCAGCCAAATTCGCCCGCGCAAGGCGGCGCGCCGGGGATCACAAAGCCGGAACGCGTGGATGCATCACCTGGAATACAACTGGAAGGTATGAATTTTGCGTTGAGCGCGCAGGATTTGATTGACGTGATGAAGCATGCGTTTCCGAACGCCACGCTCGCGGCCAATGATGCGTCCGCCGGAAATGGCAACGTGACGATACATTCCGATCCCGAAAACGCGGACATCTACGTGGATGGGAAATTTGTCGGTAACACGCCGTCCGAGTTGCCGCTCAGCGCGGGGATGCACCACATCGCGATCTCGACGCTCGGGAAGAAATCGTGGGAACGCGATCTTGAAGTCGTGAAAGATGGACGGGTGCAATTGCACGCCGTGACGGATTCGCAACCTTAAATCGAGGCGCGGGCGTTTCAGCAGTTGCCGGAGCCCGATGCGCAACGGTGCAGAATCCGGTCGAGAATTGCGGGGATCTCGAAGACGGCGTTGTTGGGCATCGCCACCGTGTTATTTCTGAATCTCGCGAGATTTTCGGGCTGCAGTAATTCGCGAACTGCTGCGTCGATCGTCTTGAAATTGTTCACCACGATTCCGATTTGATTCTCGCGAATCCATTCTGCGTTGTAGCGCTCTTGCGGGAGCGTCCAGGAATTGCATTCTGTAATGACGGGCAATTTCATCGCCACGGCTTCGCTCAGGCTGCCGGGCCCTGGCTTGCCGATGAAGAAATCAGAGAGGCGCATGTAGTAAGGAATGCTCGTAGTGAAGGCTTCGACGAAAATCGGCATGCGGCCTTTGCGTGTTCGCAGCGCGTTCGCGAGTTTGTCGTTGCGCCCGCAAATCACGATGAGCTGAACTTCGAGCTTCGAATCATCGAGCTGCTTCACGATGTCCGCGATGACCTTCGATCCGTGCCCGCCAAAAAGTACGAGTCCAGTGGCCTGGTCCGGCGATAACCCGAGCGCGCGGCGATCCGCCGCACGGTCCGCGTCGATCGTTTCGTAATATCGCGGATGCAGAATCATCCCAGACACGCGATGAATGCGTTCAGGATCGTTTCCAACTGCGTGCGCTTGCGCAACTGCGCGCTCGGTGCCACAGATGAAATCCTGATCCTGCCGTTCAATCCAGAATCGCGGCGGATAATTCGCAAGGTCCGTCAAAATCGTCACGAAAGGCGCGTCGGGGAAGGCGCGCTGCAAACTTTGTCCGAGCGCGAGATTGAAATGCGGGACGAAGGAAACGACCATGCCGGGCGCGTTTGAGCGCCAATACTCGGTCAACATGTTCACCATCGGACGGTGATAGATGGCGATGAGCAATTGCAGCACGCGCAGCAATTGCGCGCTTCCCAGGGTCCATCCGGACGCGAGCATTTTGTTGTAGAAATCCTGAATGCGAATTCCGGTAAAGCGCCGGAGAATGTCGAGCTTGTCGAGCGATTCCTGCAAATTCAGGAGATGAACGTCCCACGGCAGATTACGCGACGCGATGGCCATTTGAAGTGCCGTCGCCGCGCTACGATGGCCGCCGCCCGCGTCGAAGAAAACAAATTCGATTCGCTTCATGAGCGGCGGAATTCTTGCACACGAACTTCCGCGCTCTGTTAATGCTCGATGACAACACAACCTATAGTGTCGAATCAGTTATAAGTCGCGCTTTTACATGAAGTTCGCGCTCGCTTCACGCGCTTGTAATGCGCGTCTGTTACAAAAGTTTCATGCGATGCGACTTGCATGTTCACTCCTACTACTCAGGGCAGTGCCAGTCGCCGGCTTTTCTCGGACCAATCTGCCGCGAGTGCTACAGCCATCCTGAGGATGTCTATGCGGTCTTGAAAAAACGCGGCATGGATTTCGTCACGCTGACGGATCACGACTCAATCGAAGGCTGCGAGGCGCTGCGCCGCTATCCGGATTTTTTCGTGAGCGTGGAAGCGACTTGCCGAATGCCGAGCGGGACGCAGGCGCACGTGGGCGTCTACGACATCACCGAGCGCCAGCACATCGAGATTCAGCGCCGCCGCAACGATTTGATCGCGCTATTGATGTATCTCACCGAGCATCGCCTCTTCTTTTGCGTCAATCACGTGTTCTCCGCGCTCACGGGCCGCCGCGAAGTGGAGGATTTCGAATGGTTCGAAGAATATTTTCCCGCCATGGAAACGCTCAACAGCCTGATGCCGCTTGGCAACAACCGGCACGCGGTGCGGCTCGCGCGGCGCATGCGAAAGATCGCGCTTGGGGGCAGCGACGCTCACACGCTTGCTTCCGCCGGCACGGCGTATACCGAAGTTTCCGGCTCATGCACGAAAGAAGATTTCCTCGCCGGCGTTCGCCAGGGTCTCGGTAAGCCGCGCGGTAAATCCGGCAGTTACGCGAAGCTCACGCGCGACGTTCTTCTCATCGCTCGCGAAATGATGCGCGAGCGCCGCTGGACAACCGTGCTGGCGCCTCTCGCATTACTCGTCCCTGCCGTGATTGCCAGCAATTGTTACTCGGAACGGATATTTGCGCGCCGCTGGGCTGAACGCGCGATTCCCAAAGTTTCCGCCCGCAGCCGCTTTCCTCTTTTTGCGATGGAGGCGAGCGCAGTGGAGTGACGCAGATGACTGTCGCACGAAACGTCTGGGGATTCATCGAAACACGCGATCACAGATTGATGCGCCGGGTGCATCGCTGGCGAGCGCCGCGGTGGTTTCGAATCTGGATGATCATGGCGACGCGTTGCGGGGATGGCTGGCTGTGGTACGCACTAGGTGCGATCCTGCTAACTTACGGCGGGCCGACGCGATTCGTTGCGGTGGGAGCCGCGTCCCTGGCCGTAGGAATCGGCATTTGCATCTTCAAGATTCTGAAAAGCGCGAGTCACCGGCCGCGGCCATGCCAGCTTGAGCCGCATTGCTGGTCGGCAATTTTGCCGCCCGATCAATTTTCGTTTCCGTCGGGGCATTCCATCACGGCGTTTGCGATCGCGATTTGCCTCGGGATGTTTTACCCGCAACTCTTCGACATTCTGATGTTCGCAGCCGTGTGCATCGCGGTCTCGCGAATTATTTTGGGGATGCACTTCTTGAGCGACGTCATCGCTGGGTCCGCGATCGGAGCGTCGCTCGGCTATGGATGCTTCAGGCTGTTCGCCTAATTTTTTCCAGGTATGTGGCAGGCGGCCATTCCGTGCTTTTGGAAATATTGCTGATGATATTCCTCAGCGCGCCAGAATTGCGGAGCGGGCTTGATCTCAGTGACAATGGGGCGCTTGAATTTTCCTGAAGCCGCGAGCGCGTCGCGCGAAGCCTTTGCTTCAGCTTCCTGCTCGGGCGTGTAAAAGAAAATCGCAGAACGATACTGCGAGCCAATGTCCGGGCCCTGTCGATTCGGCGTCGTCGGGTCGTGCAATTCCCAGAAGGCCTTCAAGAGGTCGCCGTAACTGATCTGCGCGGGATCGTAATCCACTTCAACGGCTTCGGCGTGCCCGGTGCGGTCCGTGCAAACTTCTTCGTAGGTTGGATTTGAAGTTGTGCCGCCGATGTAGCCGACCTGTGCGCCGGTAACGCCCTTCAAATTTCGGAATTCAGCTTCGACTCCCCAAAAGCAACCCGCTGCAAACGTGGCCTTTGCCATTTCACGCCCCCGGACTTCATATACATGCAAACGGTCATCTTGCCACAATCGCCAGCAAAACGTCGAGTCGCGGCAAGCGCAGTTCGTGAATCGCTTTCAGTAGATCGGACTTGTCGGAAACTGCCATGTGCTCGTCAGTTCCCTTCGACTTACGCCAGTCTCCACGGTTTCAGCGCGCCCAATCAGGAAGTTGACCCGCCACAGATTTCAGAGGACCGAAGCTCGCCACCTTCATTCCATTTTGGATCTGCACCACCTTGACTGCAAAGAAGCAGACTCCCTTTGGATTCTGAGTCGTCTTGCCAGAGTAATAGAATGCCCGCATGGGTGCTGCTCGTCCGTCCGCTCCGAGGAAAGTCCCAGTCTCCTCATGCCTCAGCTCGCTCTCCAAAGGGCGGCCACAATAGTTGAATAGGCTTCGAAGTGCTGCCGCGGCGTTCGGTTTCCCATCGGCGCCCTGAACGAATTGAGTCTCCATTTCATCCAAAGCGAGGTCCACTCGGTCAGCGACGAGACTGGACATAAATGAATTGCTGACCTCTAAAGCTTCGGCCCGGTCCATGGAAGTGCGGTCTGGCAACCTGTGGCATCCACCGGCCGCGATAACGGTTGCGATGAACGCGAGCGAAAGAGAGCGCATGACCGCAAAATCTAGCACAGCTTACCGTGCGGCCGCAGAATTCCAAATTGCTATCACGTGGCGAGCAGTTCGGCAAGCGCGTCTCCTCCCTCTATTTTGAGGTTTTCCTCCGCATTCGATTGCGGTTGCCCCGAACTGCCCCTAACAGCTAAAATTGCTGTGAGTTCGTCCGCCTTCCGATTGATGCCATTCACCCCTGAATGGAGGATCATTTCGATGTGGAGCGCCCAGGGTCGGAGAGTCGGCCGAAATCGCCGGGTTGAAACATTGCTCCGGCGATTGCGTAGTTGAAGAGTAGAGAAGCGAGCGGGCAGCAGGTTGTGCGGGAGCGCAAAGACTTGCCATGAGTTCAGGTTCATCCAGGCACGACCTTTCGTCGTTGAAAATTGATGATCACGCGCGCCATCGGGGCGGTCTTGGCAAGATATTGGCCTACATTGCCGCGGGCGGCGGCTTGGTGCTCATCGTCGCAGGATTGGTGTTCGCGCTGCGAACCCACAAACCTGTCGTCGAAGTGATAGCGGCGCGCAAGGCTCAGGCGGGCGAAGCCGCGACACTATTGAATGCGAGCGGATACGTTACGCCGCGCCGCCGAGCGACCATCGCTGCCAAAATCACTGCACGCGTGACGGCCGTATACGCCGAAGAAGGCCTCCACGTTCACGAGGGCGAGATCCTCGCGCGACTCGACGATTCGGACGCGCAGGTGCGCCTCGCATCCGCGCGAGCGAATCGCGAGGCCGCGCAAGCGGCAATTCAGGACCTGCAAGTTCAGTTGAGCCTCGCCGAGCGCGAACTGCACCGCGCCGAGGAATTGCAAAAAGAAGGAATCGATAGCGTCGAAGTGTTGGACACGTCGCGCGAAGCGGCGGACAGCTTGCGCGCGAAGATTGCGCTGGCGAAGGAACAGGTGAACGCGGCGCAGGCCATGATCGCCGTCGCGCAGCAGGACGTGGACAATTGCACAGTTCGCGCGCCGTTCACCGGCGAGGTGGTTTCGAAGGACGCCCAAGTAGGCGAAATGGTGTCGCCGGTTTCAGCCGGCGGCGGATTCACGCGCACCGGAATCGCCACCATCGTGGACATGAATTCCAACGAGATTGAAGTTGACGTGAACGAATCCTTCATCGCGCGCGTGAAGGACGGCCAGCCTGTGGTGGCGACGCTCGATGCATATCCGGACTGGAAGATTCCTGCAAAAGTTCGAACCGTGATTCCAACAGCGGACCGCCAGAAGGCGACGGTGAAGGTGCGCATTTCATTCGATCATCTCGATCCGAGAATCTTGCCGGATATGGGCGTCAAGGTCGCGTTTCTCGATACGTCCGAACAATCCAGCGGCAAATCGAAATCCGCGAGCGCGGCTCCGCAAACGCTGATCCCGCAGGATGCCGTGATTCAAGATGGCGGCAAGCCAGTGGTGTTCGTGCTGCACGACACAAAAGTGGAGCGGCGCGCGGTAAGCCTCGGCGGCGATCACGGAACCGACGTGGAGGTTTTTGCTGGAATCACAAGCGGCGAATCCGTGGTGGTGAAGCCGCCCGAAGGATTGCACGACGGCGAGGAAGTCGAAATCAAGCGCTAGAGGAGAGCCCGATGGTTCGAGTGGATGGAAGCGGCGACGGCAAAAGCCTGGTGTGCGTTCGCGGCCTGGAGAAGAATTATCGCCGCGGAAGCGAAGTGATTCACGTTCTTCAGAATCTGAATCTCGACGTGGACAAGGGCGAATTCGTCGCGTTCATGGGCCCGAGCGGCTCGGGCAAGAGCACGCTTTTAAATCTTCTCGGTGGAATTGATTTGCCGTCGAAAGGCAGCATCACGGTTGACGGCGACGAGATCTCTCACATGTCGGGCGGCAAGCTGACGACCTGGCGAGCGCGGCACGTTGGATTTATTTTTCAGATGTACAACCTGCTGCCTGTGCTGACTGCGTTTCAAAATGTTGAGCTGCCCCTGCTGCTTACAAAACTTTCGGGCGCCGAGCGGCGAAAGCACGTCGAGACGGCGCTATCGGTCGTCGGCTTGGCCGACCGCATGAACCATTATCCGCGGCAGCTTTCCGGCGGACAGGAGCAGCGAGTTGCAACCGCGCGCGCCATCGTCGCCGATCCGACTTTTCTACTGTGCGACGAGCCGACCGGCGACCTCGACCGCAAGAGCGCCGATGAAATTATGGCTTTGATCGAGCGACTGGTGCGCGAGTTCGGCAAAACCGTTCTGCTGGTGACACACGATCCGATGGTGGCCGAGCGCGCGAACGTAACTCTGCACCTCGATAAGGGCGTGCTGGTGGAAGGCGCCGCGGCGGAGGCTCGGGTATGAAATATCTTCATCTGCTGACTGCCAATCTCAAGCGCAAGAAAATTCGAACGATGTTGACGATCGGTTCGTTCGTCGTGGCGCTGTTCCTGTTTGGGCTTCTCGTCATTGTGCGCGGAGCCTTCAGCCAGGGCGTTGACATCGCCGGCGTGGATCGCCTCTTCATCATCAACAAGGTCTCCATCATCCAACCGCTGCCGCTTGCCTATCGCGACCGATTGCTCGCGACGCCGGAAGTGAAAGAAGTTACGTTCTCGAATTGGTTTGGCGGCGTTTATCAAGATCCTAAGAACTTCATCCCTTTCTTTGCCATTGACGAAGAGACCTATCGACAGATGTATCCGGAGTTCACCGTCGATGATAGCCAGTGGGCAGCGTTCATGGGAGATCGCGAAGGCGCGTTCGTGGGCGCAAAAACTGCCAAGCGCTTCGGATGGAAGATCGGCGACCGCGTCCCAATCATGGGAACGATCTATCCGGGCAATTGGGAGTTCAACATCCGAGGAATTTACACCGCCAAACGGCCGCAGGACGATACGACGCAGTTCTGGTTCCATTGGAAGCGCCTCGACGAAGCCGCGCAGCAGAAGGGCGCGGTCGGCTGGTACATCGTGCGTATAAAGAATCCTGACGACGCGGCGAAAGTCGCGAAGTCAATCGATGATGAATTCGCGAACTCGCCCTACGAAACAAAAACGGACACCGAAAAAGCGTTCGCTGCGTCTTGGGTAAAACAGATGGGAAATATCGAGTTCCTGATTCTTTCCATCGGAGCCGTGGTGTTCTTTACGTTGCTGCTCGTCACGGGAAATACGATGGCGATTGCGGTCCGCGAGAGGACGGCTGAACTTGCGGTCCTGAAAGCGGTGGGATTCTCGGACACGTTCGTGATGGTGTTCGTGCTCGCGGAATCATTGCTCCTCGCACTCGTTGGTGGCGGCCTCGGTCTCTTGCTCGCAAAAGGATGGTCGCTCATGGGCGATCCCACCGGAGGTCTCCTGCCGTTCTTCTATTTCCCGGTGAAGTTCATGCTCCTAGGCGTGCTTCTGGCGCTGGCTGTGGGAACGGTAGCAGGCATACTGCCGGCAATCTCGGCGATGCGATTGCGCGTGGTGGATGCGCTTCGGAGGGTGTGAGCCATGGCGATTCCACTGATCTATAACATCCGCAGCGTTCGCGCCCGATGGACTTCGGCCGTGGTCGCGATTCTCGGCGTCGCGGGAACCGTCGGCGTATTCATTGCCATGCTGGCACTCGCGCGCGGATTCAAGGCCACCCTCGTATCGTCGGGCTCGCCCGATAATGCGATCGTCAGCCGCGCGGGTTCGTCGTCGGAAATGGATAGCGCGATCACGCTCACGCAGGAACGCGTGATCGAAGACACCGTCGGCGTCGCGCGGGGCAAGGACGGACCGCTGGTGTCGCCGGAAGTCGTGGTCGTCGTCGCGTTCCCGCTGAGATCCACCGGCACGGACGCGAACGTGGAGGTGCGCGGCGTTTCGCCCAAGGTGCTGGAGGTCCGGCCGTCGGTGAAAATGATGGCCGGGCGATTTTTTCAGCCGGGGTTGAATGAACTGGTTGTCGGGCGCAACGTGGCGCACGAGTACGTGGGCCTGGATCTCGGCGATTCGATTCGTTTCGGTGGCGCAACGTGGACAGTCGTCGGCGTGTTCGACGCGGGCGGTAGCGCTTTCGATTCGGAAGTATGGTGCGATTCGCGCGTGTTGAATCAAACGTTTAAGCGGCCGGAAGATATTTTTCAATCGGTCACTGTGCATTTGACTTCGCCCGATGCGCTGAATTCGTTCAAGGACGCGCTCACGTCCGACCCGCGATTGAACGTAAAAGTGGAGCGTGAGATTGATTATTACGACAAGCAGTCGCGGGCGCTAACAACGCTAATCGAGATTCTCGGTGGAATCGTGGCCTTGGTGATGGGGATCGGCGCGGTGTTCGGAGCACTGAACACGATGTATTCGGCGATCACGGAGAGGTCCCGCGAAATTGCGACGATGCGCGCGCTAGGATTTGGTGCCGGCAGCGTCGTGACATCGTTTATTTTCGAAGCGCTCTTCATTGCTTTCATTGGCGGAGCGCTGGGGTGTCTTGCCGTACTGCCGCTCAATGGCTTCACAACCGGCGCGATGAATTTTCAGACATTTTCGCATGTCGCGTTCGCGTTTCGAGTGACGCCGGCGCTGCTCGGCATCGGCGTGGTGTTCGCATTGTTCATGGGATTCGTGGGCGGCGTGCCGCCCGCAATCCGCGCCGCGATTCGGCCGATTGCGGCTTCGCTGCGCGAGTTGTAGTCCTCGAGTCATCAAGCCAAAACATCTTGGCGCGATTGCGCGCGTGTAATATCCTCTCCCGGTCTGGTGGCACCGGAGGATCGCTCGCAATCCGATCAATGCATTCGGCTATTTTCCCTCGCATTCATGCTTTGCATTGCCTTTGGCTATGAAACGGCGCAGGAATCACACGAATCCCCCGACCTCATGCCGCTGCCCGCGAGCATTCAGCCGCAGGCGGGCCGGCTTCTCATCAATCAAACGTTTTCTGTGGCGATCGCGGGCCACAACGAACCTCGCCTCGATCGCGCGGTGCAGAGATTCCTTCGCGAAATTTCGCGAGAAACGGGAATGCTGCTGTCAACGCAACTCGGTGAAGCCGACAAAGCGACACTTGTTATCCACGCCGATCACGAGAGCAAACTCGTTCAAGATACCGACGAGGACGAAAGTTACACGCTCGAAATCACGAGCACAGGCGCAAAACTAAACGCCCCCAATCCGCTCGGAATTCTTCACGGCCTCGAAACATTTTCGCAGCTCGTCGCGATCGCGCCCGACGGTTTCGCGGTTCCGGCGACGCGGATTGACGATAAGCCGCGCTTCGTCTGGCGCGGACTGATGATTGACGTGTCGCGCCACTTCGTCCGGCTCGATGTGATCAAAAGAAATATTGACGGCATGGCCGCGCTGAAGATGAACGTCTTCCACTGGCATCTCTCTGAGAATCAGGGATTCCGCATCGAGAGCAAAGCCTATCCAAAGCTCCAGGAACTCGGATCTGACGGCCTCTACTACACGCAGGCTGAAGCGCGCGAGCTGATCGAATACGCGCGCGACCGCGGCATTCGCGTGGTGCCGGAATTCGATATGCCCGGGCACAGCACGGCCTGGTTCGTCGGCTATCCCGAGCTTGCCAGCGCGCCGGGGCCCTATCAGATCGAGCGCACGTGGGGCATCTTCGATCCGGCGATGGATCCGACGAAGGAGTCCACGTACAAATTCCTCGATAAATTTATCGGCGAGATGAGCCGCCTCTTCCCCGATCCTTACTTCCACATCGGCGGCGATGAAGTGAACGGCAAGCAATGGGACGCGAATCCGAAGATACAGCAGTTCATGCGCGAGCACGGGCTAAAGGATAATCACGCGCTTCAGGCTTACTTCAATACGCGTGTTCAGAAAATCGTCAGCAAGCACGGAAAGATCATGATTGGCTGGGATGAAGTTCTCGCTCCCGATTTGCCGAAGGACATCGTCATCCAATCGTGGCGCGGACAGAAATCTCTCGCCGAAGCGGCGCAACTTGGCTTCCGCAGCATTCTTTCTTTCGGCTACTACCTCGACTATATGTGGCCAGCCTCTCAGCATTATGAAGACGATCCGCTCAGCGGCGATGCGGCGGCTCTCACGCCCGAGCAGCAGCGCCTCGTTCTCGGCGGCGAGGCGTGCATGTGGTCGGAGTACGTGACCGGAGAAAATATTGATTCGCGCATCTGGCCGCGGACTGCGGCTATAGCAGAGCGGCTCTGGTCGCCGCAGAACGTCGCGGACTTGGATTCGATGTATCGGCGAATTGAAGATGAGAGTTGGAGGCTTGAACGCTTGGGACTAACGCATCGCACAGGATTGAACGCGATGCTGCGCCGGATGGCGGGGACCGCAGACGTTTCCGCGTTAGCAATTCTTGCGGACGTCGTTGAGCCGGTGAAGGGCTACGGGCGTGAACAAGCCGCGCTCGATGCCGGACGCACGTTGAAGAGCGATACGCCGCTGAACCGGCTCGTGGACTCCGTCGCGCCGGAAAGCGAACTCGCGCGCAGATTTTCGAACGCCGTGGATACATTGATCGCAAGCCATTTTCACGATCGCTCGACCGAAGACCAAATCCGCGCGCAACTCGCCATGTGGCGCGACAACGATGCGCGTCTCGAACCGCTGCTCCAACGTTCGTTCCTGTTGCAACAGGTTGAGCCGCTGTCACGGGAACTTTCCTCGCTCGGAGCAGCCGGTTTTCAAGCTTTCGATTTCATCGACAAGGGCCAGACCGCGCCGGCCGACTGGAAATCGCAGCAGCTTGCTTTGATCGAACAGGCGAAAAAACCGCAGGCAGATCTTTTGTTGATGGTCGCGCCGGCAATACAAAAACTTGTTGAAGCGAGCGCCAACAATAATCCTGGATAAAACGGTGTGAGTTGAGGTAAGTGATCGCGAAAATCCAGGAACTGCTGCGCTACCAACCTGGTCCCGGCGAAACGACCTCGCGCACCGATAAGCTCGTCTCCTCTTCCTTATCTTCTCCGCCGCCCACGGCCACCGGCACTTCGGCGAATTCCATCGGAAGCATTCCGATGGCGTGATTCCGGCCGCGATCTTTCGCGCGGTAGAGGCCACGGTCGGCCATTTTCAGCACTTCGTCCGCGGTCAACGGCGCCAGCACCGGATCCCACGGGAAAGGCGCCCAGCCGACCGAGCAAGTGCGATTCACTTTCTTTCCGCCGGCAATTGTGAAAGGCTCTTCCGCAATGCCGCTGAGTATTTTCTCGGCAACAATGGCCGCGTCTTTTCGCTCCGCCGCGCGGCAGACAATCAGGAATTCTTCGCCGCCCCAACGAATCAGAAAATCGGATTTACGAACGATCAAGGACAGCCGGCGCGCGCATTCGACGAGCACTTCATCGCCGGCGTCATGCCCGTAAGCATCGTTGATGAGTTTGAAGTGATCGAGGTCTATCAGATAGAACATGATGTCGCGGTGATCGCGGCTGTAGTTGGATTTATCAGCGAAATAAGCGCGCGTGGCCTGATTGGCGTCGGCGGCGATGGTCGTATAGAAGAACCGCCGGTTGCGAACGCCCGTCAGCGGATCGGTGAGTGAAGCCTCCTGCAACTCGCGGTTGACTCGCGCGAGTTCGCTGCTTCGCTCCTCGACAGCGGTTTCGAGACGGCGGCGATCCGATTCGAGCCGCCGCGTCCGGAAGTGAATCAGCGCCAGTATCAGCAAGCCAACGAGAACGATTCCGCCGGTGCGCGCCCACGTCGTGCGCCACCACGGCGCGAGCACGGTGAACGAATACTGCGCTGGCTTTGCGCTCCAGCCCACGTCCTGCGAGCCGCACGCAACTTCGAATGTGTAATTCCCCGGCTGCAACGCCGAGTAACGCACCTCGCGCAAGGATGTTTCCGAGAACTCGCGTTCGAGACCCTTCAAACGGTAGCGGCAAGTGACCTGATCGGGATCTCGAAAAGTCATCGCAGAAAATTGCACCGAGAACCACGCCTGATCGTACGGCACTCGCGGGTTAATCTTCGTGAACCTGTCGTCACCTGCAAACTCCGCTCCCGTTAGGACAACCGTCGGCGGCGTTCGCGGCAATTCTTCCTGCCGGGGATCGTACCGCGCGAGGCCGTGGCTCGTTCCTATCATCAAAGTCCCATCGGATTCCTGCCAGAACGCGCCGCAATTCGTGTCGTCCCAGAGCAAGCCGTCGCTGCGGGTGAAATTCCGAAGCTGGCCATCCGGTGAGAGCCGCCCCAGGCTATTTCCCATTTCGAGCCAGGTGTTGCCGCTGCGGTCAACTCCGAGAAGGCATGCAGCCTTCGAAATGTGCTGCGCTTGCAGCTTTCCTTGTGAGTCAATCCGCACGTGTGTCGCGGCATTCTGATCGGAATATCCGGCCCACGCTTCGCTATCGCTTACGGCAGCGAGATAGTAGACGTTTCTGTCGAGCAGACCATCGGCCGCGTCAAATCGCTGCCATCTCGCCCCATCGAATCGCGAGAGACCATTCAGCCCGCCGCCCCACAGGACGCCGCGAGGAGAGAGCGAGATCGATGTCGTCGTCCCTTGAAATTCTTTCGGCACGGCCATCTCATCGAGCTTGAAGCTCGAGTTCTGCCGATGCGCGATGTGAATGGATTTGTCGCCGTTCCACCAGACAGCGCCGTCCGGTGCGGCACTAATGCTGGAGATGGAGGTAACATCCTTGCCTGTCGCCACCGCAACGGGCACGGGGCTATCGGCAGACGCGTCGAACCAAACGAGCGACGCAGCGGGACACAGCACCCAAAGCTCGCCATCTTTCGCAATCGCGAGCCGGCGCACGCCGCCAACCGGACTATTCGCATTGTTCCAAACTTTCCAACGATGATTCGCGTCATCCCACATCGAGAGTCCGGAATTCGTGCCGACCCAGAGGCGCCCGCGCGGATCGCGCACCACAGCGAGGACGAGCGAATCCGGCAAGCCACCATCGTCAATCCAGCCGGACCATTGGCTTGAGCCCGGCCAGCGATCGAGACCTGCTCCCGCCAGTCCGACCCAAATTGTTCCTTCGCGGTCTTCAAGCGCCGAGAAAAGCGCGTTCGATGTGAGTCCGCTCGTTCGACTGATCACCTGCCAGCCGTCTCCCTGCCAACGATAGAGGCCGCTCGGCGTCGGAAGCATTAAATCGCCGTGGCGATCAACCACGGGAATGCCATCCGAATTCGCGGGTGGAATTCCTTCGTCGTGAAAAACGAATTGCCTCGGACCCGACGTTTCGAGATTGAGCGTCGCCACGTGATTCTGCGTGCGAATCCACATTCGGCCGCGGACATCGGGCACGAGCGCGGAAACCCGATCTGCCGGCAGAATCGATGCTGGCAGAATTTCCAATTCCCAATCCTTCGGAGTGAATCTTGCAAGATGCCCGCCGGAGGCAAGCCAGATACTGTCGTCCGGCGCGCGAACGACGGCTTCGACGCATGAGCTCGGCAGGCCGTCCGCGGTTGTCAACACGCGAAACTCTCGAGTCCGCACATCAAGAATCAGCAAGCCCTTGTCAACGATGACGTAGAGTTTCCCGGCGGCATCCACAGCGAACGATTGCACATCGGAAGTGAGCTTTCCCGCTTCGGCCGGAATCGTTACCGGAGCAAATCGCGGGCCTTCGAGCCGTGCCAGCCCTTTGCGCACGCGCACCCACACCTTTCCGTCGGGCGCGATCAAGAGCTGCTTTGTGTGCAGCCCCGGCAATCCATCGGCGAGACCGTATGCCGTGACGTGAAGTCCGTCGTAGCGATATACGCCGGTCTGGCTGCCGATCCAGAGAAATCCTTGCTTGTCCTGGTCCATCGAGATGACCGTGATCGCGGAAAGTCCGAAGCGTTCGCCGAAATGCTCAATGGCGTAATGAGGCTGGTCAGGAAGGGCGGGCGGGCGCTCGTCGGCGGCGCCGGAAAAAGCGACAAGCAGCACGAATAGCAACAGCAGAAGTGGCCGGGCAAACTTGTGCGACGTCCCAAGCATGAGCTAGAAGACACCCCTGAATCGCGCCATCCTAATATCCGAAACGGGAAAATCGGAATGGTACTTAAGACCGAAAGAGTCCTAAGGTTAAACGCTTGCGAAGAAGCTTTTCAAAAATCAATTTTGCTTTTGGCTCTGGAAGTCATAAAGAAAGCCTGGGGAGTGGGCTGCGAAGTGGGATCGCTGGTATGTCCGCCATAAAAACAAGAGGGGCAACTCCGCGAGGAGCTGCCCCTCTTCTCGTTCCAAATCAGCAAACGCCGCTGAGCGACGGCCCGTCTACGGGATGTAGTAACGGAACGACGTCAATATCATGTTCTCAGTGGCCTTGGGTGAGTCGCCTGACGTTGCGCCCGACACGTTGTTATTGCCGGACCAGCCAACTCTGCTTATGTAGGAGTACTGAATGCCCCAGCGCAAGCCTCCCATGGGCCCCTGGTAAATTTTATGCCAGAACCCAAAGGTTCCCTCCCAAATGTAGCGAGTGTCCCCGGCACAAGTCCCGCCGCCAGACGGAGTGAGGTCATTGGACGGCGCAGTTTCCGTGGCGCAGCCGCTATTATTGGCGAACGGCGAACCATATCCGCCGATCTGGTTGAGTTTGAACGCAGTCGTCGTAGTGGCGGGGATCGCCGTTGACGTCGAGGTAGCGGGGATACCCGGCGTCTTGGTGATGGAGATGCTGTCGTAGCCCTGATATGCGGAACGCCATGCGTACTCTCCGCCGTAGTAAGCATAGAAATCAAGCTTCGGCGTTGGGTGGAACTCAAGTTCACCAAGTCCGTGAGCCGTACGAATCAAAGATGCCGTGCCGTCGGGACGGAACGTTAGGTCTGCCAATTGTGCGGACCCGTAACGGCCGATACCGTCTCCTCCGGCTCCCTGCAGAGCGAACTCCACCTTCTTCGTACCAAGAGGCACGCGAACGGCAAACCCGAGGCCGCCGCCCGTTCGTGCATCGTCGTATACGCGAAGTGAGCTCGGCGCAGTGGACCCATCAACGGGGCAAGGAATGGTCGTCGTGGTCATCGGAGGGGCCGTATCGCCTGCGTTCGTGCCTACTACTCCGCAAGGATAGACCCGGCTGCGAAACTCGCTGAGAATCCCGTAAATTTCGTAATGGCCCCAGCCGGGATCGGCAGTCGCCTTAAAGATCAGGTCGGGAGCCTTGTTAACCGTGTATCCGGTCGTGTCGGAGAAGTTATACAGACCAGCGCCGGCGCCCGGAGAATCGATAAAGGTATTCCCACTCGTTGTGACTGCAGCCGTTCCCACGTTCGTTGTTGTTACGAGAGAGAACCCTCGTCCACCGACGGTGGCTTGCGGTGCTTCCACGGAAACGCCAAGCGTGAACTTGTTATCGAAAGTCTTCACAACTCGGAATCCGTATTGCCGCGCCCAGGTGAAACCAACTGAGTACTGCGGATCAATTGTGAGTGGAATTACTTCCTGGCGGTTGTCGATACCCTTTTTGTCCTCAGTCGCCAAGGACCACTGCTGCCCGCCCGTAACGCTCCACCCATTCTCAAACGCGGCTTGCCCGTAAAGCACTCGTTGTCGAAACACATAGCTGTTGCTCTGACGATTGTTGGAAGTAACGCCCGTGCCGAGCCAATCAGCTTCGTAATATCCGGTCAGTTTCGCGCTGCCGATTCTGCTCTGCGCGAGCAAGCTGAGGCGGCTCTGCCGGCCCGTGAAGGCGTTCTCTGTCAGATGGCCCAGCGCGACGTCAGGGTACGGAATGCTGTTGAATGGCGTATTGATATCGGAACCGGTTGCATGCTGCCGGGAAGCCGTTTCAGCCGCTACGAAACCGCCCGGTGTGATGCTGATTCCTTTGTAGCGAATTGACTCGGGACCAGTTTGGTCCGGGGCCGGGGTAATGCCTGATTGGAGCCCGGCTGGAGCTGCCGTCGCGGTGGCCGCCGAATTGCCAGCGTGATACTCCACCGTAGCCGCCGGGACCGCGACGCTCGAAGGCGCTGCACCACTCGGCGGTACTGAACTGGGTGCAGTCGCACTCAAGCGCTCTTCAAGTGCCTGAACCTTCTGTTGCTCGATTTGGAGTGCGGCGCGTTGCTGCTCAAGTTGATCCGACTGTGCTTTGAGCAGATCTCTCATTTGCTGAAGTTCAGCTTCCACCGCGGGAGTCGATTCCGTCGAAGCGTTCTTGTTCGAATCGCTCGCGGTCTTCGCCGGCGCGGCTTTCGCCGTATCATCGGAAACCTTTTTCGTATCGTCGCCTGCCATCGCCGGGCTGGTCGCCAGGCCGAGAGCGAGCAAATAAGTCACAAACACTCGCATGCAATTCCTCCTTGGAATCGAGTTCAATTTGATGGGTATCGTCCCGAGTTGCCACGCCGCACGCGTGACTGCCGGAACACTTCGCGAGAATTAAAATCTACAGCGCGAAAAATGGGATATCGGCCAACTGGACGCGTACCGAAGCGCCATGAAATTCCGGGGGTGGACACTGACCGACATGGAGACTTCGATGTACGCCGCCTCATGGAAGATTCACTCGAACCCAAAAATATCGGTCCGCGCTGTGTGGGTTCATAAGTGCTTTTAGGCGTCCCGTAAGTGCATTCAGGCAGTTCGAGGTGTACAAACACAACCTCGGGCGCAGCCAAGCTAACGGCTGCGGGTCAAAGCCACATTACCGAATTGTTAAAACTGTGTTAAAGCCCCAAGAAACTGAAAACAAGGAGGTAACGTCGCGGGCGAATCTGCGGCCTGACAAACCCATGTCCGGCTACGCTTGGGCAACTTTTTGCCGCGGCAAGGGTTTGACCAGCGTGGAGGGGTCTGGGCAGCGCATCTTCGCGGTCCGCATAAAGTTGCACGGGAAGAGTTCTCTTCTCAACCGGCCGCGGGGGCGCTAGAACGGGGACCCCCAGATCCCTCTTTTCGTGCGCCGGAGCTCCCATGTTTCTGCCACTCAACTATCTGCAGACAAACCGAATGCGCCAGATTTGTGACGAAACCACTTTGTCAAAACACGCATCTCACTAGCTTGGCGGATCAACCACAAATCGGCAGTTCATTTGGAGGAATCATGAGATTTAGATATGCCTGGCTCGTTCTGGCTTTCGCCCTCTTCACTCCGGTGGTTCACGCACAGAGCAGCGTCGGTAAATGGGAAGTCACGCCATTCGTGGGCTGGGAGACCAGCGGCAACTTTCCCGTCTCAAATTCAGCCACCGTGGATTCATTCCGGGTCGATCAAGGCGTGAGTTTCGGGACGTTCGTCGATTGGTCGCTCACGGACAGCTTCCAGGTCGAGGGCATGTGGAATCGCAATATCAGTTCCTTTGATGAGCACAATACCGCGACCGGAATTTATACGAACGCCTACAATTCCAACATTGATCAGGTCAATTTTGGACTGGCGTGGTCCTTCCGCAACCCGGAGAAAAAATTGCGTCCCTACGTCGCAGGCGGTCTTGGCTTTACGCACGATTCGAATTCCGGAGGCAATCCGAGCGACACGGAGTTCTCTTACAGTATCGGCGGCGGCGTGAAATATTACTTTACGCGTCACTTTGGCTTCCGCGGCGACCTGCGCTACATGCCGACCTATGCCAATTCGTCGCCTCAGACATATTGCGACCCGTTCGGAAATTGCTACGTGGCGAATCAGCGGAATTACATCAGTCGGGGCAACTTTGTCGCGGGCTTGATTATCCACTTCTGACGAAGCGCGGCGGCGGATTGAGCCGCCGAATCACGTCGAGCGTTGTTGAGTTGGGTGGAAAGCGCGCCGGGGAATACGATCCTCAGGCGCGCTTTGCTGTTATTTCTTTTACTGCCCGGTAGGCCTGATCGATCGCGGCATTCGTGTAGGCGTAGGCTTCGGCATCGGAATTCGCGATGTGAATCTGCCCGTACGGTTGCCGCCCAATCACGCACGGCTGCTGGTCCTCAGTGAAATCCGGATCGTAGAGCGAGTTGTACTCGTACGCGTAACCATGTGGCCAGCGATTTACCGTGATGGCCTCGATGTCCCGCGCCGGATCGAAACCTCCGCCCGAAAGCACTCTTCCGAGCTGATCGCGCAGGTTGCGCTCGAACGTCTCAAACGTCGTCCTGTACAGCAGTTCTCGTCCGGCCGTCTGTTGCTCGCGCGCAGGAAGTCCCGGCTTGCACGGTATGTAATCCATGTGTATCAGGCACGCTTCTTCCGGTTTGGCGGGATACTCATATCCGCCCATGCTGACTGGGAAGTCGAGCGCCACTTCGTTGTAAAAACTTCCGCGGCACTCAATCGAACTGGCTTTCAGTTTCTCGAATGACGTCCAATTCCGAATCTGAACGTTTGTATAAACAAGCGGCACTTTCACGCCGTACTCGAGCGCATCCTTCTGCGTCTCCGGCAATTCCGGGCAAAGATACGGGATCATCATGTTCCAGCAGGCTAGGACGCAATGCTTGGCGCTCGCGAATCGCGCCACACCCCCGCGTACGTATGTGACTTCCACGTCGTTCCCCGGTATTGGTTCGCCCGGTATGCCGCCCATGTTTCGCACGCGCACTGCTGTTGAATTCAGCCGGATGCGAACTGGCGAGCTCGCATTGTCGAGTTTGGAATAATCTATCCGCGCGAGGACGATGTCTTCCATTGTGTGTCCCGGCGCCGCGCCCGGAATTAAAGACCGAACGAGCGATCGCGCAATCGAAGCGTTGCCATCCGGAAAATGAAAAATGTAGGGCGCTTCCAAGTCCTGCTTGGTGACTTCGTAGCCCAAACCCGGGCCCGGCGGGCCCGAAAGATCCATGCCTGCAAATCCGGGAGCTCCGAGTCCGGCGAGATCTCCCGCGGGCACGGCCTCAATTCCAACGCCATATAGCCCGTACGTCGATTCCTGAAAGAATGGAATCACATCAGGATGGACTTTCACGTCGTTCAGAAGAAAATCCTTGTAGCTGGTTCGGGCGAGATGCTCTTTCTTCTGTTCGCGATTGAGCGACGGCAGGTAGTCCACTTTCTCAGAGTGCAATCGCGCAATGTCGTTCTGCGCGTCCTTCGAAAGTGGGGTCTTCGCCAGAAATTCCGGCCACGGGAGTTCACCTAATCCCGTCGCAAGCTGATCCGAACCAAACCGCTCCTTGGCGAAGAACATTCCCCGGCTCATTCCGCGCGAAGAGAAAAATTTGCGGTCGTAGTATTGGTTGAAGCGATCCACCTCAATGTTGAGCTCTCGCAGGAGGCCCATCGCTTCGGCGCTGTAATTTTTTGGCCCCGCAATGGATTGAGTTCCGCCGTAACCCAGCAGAATTCTCCCATTCACTTCGAATTCGTTCCGTTTGGCGTGGCCGCCAAAATCATCGTGATTCTCAATGATCAGCACGCGCGCCTTCGGGCCCGCCGCTTTGCGGTAAAAATAAGCCGCCGCGAGCCCGCTGATCCCTCCGCCGACGACGATCAAGTCGTATTTCTCGTTGTCCGGTGTGGGATTGCTCCAATGTTGGCCGTCGCGCAGTGAGTGTGCCACTTCCCACGAGCCATCGTGGTCACCGCGCATGCCGGTGCGCATCGGCGGATAATACTTGGGATCTTTTTCAGGCGCGAATGATGACTGAGGCTGGCCGAATGCGTCGAGCCAGGCGTGATGCGGAAAAGCGAGCGAACCTCCGACAGCAATGCTGAATCCGTTTAGAAAATCGCGGCGCGAGATCGCGCGGTACATTCCGAGTTCGCGATCGCGTCTCTTTTCATCCACCGATACCCCCAGGATATTTTCCCGGCGCGAAACCCGGCGTGCGGGCGTCCGGGCACTGTGTGATTGCCGACGCCAGCATAGTCGAACGCAGGCAAACAGGAAAGTGCGGGATGAATTCGATCGTTGTGAAACTGTCCCGCAGTCATATCCTTTTTGCGTGAACAACGTTCGTGTAGCTCACACACCTCAATCCTCCAACCCGGCGCGACGCAGTCGCGACGAGACGTGAGGCCTTTTTCTGTTGCCAGGCACTCCAGTTACAGCTGCCTGGAGTCAAAGCGCTCGCGCGATTACAATAGTTTGCCCGGACGATCATGGTCGCGGGCTCGAAAACAAAGTATGGCCAATCGCAAAATTCGGCCCTTGCGCCGCGACGAGCTGCCCGTAAATACCGTGAAGCTCGCACGCTACCTGATTGGCAAAACTCTCGTTCGCGATCTCCCTGCCGGGCGCCTGAGCGGGCGCATCGTCGAAACCGAAGCCTATCTCCCCGGCGATGCCGCCTGCCACGCCTCCCGCGGCCAGACGCCGCGCAATCGCACGCTCTTCCTCGAGCACGGTCACGCCTACGTTTATTTCATCTACGGCTCGTCGTTCATGCTGAACGTTTCCGGCGAGAAACCCGGCGTGGGCGCTGGAGTGCTTCTGCGCGCGGTCGAGCCGATCGAAGGGATTGAACTGATGCGCCGTCATCGCCGCACCTCGGAACTTCGTGATCTCACGCGCGGCCCCGGCCGCCTGGCCTCCGCGTTCCGTATCGACAGGCGTGTCGAGGGGGTGGATCTTTGCGCGCCCGGCGCGTTGTGGCTTGGCTCCGCGATCCGCAAAAGAGGCGCCATCGGCGAAAGTATCCGCATCGGCATCACCCGAGACGCGCATCTCGTCTTGCGCTTTTTTGAGCGCGGCAATATTTTCGTCAGCGGACCCAAGAGACTTCAAATTTGAGAGGCGAATTGCGGTAGGATTCTCAACCCGGCACGCGCGAGGGCGCGCGATCTCGCCGTTGAACAGCATTGGCCAACAGCGTTTCAAAAAGGAGCACCATGAAATCCGATCACAAACTTCCGGCGCCCAACCGGCGAGAATTTCTCGGCAATTCCGCAGGCTTGCTTCTCGGCGGCGTCCTTGGAAGCTCGTTGTTGGCCGCCGGCGAATCTTCAGCGGCATTCAGAGCTGCGAATATGCCCCAACCTTCCAGCGCCTCTCCGCGCCGAATCATCATCGACACAGATCCCGGCGTGGATGACGCCTTCGCGATTCTCCTCGCGTTGAGCTCGCCCGAACTCAAAGTCGAGGCGATCACGCCCGTATCGGGGAACGTGCCCCTCGAGCTGACGCTTCCAAACGCGCTGCGGCTCGTCGAAATCGCCGGCCGCACCGATATTCCTGTCGCCGCGGGCGCAAGCGTTCCGCTTACTCGACGCCTCATCACTGCAAGCTACGTTCACGGTGAAGACGGCCTCGGCGGCGTAAATTTCCCTCCTCCGAAAACCAAGCCTGTCACCGAGACCGCGACCGAAATCATCCGCCGCATCGTCCGTGCCCATCCAGGAGAAGTTACGATCGTCGCCGTCGGCCCTCTCACAAATATCGCCACAGCTCTCCGCTCCGATTCCGAACTCGCGAGCATGATTCCGAATCTCGTCCTGATGGGCGGATCGATCTCCGGCGGGAATATCACTCCGGCAGCCGAATTCAATTTCTACGTGGATCCCGAAGCAGCATACGTAGTCTTTCACTCCGGAATTCCAATCGTCATGGTCGGACTTGACGTCACGCGCAAAGTCCAGCTCCGCGACGACGACGCCGCCGCTCTTGAAGCAGGCGCAAATCCCGTAAGCAAAGCCGCCGGGCGAATTGCGCGCAGCACCATCGCTCAATACCGGCGAACCGGCTTCCCCGGTTTCCCGATGATGCACGATCCGCTTGCCCTCGCCACGCTTCTCGATCCGACGCTCGTCAAACTGAAGGATTTCTACGTCAATATCGAAATCGAGGGCGAACTGACCGCCGGCGAATCCGTGGCCTACGACCACGCTCCGGTTCGTCATTCCGCGCCCCTCGAGAGCGGCGGGACACTTGACGGGCGCAATGCCGACGAACCGTTTCACACAAACACGAAGGTCGCGGTCGATGTGGATGCCGACAGGTTCATGCGCCTGCTCGTCGGCCGATTGACGAACCGCGCCTCATAAGCCGCGCGCTTGCGCAGCAGGAAAAGACCTTATTGCGTCGGGGCGCAAGCCTGTCAAAAGCTCAGATATCGCTTTCTCTAAATCTTTGGTAAATTGCCGGTCGAGCCAACCCCGCTCACCTCGAATCGGAGATACCGATGAACAATCTTGACCTGCGACCCCTATCCGTAGGAGAAATTCTCGACCGCACGTTTACCATCTACCGGAATTACTTCGTCCTTTTTATCGGAATCTCCGCGATTCCGCAGCTTCTAGTGCTCGCCTTGAGCCTTGCGCAAGTGGCAGTCTTGGCGCCCGCCGGCTTTCCGACTCCGGGAGCGCGAGGCGTGCCCACACCGCCTCTTTCATCCGTGGGTTCAATCGCTTCGTACCTGATTCTGGCGTTCCTTGCCCTGGTCGTCACGCTCATCGCTTTGATTCTGTCACAAGGAGCAACGGTGATCGCCGTCTCCGAGCTCTATCTCGGCCGCACGATAACGATTGGAGATTCTTTTCGGCGCGTTCGCGGCGAGCTGGGCACCATCTTCGGCGTAATGATGCTGAACGGCCTTGCGACATTCGTTGGGCTTATCCTGCTGATCGTTCCGGGAATTTACGTCATGTGCCGGCTTCTCGTTGGCATCCCTGCTGCTCTGCTCGAAAATCTCGGTTCCCGGGCGGCGGTCGAGCGCAGTTGGCAACTCACAGAGGACAGCGCCGGACGCGCCTTCCTCGTCTTCCTCCTCTATTTCGCGCTGAGCATGGCGGCGACCATGCTCTTCGCCTTTCCATTCCAGATGGCGATCATCCTTGTAAAGGGCAATCCATCGTTGATTCTAGTCTTCATGGGATTGGCGCAGGTTGGAACGTTCATCGCCAACGTTCTCGTTGTCCCTGTGATGACGATTGCGAGCGCTATCCTTTATTACGACCTCCGCGTTCGGAAGGAAGCGTTCGATCTTCAAGTGATGATGGCACCCCTGGTCGGCCCGGTGACCGGCGGCGTGCCAAAGGTGATCACTTAGTCGTGGCTTCGCCAGTTCTTTCGGATACCCTTTCTCGGTGAACAGACGGAGCCGCTTCCGAACAGCATTCGACTGGATTGCGCGCATCGTTGTGCTTGCGATGTCGGCAACAGTAGCCGCCGCGCAGACGAAGCCGCCCACGCCCGGTCCATACGAGTCCGGCCCGTACGATCCACGCGCATTCGCTGCCGAATTTCACCAGCTCGAAGCATCTCTCAAGCAGCAGCACGCAACTCGCGAAGATCTCGACGCATTTCGCACTCGTCTTCCCGTTAAATGGCAAGTTGACACGCCCGATCGCCGCTACGAAGTTTCGAGCGAGCCTCTGCGTTCAATTCTTCTCGATGCCGAAAGGAATCCGGCTAAACGCGCCTCGCACGTTGATGAAGCGGAAGCCTGGCTCGGCAATCTCGCGGATCAAGCCCAAAATTATTCCTCGCGCGCGGCGTCGCCAAATCCAGACGCGCGCAAAGATCTCGACGAAATCTTAAGCCAGCGCGAATTCGCTTCCGTTCGGCCGCCGAACGCCTGGGATCGCCTCAAGCAACGCATCAGCGATTGGCTTCTGCGTATTATTGAAAGGCTCCTCCATCAAATCGGCAGGCATCCGCTAGGCGCGAAATTTCTTTTCTGGTTTCTCATCGCCGCCGCCGTGGCATGGATTGCGATGATGCTCTTCCGATTCTGGGGCGAGCGCGGCCGAATCGAGGAAATGCAAAGCATCGGGCACGTCGCGGCGCACCGGTCGTGGCAGGAGTGGATTCGCGCCGCAAGGCTTGCTGCCGACGGCGGAAATTATCGCGAAGCCGTCCATTCCACCTACTGGGCCGGCATCACCTACCTCGAAGATCTTGGCGTCGTCGTGCCGGATCGCTCTCGGACGCCGCGTGAATACTTGCGGCTCGTTGAAGAATCCAGCGGCTATCTGCCTTCGGAGCGCGCCAAGCGGAGGGATTCTCTGGCCGCGCTCACTTCGCGGCTCGAACGCATTTGGTACGGGCTGCGTCCCGCTCGCGTGGAAGATTTTCAGGATTGCATGCACCAGGTCGAGGAACTCGGATGCCGTTTGCCATAGATCCCTCCGATCGCAAACTCGTGTATTTCTCTGCGGCGGCGTTCATCGTTCTCGCAACGGCGCTCGCGTTCTTCGCGCCACCTTCTCGGGAACAAGCCAGCCCGATTCCGTCGATCTATTCGGTGGATTCCAATGGCGCGCACGCCGCCTATTTGCTCTTGAAGCAGCTACGATATCCCGTGCGCGTCTGGGAACGCCCGCCGAACGAATTGCCTGAGGATCCCGGCGGCAGCGTGCTGGTTCTTGCCGATCCCATTCAGCCGCCGGTTGAAAAAGATCGAGCCGCGCTTTTGAATTTCGTCAAGGCCGGAGGGAGGATTGTGTTCACAGGCTCTATGTTGACCTCCTTTTTCCCCGACGCTCATTCGTCCGAAGAAGCGCTCGAGTCCCCGTGGCAGACCTACGACTCCGATTTCCCAAGCAATTTCACCGCAGGCGCGCCGAAAATTTCGCTTCAGCCTGAAGCCGAATGGACCACGATCGAACCGTCGCAGATGCCCCTGTACGGGCCGGCGGATTCCGCCGTCGTCGTGAGCTGGCGGCTTGGGCGCGGCGAAATTCTTTGGTGGGCTGGCGCCACTCCGCTCACCAACGCCGGAATCACGCACGACGGCAATCTGAATCTCTTTCTGAACGCCGTCGGTTCCCAAAATGGCAACGCGTCCGAGCAGCCCACAATTTACTGGGACGAATATTTCCACGGCCAGCGCGATTCGCTCTGGGCCTACGTCGAAAAGACGCCCGTGGCATGGGGTCTTCTGCAAGTCGCAATCCTGGGTTTTGCGGTATTGTTCACGTTTAGCCGGCGCAGCGGACCGATCGCCATGCCCGCCACGGTTTCGCGGCTGTGGCCGCTCGAATTCGTTGACACCATCGGCGGCCTCTACGAGCGGGCGCGCGCCGAGCCCGCCATGGTCGGCGCGGTCTATCAGCGATTCCGCTCGCTGCTCACGCGCCAGTTGCGCTTGCCGCTCACGACAACGGATGCCGCGCTCGCGGAAGCTGTTCGCGTGCGGCTTGGCTTAAAGGACGATGAGCTTGGCGAAACGTTGCGCCGCGCCGCTGCCGCGAGCCGCGCCGCCAAAGTGCCGCCCGGCGATGCGCTCGAAATAATCCGTCGCCTCGAATCGCTCGAAGGGCAGCTTATCTTGAAAAGAAAAAAGTAACAGGAGGAATTCGACTCGTGGAAAACCTCTCACGCCTCGCCGCGCACGTTCGCAACGAATATGCAAAAGTCATCATCGGCCATCGGGACGTCATCGACCAGATGCTGCTCGTCCTTGTGTGCGGCGGCCACGCCCTGATGGAAGGCGTCCCCGGCCTCGCAAAAACGCTCGCCGTAAAAACGCTCGCGCGAATTTGCGGCCTCGGTTTTCAACGCGTCCAATGCACCGCCGACCTGATGCCGGCCGACGTCATGGGCACGAATGTCTTCAACATGGCCACGAGTTCTTTTGCGCTCCATCGCGGGCCCGTCTTCACCGATTTGCTGCTTGTGGATGAAATCAACCGCACCTCCCCGCGCACGCAAGCCGCACTTCTCGAAGCCATGGAGGAGCGCCAGGTGACGATTGATGGTACGCGTTACGCCCTCTCCGGCAATTTCACGGTTCTCGCCACGCAGAATCCGATCGAGTTCGAAGGCACGTATCCCCTGCCTGAAGCGCAACTCGATCGCTTCCTTCTCAAGATTCGCGTCGGCTACCCATCCGAAAAAGAGGAAGCCGAAATTCTTGAGCGTTGGGGCCAGGGATTCGATTTCCGCCGGTTCGAGGCCATCGAGCTCGCGCCGATCGACGCTGCATGGCTCGCCGCCGCGCGCCAGGAAATCGAAAGCGTACGTGTCGAGCCGGCGCTCTACAAATATCTCGTCACGTTGGTTCGCAGGACACGCGACTGGCCCGCCCTCACTCTCGGCGCAAGCCCTCGCGCGGCCATCGGGCTTTTTTCTGTCGCGCGCGCTCTCGCTGGCATCGAGGGCCGCGATTTTCTCATCCCCGACGACATCAAAATCGCCGCGCCCGCCGTGCTTCGCCATCGCATCATGCTGAAGCCTGAAGCCGATCTCGAAGGGCTGACCGCGGATCAGGTGGTATCCGAAATTCTTGCGGCGGTCGAGGTGCCGAAGTAGTGATCGAGAATCCGCTCGCGCCTCCGGCAGCCGTTGCTCGCGCGCGCCCGAACGGGCGAATTCCGTTTGGATTCGGTCCGCGCTTTTTCGTCGGCATTCTGCTCGGCTTCGGCTGCCTCATTCCCGCGTGGTGGTTTCCGCGGATGATCGCCGCGATGTTTTTGTGGGACGGCGTATTCGTCGCCGCATGGCTCTGGGATTTCCTGCAGCTTCCTTCGCCCGGCCAACTGGAACTCCACCGCATCTGGCGAACGCGTCCAGCGCTCGCCTGCGCCAGTTCCATCGCGATCGAAATCACGAATTCGGGCCGCATCACAATTCGCGCGCGAATCACGGACGAAACTCCACTCAGCTTGCGCACCGAGCCTGCGAACGTCGAACTCAGAGTCCGCGCCGGGGCCACCGCGCAGGCGAAATACGAAATTCTCCCCGCCGAACGCGGCGACGCGCGCGCTGGCCGCATGTTCGTAACCTATCAAAGCGCGATGCGCCTAGCCGAACGCTGGGCCGTTGCCGATACCGCGCAAGTCGTTCGCGTCCTGCCCAACATCGAAGAAGCTAAGCAGCACACTCTGTACCTGATTCGCAGCCGCCAAATTGAAATGGAGAAGCGACGGCGCCGCCAGCGCGGCATCGGACGCGAATTCGATTCTCTGCGCGAGTATCGTGAGGGCGACGAGATTCGCGACATCTCCTGGACCGCGACGGCCCGGCGAAATCATTTGATCACGCGCGTCTTTGAAATCGAGCGCAGCCAGATCGTATGGCTCGTTCTTGACGCCGGGCGATTGCTGCGCTCGCAAGTGGAGGAGCCGGGCCGCGCGCTGCGAATCTCGAAACTCGACTACGCTGTAAACGCGGCGCTCTCGCTCGCGCAGGTCGCGCTTCACCGCGGCGATCGCGTCGGCCTGCTCGCCTACGGCCGCCGCATCCAGCAGAATGTCAACGCCGCGCGCGGTCATCGCCACGTGCGCGCCATCGTGGAATCGCTCTCGCAAGTGCACGGCGAAGCCGGTGAGGCTGACCACGCCCGCGCCGCGCACTCTCTTCTCACCACGCAGAAGCGCCGCAGCCTCGTTGTGTGGATCACGGATTTCGCGGAGACGGCCACAACTCCCGAAGTCATTGACTACGCGATGCACATGACGACGCGGCATCTCGTCCTCTTCGTCGCGATGGGCCAGCCCGATCTTAATGCCGTCGCCAACACGACTCCGGCAACGCAGGAAGACATGTATCGCCACGTCGCCGCGCTCGAAATTTCGCACCGCCGCGAAGTGCTCCTTCGCGGCCTGCGGCAGCGCGGCGTCCTCGCCCTCGAGCTAATGCCAAACGTCCTCGCATCCTCGCTCGTCAACCAATACCTCGACATAAAAGAACGCAGCCTGCTCTAGCCGTCTCATCGTCGCGCCGGCATCGTGCCGATGATTTTCCGCCCAGTGACCCAAAACAAAAACGCCGGCAAGATGCCGGCGCTACGAAGGAACTTTGCTCACTCTCGCGCTGATTGCTACGCCTGATCGGGTTGTGCCCGCCGCGAAAAATTCAAATACGTCATCAGTAGAGTGAACATCACCGCAGCAAAAAGATACTTCAACGCCCGCGGAATATCAGACGGCGAGAGAAACGCCTCAATAATTCCCGCAACAAATAGCATCGGAATCGTGCCAAGCAGCAGCCGCGCCGCGCGTCCTCCCGCTCGCGCCAGCGATTCGCGTCGCGGCAGCAATCCGGGAAACAGCATCCCCCGCGCAATCTCAAAGCCCGCGCCTCCCGCAATAAAAATAGCGGGAAGCTCGATCACCCCGTGCGGCGCCACAAAACTCCAAAGATCCGAAGCCATGCCCGCCTTCCACGTTGCAGCGCCAATCACGCCCAGGAGCACGCCATTCAATACCAGCATCCAGATCGTGCCAATCCCCGCCGTGATTCCGTATGCGAACGTAGCGAAAGCGACCAGCATATTGTTGGTCATAATCCCGGACGCTGCTGCAGGCTTGACCGTCACAATCGATTGCGTCCACATTTTGTGACGCTCGATCGTCTCCATCATCTCCGGACCAAGCAGCCTTGGCGCGAATGCCGGATCGTGAATCGTAACGGCCCAAGCCGCCACCGCGGTCACCATGAAAATTGTAAACGCCAGCAAAGTTTCCGGCAGCGTTTCGCGGAAAATCTGCGGATATGTCTGCGAATAAAACTTCACAATGCCGCTGATTTTCGGCCGTTGGCCCATGTAGATAAGGTTATGCGCGCGCCCCAAAAGCTGATTGAGATACGCGGCAAGCTGCGGGCTCGTGATATCCTCGCGCACGGCCGCAAGGTCCGACGCGGTCTGGCGGTACAATAAGCCGAGTTCCTGCAGTTCGCGATGATCGAGAGCCGAGACTCCGCCCGATCTTGACCTGCTCACGAGCTGCTCGAGCCGCGACCAATAAGGCTTTCGCTTCTCAAGCCAACGCGTAGAAATCATGTCGCTGCCACCAACGAATCTCCCGCCGCCGAACGCTTCCGCCGACAAGATTACCATTGAAACACCGGAGCAAACCGCACTCGAATTCGCCATCGCTGGAGTCGGCAGCCGGTTTCTCGCGCTGGCGTTCGATATGCTGATTCAGCTTTTGATTCTCGGCGGCATGTTTCTTATCGGCGGCGTCTTTCACGGTGCATTCGGCAGCAATTGGGCGGTCGCGCTGCTGATTCTTGCGCTCTTCATTGTTTTTTTCGGCTACTTCGCGATCTTCGAAGCGGTGTGGAACGGCCAGACGCCCGGAAAGCGAATCACGCATATTCGCGTGATAAAAGATTCCGGCCGCCCCATCACGCCCGCCGAATCGTTTGGCCGCAACTTAATGCGGATCGTGGACAGCTCTCCGGCATTCTTATACGCCATCGGCATCGTGAGCGTTTTGCTCAGCAAGCAGAACAAGCGCCTCGGTGATTTCGTCGCGGGCACGATCGTGATTCACGAGCGGGAACTTCAGGATATCCGGCCGTTGTGGCAGCCATCGGCAATCGCAGCGGCAACGAAATACGGAGCCGCGAATCTGACGCCGGAGGAGTTTGCCGTCGTCGAAGCATTCCTAAACCGGCGAAGCTCGCTCGACGCCGGCGTCCGCTTCCGTATGGCCGAGCAGATCGCCACACGCATCAAGCCGAAACTCACCGCGGCCCCGGAAAATTTCCCCTCGGCCGAGCCATTGCTTGAAGCCGTCGCCGCCGAGCGCCGCGCCTCCGCGCGCTACATCTGAACGCACCAACGCAACAAACGATACGCACTGGCGTAAACCTGGAATCGCTCTGAGTCACCGCAATGCAGGTCGCGTCAGCGGCTACGCCTTCGCGCCGGAAACCTGGCCAAACGACTTGATCGCGCTGGCTTCATCCGGATGAACGTCGAACACCGCGTTCAGGCTCGTCATCTTCAGCATTTCCTGCACCTTTGGGCTGAGGTTTGAGAGCTTCAGTTGGCCGCCGGCCCTGCGCACCACCGTATGGCTGCGCACCAACTCGCCGATCCCTGCGCTATCCACGTGGTCGCACTCGGATAAGTTCAACAGGATCTTCGTCTTCCCCTCCTCGACGAGTGCTTGAACGATGTCGCGGAGCATCACGTTGCCTTCGCCGAGCGTAATTCTTCCGCTGATGTCTACGATGGTGGCCTCGGCTCCGTGTCGCGTTGCCGCCTGCATTCTAAGATTCTTGCGTTCCTGAATGCTGATTCCCGCGCGATCGAGGATCTCGCACGCCACACTCGCCACTTCGCGCCACTCCGTCCTTACGATGATCATCGAGCGCTTGTCGCCCAGGACTTTCCGGAATAGCGCTGCGTCTTCGTTATCCGGAATCGGCTGCGGAATGTTCTTATCTGCCGACGCGGATTTCGCCGCTGCCGAGCCTGCGCCCGCGCCAGCCAGCCCGAGTAAGGCTGTAGCACCGATTCCGATCGCCAGCGCCTGCCCCAGACCCGGAATTGCCAGCAGCGTCGCCGCCACCACTCCCGCCGTCATTCCCGCCGCGCCGCCCGCGAATCCACCGGCCCACGAACCGAAATCTTTCGCCATGCTCGCGGCCTCAGTTTCAGAAGTCGTCAGGAAAACGATCGATTCCTGCGGCACGTTCCGCTTCAGCAGCTCTCTCAAAGCCTTCTCGGCTTTATCGCGCGAATCGAACACGCCTATTGCAGTTTCCATTTGGGCTTCTCCTTGTGCCAATTTCATCAACGGCTGTCTTCGGGGACAGCTCGGCGAGATCTCCAAAATGAGGGGCCTATCGTGGTGTCCGCCCACCAACGAACGCGAACGCTCGCTGGCCCGCTGGAGTGGCGAAAATTTGCTCCTATACGTGTAATTTGTCAAGCGGAATGGCCCGTAAACCCAGCGATTTCGCCGGATATCGCCCCCGGCCTGATCCACTTGCGGGTCATGTACGTACTCCCCCCGGGAGCAGTTCTCGTACCGCCGGCGTCTCGCCGGCTCTTAGGCACTCGAGGCCGCACGCCAAACGAATCGGAAGCGCGCCGATTCACAAAACAAATCCACGCAAATATCTGCGGCATCACATGACGCTCGATGGCAACTCAATCACTGACATCAACTCACATTTGCGCCAAAGCGCCTGGCGTTTCTGTTGAACAATTCAACACATGTTAACAATTTCAACGGGGCCCGGCGTTGAGCCTCGCCCCGCAAGCAAATCAAATCCAATGAAACGAACCCGCTTACGGCCAGCCGCCGGTCCGCAGTGGCACTCGAATTGCATAGTTAACAGCAGGGCCATTTTGATCTAGGCGGCTGCAGGACTGGACTTGGCGTATCCCAGCGACCCGATCTGCCTCGCCAGCGAAGCCGGTCAGACATCGGTCGAATCAAGGCCATCCTGCAGTCGCCTTCTCGCTTCCACGTGCACCTCGGTAAGAAGGCTGTGAACCATCCCCACTGGCTCGCAGCCTTCGAGCCAACTTTTCGCCATGGGCAGTTGGCCAATCGTAGCGCCGGCTTCTTGCCGGCGGTTTTAGTCCTGGAATTTTTCTATTTGAGAATTACTTCAGCGAAGCAGCTTCCGCCTTGGCGTCGCGCAGGATAGGAATATCCGGATCCGCGTCCTTCCAAAGCGTGAGGAAATCATTGTAAGCGGCGTGCGCTTTCGCCGTGTCGCCGGCTTGAACATACGCCCGCGCAAGCCCCAGATGCGCCAGCGCGCCAGTCGGGCAATTCTGCACCAATCCGCGGTGATCAGTTATCTTCTGAAACTCCGCAACCGCCGCGCCGCCCTGCTTCGCCGATAGGTACCCTTGCCCGCGGACGTACACCGGATACATGCACGAATTGATGCCCGCTCCTCCGGAACTGATCGATAGCTCAATCGGAGAGGCGGCCTGAAGCAACTCGATCGCGCGCGCGGGATTTTTTTGCTCGATCGCGATCTGCGCCTCAACCGTAGGCACCCAAAGAGATTTCACGAGAGTATCCAAGGGGAAACGCTTCGCGAGGCTCTGGGCCGCGGATTCCGCATGAGCGGAATCTCCCGCCATCGCAAATGCCAGCGCCGCTTCCTCGGCGATAGGGCGGTTCGCCGATGCCAAATTGACGGACCCAGACGCGTTTTGCCGCGCCTCCGCGGAATATCCGAATTCAGCTTCGCGAATCGCACCGTTCTCTTGCCAAAACGCCGCGCTTTCCTTGTTGTCTGTTCGCAGCGCCGCGTCAACCGCGCGTCTCGTCAATTCGCGGGCCTTTTGCAAATGGCCGGAAAACGCTTCGGTATCGGATTGAAAAGCCCACCGTTCGTGCTCCAGGTCCGGCTTGCCATCAAACCACGACATTTGTTCTGCCATTCCCCGCGTGTCGCCCCGAAGAAAATCAATTTCGTAGAATTGAAGGTGAATGGCATCGTCGTCCAGCTTCTTCGCGATTGCTTCGTCCAGCGGCTTCCGCGATTCATCCAGGCGATCGAGAATCATGAACACGTCTGATAGCGATTCCAGGTCGATCACATTATTCGGATCAAGATCGACGGCTTCACGCACAGCGTCCAGTGATTTGTCGGGCTGCCCCAATTGGGAATAGATCACGCTAAGATTGTTATAAGGAATCGCATCGCGCGGATAACTCTGAATCCATTCTTCATAAGTTGAGGCCGCTTTCTCCAGTTCGCCGGCCACAAATGCGTAATAGGACGATGCAATATGGAATTTCTCCAGTTCACTCGCGCGATCGCGCAGCTCGAATGCTTTCGTGAGATAGGTGGACGCGCGATCCGGCTGGCCGAGATTCCCGTACATGATCCCGATGCCGCCATACGCGCTCGCAAAATTCGGATCAAGTTCCACGGCCCGCAAGAAATACGGCAGCGCCGCGGAGGCGCCTTTCTCGTGCTCCGCCTTACGGCCAAGCGTGTAGGCCTTGAGCGCTTCGAGCGACGGCGTGGTTTCTTGAGCGAGAGGCACATCGAATTTCTGCACGGATGAGAGCGATTCACCGAGCTCGCCGCGGAGTTTCGTTGCCGCGGTGCCGAGCGCGTCCAGCACCTTCTCCTTGCCCGCCGCGCGCTCCTGTTCCTCCGCCAGAATGTCGCCGGTGTGGCAATTCACTGCTTTCAAGCCGACGATAAACTCGCTTCCAATACTCGCAATCGTGCCCGACACATATGCCTTGCTCTCCGCGCGCTGGCAAAGTTCCCGAGCGATGTCGGGTGTTAGCGCGGCGTTCGCCGGTTTCGTCATCATCCGAAGCGTCGACGTCACTTTGTCGTCGGACAACACGTTCAAGAACGGCGACTGGCGCAGCGAAACGCCGAGCGCTTGCTTCAGCGTGTCGTCAAACACGGGATCGTTAGTGGAATTCGCGAAGTCGCCGACGAGGACTGTATCTCGCTCGGTAAGCACCGTAGGCTTGCTGCGGCCTTTAAAAAACCAAAAAGCGCCGGCGGCAATCACTACGACCGCAACCGCAGCGACGGCGATCAGCATGCCCGAGTGCGACGGTGCCGCGGCTGTAATCTCACCCGACGGCGGCCGCGTAGCCGCGCCCGAATCAGATAGCGGCACGTTCGATGAAACGGCCGATGGCGCAGACGATGGTAAAGTCTTCGATGACCCCGAACCCGGCGCGCCCGTGCTCCGCGCGGCGGACCCCGCTGCCGCAGGCGTCAAACTCGCTGCGGGGACAGCAGCAGTGACCGTTGCCGTCGCAGTGCGCGTCGAATCAAATTCACGCCGAATCCTTTTCAAATCCGCGCGCAGATCGGACGCATGCTGATAACGCAGCTCGCGATCCTTTTCGAGCGCACGGCTGATCGCGCGCTCAAGGTCCGGCGGCACGTCGGAATTCAGCCGCACCGGCGCAACGGGCGTGCGATTCAAAATCGCATCGAAAATCACGCCGGAAGTTTCGCCGTGAAATGGCGGCGCACCCGTCGCCATTTCGTACAGCACCACGCCAAAACTAAAAATGTCGCTGCGCGCATCCACCTCTTTGCCGCGCACTTGCTCGGGCGACATATACGCCACCGTACCGAGCGTGCTGCCGGGGCTCGTCAGGTTCTCGGGCGAGAGCCCCGCCGTCTCTTGCGTGGCAGAAATCGACTGCGCTGAAGGCGCGGCAATCGTCTTCGCCAGACCGAAATCGAGAATTTTCGCCTGCCCACGCTGCGTGATGAAAAGATTGGCCGGCTTGATGTCGCGATGAATGATGCCTTTGTCATGCGCCGCGGCAAGCGCATCGGAAATTTGAATGCCGAAATCGAGCAAATCTTCGTTCCCGAGCGGCTTGCCCGCCACGCGGTGCTTTAGCGTCTCGCCTTCGAGGTATTCCATGGCGATAAAAAGCCGCCCGCCGTCCTCGCCAATTTCGTAAATCGTGCAAATGCCCGGATGATTGAGCGCAGAAGCCGCGCGAGCTTCGCGCCGGAAACGCTCGAGCGCGACGGGATCTTTCGCAACATCATCCGGAAGGAATTTCAGCGCAACGGGGCGGCCGAGATTCACATCCTCGGCTTTGTAAACGACGCCCATGCCGCCGCCGCCGAGTTTCTCGAGAATCCGGTAGTGCGAAAATTGCGATCCGGAGCTTGGCGCCCCCGAGCTTGGCAAACTGGATGAAGACTGTTCTGCCATCGCGCGCGCATCTTACCAGTTTCCGCACCAACGCTAAAGTCCGAAGGCAATCCGAAACCTTCTACCGATTTGGCTCCCTACGGCTACCCGGCGCGCCGCTTGCGTCCCGATCCGATCGGGAAAGTCCGGCCTGCTTTCCACGAATCTGATTTGCCAATGTACGCGCCCGGCTAGCGCCAAAGCGAGCCACTCCGAAGTTGACGCGCGTAATAATCCAACAGACTGTTGATAAATTCATCGCCTACAGCGCCCAGCCAATTCTGCGCGTTTTTCCAAATCCCATGATATGAAGCAGCTAGGGAACCAGCTGCCGCGTTCTGCCTGGCACTCGAATTGCTTCTTTCAACGCGAGGCCCGGCAGCATCGCCCGGCGAGGAGACAAAAATGGCCAAGAAATCCGCTACCAAGTCAAAGTCAGCGAAGAAACTTCAAGGCAAAAAGCTTGAGAAAGTGAACACTCTCATAATCAGGGCCTAGTACTAGAATAATTGCCAACCGAGACCGACTGACGCGGCGTCGGAGGCGGCTCGTCTCGCGTCGAGATAGGTAGCATCATTTATCGAATTCGCACGGCCAAGCAGCCCAGCCCCTTGGCTGCACGAACTGATTACGGATGAGGCCATTCAATTTCACTCCACCGGCCGCCAATTTCGCTCCACCAGCCGTTCAGAGCCCGGAGGCCCCTGCCTCCGGGACCAACTGCAATTAACGACAATCGTCAAAACTGCGTCCTCGGGTGGAACAATCGCATCCCGCAGCATTGCGCCTCAGTCCGCGTGCTGTCGCATCGTCCGCAGCGAATATGCTAACAGCGCATCGAAACGGCCGTTCAGAGCCCGGAGGCTCCCACCTCCGGGACCAATCGTAATCGATGGCGATCCCCGTGATGGCAGCCTCGTCTAGCAGGATTGCATCCCGCGCTCCGCTCCGACGGCGCTGGCGAATCACCCGCCGATAAACTAAAATCCCGCAGGTCGAACATGGGAACACGATCCACGCTATCGAGCTTCTGCCACAGCACGCCGAAAGAATATTCAGCGATCGAACTCAGAACCACTTACGCCAGCGCCCGCCGCATCGCCGCACGTTTCGTTGCCGCGGCAACTCTCGTCCTCCTCGCGTGCCTTCCCTCGTCCGCCCAGGAAGCCCGCTGGAAGGAATTATTCGCGCAAGCTGGCCAACTCAAGCAGCAAGGCAAGCCGGTCCAAGCCCTCCCTGTCGCTCAGGAAGCCGAACGCGTTGCCGAGGCCACGTTCGGCCCGGAAAACGCCTACACTTTGGCTTCGATCAATCGCTTGGCCACGATTTACGACGATCTCGGCCGATACTCCGAAGCCGAACCGCTCTATAAGCGCGCCATCACCATCGGGATTAAAACCCTCGGTCCCGAGAGCGAGGGCATCGGCGCGATGCTCAATAATCTCGCCGCGCTGAATGAAGAAACCGAGCGCTACTCCGATTCCGAACGGTTCTACAAGGGCGCTCTCGCGATCAACGAAAAGCTATTCGGTCCCGCCAATCCCGCGGTCGCGATTAATCTCAACAACATCGGCTTGCTCTACACGATGCAGAGCCGCTTTGCCGGAGCCGAACCGCTCTATCGGCGCGCGCTCGCGATTGACCGGAAGGCCTACGGCGATGAAAATCCGCACGTCGCCATTACGCTCAACAATTTGGGATTGATGTATACGCAGGAGGCCCATTACCCCGAGGCCGAGCCGCTATTCAAGCAAGCTCTCGCCATCGATCAAAAAGAGGGCAATAGCTCAGCGATCGCCACAGACATTCACAATCTCGCCGCCCTTTACGAACTCGAAGGCCATCAATCGCAATCCGAGGAACTCTACAAGCGCGCGCTCACCATATACGAGAAGCAACTGGGGCCTGATCATCCTAACGTCGCCGACACACTTGGCCGCCTGTCTCAGTTGTATTCCGATCAGGGACTCTACGGCGATGCCGAGCCGCCGTTGAAACGCTCCCTCGCCATCTACGAAAAGGTCTTCGGGCAGGAAAATCTCACGGTCGCCACAAGCATGAGCGACCTCGGCCTGCTCTACGTTTACCAGGGCCGCGGCCCCGAAGCCGAGCCGCTCCTCAAGCAATCTCTCGCTATCAGGGAAAAAGCGCTCGGCCCCGATCATCCGCAACTCGCGAGCGCGATGTACCGCGTCGCCTATCTCTACGAAGCGGAGAGTCGCAACTCGGAGGCGGAACCGCTTCTCAAGCGCGCGCTCGCGATTCACGTCAAGGAACTCGGTGAGGAAACTCGTCCCGTCGGCGCGGATGTTTCTCTTCTCGGCGTCGTTTGCGTCCACGAAGGCCGCAACTCGGAGGCCGAAACTTACCTGAAGCGCGCCGTCGAAGTCGTCTCCAAATCAATCGGCCCCGAGACCCGCGAGATGGCCTCGACGCTCACTGATCTCGCCGGCGTGTATCAAGGCGAAGGCAAGTACGCCGATGCCGAACCCCTCTACAAGCGCGCCCAAACAATTTTTGAAAAAGTTCTCGGCGCCGGCCAGCCCGAGGTCTACACCAACCTCTTCAATCTGACTGGCGTTTACGAAGCGATGGGCCGCCACGACGAAGCCAATTCCTACATGGAGCGCGGCCTTTCGCTCATCCGCCGGCGCTTCGAGTACAACCTTTCCTACATGAGCGAGAAGGATCGACTGCAATTTCTCGCAAGCGTTCATGGCGTGTTTCCTGCTTACTTTAGTTTTGCTGTCGCTCGCCACGACCACGATCCCGCGGCAGCTGGAAAGATGTTCGACCTCGTTCTTTGGGAAAAGGGTATCGTCGGCACCAGCGTTTCCGCATTGCGCGCTCGCGTCGCCGCGAGCGGCGATTCCGAGGCCGTCAAATTGATGGACGACCTCACCGCGAAAAAGAGTGAATCCGCGCAGCTCGCCACCTCTCGGCCTCCTGGATGGGTCGAGCTGCAATCGAAATTGGACGCCGAAGCCAACGAACTCGAGCAGCAACTCGCTCGGCACGTCAGTGGCGTCGGAGAACAGAAAAATCTCGCCGCCGCCACTTGGCAGGAAGTGCAAAAGTCTCTCAAACCCGGCGAGGCTGCCGTCGAAATCGTTCGCTACCAATTTCACGACGGCAAAAATTGGACAAACACCTACCGTTACGCCGCTCTCGTCGTCACGCCCCGCGCCTCCACGCCAAGCCTGATAGTTCTCGGCGACGCAAAAAAACTTGAATCCACGCCAATCTCCAACTACCGGACGAACGTCGCGCTCACTCGCGGCGTCAACGCCGAACCCGCGCCGGGAGAAACGTCAACGCCCGGCTCCGGCGCCGGAGACACCACCGCTGCCTACGACGCATTTTGGAAGCCTCTCGAGCCCGCGCTCGCAGGCGTGAAGCGCGTTTACGTTTCGCCCGATGGCGTGCTCAATCAAATTCCGATCAGTCTTTTCGCGGACGCAAGCGGCAAAATGCTGCTCGAAAAATACGAGCTGCGCTACGTCAACAGCACGAAGGATCTTCTCCGCTCGCCCAGTGCCTCTTCGTCCAAGTCCGCAGTGCTCCTCGGCAATCCGAAATTCGATTTGACGGAATCGGACGAGCGAGCGGTCCTCGCGCAGCTGAACGTCGCAGGAGGGAAACCTTCTCCAGTCGCCTCGCTCACGCCCGCGCCGGTCGCGCCGGTCTCTCCTTCGCCCGCAGCCTCCGGGCAGCGATCGGCCGGCCTTCGCGGTGGCGCTCTCATTCCTCTTCCCGGCACGCAAGTCGAAGTCGATGCCATCGACAAATTGCTGAAAGATTCCGGATGGCAGGTTACTCCTTACACCGGCGATCATGCGCTCGAGGAAGTCGTCGAACGCCTCCGCAATCCGCGTGTCGTTCATTTCGCGACGCACGGATTCTTCCTCACCGATCAGGATCTCACGCAGAAGTCTCAGGGCAGCAGCAGGGGCGGCTCAATCACTCTTCAAGATCCCATGCTGCGTTCGGGTCTATTCTTCGCGGGCGCGAACCGTGTCGAGACCGGCGGCGCGCCCGTCGCTGGAATCGAAGATGGCGTCCTCACCGCATATCAAGTCAGCCAGCTCAATCTCCAGGGCACCGAACTCGTCGTGCTGAGCGCCTGCGAAACAGGATTGGGCGAACAGTCCAACAGCGAAGGTGTCTTCGGCTTACGTCGCGGATTGCAGGAAGCCGGCGCCGACGCCGTGATGATGAGTATGTGGTCGGTTCCCGATCGCGAAACTCAAGAGCTGATGGCCCTCTTCTACGCTAAATGGCTCAGCGGCCTCGACAAGCCCGAAGCGCTCCGCCAAGCCCAACTAAAAGAACGCGAAGTCGTCCGCCAGCGCTACAACAAAGATCTCCCCTTCTATTGGGGCGCCTTCGTCCTAATCAGCCGCTAAGTCTGCGCGCAAACTTCTGCTCCGTCATTCCGAGGAGGACCCGCCTTCGTCGCGCCGGCATCCTGCCGGCGTTTTTGATTTACCTCCCAGGCGGTTGAATTCCCGTCTCCAAATTCGCTCAGCTGATTTCTCTCTCCGTCATTCCGAGGAGCACCCGGCGAGGGTCTGACGAGGAATCTGCATTATCCTCGTCCGCGCTTCCGCCTTTTCAAATCTCAGATTTCAAATCTGAAATCCGAATTGTTAGATGGCTCAACGCGAAAAAAGCCGCTCACCAATTGACATCCGCCGCATCTAACGCTACATGTCGAACTACTAGGTATCACGTAAGACGCTTTAGCGGCCGCTCGGCAACGCTGCGAATCGCAGCCCTCGTAGGGCTGGCCGGCGCGCCGTTTGCGTCCCGATCTGATCAAGGAAGGCCGGCCGTTTTTTCAAGAATCGAGCATAATCAAAATGCCACAAGACAAATCAGATTTCCTCAAAGGCACTCTCGACATGCTGGTTCTGAAAGTCGTGGCCCTCGGCCCCAGCCACGGCTACGCCATCGCCCAGCGCCTCCAACAAATTTCCAAAGATTTTTTCGAGGTCCATCAAGGTTCTCTCTATCCCGCGCTCCATCGCCTGGAAGACAAAGGCTGGCTGCAAGCCCAATGGAAAGAATCCGAAACCGGCCGCGAAGCCAAGTTCTACTCGCTCACCAAAAAAGGCCGCAAACAACTGGAAGCCGAAGTTCAAAATTGGGAGCGCATGGCCGACGCCGTCGCCTTAATCCTTAGAGCGGTCGAGTAGGCAGATGAAAATGCGCTCGCTTCATCGCTTCTTTCACAAATCAAAATCGGAAAATCACCTAAATAAAGAGCTGCGATTCCACATCGAGCAGCAAATCGCCACCAACATTGCCGCCGGCGTGGCCCCCGAAGAAGCGCGCCGCCGCGCTCAACTCGAATTCGGCGGCATGGACCGCGTGAAAGAAGAAGTCCGCGACACGCGCTGGGAAACTCACCTTGAAACTTTCTGTCAAGATTTTCGCTACGCGCTCCGCACTCTTGCCAAAAATCGCCAATTTACTCTGCTTGCCATCCTCGCGCTGGCGCTAGGAATCGGCGCACAGGCCGCCGTTTTTTCGCTCGTCAACGGAATCCTTCTCCGCCCGCTCGCCTATCGCGATCCCGGAAAGCTCTACGCCGTTCAGGAGGTTGTTCCGCAGCTGAGCCATTTCTATCCCGTGCTGCCGGTGAACGGAGGACATTACGTCGAATGGAAGCAACACTGCACTTCGTGCGAATCCATCGCGATGATCAACACCGACGACTCAAGTTTGAACCTCGCGGGCACGGGCGAGCCGGAACAGCTCTACGGCCAAAAGGTGACTTCGAATTATTTCTCGTTGCTTGGAATCGCCGCGCAAATTGGAAGAGCCTTCGAGCCGGCAGACGCCGAGGCCGGGCATGATAAAGTCGTCGTAATCAGCGACTCGCTCTGGCAACGCAAATTCGGCGGCGATCCTTCCGTAATCGGAAAATCGATCACGCTCAACGACACGCCTTTCACCGTGATCGGAGTCCTTCCGCCGTGGTTCCGCGCGCCCGCTTGGCAATTGCTCGGACTCCCGATGAAAGATCGCGTCGACATCTTCCAGCCCTGGCCTCTCAAAGGCATCGACTGGGAGGAGGCCGGAGATTTCAATTTCAGTGCTGTCGCGCGGCTGAACCCCGGCGTGACTTCCAAACAGGCCACTTCTGAGCTGAACGTAATTCAAGCGCAAATCGCGTCGACACTGAAAGGCGAGAACCACGTCGATTTATTCGTGCAGCTGTCGCCTTTGCAAGAAAAGATCACATCCAAGGAACGCGGTGGCCTGTGGCTTTTGCTCGGCGCCGTTGGCGCAGTACTTCTGATCGTCTGCGTGAATCTCGGCAACTTGATGCTGGCCCGCGCGCTCAGTCGCACTCGCGAAACGGCCGTGCGCATCGCGCTGGGCGCGTCACGGTCAAGAGTAGTGCGTGGCCTTTTGCTCGAATGTCTCGTCCTCGCATTCACAGGCGGTCTGCTCGGCATCGCGTTGGCCGAAACACTGGTGCGATTGCTCGTCTCCATCGCGCCGGTGGATTTGCCGCGCCTCTCGGAGGTTCACGTTGACTGGCGCGTGCTTTTGTTTGCGCTCGCGGCGGCAATAATTTCAGGACTGTTCTTCGGCTTGTTTCCGGCGTGGCGTCTCACGCGCGTCGATCCCCAGGATGCGATGCGCTCAGACTCGCGCGGCTCGACCGATTCCGGCGGCGCGATGCACATGCGCGAACTTCTCGTGAGCGTAGAAGTCGGCTTGAGCTGCATGCTCCTGATCGTCGCAGGACTCCTCCTCGCAAGTTTCGTTCGTCTGATGCGCGTGGATCACGGCTTCGAAGTCCAAAATATTTTGACCGCGCAGCTTTCGCCGTCAGGTCCGCGCTATGACAACGACGCGAAACGCAAAATTCTCTATCACGATGTTGTCGCCAAGCTGGCGACCGAGCCCGGCGTCGTCTCCGCCGGTCTGATTTCCGTGCTTCCGCTCAACGGCCAATTGTGGGCGGACGCGATTTCCGTTCCCGGCGACACGCGCCCCGTCCTCGAACGCCCGATTGCCGCTTATCGTCCCGTCACTCCGGACTACTTTCGCACGATGGGCATTCGACTCATTGCAGGCCGAACGATTGCGGAAACCGATCAGCCTCGCAAGGTTGCAATAATTTCGCAGCACACCGCGGTGGCCGTATGGCCGCATCAGGATCCGATTGGAAAACAATTCCGCCGCGGCGATCCGCATGAACCGCTACTTGAAATTCTCGGAGTCGTCGCCGACGTTCGCGCGACAACTTTGCAGGATGCCCCAGGCCTGATGGTTTACGTGCCTTACTGGGATCGCGTGCCCTGGTCGGTACAGATTGCTGCGCGATCCGCGGGAGATCCGATCGCGCTCGCTGGTGCGATTCGCGACGCAGTATGGTCGGTGGACTCGCAATTGCCCGCTTCAAATATCGAAACGATGGAGCAAATCCAAAGCAAATCCCTCTCAGAGCGCCGTTTCCAGATCGCGCTCCTCGCTCTCTTCGCAGGCTCAGCGCTCCTGCTCGCCGCCCTCGGAATTTACGGCGTCCTCGCATTCAGCGTCGCGCGCCGCACAAATGAAATCGGCATTCGCATGGCTCTCGGCGCGCAGCACGCAAGCATCGTAGCGATGGTAATGCGCAGCGGCCTCGCGCCGGTCGCATTCGGCCTCATCGCAGGCATAGCAGGCGCCCTCGCTCTCGGAAAGTTGCTCTCCGGCCTCCTATTCGCCATCAGTCCCTACGATTGGCGTACAATCCTCGCCGTAATCGCCCTAACGACGATCTGCGCCCTGGCCGCCTGCTGGCTCCCCGCCCGCCGCGCCACTCGCGTCGACCCGCTAGTCGCCCTAAGATACGAATAGCCGCCGCAAGACTTGCGCGCTCGCAGTGAAGCACGTAGCAGACACGCAAATTTCGCGTTCAATCTCGCGGACGCAACAGGCAATTGTAGCGCCAGGCTTCAAGCCCGGCATCTTCGCCCTCTCCAATCGCCGCCACCCATGAATCCAATTCCCCTCAGCAAGCGTCTCACCGACTGTGGCCCGCGCGGCAAGCGAGAAGCGGATGCGCGCTGTCCCAAATCGTGGTAAATATTTAGGGGCAATTTGGCGTGGGCGGTAGGCGACGCAACCGGCGAGAATCCTTTCCTGGATTTCGCGGCATGCCAAAGGAGAATTCGATGCGCAAAAAAATAATGGGTGGCATAGCGTTTTTGATCATTGCAGCGCTCGCTTGGGCCGGCGGCGATCCATGGAAATCGAAGCCCCCCAACCAGTGGACTGACAAAGATATCGCCGACATTCTTCAAAACTCCCCGTGGGCGCACCCGAATCTGACGGCGCAGGGCGCGTGGCGTCCCGATGGTATGTCCCAAGCGTCCAGCAGCGGAGGCATTGCAGGCAGCAAGAGCGACATGTCGAAAGGTTCCGCAGGCGCCACCCCGGACAGCATGGGCGGAACGGAGAAGCAAGATATAGCGGCGGCTGAATCGGCGACCTACGTCTTGTTCTGGTGGTCTTCTCGCACCATTCGCGCCGCATCCATGCGCAAAGCGGTGCTGAAGGGCACGATGAAGCAAGAGGACGCCGACAAGATGCTCGCCAATAGTCCGGACGATTACATGCTGCTTTTGCAGTCCGCGAACATGGCGCTTTTCCAAAGGCGCGGCGAAGAAGCTTTCGATAAATCGGCGTGGCTGCAGATGAAGAAGTCGAAAGAAAAAGTTTATCCGAGCAAAATTGACTTCCTGAAGGGGCCGGACGGAAGCACGGTGACCGGCGTGATCTTCCATTTCCCGAAAAAGAGCGCAGGCGGAGAGCCGACAATTGCGACGGATGAAAAAGAAATTGATTTTTATTTGCTGGTCGGCGGCTCCAAGATTTTGACGGCGTTCGATCCGCGCAAGATGGTGGACAGCCAGGGCGAAGATCTGTAGCGCTTCTGAATTTTGATTGACCGCTCGCGCCCGGCGCTATGCACACTCGATAGTCAAAGACCCGTAGCGCCGGACCGGGTTTCGTCCGGCACCGTGTTGAGAAAATCGCGCCGGGCGGCAGCCTCGGCATACTTCTCGTTAAATCCATTTTTGAACTACGTACACGCTCGGGAGGATTGACATGCTCGCTTCGGCAAAGCTGGCCGGATTTATTATCACTAATGATTACGACGCGGCGCGTGCGTTTTACGTGGACAGGCTCGGCTTTGTTTTTGTGAGCCTCGACCAATACGCGCTGGTCGTGCAAGCCGGCGAGAATCACATTCGCATCGGAAAAATTGGCGATTTCACGCCGCGCAAAGGCACCGTCCTCGGCTGGGAAGTAGCGGACATCCGCGCCGTTGCCAAGTGGCTCGTCGAGCGCGGCGTCGAGCTCGAAAAATATCCCTTCGCCCAGGATAAAGAATTCGGCATCTGGACCACGCCCGACGGCAGCCAGGTAGCGTGGTTCAAAGATCCCGACGGAAATATCCTCTCCATCGGCCAGCACGCGTAGCATCAATCTCAAATCTGAAATTTCAAATCTGAGATCGCCGTTGCCTTCGCCCAATCCCGTGGTCGGCGGCAACCCAATGCGGTCGTAGCGCCGGCATCTTGCCGGCGTTTTTGACTTATTCTTCAGCAGGTCGGAGCTTCAGCACCTGCATTCATGAGTTTTCCCTAAGGTGGCATTCCGAGAAGGACCCGACGAGGAATCTATCTTGCCGTTCGTGGCGCGGGCATCCTGCCCGCATCTTCCTCGCGCCCGAACTCTTGTCATTCCGACGACGACCCAACGAGCGTCGGAGGAGGAATCTGCATTTCTCCCCTGCGTGCATGCGCGCGCCTTTTCCCTTTTCCTTCTTGTGTTGCGTGACGAATGGACCCGCTTAGTACCTGGGCGCAAAGGCGGAGTTAGAGCAAGGAAGCAAAGCCAGCGATTCACCACATAGGAAAAGGAACACGGATTGGGCCGCCGCCGACACCCACGGCGACGCCGGCACTTTGCGATTCGATCAACCAACGCCCGAGAACCACCAATAGCCAGGCGACGGTCAACGACAGCGCAACCATCTTCGCGTAGAAAAAGAACACTCTCAAGCGAAAGGACAACGCTCTATCATCAAACTCGCCTTTATCCGCATTGTTTCTATCCATCGTCCTGTATACGCCCAGCGTAGCTGCGTATCCAGCGACGCATTGGAGGAAGTCCAAAAACAGGATCAGTACCGCGGCTGCCCCAATGCCCACGAGGTGCCACTTGAGTTGAGCCGCCAGTTCCTTTGCCGTGGATGACTCGCCAATCAAAAGTCCCCACGACAGCGCTAATACACCTAGCGCGGCCGTTCGAACTTGGGTGCTCAACGTGGGGGTTACAAAATCCAGTTCGTCGAGTATGTCTTTCTTAGCGGCCATGTTTCTTCCTTATTACTTGTTCTTCCGCGGCCCATGGTAGTCCCCGCGCAGCTTGTTCTTCCCGCTCAGGCGCGGCCCATGCCAGTCCCCAAGGATTGCATCTTTAAACGCCTTTCCAGCTCGCAATCGCACCACGGTCTTGGCCTTGATGTTGATCGCTTCGCCGGTTGCCGGATTTCTCCCCATGCGCGCCTTGCGGTGAGCCTTCACCGCCCGCCCCAAACCGGGGATCACGAATTTTCCTGTGCCCTTCGTTTCTCGCACCGCGAGCTTCAAGAGCTCGTCGAAGAGCAGCGCCGTAGTTTTCTTGGAAATTGAAAGCTTTTCTGCCATGTGGGCTATGATCTTGGATTTGCTCAGCGGTTGAGCCATGTTCGTCTTCTCCAGAAGTTTAGTCTCACGACAGTAACGCAGGGGGTATTGGACCGATAGTAAACAACACTCCCTGACCAATGTCAATCCAGCGCCTATTATGAATTGAGACAAGCACAGAATAGAAGACAACTGAACTGAGGTGAACGGAACCGTAAGATCGCCCGGAGATTTGTAGTTTTTGGCATCCGTATTTCTACGTAGCCCCATCGCCGCTCAAAATCCCATCCTTACAACATTGCCACTTGCGCACTTCAAAAAGCGATGGTATTCATAAAGTTATTATGAACAATGATAAAATAAATCGCTCACGCCCCGGCCGAGCATC
>Ga0302180_10000102_pt1 | contig 74543 bp, 67 predicted proteins | sample I_Palsa_E3_2_FD_200575 | JGI IMG/M metagenome (GOLD analysis project Ga0302180, IMG submission 200575) | Peat permafrost microbial communities from Stordalen Mire near Abisko, Sweden - I_Palsa_E3_2 | ecosystem: Environmental > Terrestrial > Soil > Palsa > Peat permafrost | place: Sweden...
CCTCGTTCACGCACCTGCTTGACCGCCTCGAGCTTGTACTCGCGGCTGAACTTCTGTCGCTTCATCTCCCACCTCGTTTAGCATCATCGCTCTAAACCAGGTGTCAACAAAACCGGTAACAGGCCAGAGGTCACAGAGGGCTCAAGCTCAACTGGAAATCACTTCTGGACGCATCGTTCGCCGTCCATTCGACAGATCAACGGGCTTCCCGCGTTCTACCATCAGCACACTTTTCTTGAACCAAGCCTCTTGAGCTTGACCGCCTAGAGCGCCGCGTGCGGCCCGTCGGGCCCGGAGCCAATGAGGATAAGGTCAAAATGCGGTGGCATGCATCTCCTTGCTTGAACCGCGCCGTCCCGTCCGGTTTACCGCGTGACCCGGTTGCCCGACCATGGGAGGATAGCAGCATGAATGGTTTATCCGAATCCGGTGTTCGACTCCAAGTCAAAGTTGCTGCCCCGCCGTTTCAGGCGCTCCAGCCCTGAGGCTCGGTAGCGATGTCGCTCATTCCCGGCGCCACGAGCGTCTTTTCCGATGACCAAATAGCCGAGGGGTGCGTCCTCGTTTTTCTTGCCAAAGACGTGCGAGACGGTGCGCTGTCCTATACTCGAGCGGATGCAGATCGGATTGCGGGAGTACTAGAAGAGTTCCACTCCGAAGGATGGAAGCTCTCGGTGCGCGCCATGTTCGAGCCCGATGGCCCCGACCAGGCTGCGGTATTCGCGACGGGCTTTGCCTTTGGGGCCGATTTGGCCGGCGTCTTCGAGGCGCCGACGATCTCTGCCGCCCTGCAAGGTAGCGTCCGACTCGAACGCGCAGGGTGGAACCGGCGTTTCGCCACCGAGTGGTTGATCGGCCCGCGGGAACTCGCGGTGGTCAAAGGTATCGGCCCGGATATCGACCGGCCCTGGGGCCTTCTGGCCTTCTGGGAATGGAACGATGCCCGCACGGCTGCCACGCCAGATGAGCGCCGCGACAACGACCGCGACTGCGATATCGCCTTCCAGAATGATTTGAATTCCAATATCAACATGACTGGTCGCCACCGGCTGGACTGGGCGCATTCCTGGCATCACTTGAGCATTTGGGAAGCTACTTCTCCGTCTTTGATCGATAAGGTCATGTACGAGCACGAACGAGTGCTCGATTTTCGCTTCGCGACATCACGGCACATCATCGGCCGGCGCACACCGCTGATCGAACTACTGAAACCGTGATCGCTTAGGACCGACATAAATGACCCACTGCATATGGATACACTACGCTCGTCCGCGTCCCCATTGGTATGGACTCGATGAAGCGACGCAGCTGGCGCTCAAGCGGAACTGGGACGAGATCCGCGCTCTTTCAGAGCGCGAAGGGGCAGAGAGGATCGGTAGCTACCACATTCGTGGCAACCACGATTTCGAGACCGTTGAGATCTGGCGATTTGTCACGCCGGAAGCGGCATTCGAGCACTGGGTCAAGCTGACTGGCGAACGCTACAATGAGTGGTTCGCGTATGCGAATAACATCGGCTTCACGACGACATCGTGACGATGTCCGCAGGCGACCCCCCTGGAGCCGATAAATATGAATACAAGGCGGGCTGCTGATCGGTGCGATTCAGCCACCGGATTTTCTGCCTCTCCCGCTGAATCGCGTATCCATGGCGCAGGTCGTGCTGACGAGGGGGCCGGAGAGTCCGGGTGCTAGGCCACATCTATTGCGTTAGCGCTATTAGTGTCGATCGCGTTTTCAAGATCGATCACCTTCCCCAGAGGGATGAGAAGATATTTGCCGCAGAGATGGAGGAACAAGCGGGGGGGCAGGGATTGTGGACCGCGCGTGCCTTGGCGTCCTGGCGGGCTCCTGTCACCTTCGTGACGTGCGTCGGCGACGATGCTGCGGGACGGTGGTTAGCCACCGAAATGTCCTCGATCGAGGGACTCGACGTGGCATTGACGACGCTTCCGGGCAGGGCCTCGGCGACGTGCGTGATTCTCGTAGATCCGAGCGGCGAGAAAGCCCTCGTCCTTTCTCCATCCGAGGCGGCGATAGTTTCAGGACTCGGCAAGAATATAGCGCCAACCCCAGGAGACGTGGTTACTGCCAACTTTTTTCATCCTGGGGTGCAGAGCGTCTTCGCGCAAGCTCGCGCAAACGGAGCAACGACGATTTTGGACCTCGAGCAGCCAGGACTTTCGATGTGGGGGTGGGATGCGGCACTCAGGACCCTCGATGAAACCGATATCGTGTGTAGCAACGCGAAAACGCTCGAGTGGTGGAACGAGGGAGAAAGGGTCGCAGGTGATCTCCTGGCGCGAGCTCATGCATTCGCTACGCGCCTGGGAGAAAGGGCCGTCAGAGTGTGCGTCACCTTGGGGCGCGACGGCGTTCTTGCCTTGGATCGTGGTGAAACATTCCATTTGGCGGCCGAGACGATCAGCGTGCGCAATAGCACCGGGGCCGGCGACACATTCCTGGCCGGTCTCGCTTTTGCGACTTTGCATTCGGCGCCGTTTACGGACGCAGTCCGCTTCGCCTCAGCGGCCGCTGCTCAGTTCCTTACTGCAGGAAACGGCCAGCTAGCCGACCTACAGGCTCGCTACCGGCGCCTGGGTGGCGACCACGATTTCATATCTTGGCCTGCTGTGCGTCTCGAGGGCTAGTCGGTAACAAGACCTGTAGACGGAAATGCTCCTCAACTCTCACGCCGACGCCGCACTGCGCGCTCGATCGCCAAGATGAGTTCATAAAGGCCGAGACTGATCGCGATCGTGATAGAGGCTACAGTCCAGATCATTCCGTAGTCAAGGTTGCCCCTCGCCTCGTTCATCAAGCCGCCAAAGCCATAGCCGGTTGCCAACCACTCCGCCGTCATGACCCCAAGGAGCGCTGTCGGCGCTACCCAACGGGCCGCAGTGAATAGATAGGGTGTCAGGTATTGCAGAATGACTAAGCGCAATATTTGAAACGGGCTGGCGCGGTACAAACGAAGGACATCGAGTGCCGCTTCCGGCGTCGCTTCGAGGGCTTGCGCGAGGGTCAGGAACGCCGGATAAAAGCAGACCGACGTTGAGATGGCGAGCGTCGCTGCGGCGCCGCGCCCCAGAGCGAGGATGATCAGTGGCGTCAGGGCCACAAGGGGCGTGCTCTGTAATAAGAGCACAGGAACGGCTACCGCCCGTCCCAACGAAGGGACGAACTTGCGGGCCAAGGCGAGGGTAAGAGCCGCCAGACCGCCAAGTGCCATCCCGGCAATCGCCAGAGGCAGTGTTTGCTTGGCAGCGAACCAAATCGAGGCCCAGGCCATAACCGCGTCGGGCCCCGAGGTGAGATACGTCCAGATCTCACTCGGCGTCTGGATGACCGCCGGCGACAGATTCAGGAGCGTGGGGAGCGATTGCCAAAATACAAACGGCAACAGCATAGCCATTGCGCGAACAATGAAGCGGGTGGCACGCGAGGATTGGCGATCATCGGTTCGCGGCACCCCGGTGGCTCCCAGCGTAGAGATCGGTTGCCATGTGACTCGAGCGGCGATCCAAGACATGAGGTTGAACATCACCACAGAAGTGGTGGTTGTCACTATAGCGATGCCCCACACACGCTCCGGCTGTCCCAGACTCATTGAGGCGAGAAGATACGAACCAAGCCCGGCTGCACCGCTCCCAAATTCCGCGAGCATCGCTCCTAGCAAAGCAGAGGTTACACTCGCTCGAAGACCGCTCATGATGTGCGGGAGGGCCGATCTTAAACGGATCCACCGAAATTCGGACCAGCCGCCAGCGCCATACAGGTGCACGAGCGCCAGGGCGTCCGGATCGACCTCCTGGAGGCCAGCCATCGTCACCGACATGGTGATGAAGTAGACGGAGAACGCCGCCAAGATGACCTGGGGGGCGACGCCTTGGAACGCGATCGCCAATAAGGGGCCGAGTGCGATGGCCGGGACAGCAAACACGATCAAGTTGAGGCCGCGGGCGAGCCGTTCGAGGATCGACAGCCTGACGAAAACGACGGCGGCGACCACAGCCACGGAGTTTCCGATGAGATAGCCGAGGGATGCGGCGTACAGTGTGCCAGCGAGGTTTGAAGCATAAGCCTCGCGGTTCGACCAGAGATCGCCGAGTACGGCCAGGGGCGCTGGGATCGCCTCGCGAGGAAGAACACCGGCAACTGAAGCGAGTTGCCAAATGAGCAGCGCCGAGACCCATGCGGCTAGTCGTAGACCGGTGCCGAGCTCAGATCTTATGGCGCTGCCATCCCAGCAATGAGATGGCCCTCGAGGCGATCCGTCAGAGAATGAAAGGCCGATGTCGTGAACAAGTTCGTCGGACGGGGTCGACCGAACGGCACCTCGATTAGCTCCGCAATCCGGCCGGGGCTCGCGGCCATGACAACGATCTGGTCGGCCAGGAAGACGGCTTCGTCAATCCCATGGGTCACTAGAACAGTGGTTGGTCGATCTTTCAGCCATATTCGCTGCAGCTCGAGGTTCATCCGGCGCCTCAGTATTAGGTCGAGTGAGGCAAATGGCTCGTCTAGCAGCAGTAGAGTCGGATCCGTTACCAGGGCCCGCGCGATCGCGACCCGCTGGCGCATCCCTCCCGATAGTTGAGCAGGCTTGGCGTCTCCAAACCCGGAAAGTCCGACCAGATCCACGAGCGCGAAGATACGAGCACGCTCGTTGGCGTGGTATCGGCCGAGAACCTGCAGCGGTAAAGCAATGTTCTCGGAGACCGTGCGCCAAGGAAGCAACGCCGAGTCCTGAAAAGACATACCGATCTTTCCTTGCCGCCGCAGTTCCTCCGGACTGCTTCCAGCCAGCGACACTTGTCCTTGGTCGGGGAACTCTAGACCGGAAATAATGCGAAGCAGAGTCGATTTCCCACATCCTGAGGGCCCGATCACGGCCGTGAAGCTGCCGGCGGGCAGGCTCAGGTCGATTGAGCTCAGAGCTTCGTTTCGACCGAACCTCTTCGATACGCCCGTTAGTCGCAAACCCTCGACCATCTTTCGCGTTAGTGAATCTCTTGAAGGAGAGTCGTGTCGAACATTGCGCGCGTTGCGTGCAGACCAAGGCGCCCGACCGCTTCGATGTTTTGAGCGATATCTTCCTCCGACATGGAAAAGATCCCCGCTCGCGTCGACATCAAGTCGCGATAGGCTGTATTGGAGTAGGTGTCGTATGCGACCGAGCGACCCGCGGGTTTGAGCCAGGTCGCATGCAGGGCTTGCGGATAGAAGCTCGGATCGCGAAAGTTTTCGTCCCAGCCTCGGCGACTCGCGGCCAGCCACTGGACCAAAGCTGCACGTTTTGTTCTGAGTACATCCTCAGGAACCACGACAGTGTCCATAAACTGGGGCAAGCCATAGTCGCCCAGCAGGAGGATGATCGGCGTCTCGCCGTGTTGCTGGACCACAAAGGGAAAGTCGCTAACGAACCCAAGAGCGGCATCGACCGCGCCCGTCAATAGCGCCGTTGGGTCAGACTGCAGGTCAGGCACGATCCGCACCGCATTCGGGGCAAGGCCATTGATCCGGAAAAAAGCTTTGACAATCGCCATGCTGACCGGTGATACCGAAAGGGTCTTGCCAACAAGGTCCATTGGCGAACGAACCGGCTTCGCGGGCAGGCTGATCACTCCCGTGGGGTTCTTCTGGAATTGCGTACCGATAATCCGAAACTTCGCGCCCTGTTTTGTGATCGCGCTGACCGTCGTGTCAAGGTCAGTCAGGGCTACATCCGCCTTCTGCGAAAAAAGGGCGCTTTCAGGAATGATGTCGGGGCCACCTGGCCGATAGACGACGTCAATGTCGCGACTGCGATAGTATCCTTTATCGATCGCCACGAAGTAACCCAGGAATTCGGCGTCGTTGATATACGACGATTGCATAGTAAGAGTAGTCGGAGCCGTAGGCAAAGCTCGGGCACTTGTTGCTATTGTACTGCCCGCCAGTACCAGGAATCGGCGTCTATCGATCATAAAACTACTACATGTGCTGGCATGTCACGCTTGAAGGAAACGGCGCCACGAAGTTCGCCTGCAGCGCACTCCCGCGCGGATAGTGTTCACCCGGCAGGCCCTTAGCGCCGCCAACAAAGGTAACGTAATTGGTGTGATATGACCATCTTGGGAAGGTTGCCGTAGAGCCATCGTTTGGCCAGACAAAAGCGGCGCTGTCGGAAGGTCGTAGTCAGGACCAGGTCATCACCGCCGCGGAAGTAGCCCATGTTGATCGCTGTGGCACCGACAGCACTCCGTTGCGACGAACGTATTCATGCAATCACCTGCAGCAGGAGATTGAGGAAACGATCGACGTCCACGTCGCTGGCAACCTCCACTATCGGCAGATGGTCCCAGCGGAAGTGCTCGCGACGGTCGACAACTGTTTCACCGAGAGTCAAGTCGCCTTTTGTCTCGATGCCTACATTGAGGTGAATGGTGGAGAACAGGGTGCGATCAAGAGCTGCTGCAACCGCAAGGCTGTCGATTAAGCTGCAGTACGACCCAAAGCCGCGGTCCTCCACGAACTGGCACGCTCCCTTTAGGAACCATGCGGACTGCTTGGGAGAGGTTGCCAAGCGCTCGCGATGGTCGCGAGAAAGGTCGATTTTGGGTTGAGTGGCCACGTCAAGGCCGATCGCCAAAAGCCTGAAACCTGCCTCGAATACGATCTTTGCCGCCTCCGGGTCGACGTAGATGTTCCATTCGCTCGCAGGATTGTCGCCGGTCGCACGCTGAGAGCCCACAGTATGGAGACCATAGCTGCCGCCGATTATGATGAGCTCGGCAACGTTTTGCGGCAGTTTAGGATCAGCCTGGACGGCCAGAGCCAGATTGGTCAACGGTGCGAGACCTAGTATGGTGATCTCGCCCGGGTAACGGTTGACCAGGTCCACGATTACCTCATAGGCAGGTCGTGGATCCTCTGGCAGGCTGGAGGGCTGGAGCCCGAGATTGGCCAGTCCGTCGTCGCCATGTGAGAACGGATCACGCGGATAGGGCCGGGTCAGCGGTGTCTGCGGGCCCTTGGCGACCGGGATCATATCCGCTCCAACCAAACTTAGGATTTTCCGTGCGTTCGCAGATGTTTTATCGGCTTGTAGATTTCCTGAAACTGCTGTCACGGCCAATATCTCGAACTGACCCGAAGCCAGCGCGAACATGATCGCTACGGCATCGTCGATCCCCGGATCGGTGTCGATTATGATTTTCTTCATCTATGGTCTTCTTCACTCCGCCAACGGCGGCAGCCGCGCAGTACGCTACTAATGCGCGGCAGGACGTGATTGCCGGGGCCCAGGACGGGCGAGTGACCGCGCAACCACCGGCGACTTCGCTTCCCGTCATCTCTATCAAAAGCTCGTCGACACGCTGACCACGGCTGCGAAAGCTGGCTCGACGTAGTAGGAGGGCGAACTGCCGGGAATCACGCCACCCTGAGTTCCAACGGTGTTCTGCGCATTGAGGGGTGCATAGTAGACGCCGTTGCGGAACAGGCCGTTGCCGATGTTGGAGATGTTCAGCTGTATCTTGGAATTGTGCAAGCCGCGCCAGTCCGGTGGTTGATAGGCAAGAGTGAAATCGTTGTGCAAGTAACCGGGCATGGATTCTTCGTTCATCAAGTCCGCAAATTGGCGATCAACCCAGCGCAGCCGCACTCCGGCAGTGAACGGCCCTTCTCTATAGTTAAGGCCGAGGGCCACCTGGAATTCCGGCGCCTGCGGAGAGACTTTGCCGTTCGTTGGAAGGGAGTCCGGCAGACCCGCTAGATCGATGTCGGCGATATTGCTGCCCGTATGGGAACTCAGATATTCAAACGCCACATAAGGGGCGATTTGATGTATCGGGTTCGTTCCAATCTGAAGGTCAATGCCACGCGATGATTGATTGCCCGCGTTGGAGGTCACGGCTTCCGGCAGACCATTTTCGTATACATTCAGTGTCAGCAGGTGGTTCTTAAGGTTGATGTTAAAGAAGGAGACATCGGCAATCACGAGATCGTCTGAGTAGCGATAACCGACCTCCTCCTTGAGTGCGGTCTCGGGCGTCGCCTTGCTGGGGGCGGCCGTCTGCGTGCCCGAATTGATGCTGTAGTAGTCAACGATGGACGTCAGGAACGGAAGGCTGAAGTCCTTCTCGACGTCCGCATACACTGAGTTGTTATCGTCGAACTTGTATCGCACCTGAGCCTGGGGCAGGAACTGGTTGAAAGTGGTTTTGTTTTGCGGGTTCGCGCCGGGCAGGAAATTGTCAATGTTGGCATGGATCGTGACGTACTTGCCCCCCGCTGACAGGGTCAACCGATTGTCCATCAGAGACAGGGTGTCGCCGGCAAATACGCTGTTAAGGATATAGCGTTCGTTGCTGTCATTGACCAAGTAGTCCGAACCGTTGGCAAGCTTGTAGACGCTGGCGCTATTCCAGGGATTGCCTGGAACACCCGTCGTCTGGTTCACGACGCCAACGGGGTCGCGCTCATAGTTGACATAGTTTTCGTACCACCAGCCAGCGACGACGGTGTTGTTTCCGAGCTTCACCGTCGCCTTGGCCACATTGCCGCCTTGGTAGGTAGTCGAGTGGAAGCCGGCGTCAACCAGGACCTGGCCAGCCGTAGGTAGAATCGTCCCGCCGCGCGTCAGGTCGACGTCGGCAGGTTGCGTGCCCTGAAAAGCCCCGCCGGCCGTCAGCACATCTCCACCAGTGCCAGCCCCCAGGAACGCCCAGAAATAGGGCGTGTCGTCGAAGGTTACATGATCGTTCACTACCCAATGCACCGGCAGCGAATAGACCATGGCGTAAGACGGCGTTTGCTGATTAAGCTGGTAGTAGGCGGTGTCGCCGAAGTTTTGGTAGGTACTGTGAATATTGAATTGGTTGAAGTCCGCGTGGTAGTTGGCAAACTGCTCCGCGGTCGGGAAGAAGTAATAGGTGTAATACTGTCGATTGATTGAAGTTTCAAAACTCAACCGAAGATTGTCGCCCCAATCCTTAACCCACTTGGAGTCGAGGTGGAACTTTTCATTGAAGCCGCCACCGCGCCAGTTGTCGGCGTAGTTGCGGGAGAAAGATACGAAGCCGCGCACACCGGTTGAGCCGATTTCTCCCGTGTCGAGGCGCGCATATTCCCTGTTATACCTCTGAGTGCCGTAGGCGAAATCGACCGATCTTTCCGGAGTCAGGCTGGGATCGCGCATCGTCATGTAGATGGTGCCAGCCGAGGAGCCGATCGTTGGCGCATCGATCGTGGACGTGCCTGGGGCAACGGATAGCGTCGTGAGATCGTGGGTGTCGATGGTCTCGTTCGAATATGCCGAGCCGCTGTTGTAGACCGGCACACCATCCAGGACGAAGCCGAGGTCGAATGCAGGCAACCCGTGTATCTGCACGTTGTAGCCGCCAGAAAGCCCGAAGGCGTCCGTGGCGGATACGTTGACGCTCGGCAGATTGGCGAGTAGTGACGACGGGTTAGCCGAGGGCATTTGGTCGGCGATGTAATCCTGGGAGATTGTCTCGACGACCTGGCTGGCGGTACTGGCCGCAAGAAGGCCGCCGCCGGCGATTCGCTTGGCAGTGACGACCACCTCGCCGATCTGCGTCTCCGGAGCGGTTGTTTCCGTCGTGGTTGCCTGGCTGGATTGTTGAGCGAATGCCGGTCCGGCCAGCGCGGCCGAGACCAGAAGACTCACGAGCACTATTCTGGTTAGCATTAAGAGTTCTCCCTAACTTCTTGGCTTAGCTGCCACAGCGAGAATTCAATCTTCGCCCGCCCAAACAACCCGGATCTTTTTAATTCTTATCCCTAGTCGCGCTAATGTTCAGAGGTCCGTACAATCATACCAATCTCCATTCATGGCTACAAGACCTGGCCCACCCTGCCCGCTGTCTGTGATCAAGACTACAATGCCACCCCGTGCCAGCACGGCTTTGGTGCGCAGTGATCCGGCGAGTCCGGTTTTGGTGCGCGGTTATTCGGCGAGGAGTATCGGCTTGAGATCCGAAGTGAAGAAACTATGGCGGTTCAATGTGTCACCGATTGATCCGACCTCTCCAATACCCGCATATGCGCAGCTCGAGCAGGACCTGCGGCGGTGCATTCAATCGGGCGAACAGACCGACGGCGGTCGATTGCCGCCTGAACAGACCTTGGCGCGGTTGTATGGTGTCAGCCGCGTGACTCTACGGCAGGCATTGCAGCGCCTGGCCGATGCGGGCCTCGTGAGCCGGCGGCATGGAGTTGGGACAATCATCACTCACTTGCCGGAGGTGACGCTCGATCTCAGGCCGATGGAAAGTGTCACTAATCAGCTGCGGCATGTCGGCTACAGGACGGAAGTATTGATTCTGGAGCAGGCGCTGCGGGTCGCACCGCTCGAGATTACCCAGGCGCTGGGTTTATCGGACAAAGCGCCGACTATAGTTGTCCGACGTCGCATCTCAGCCGAGGGGACGCCACTCGCACTCATCACCTCCTGGCTCCCGAAAGCTGTTTTTCCGGGTCTCGAAAAAAAGAAAATGTCGGCTACCGAAGACCTCTGGAGCATCATGACCGGCTTCTACAAGCGCGTACCGGCGTCGGCCGAGAACGTGGTGGAGATCGTGCGCAGCACAGCGCAGGAATCAGAGATGCTCGGCGTTGGCTTTGACTCTCCGCTGTTCGAAATCGCCTGCATAATTAAGGACCGCTCCGGTCGACCGATCGAGCACTCAACCTCGCACTGGATTACCTCCAGAGTGCGGGTGCACTTCTGATATAGAACGGTCAATCAGATCCTTGCCTACAAGTCCGAGCGCCGTCCGGGCGAGATCGACTTAAATGCACGAGTGGTCGCGGCGATGGCAGTCTCGACCGGCAAGCGCTCCATCGAGGAAGCTCCGACAAACCCCGTGGCATCGCAGCGCGACAGCACGTACGCAGCGTCCTCGGGGGTGGCGATGGGTCCGCCATGGCACAGGATCAATACATCCCTCTTGATCCGCTTCGCGGCATCGGCGATCGCCTGCACGACCGCCGGGGCTTTGTCCAGACTCAAGGCATCATCGTCCGAAAGTCCGATGGATCCACCCACCGTTAGCCCGACGTGTGCAATTACCGCATCGGCTCCAACTTGCGCCATGGCCGCAGCCTCGTCCGGGTTGAATACGTAGACACAGGTAAAGAAACCACGCTCATGCGCAGCACGGATCATCTCGACTTCCTTGGAAAATCCCATGCCCGTGCGCTCGAGCTCCATGCGAAAGCGGCCATCGATGAGGCCGACGGTGGGAAAGTTGTTGATTCCTGAAAAACCCAAGGCATCGAGTTCCACCAGCAGATGCTCCATCCGGCGCAGCGGATCCGTACCCATGACTCCGGCGATCACCGGCACGTCGCGCACCACCGGCAAAATCTCGCGCTCGCCCATCTCCTTGACGATTGCATTGGCATCTCCGTAAGCGAGCAGCCCAGCGAGGCTGCCGTGACCCGCCATGCGAAATCGCCCGGAATTGTAGACGATGATGAGGTCGGCCCCGCCCTGTTCGGCGAATTTGGCCGAAATGCCAGTTCCCGCGCCGGCGCCGACGATCGGACGCCCCTGAGAAACCTCCATCCTAAGCCGACGAAGCACGTCATCTCGACTGAAAATCATGTCGCTTCCCTAGCCGCCGGTCGTCAAGGATGGAGCCGTTGCGTTTGAAGTTCTATCGCGCATCAATTCGAGCAGCTCTTTCGCAGCTCGGTCGGCGAATGCAGGATCGTTGATATTAGCCTCGAGTGCGATCACCGGGATATCGGCGCGCAAGTCCGCCTGCAAACGGTGAAACAGAGCCTGATCGGCCTCAGGCCACCAGAACTCGCCACCGAAGCTGTCGAGTTGGGATACGCCGCGAAGAGGCAGTAACACCTTGACCGGCCCCGTACTCTGGTTGATTTTTGCCGCGAGTATCCTGCCGAGTTCCTCATTCTCTTCGACGTTGGTCCGCATCAGAGTTACATTCGGATTCCAATGAAACAATTTCCGCTTCGCATAGCGCGCTGGCACGGCGTCCGGCGCCGCGAAGTTGACCATGTCGAGGCATCCGGGCGCAACGACCTGCGGAACCCCCGCGAGGGCTGCACCGTCCAGACGTTTAGGGCCCGCAGAAAAAACGCCCCCGCAAAGCTCATCTGCCCACTCGGTGGTCGTGACGTCGAGGACTCCATCCACGAGGCCATCGGCGATCAGGCCTTCCATGGTCATGCCACCGGCGCCCGTGGCGTGGAACACCAGGACCTCAAAACCCGCCGCCTCGAGTGAACCGCGAGCCTGCTCCACGCAGCGCGTAGTATTGCCGAACATCGTCGCAGCGATGAGGGGCCGCTCCTGGCGCGACTGCAGTTCGGTCTCGACCATCCCGATTACAGCGCCCGCCCCATTCGCGAGTACGCGCAAAGAAATCCGGTTTAACCCCGCGATGTCCACCACCGAGTAGAGCATTGCGATGTCCTTGGTCCCGACGTAGGGCCGCGTGTCACCGGAAGCGACCGTCGATACCAAGACTTTGGGCAGGCCGATCGGCAACGCTCGCATCGCGCTCGCCGCGATCGCAGTTCCTGCCGAACCACCGATGCCGATCATCGCATCGATCCTCTGCGCCGCATGGAGTTGCGCAGCTACCAGGGCGGCTCCCCGCGTCATCGTAGCCATGGCACGTGCCTTGTCTGCACTGGCCCGGAGCTCGTGGAGCTCGACACCGCCTTGGTGGGCTACCTCGGCACTTGTAACATCCACACGGCCCTGCGGGCTGGTCAACACCCCAACGTCGATCAGGACGGTGTGATGGCCACGTTGTTGGATCAAACCCTCGATATACCGCGCTTCGTCACCCTTGGTATCCAGCGCCGCAATGATGGCAATTGTTTTCACCGGGCAGCCTTGCGCAATCCGAATGCCTGCACTCGATCCGTCGCGACGAATACGGTGCCCCGGGCAATCGCCGGCTCGCTGTATTTACCGCCTGCGCTGAGTTCCCCGGGCTCACTATTCCACAGCAGACGGAGAGTCAATGCGTCGAATGCATATAGTACTGGTCGTGGGGCGTTCGGGCCGGCAAGAGAAGTTGATCGGTGGGCGTGCTCGTCAAGTACCCAAACGATCGGGCTCATCGAGCCATGACTCGTGACCACCGGCGATCCGGGATTTTCAAGCACCACCGTCTGCTCGAGTTGGTCGACTTCAAGATACGCGGGCTTTCCCGGCATCACGACAACTTTCACCCGCGCCAGGCAGGGCGGTACGTTAATGTCCGAATGCTCATCCTTCTTCGAGCTACCGCTGACGAACAGAAATTGCCTGCCGTCCACTGCGCTGAAATATGCGGGAACGCTTCGACTTTTCGCCTGATCGACAGCGTTGCCGTCCTCCGAATAGGGGCCGAATATGTTCAGAGGCCCCGATTTGCCAAATTGCAGCTGCGGGTTGGGAGATAGCAAGGAAGTGTCGCTGCTGGCGTCATCACTACAAGCCTGTCGCCCGTCCAACCGACCCGGCATATCCGTTCGGTTCACCAGGTACAAATTGCCTTGTTTGCCGCCGAAGGCCATCAGATGGGGTGTGCTCGTCGTTAAAGGATCGAGATCAGGCAGCAGTATCGCGCCGCCAGAACCGACGTCGATGTCCATCATCGCGGAGTGGCAGTAATTGAACGGCGTGTACGTCCCGCGAAGCGTAAACCCATCCGACGCGGGTTGTGGAAACATCAGCGCCGATTGCACCCAATCATGCGGTTGATCGAGGTATCCTCCGAAGGCGGTGCCCACGATTACAAAGACATTGCCTTGCATGTCGATCGCGGCACCGCCGGCACCCCAGATACCACCGGCCGTACCGTGTGGAACTGCGACTGATGCAAATGCGCTGGCCACCTTTGCTGTTGATGTATCGACGGCGACGACCCAGCCGGGAATGCTTTCACCAAACGTGGCGTACAGCAACGAACCGTCTGGACTCAGATTCAGCGCGCCGCGCTGCGTGCCTAGATTGAAGTCCGAATGCCCGACCGCGACGTCATTAATCGTTCCGGACACCGTTTCGGGCCTCACCGGTTGTTGTCCGGCATCGGCGGCATTTTTATTGACTCCCGGAGAATTTAGCGTCACGCGATCGAGACTCACAGGCCAGCCCGGCAGCAATCTCCCACTTGTTGCGTCCAGCGCGTAGGCCTCGTAGAACTGATCGCCAAATTCATTGGCCTGGCTGCGGTCACCCGCCGTCCGACTGGTACAGCTGGTTACATATAGCCGCAACGTCTTCGGGTCTATAACGGGCGTGCTCATCACCCCGGCAGGTATGCCGTCGGAGGTTGCTATGAACCCGTGTATGCAAGGTGGCGCCAATTGTCTCTTCCAAAGAATTGTCCCGACAGGCACGTGGCGTTGTGCAGATGCGTTGATGGCGTAGACGAACCCGGCGTTCGTTGCGGTGAATACGACGGACAGCGTGCGATCCTTATATGGGCCATCCGTCAGCCGAAGGCGATCCATGTAAAGTGGCGATGCATAGATGCGCGGCGGTGCCCCAGCGATGCCATCCAACTGCGCTGACTGCCAGATCAATCCAAAGGATTGCGATGAAACGTTCTGTGGCGTGAGAGTAGATTCGTTTGAAATCCATCCGGTGCGCTGTGGGTCGTGATGGAACGTCAGCTCATCGAGCGGTGGGGAAAAGGCGGCCGCAGCCGTCGCCGTGCACGCGAGAATCAGGCTCCCCAATTTAATCGGAACGGCCGTGCTATGCATTCCAAGCTATCAGTTTCTACTCGCCAATGGTTTTCCGATCTGCGGATGAAAAGCTCAGCGAGAGAACCGCATCCTCAGTTCCGATGTTCCTCTGATTGTGATGGACGCCGGCGGGAATACTCACCGTATCGCCCTCATGCATTTCTAGCTGGTTGTCCCCCATACTTTGCAGGATGCTTCCCCTGAGGACATGAAGCACTTCATCGCAGTTGGGGTGGAAATGGCGAGCATTTTCCTGGCCCGGCCTTATTACAACCTCTCCGGTCGTCATAGTGTCGGAATTCTTGAGCTCTCTTGACACGTACCATGTGAGACGCCCCCAGGGATAGTCGATAACCTGGTACTCGCCCGGGTGTCTGACGACGGCCTCTACGATCGTCTTTGGAGGGCCACTGGCGAGTGCCAGTTCCTGGCTGATAAGTTTCTCGGCGGCGTCGGCCGCGGCCTCGGTTCTGACGCCTTCCTTCGGAACTTCGATCTTCGCGGTCCAAAGAATCGCATTCAGGAGAAGCTTGCGAAGGGCTGCGTTATCCAGATCGGCAAGATAGTGCATCCCGGTGAAGGTAAATGCTCGCCCGCCATCGTCGCGCTCGAATGCCCAAGCAACCGGATGCGTCTCCGCCTTATTGGTGACCAGGAACTTACCATCGCGGTATTGCGGGTGAAGCATCCCGGTGAGAATCGGCGTGACTCTTTTGTCACCCTCTTGAAATCGGATAGTCGGATAGAATTCGTCCATCAGCAGAAACTCTCCGACCCCATTGCCGATCGGGTGGGCGACCGGTGTGAATGAAACCGTCTCTGCTGTTCGATCAACCATTCCATAGCGCGCCCCACCCAACCAATGCTCCAGATCGATAGTTGTGTCTTGCGCCGGCACAGTCGATGCCTGATGAAGCGAAACGACGCCAGCGCCTGCGCGGAGCAATCTGATGAATTGCGCTCGGTGTGCAGCATCGATAAGTGGATGCGATTCCAGGCCAGCGAAATAAAACACCAGGGTCGAAGCACCCTCGAGCGCCGACTCTTCGGTCGGCCACCCATCGGGATATGCGACGATTTTAACGCCGCGGGTATCTGGAGAGGCGTCCAGAAATTGCTTCAGGAGCCGGATACCATCGGGAAAGTCGTGTTCCCCGATGGCGGCGCCAACGCTTGCAGGGCCCCCGATCAGCACGATCTTTCTTCCCGGTTCCGCGCTCCACACGCCGTGGTAGAGAGGTATCAGGAAGGCGCTTGCGACCAACAGCATTAACGAGCGATAGATGCCCATAGGCTTTGAGCTTGATCTTCGCATGGCTGTCCCCCGGCGCTGGTAACGTGCAGCAGATACGTCGCTGCTCACTGGGAGCGATTTGCGCGACCCCTAGCCAAGTGGTACAGTAACATAGACCTCTCGGTGAACTCCAGCATCGAGGGTAGTTTTCCTGGATACCGCTGCCGCCCGGCAATCCTCAGCATGTTCATGGGGAAAGCCGTCACTAAAGGACCCACCATTTCATGAGCAAGCTAGCGCCCGCATCCGAGCCCGCTGTGTCCGTTGACGACCGCTTCGCCGAACAGACGTATGCGGGCGTGCTCGGTAAGCTCGTCGGCGTCTATCTAGGCCGTGCCGTTGAAGGGTGGCCGTATCGGCGCATTCAAAGTACTTTTGGAGAAATAAATTACTATGTGAACGACAAGATCAACTGGCCGCTCATAGTCCCGGACGATGATATTTCGGGTACGTTCTTGTTCTATCGCGCACTTGAGGATAATGGCTACCCCACCGATATTTCGGCTAAGACCATCGGCGACACTTGGCTCAACTACATCGTTGAGGATAAGACTGTGCTGTGGTGGGGTGGACTTGGGCGGTCAACCGAGCACACCGCCTTTCTTCGATTGAAAGCGGGAATCCACGCTCCGGAAAGCGGATCTGCAAAATTGAACAGCCGAGGACTAGCAGAGGCAATCGGCGCCGAAATATTCATCGATACCTGGGCGATGTCCAATCCCGCCAATCCGGAGCGAGCAGCAGCCATGGCTCGCGCCGCCGGATCAGTGAGTCACGATGGTGTCGCGGTCGAAGCCGCTGTGCTGCTAGCGGCCATGCAGGCGCAGGCATTTGTCGAACCCAACATCGACAAGCTGTTGGATCTGGGTTGCTCGATGACCCGTGACGACAATCTGCGAAGAATCGTGGGCGATGTACGTGAGCAATGCGCCAAAGCAACCGACTGGCGCGTCGTGCGTCGCTGGTTGGGAGACAACCATAGCTACGCGCACTACCCCGGCTGCTGCCCAATGATACCGAACCATGCTCTGCTGCTCGCATCCTTCATTCTGGGTGGCGATAATTTTCAGCGCGGCCTCACGATTGCGGTCTCGTCCGGTTGGGACACCGACTGCAATGCGGGCAACCTTGGCTGTCTCAATGGCATCCGTCTGGGACTCAAGTCGCTGGAAGCCGGCCCCGATTTCCGAGGTCCGGTTGCCGATCTCATGTACGTGGTAAACGCGGACGGCGGCGAGTGCCTGAGCGACGCGGTGATTGAAACCCGGCGGGTGAGGCGCGCGGCCGCGGCGTTATCCGGCATGAAGTACAAACCACCGACCGCGCGATTCGCGTTCGAATATTCAGGGTCGGTACAAGGCTTTCAGCGCTGCTCGCTGCACGAGGGACCGCAAGCTGTCACCGCGGTGGGCAATCTCAATACAACGTCGGCGGAGAACGGTCTTGAAATCCGCTATGAAGCTCTGGCAAAAGGCGTAACCGGCTCCGTATCCGTACCAACGTTCATCGATCCCAAGCCGAAGTCCGTCGCGGAAACCAGCTATTTCGAAGTCATTGCCAGTCCGTCTCTCTATGGTACGCAGACCGTGAGGGCCACACTTCGCACCTTCGGAGCCGAGAGTCCGGACGTTCGCTTTTATATCATTCACTACGACGGCGCCGGCGATCTGACGAAGGTCGCCGGCCAGTTGCTGAAGCTGAAGCGCGGTGATAACAAAATCGAATGGCTGGTACCGGATGTGGGTGGGCTGCCGATCTATCGGATTGGCCTGGAATTGATGGCAGACCGTCGCATGTCGGGCCGAATTGCGATTATCGACATGGACTGGTCGGGTGCCCCGAAGGCATTCGTGATGCGCGGTGCATTTGACCTGTCGCCGAAGCTGTCGCCGTTTGACATCTCATCTTTCTGGATCAAATCGTTTGTGAGTTCGGCGCGACATTTCGGGCCCGACATCTTTTCTACGTTTTGTCTCTCGCACCCGGACGATGGCGGGGTGATTACTACGGGAAGCCGTGACTGGGTCGACTATGAGGTTTCATCCCAGCTGACGATGGACCTGCACAAGGCAGTTGGTTTGGTGGCGCGAGCACGGGGACACCGCCGTTACTATGCCGCGATTCTGGAGAACCAGAAAGCCAAACTCATCAAGCGAAAGGATGAGAAGGTGGACGTATTGGCGGAAACAGATTATGCCTATGCCGAGAATGCCAAGTTGCGCTTTAGCCTAGCAGTCAATGGTGCCCACATTTCCTTCAGCATCAATGGGAAGCAATTGCTTACCGCTGAAGACGCAACTTTCGAGTCGGGCGGCGCTGGCTTTGTCATCGACAAGGGCACGGTTCCAGCCTATGGTTTTTCCGTCAGCGGGGCCGGTGACCCAGTGCTGCTTGAGCGCCAGGAACTTGACTATCACGGGTGATGTGTTGACTTCGTTTCAGCGTTAAGCCTGCTTGGTTGGACCGAAGAGGCCTGCTCTCGATCGTGAGCCATTCAAACTAAGGTGCTCGCCACATGATAAAGCCCGCAACCGGTCGCGATGTTTATCGGGAAGTCTGGTCGACCTACAAGTATCGCGAAAGCGTCCCACTACGAGGCCTTCTGATCGATGGCAAGCCAGCGCTAACGGGCCTGACGCCTGCGCTCGTGGGAGACTACGTTCTGTTGTTTGTACGTGACCCGCTGTGCGCCTATGACGAGGACCCCGCAACGCAGTTGGCACAGCGCCTGGAACGGCCAGTTCTCGCGGGCAAGAGTGGTATGTTTACGAGCTGGTCTGGTTATTATCGAGGAGCTCACATCACTGCGATTAGCGGTGGCAGCGGGGGTCCCGAGGCGGAGCTCTGCATGTTTGAGCTGCTGGAACATACGAATGCCAATACCTTTTTGCGCGTTGGTGGATCCGGCGGTTTGAATGAGCGTGTACGTCCGGGAGATATCGTGATTGCCAACGGCATCGTAAGAGGGGATGGCGTGACGGCCGCGTATGTAGAGCCAGGCTGGCCGGCAATCTGTAGTCCCGACCTCGTCATGGCGCTAGCGGAGGCGGCTCGAGCACTCAAGGTGGGCTACCACATTGGTCTAACCCGCTCATCTGATTCTGATCTATGTGGTGCCGGAAGACCCTCGGTGGGTGGCTTCCTGCGAACTTGCCAAACAGGCGTGGTAGACGAATGTCGCCGGTCAGGTGTTCTCAATGGTGAGCGTGAAGCGTCTACGATAGTGACGATGGCCACACTGTTCGGCCGGCGCGGGGGAGCGTGCTGCTCTGTGGCCGACAATATCGTCACTGGCGAGGCTTTTCGAGCCGGAGCTGGCCACACTGCCGCGGTAGATGTCGCGCTGGAGGGCATGGCTGTCCTCGAGCGCATGGACCGTTGCCGCGCGCGGTACGGCGTTGAAGATTGGCTTCCTTCTCTAACCACGAGTAACGAGGCAGGTCTCGAGGATGTACCGACCGGTGCGCCCGAAATAAACCGGTGAGTCAAATAGCCGAACGAGACCGGAGCTATTTATTTTTTGCGCTCCCGGCATTGGGCTTGAGCGTGTGCGTGATACTTGTGCCGGCCTTGCTGACTGTGATGTTGGCGTTCACCGACTGGGACGGAGTCTCCATGCCAGTGTGGCTGGGACTCGAGAACTTTCGCGACCTGCTGAACGACATCACATTCTGGCGCGCGATATTCAACAACGTTAAGTGGACCATTATATTCCTGACGGTACCCATGGCCATCGCACTCGTCGTGGCCTCGCTACTGCTCACGCGCCGCCGTAGCCAATCTGTATACCAGAGCATTTTTCTGCTTCCCTACATCCTCTCACCGATCGCCAATGCAAGCATCTGGAGCAACATGATCTTTGATCAGAGGTCCGGCGTGCTGGGCTACTTCAGCAGACACTTGCTGCCGTTGCACGACCCCCTGGGTCATGTCTCTACAGCCCTGTATACCGTCGCCTCCGTCGATATCTGGCACTTCTGGGGCTATCTTGCGGTCGTGTTTTTTGCGGCCATGCGCCAGGTACCGACTGAACAATTGGAAGCCGCGTACCTCGAGGGCGCCGGTGGTTGGCAGATTTTTCGTCACATAACCCTGCCGAATATCCTGCCGACGATCGCGCTCATGTTCGTCATGGTCACAATATTTTCTTTCTTGACCTTCGACTATGTGTTTCTGATGACCGGCGGCGGCCCGGCACATTCGACCGAGTTGCTTTCGACGCTCGCTTATGGCTTTGCCTTTCGCAGCTTCGAGGTAGGTAAAGCAACCGCCGTCGCGTTGTTCATGAGCGTATTCGGGCTCATGGCCGCCTATGCCTACGTCTGGATGAGCCGCGAAAGCTTGCAGCAATGATCCGGACAGACCCGCGCCCTGCACTGCTTGCCCGCCTTTTGTTGGGTCTGATGGTGTTGGTCTCCCTGGCTCCGCTCTTGTTAGTCGTTATCAATGCGTTCAAGTCTCACGCCGATATTGTGGAGAATCCCCTGTCGCTGCCGCACTCACTGGCGTGGATGAACTTCAAAGCAGCATGGACGGGCGGCAATTTCTCGGTCGGCGTGGTCAACAGCGTGTTGCTTACCGGCACGACCGTGCTCGTGACAGTGGCTTTTGGTGCCTTGGCCGCCTTTCCACTGGCTCGTCGTCGTATAGTCATCTGGAAGCTTGTGACCCTTTATTTCCTGTGCTCGGTGACGGTGCCGATCCAACTATTCCTGTTCCCAATGTACTTCCTCTACGCACGGCTCGGCCTGATCGGGAATGTCTTCGCCACGGCGCTGATCATTGCCGCAATCAACTTGCCGTTGTCGATCATGCTGTTGCGCACATACATACTAACCATCCCAACCGAACTGGACGATGCTGCCTTCATCGACGGTGCATCGCCATGGCAGACTTTTCGCTACGTGATATTGCCGCTAATGAAGCCCGGTTGCGTGACGGTCGCTGTCATTGTCTCGCTCAACACCTGGAATGAATTCCTAATCACCTCTACCTTTCAACAGGGAGATGCGGGATTCACCATGACGCTTGGGTATCACGCGATGGCGGGCGCTATGTCCCCCGACCTGGGCATCATGATGGCCGGCGCTTGCATTGTCATTGTCCCGATCATCGCCTTTTTCCTGTTTCTACAGCGTCTCTTCATTGATGGTATGACTGCAGGCGCAGTCAAGGGATAATTGTAGACATCATGGCCACTTTGGAATTGCAGAACATTGAGAAGCATTTCGATGCGGTGCAAGTGATCCAGCCCCTGGATCTATCGGTCGTGCATGGTGAGTTCGTCGTCTTCGTTGGCCCATCCGGCTGCGGCAAGAGCACCCTGTTGAGAATGATCGCAGGATTGGAATCCGTCTCGAGCGGCACGATAAGGATCGACGGAAAGGATGTCACTAACCTGCCGCCAGTCGATCGCAATGTGGCTATGGTGTTTCAGAATTACGCTCTCTATCCGCATATGACGGTAGAGGAGAATATCGACTTCGGCCTGCGGATAGCTGGCATGCCCAAAGCACAGCGTCGAGAGAAGGTCATGGAAGCCGCCCGCATTCTAAAGTTGGAGGCATACCTGGCGCGTAAGCCAAAAGCGCTGTCAGGCGGCCAACGCCAACGCGTAGCGATCGGCCGCGCCATCGTCAAGAAACCAAAGCTATTCCTGTTCGATGAACCGCTATCCAACCTGGACGCTGAACTGCGCTTTCAGACACGCCTGGAAATCGCCAAGCTGCACCAGGATCTTGATGCCACGATGATATTCGTGACTCACGATCAGGTCGAGGCGATGACGTTGGCCGACCGCATCGTGGTGCTGCGAGACGGTCGTATTGAGCAGATAGGTACGCCGATGCAGATCTACGATGATCCAGCGAATATGTTCGTTGCTGGTTTTATAGGCTCGCCTAAAATGAATTTCCTGGACGCCAACATCACAGCGGTGAGCGCGGACCGCGCCTGGGTCAAGATTCCAACGCTGGCCCCTGGAGACTACGAGTGTCGCACGATACGGAGTCGGCCGACGGTGGGTACGGAAATCATCGTCGGCGTCCGATCGGAGCATATTGACGAGTCCGGCTCGGTCCCGGGAGTTCCGGCGCAAATCAGTATTCTCGAGCGATTGGGTAGTGTCTCTTACGCCTATGTAGAGACATCGCACGGCGCCCGACTAAGCATCGAACGTCGAGTGCAACGCGGGGACCAGGTAGGGAATATTATTCACCTGCAATTGATGCCAGAACGCATTTTCGCGTTCGCCAAGACGGGCGAGCGATTATGAGCGAGGCCGTCGTCTAAATGCGACGTTTGAGCACGCCGCGCTCCGCGGTCCCGCTCAGACGTGTGCGCGTGCCGCATTTGGCGATTAACTTGCTCGTGCTGTTGAGCCCGACGTTCGCGGCAGGCGGCGAGCGAGCAACTATCACCATGTGGTTCTGGGGGGCCGTACCGGCGTATCGGCAGGCGTTGCAAGACGCGTTGGTCACACCCTTCAACAGCAGTCAGGACAAATACAAGCTGGTGCTCGAGTACCGCACAACGGTTGATAACGACGTGCGCATAGCGGCCATCGGAAACCGAGGCCCGGATATCATCTATACGTCCGGACCTGCCAATGTTTCACCGCTGGCCAGGGCCGGAAAACTCGAACCACTGGAAGCGTATGCGAAACAATACGGCTGGGCCGACCGGCTGCTTGCTCCGGTTCTGGACGCTTGCCGTCAGTACTCTCATCTCTATTGCGTCACCCCTTCGCTGTACGCAGACGGAATGTTCTACAACAAGGCCGTTTTGCGCGAGAACGGCTGGTCCGTTCCCAAGTCCCGGGATGAGGTTATTACGATCATGAAGGCGGCGCAGGCGAAAGGCATGTACGCCTCTGTTACCGGCAATAAAGGATGGCAGCCGGTCAACGAGGATTATATTTCGATCTTTCTCAATCAGATCGTGGGTCCGGCAATGATCCGTGACCTGCTTACCGGTCGAATTAGCTGGTCTTCGCCCAATGTCGAAGCGGCCATGTCGGAACTTGATCGTTGGTACAAAGCCGGATATTTGGGCGGCGCCGACTATTTTGTGTTGGACTTCGACGTTTCGCTCGCGTTGCTGCACCAGAAACGATCACCCTTCTTCTTTGCATCAAACCTGTCTTTTCAGTGGGCGGGCAACTACTTCAAGGGCTCCGAGGCCGACGATCTGGGATTTGCTCCCTTTCCGCGCATGAATCCGGACCTGCCGTATCCGATCTACGACGTCGGTAGCGCCTTCACGTTCTCCATCAACGTCAACTCAACAGTCAAGGATGGTGCCGCTCAGGTTTTGAACATGATTCTGTCGCCCGAGTTCGTTCTGGCGATCTCGAAACAATGGCCCGGGTACTGGTCCATTCCGCTCAAACACTTTCCGAGCGATCCCACCGCGACGGGCGTAGTCAAATCCTACTATCAATCCATGGCTGACATATCTGCTTCGCTCAACTCCAGTGAATTTGGCTACCACTTGACCTCCTACTTTCCCAGCGCGACCACAGACCTGCTGGTTCAGGATCTGGAAAGCGTTTGGCTCGACCAGGAAACGCCGCACGAGATGCTGATCAGGGCAGGTCGCGTCTTCGCGAAAGAGCGCGCGCGCGGCCTGGCGATAGACCAGATTCCTGTGCCCGGGCGTTAGATGCTCCCGCAGGCGTAAGGCATGCCGGAGCTTCGCCAGGCCGCGCCCATCGGCTTTCGTGAATTTGTACTGCTCGCCGCCGCGATGCTGGCGACACAGGCTGTCGCCATCGACGGGATGCTGCCGGCCTTGCCCATCATGGTTCGCGCGCTGCATGTCGCGATCCAGAATAACGGTCAGTGGATCGTAACCTCATACATGGCCGGCTTGGGTTGCGGTCAACTGTTCTGGGGACTGCTTTCCGATCGCTTTGGCCGGCGGCCGGTATTGCTTGGTGGCCTGGCTTTGTATGTTGTGGCCGCTCTGCTTTGCGGGCTCACCGATAACTTTCATGCGCTGCTCGGCTGGCGATTTGTTCACGGCCTCGCCGCCGCCAGTGTCACCGTAACGCGTTCTGTCATTCGTGACCTATATTCCGGGCGACATATGGCCAGGGTCATGTCGCTGACCCTCGTTGTGTTCTTGATAGTTCCGATCATCGCACCCACCGTGGGGCAGTTGATCCTTCTGGTGGCCCCATGGCGCTACATCTTCGTCGTGTTTGGCGGATTTGGTTCGCTGGTTTGGACTTGGGCGCTGCTGAGGCTTCCGGAGACGCTGCATGCCAACTACCGCCTGAGCCTGACGCGTAGTCACATCGCGGGCGCAGTCCGCCTGGTGCTTGGTAACCGGATGTCGCTGTGCTATACGCTGGCGACGGCGGTCATGATCGGATCGACGTTGGCCTATGTCGGCATGATGCAACAGATCTTCACCGAGGTATTTCACCGCCCCCGCCTGATGCCTACGGTGTTTGCGCTGTGCGCGATCCTCATGAGTGTCGCGGCGTTTATGAACTCTAGAATTGTCGAGCGCGTCGGGATGCGAGTAATTTCACATACATCGCTCCTGCTGTTCATCGCCGTGACCTTTGTACACCTGCTAGTGTCGGCCTCCGGCATCGAAACGTTATGGACTTTCGTGGCGCTACAATCCATGACCATGGCATGCTTTAGCCTCTCAGTTTCCAACTTCGGAGCCATGGCAATGGAGCCGCTTGGTCCAGTTGCTGGAATCGGCGCGTCGCTGCAGGGCTTCATTTCGACTTTTGGTGGTGCACTCGTCGGTGCGGGTATCGGCTGGCAATTCACGGGCACGACCGTGCCGCTGGCCGCCGGCGCGCTGTGTTGCGGGCTCGCGGGTGTCCTATTCGTGCTGCTCGCGGAACATGGCACGCTGTACAGGGCCCATCACTCGGGCTCGATTGTCGGGGCACAGGCGGAAGGAAGACAAATCAGCGAGACCTAGTCATGACCGCGCGCCAGCTGCCCGGTTTGGGCGGCGAGCAGACCGCACGCTGAGCACGCCCCTGCCGCACAAGCGACTCCGTCCCCGACACCCCCCTCACCGAGGGATCCCGCGTCCGGCGCTTTGCCCGGCAGAACATTGAACGTGAGGTCCTCGTCGTCCGTGCCTGCCTGCGCACTGATGTCTCGCATCACTTGGGCAGCAACCCCGACCGCAATCGCCGCCGGCCATTTACTGGCAATGCCATCGATGCCGATGGGACAGACCAGGCGCGCGATGGTGTCGCGATCAAAACCATCGCTCGCCAAGCGCGAACGAAAGCGTGCCGCCTTGCTCTTCGACCCAATCAGCCCCGCCCAAGCGAAATCGTTACGCGCGAGCACGGCGCGGCACAGGGCATAGTCGACGGGGTGGCTGTGCGACATCACCAGAAATCGCGCTCCGGCCGGCGCGGCCGCAACGCTCTGAACGGGATCGGTGCTGTGCATAACCTGTATCGCAGCAGCAGCAACCTGCGCCGGGAACTGCTCGGCGCGCGAATCGATCCATGTCAACCGCAGCGGGAGCTCAGCCAGAATTCGCGCCAGCGCTTGTCCGACGTGGCCTGCACCGTACAGCCACAACGGCGGCAGCACGTCGTCCAAACGCTCGAACAACGTCACCTCACCATTTGCGTCGCGCCTTATGCGCGGCGCTGCCCGCGCGTAAGGCGCCTGTAATAATTCACTCACCTCGATGTCAATGCCCGTATGCCATGCGATCCGTCGCTCGACAGTCGAGCGACGGATCGTGCTCATGAGAACGGTAGCTCCGCGCTGTGCCGCGAGACTTCCCGACTCGAGCAGCCCAAGATCTGCGCACGTATAGCGTTCCATCCAAACCTCCACGACACCCCCGCAGCACTGTCCGCGGTCGGTGCCGAGCACGATGCGCTCTATCCGCGCCGACGTCGCCCCATCATCGAGCATAGCGCGCGCCGCAACCAGCGCCTCCCACTCGAGCTGGCCTCCGCCGATCGTGCCTTCGATGCCACTCAAGGCCACTAGCATCCCGGCGCCGGGTTCACGCGGCGCCGAACCGCGCACCGTGGCCATGACGACGCGTATGACGACGGGTTCGTATTGCAACGTACTCATCAATGCCTGCACCCAACACTTCAGCGGCCTCAGCCACCGTGCGCCCTCGCTCGACGCTGCGAGCCGGTTCGGCGAGCCGGACACCGCTGGCGGCACTTTCATCAGAGCACCGTGGAGCTCAGCCACCTTTGCCACTCGATGGGTGCTATTTGCCATCACTTGTGCATTCGACTGTACGTGTCGATAGCTGTTAGCCAGCGCTGCTTTTCGGGCGGCGTCAAAAAGGACGCCTCAAAGGAATTGCGTGCCAACATCGCCAACTGATCCTTCGACAACCCAAGCGCTTGTTCGACCGCGAGATAATTCTCCAGGACGTAGCCGCCAAAATAGGCTGGATCGTCCGAGTTCACCGTGACGCAAAGGCCGTGCTCAAGTAAGCGCTTGAGATTGTGGTTCTCCAATCTATTGAAGACCTTCAGCTCGATGTTCGACAGCGGGCACACCGTCAATGGCATTCGTTCGAGCGCGAGTCGCTCGACTAACTTTGGATCCTCTTCGCAGCGGACCCCATGATCGATACGCCTCACCAGGAGAGTATCGAGTGCCTCGTAAATGTACGACGGTGGTCCTTCTTCGCCTGCATGTGCCACAGCAAGCAGGCCCTCGTGACGTGCGTGCTCAAACACGTCCGCGAACTTCGATGGCGGGTGACCGCACTCTGCGGAATCGAGTCCTACCGCGTTGATGCAATCCGTATGGACAAGCGCATCTTCCAAAGTCCTCATCGCGTCTGCGGCGCTCAAATCGCGCAGAAAGGACAGGATAAGCCGATGAGTGATTCCTAACTCGCGTTCGGCTTCGATGAGTGCGCGCCGAATCCCATGAATTACCGTTTCGACATCTATGCCGCGCCGTGTGTGGGTTTGGGCATCAAACGATATTTCAACGTGCACGACACCTTGAGCTCGCGCCTTAAGAAGGTATTCGTGCGTCAGCTCATAAAAGTCGCTCTCATCCCGCAATACGTCGGTGCCTGCATAATAGATATCAAGAAATGACTGCAAGTCGGCGAATTGATACGCCTCGCGCAATTCTTCTACTGTCCCATAAGCAAGCCGCACGCCGTGTTTTCTTGCCAGCTGAACCGTCAGTTCTGGCTCCAGCGTGCCTTCTATGTGCAGATGCAGCTCTGCTTTTGGTAGCCCAACGATATACGCGTTCAATGTTCGAACCAGTGACCACTTCTGTCACCGCCTGGGCAATATTCGAGCAGGAAACGTCCGGCGATGACTTTGGTAGACTTCATCTCCTACGCTCTCTTGGATAGCTATCAAGCCCTCGCCATGACGGCCGACTTCAGTAATTGCGGTCGCAACGGTCGTCTTCTCGCGCCTTAAAGGTCTATACTACTGTACCTCTCGAAATGCGATAGCGCAACTTCAACGGCGCCCCGAGCTAATAGCGGCAACCGGAGTTACCTGCCATGACGCTAACTCATATTGATCATAAATCCTCGATACGCCAGCGCGTGTTCGCCGAACTGCGCAAAGTCGCTTTTCCGGACAGCCGGTTCCACTACGATTTCGGGGCATTCATTGCCGATTTCGTGGGCAGCGACCAAGCCGTGGACCGCCTGATGAATCATCGGTTCTATCGAGACGCCAACATCCTGTTCATTACGCCGGACAACTGCCTCGAACAACTGCGCTACCGCGCCCTGCTCGACGGCAAACGGATTCTGATGACGACATATTCGATCAGGAGGGGTTTCTGGCTGCTCGATCCTGCACGCATTCCCAAGGATAGGTTGTTGTATGCCGCAACCCTCGATGGGATGGAGAGGATGGGCGAGCACATCACGCTCGCGGCAATTCGCGATAGACTCAAAGTGGTCGATTACATGATTACAGGCACCGGTGCGATCAACGACAAAGGTATCCGCTTCGGAAAGGGCCATGGTTTCTTTGATGCCGAGTGGGGCATGCTCTATCGTGTCGGGGTGATCTCTTCCGCAACTCCGGCCGCCGCCGTGGTTCACGATTGCCAGGTGTTGCACGAGACACTGCACCCCGAAGTCTTCGACACAGTGGCAGACGTGATCTTCACACCCACGCGTGTGATTGCTGTTGGTAACCCGCATAAGCCGACGTGCGGCATCGCGTGGAGTGTGCTCGATCCACAGATGCTGGACACCATCCCGCCTTTGCAAGAGCTCAGGGCGCTGGAACCGACTCTGCCTCCGCTAGCCTGATGAACCGCCGACGCGGATTCTTATGTCAGGCTCTGGCAGACCTCGGGCGCACAGTGAACGCGGCTCTCTGCAGGCGTTGCGCCCATTCATTTACATCGAGCTGATTCACCTGTTGGACGAGAGTTCGCCACTTGGGCGAAATCGCGTTCTCGCCAGAGAAGGCGCCACAGATGGCACCGGCCATCGCCGCGATGGTGTCGGTATCGCCGCGCAGATTGCCGGATATTTCGATGGCAAGGTTGGGTTCTCCATGCGCATAGTCGGCGATTGCGATAGCCGCGGGGACGGATTCTGTGGTCGGCTCACCGGCACCGACAATGTCGGAAATGATACGCGCGACGTCGGTTTTTGATCGAGCACCGTTGAGAAGAGCGCGCGCATTCTGGATGCGTCCGGCGATGTCCGCCGCATAGACCCAGTTGCCGCGCTGCGCACCGGCACGCGCGCCACACAATGCTTCCTCCACTACCACGCTCCATGGCGCGCCCTTGACCGCGGCAGAGATGGCCGCAGCCAGGGCCGCGGCACCGGAAATTGCCGGACTGGTCAGATGAGTCGGTAAGCACGCAATGGTAACCATATCGACCAATTCCGGAAGCGATAGGTCGGCTACTGCGCCATATACGCCAATTGGCGATATGCGCATCGCGGCTCCATTGGTTACGCCGAACTTCCCGTTCTCCTCGATAGCCCCTCCCGACTGGTATGCCATCAGCGCACGTTTGGTGCTTGGGCCCACCGCGAGAGAATGTTCGCCACCGACTCCGACGAACCACTCGTTCAGGCGGCGCGCCACGCTGGAGGGCGTGAAACCATCCTCCAGTGCATCGGTAAGCGCGAGCGCCTGTTCAGTGTCATCGGTAATCCGGCCCGCAGGATATCCGGCGTGATACGGACTGATGGCCGGTCCCGGTTCCATCTCGGTTCGCCACGGTGGCGCGCGAAGAAATGAATTTGGCATCCCGAACGCGTCGCCGCACGCCGTCCCGATCAAGGCGCCTCGAATACGTTCGTCGAGGGAGGCAGATGGGCGAAGTGGCTGGTTGTGATTGAAGGCGGCCCAGGCGCCCCAGCCTTCGCAGGCGCGCGCGGCGACGTCGGCAGCGGTTTTGGCAGCATCCCGCACAGTGTCGCCAAGTAGGCGCCGCGCAAGAAATGTACCTCCGAAAGTGTCACCCGCACCGGTAGTATCAACTACTTTGGCTGTCGTCGCGGGCAGATTAAACTCGGCGGACCCTTCGACAATTACTGCGCCCTGTGCAGCGCGCGTGATTACCAGCGTCGTTGCAGAAGGACCATTTAGGGCCTCCCGCTGGTGTTCGTCTACGACTGCGGTATGCCACACGTAGCGCAAGCTCTCCGGCGCGGCCTCACCAATAAGGCTGCATGGGATGTCACGTGACTTCGCCGCTCCAAGCAGTGTCTCGGTCCAGTTGGACCATACCGATGCAACAACCAGATGAGTAACTCCGTCGAATAATGAGTCCAGATCTGTCGGCATCACGTCTGCATGTGCGGTTGACCACGCCGATCGCTGATTACCGTGATAGATCATCACGCATCGCGCGGCGCCTTCGTTACTTTGCGGTACGGACCTGCAGTCGACGCCGGCTCCGTCGAGGCGCCCCAGAGCGGATTGACTCTCCACATCGCGGGGATACGGATGCCACAATTTGACCGCCAACCCTTGCGCACGTGCCGCAAGTGCGATCGTCATGGCCGCCCCTCCCGGCAGCCATTCACCGCGGGAACTGGGATTTGCAATCAGGCTAGCCACTTCGGAAGGGGACGGGATCCGATCTACGCGTAGCAGCAGATCAAAAATCGCCGCGTTGCCGGCCACGAGGAGGCTCATGGGATGCCTTATTATTTAGCCAGAGCTAATTGCACGTTAAACCAACGAGGTCTAGAATATCAGACCTCTCTGAGAAATAAAAGTTCTCGAGTGTCACAATCGATCCACGTAGCACATTCGCGCGGCTTTAAGTCGTTCCTAAGACCTTGGGGATCCGTGTGAGCGGCAAGGCGCGCGTCATTCTGGGCGCAATCGCTTTATATTTGGCTGCGCTTGCGTTGCATTGGGTGCACGTGTCGAAGCTTAGCAACGCCTCCGCCGGCGCGGGTATCAAGCTTGTCATCTTTGGCCCCAGTAGCTGGGATACCTTTGCATCTGGGGCAGCCGAGGAAGTCGTCGCCCGAGTGACAAACGACCTCGACGCGAGATTCGAAATTGAACACCCACAAGTCAAACAGATCGTGCATGACGCCAGAGGACCGATCGCAGACGGCCTCGCACGGCTGCGCAATGCAGAAGCGGCGGGCGATCAACTTGATGTTGTCATGTGTGCCGCCGATCCTGTAAACACTGCTTATGCAAGAGGAGGATTAATCGCGCCGCTGGATGCATTAGTCAGCGGCATACACCAGCGCTTTATCCCCGGCGCAGTTGAGAACTTCACCGTGGACGGCCAGGTATGGGCTGCCCCATTGTCCGCCGTGAACATCACGACGTTCTTCTATAACAAGGAGCTGTTCGCGAAGATCGGTGAGCCGGCTCCGAAGACGTACAGCGACTTTCGCGCGCTCGTGCCACAATTTCGGGCGGCAGGAGTGATCCCGGTTGTACATCAAGGAAAGAACCCCTGGATGTGGCTGCTTTATTACATGAGCGCGCTCGTGCAAACCACCGAGAATCACCAGGTCATGTTTGTAGAGCACATGTTGGAGGGCACCACGAGATTTACGGATGCCAAAAACGTCCGTGCCTTGCAACTCGCGCGCGCCTGGGTGGACGACGGTTTGCTCGATGCACAATCGAACGAACTCGACGAAAGTACGATGAAGTCGGTGTTCTATTCGGGCAAAGCGGCAGCATATTTCGGTTATACCTGGGATATTGCCGGGATCGCATCCAACGTAAGTTTTAAGTGGGGTGTGTTCCCATTTCCGCAAAACGAATCCGTATTGGGTCACACCGAAGCCTTTGGTGGTGTGGATGGCGGTTTATGTCTTTCTGCAACGACGAAGCAATCAGACCTCGCAAAGGCGTATATCGAATTTGCCACGCGCGACGAGAATGCGAAGCGGCTATTGCAACCTCTGCGAGCTTTCGCCACTTCACATATGAACGTCATCGGGGAGAGCGACGACATATCACGTGAATTGAGGTCGCAGCTTCCGGCGGCCAAGTCTTTGGATTGGATTTTCCCCGTGGAGCTCGCTGACTTCATGCAGCGTGAAATGCAAGCCATGATGGGGCAAACCCAAACGCCTGAACAGACGGCGGCGAACATTCAAGCCAAGTATGAAGCTTTGGTGCAGGCTGGGTATGTGTACAGATCGACTCAAAGCGCCTTTCCTGAAGCGACGAAATGACATACCCGCGAGCTCCCTATCTTCTCCTTTTTCCGGGCATGCTGCTCATCGGCATATTTCTACTTCTGCCAATCGTCTATGGATTTTGGCTAAGTCTCCACGAGTTCAACGGCATCGCTATCGGTCCGTGGGCGGGGTTTACGGTTTACCGCAATGTCATTACTGATGCGGGTTTTCACGAAGCGCTTTGGCATACCGTTGTATTTGCCGCAATTGTTGTTGTCGGAAAGAATGTCTTCGGTCTCGCACTCGCCGTGCTCGTAAGTCTTCCGCTGCGAGGGGTTCGTGCGTTTCGCACGGTGTTGTTCCTGCCGGTGACACTCAATATCATCGTCATCGGCGCATTCTGGACCTATTTCCTGTCGGCATCGCGATTTGGCGGTCTGTTGAATCAGGCGCTGTCTGCGGTCGGGCTGCAAGGACTTGAACACTCCTGGCTCGGTACGCCGGCGACCGCGTTGCTCTGCGTTTCCTGCGTCGAGATCTGGCGCTGGGGCGGATTGCATATGCTGATCTTCCTGGCGGGTATGCAGGCAATCGATCCGTCGCTCTATGCGGCTGCGAAGCTCGACGGCGCAAACGCATGGCAACGATTTCGGCACGTCACGCTGCCGCAATTACGGCCGATCATATTTGTATCTACTCTGATTGCGTTGATGGGCGCTTTTGTCCGCAGTTTTGACGTCGTCTGGGTGCTGACACGGGCAGGCTTTGGCACTCAGGTCGTGGTGACCTATCTCTACAGTGAGGCATTCAAGTTCGGTCATTTCGCCCAAGCCACTGCCACGGGCTACATTTTGCTCGTGATCATCGCGATATTCGCGTTTACATACTATTTCCTATCGAATAGTGGCGAGCAGCATGACTGACTCGCCGTTCCGCGTCGGTTTTGCTCGTGCGGCCGGCTACGCAGCGCTGCTTATCGCCGCGCTGCAGGCTTTGGGTCCAATTCTCTGGATTGTGGTCGGTTCATTCAAATCCAAGGCGGACTTCCTCGTCAATCCCTGGCGGCTCCCTCAGAGCTGGCTGTTCCACAATTATGTAGACGCATTCGTGGTTGCCCGCGTCGGCGACTATGTCTGGAACAGCTTGACCGTCGTTACGCTCGGTCTTTGCATACTGCTCGTCGCGGCAGCGACCACTGCGTACGCGCTGGCTCGGTTCAGGTTCCCGGGACGAGGCGTGGTGACAATTATAATTCTCGTGACAATGATGGTGCCTTCCGATGTGCTGACCGTTCCGCTGTTCGTCGTACTACGGTCGCTAGGCATGCTTGGAACATTTCTTGGGGTGGCCTGTCTCTATGCCGCGAGCGGCTTCGGTATTTCCGTCTTTCTCCTACGGGGCTATTTCATGAGCGTGCCGCGGGAGGTTGAAGAGGCGGCACGCCTCGACGGCGCAAGCACTTTATCGACGCTTTGGTACATTGTGCTGCCAATGACTTTGCCAGGATTTGCAAGTGTCGCCGTCATCCAGGCCATGGCGATGTGGAACGACTTGTATCTGTCCTTTGTATTCCTGCGCGATCCGGCGAGCGCCACGGTACCCGTCGGCTTACTCAATTTTTTCCAGCGCGATTCGGTGGATTGGCCTCGCTTGCTGGCCGCACTGACCGCCCTGACCGTGCCCGTACTGATCGTCTATGCATTACTGCAGCGGCGCTTTGTGGAGGGATTGACCGCGGGCGCCGCAAAATGAGCAACCAAAGACCCATTCTCGTGATGTCCAATGTCATTTTAGACGATGTCCAATATCCTGATGGTGCTTTACATCCTCGAACCCTTGGCGGCGCCGCGGTCTATGCGGCTGCCGCGGCCTCGATGTGGTGGGGACAGATCGGGATCGTTGCGGGCGTCGGTTCGGATTTCGACGAGACTGCGGGCGCCGCTCTCGCGCGGTACGGCATACGCCGTGACGGGCTGATAGTGCGGGACGCGAACACTATCAAGTCGAAGCTCGTCTATCATGCAGACGGCGAGCGCAGCGAAACACCGGTGTATGGTGGCGATCATTTCGCGCGCCTTCAATTGACGCCGGCCGACATCCCGGAGGTGCTTTTGCCGGCCGCAGGTACCTACATTTTCCGCGATACATGGCCTGACTTTTGGTCCGCATTTCAAAGCTCGCGTAAGTACCTGGGCACGGTGATGTGGGAGCTGCAGGGCGACGCAGCTCAAGCGCGTAATTTATCTTTCATCGCGGCATTGTTCCGACAAGTCGATTTATTTTCGCTCAATATTGCCGAAGCGCACAGGATTCTCGGAAGTTCAGCACCGGAATCAATCGTCACCCAATTGGTGGGCGCGGGGGCACCTGTCGTAGTGCTTCGAATGGGGGCCGACGGAGCGCTTGTCTCGAACGGACCCGCGCAACTTCACGTAAAACCGCCCCCATCTCCGGTGGTCGACGTGACCGGGGGCGGCAATGCGTTCTGCGGCGGCTTTCTTGCCGGATGGTGTCAGCGGCCTGGCGACCTTGAACATGCGTCGCGCTGCGGCGCTGCGTCCGCTGCACTCACCCTTGCACAGCATGGGTTGCCGTCATCCATCATTCGGCGTGACCTCCTTCGACTCTACGACACCACAGGGATCTCACAACATTCCCTTTCATTCGACAGGACCTCTTATCTATGAGTGCAGAACTGGATTCCTTTCTAACGCAGATTCGCAGCCTATCGGATCTTGTCCATGAGGCGACGCCGCGCATCGAGTCAAATGCGCGGACGGTACTATCCACTCCTGAAATCTACGGCATACGCCATATCATCCTGACCGGCTCAGGCGACTCATATGCCGCTGCCCTCGCCGTCGCACCGGCACTGCGTGGGTGGACCGGGTTACCCGTGCAGCCGATGGTGTCGATGGAAGCGTCGCGCTATGTAGATCACGGCCGGCCACCGTTGTCTGGGCGAAATCGCGGCCTGCTTGTAGTTTCGATCAGTACTTCAGGCGAGGCCGCGCGCCTGGTCGAGGCGACGCACCGCCTAAGGGCGATGGGCGCAATCACGCTTGTTGTTACAGCCAGCCCGGCGAGCCGGGCCGCACAAGCTGCCGAAAAGGCACTCGACATTTCGATCCCTGCCTCCGTTTCCGCGCCTGGCACTCGTAGCTATGTGGCGTCGCTACTTGGCATCTATCTGCTTTCACTGCGGATCGCCGAGGTACTCATGTGCATCACGATGGACCGCGCCGGAGCCTTACGTAGAGAGCTTGCCGACATGTCAACCGCACTTCACGGATTGAGCGAGGGTATGGAGGCCGCCGTTCGCGAACGTATCAACGCGTGGGGCCTCTTCCATGCCGCGGATGTCCTTGCGAGCGGACCCAGTTTCGGTTCCGCGTCGTATACCGCGGCTAAGCTGGTAGAGGCCGCAGGCATTCATGCTTCTGCGCAGGACGTTGAGGAGTTCCATCACTTGAACTACTTCGTCGACACGCCGGAAAGTATCCCAGCTATCTTATTCGCACCGACAAGGTCCGTTGCAGTCAATCGCACTCGGGAGCTGGTCACTACACTGGGACAACTCGGGCGCCCGTATCTCGCGATCACGGACGATACCGACTTCGCACCAGCCAAGAACGCGTTGATTTTACCGCAAGTCGATGAGTTCTTCGCTCCGATCCTCCAAACCGTGCCGGGTGCGTTGCTCTCAGCTTTTACTGCAGCTCAGCGCAAGGCCACTCACTATCGCGGTCATACGGGACCGTGGCGTGGCGCGCGGGACGCTGCACTGGTACGCAACAGCACGATTGAACTTGCCAATAAGTGAGGAATGCATAAATGCAATCGTTCAGTCTTTCGACGGATCACAACGGTCTCTACGATATAACTCCAATGGCTGAAGCGGAGCTTGCCGCCAGTGGGGTGACTGCGGGAATGCTGCTGGTCTCGATACCACACTCCACGGCGGCCGTGACCGTCGTCTCGCCGTGGGATGTTCGCGGTCTCGAAGATGTTAACGACGAGATCCACCGCCTCGTACCCACCCGAATAGACTTCAAACATCAGCACGACACACCGCAGGACGCGGCCGGCCACGTGAAGGCGGCATTGATTGGTCATTCGCGCATGTTTATCGTGAATGAAGGCAAGCTCGGCCTTGGTCATTCACAGAAGGTGTATTTCTGGGAATTCGATGGCCCTAGAAATCGCACCGTACATGTGCAGGTGATCGGCAAGTGACGGTCGATACCGAACCCACCACCAAAGAAGAATCGGCCGCTGCAATCAGCGCCATAATGCGCCAGCACGCGCTCCATAACCACTGGGTCTAGATCGCACATTACCGGCGACGGCTGCCGAGTCACGATCGTGCCCACCCCATGAGTTCGCTGGATGAAAACCGCGCCGGCTCGGCCCTTTAACGCGCGCCGAAGTGTTTCGCTGCTTGCGCCGTAGCGCTCGGCAAGTTCAGTCGCCCGCGGGAGGCGTGTGCCTGCGACCAACGTCCCGGAAGCAATCTGGCGGCGCAAATCCTGCTCAATCTGCATAGACGCCGGAACGGGAGAAGAGTGATCAATGTATAGTTTTCATTATTAGCGCCGATGGCAATGATTGTCCCCTGTCGCGCGCCTGTTGCTTCTCTTGAAGTAGGGTCGTGCACCTTAGTTTTCGCACAAACCGTCCTAACCCAATGGATAGCGAAATACTTCATTAGTGCTGACGTTGACAATTATCGACTTCGCGCCGATTGCGCAGTTGAGCGATAACTCGCAACCGCCCTGGCCAACTTACCGTCATCTACTCCCCCGCGCTAGGCGGTGAGACCGCCGCAGCGCCTGGGTTAGTCAGGCAAGGCGCGCGATCATCCTCTGGAAGAGAACCAGGTCGAGACGGGCGTCTGCGATGCTGGTTTTTGGCTTCAGCCCTCCAACGACGTTACCGTGAAATGCCTCCCATTGCACGGTGAAAGCGTCGCGCCGGCTGTCGAACGCCGACTCTACGGAAACGCCCGCATGCCCGGCAATCGACTCTATCTTGAGACGGGCGGGAAGGTTGCGAATGTAAGGCGTGTCGTATTCAATTCGCAGGACTTGGTCGCTCGCGAATACTTCGAGATAGGTGTCATAGCGCGGGATGGCATCGATGCCGATCACGCACGGACATGAAAACGCGCCGTAGTCGAATAGCGCCGTCAGCATAGGCCCTGCATGAGCCGTAACATGCAGGACGTCGAGCGGCTGTCCCAGCAGGTCCCTCATCGCTGAAACATCGTGGCAGCCCAAATTTAGGAGCAGTTCGTAGATAGAGGCTCTTATTCCCTCGCCTACACCAATGGCCGTCGTGATCGCCCGCTTAATGGCCGCTCGCCCCGCTTCACGCCGCCCCAAGTCCATGTCGCTTCGGCGCACGACGCTTGCAGTGCTGTCGACGATGGTCGAATTGAAGCCGATGATGTCGTGCACGCGCGCCAGTCGGATCGCCTGCGGGTTTAGACGCGCGCGCGCATCGGCCAACGCCGGTGCATAGCGGCGCATATAACCAATCTGGACGACAAGCCCGGAGGCGGCTTCCGCCTCGAGCAACTGGTCGGCTTCTTTCAGGTTGATACACATCGGCTTTTCAAGAAGCACATGCTTGCCGGCGGCCAAGGCGCGAATGGTCGTGTCTGCGTGATAAACGTGGTGGTTGGCCACCAAGACAGCGTCGACATCAGCTCGTGACAGAATGTCATCATCGTTCGTCGATCGCGCCGCATGCGGCCATTGGCGGCCCAGGATCTCAAGGACTCTGGGACTCGGATCCGCCAAGGCCGTCACTTCGAACTGGTCATGAAGTTCGCGAAGCGTTGGCAGATGAACAATCTGGCTGATTTCGCCGCAACCGATCACGCCGATTCGTAGCCGCTGAGTCATTGTTCCTTCTCTCCGGGAGGGCTTTCAGTCGACCTTTCGCTCTGGCCGATGTGGATTAATGTCTGTGGCATCAAGGTCTAATACACTATACCATTCCCACCTAAGAGTGATGTCTTGCATCAAGTGCCTACGCTGGTCTGTCGACGTCTCGGCACACAAAAAAGGGAGAATGACGTGGTCAAGCGGATGAGCGTGGGCATCATTGGATGCGGAAACATCAGCGAGACCTATTTGAAATCTGCGAAAGCGTTTCCCTTGCTCGACCTTCGCGCCGTCGCGGACCTCGATCCGAACGCTAGTCGGAAGCGGGCGTCCCAATTCAATCTACAAGCGATGACTGTCGACGAGCTATTGGCGGATCCCTCAATCGAGATGGTCATTAACCTTACAGTGCCAAAAGCCCACTTGCCCGTGGGATTGAGCATCATAGCTGCGGGAAAGCACCTCTACTCCGAGAAACCTCTGGGCCTGTCCTCAACCGAGGCGGCTCAGTTGTTAGCCGAAGCCGCGCACGCAAATCTCAGAGTGGGATGTGCTCCGGATACCTTCTTGGGCGGCGCACACCAGACGTGCCGCAAACTCGTCGATGAGGGGGCGATCGGTCGCCCACTTGGCGGAACGGCGATCTTTATGTGTCCAGGGCATGAGCGCTGGCATCCCGCCCCGGGCTTTTACTATGTGCAAGGCGGTGGGCCGGTGTTTGACATGGGCCCCTACTACATCACCGCGCTCGTTAACCTCTTGGGTCCGGTGTCGCACGTCATGGGCATGACTAGCCGGCCCCACGAAAGCCGGCTCGTGACCAGCGCGCCCCTAGCCGGAACGAAGTTGCCTGTTGAAGTCGATACTCACGTCGCGGGTTTACTTCAATTCCGCAACGGAGCAATAGTCAACTTAATTATGAGCTTCGACGTCCAGTTGCATCGACACACGCCGATGGAACTCTACGGAACGGCGGGCACCTTAGTTCTTCCTGATCCAGACGAGTTCGGGGGCACCGCGGCGCTATCGATGCCGAATGGCGAGTGGACGAGCGTGCACCCCGCCTTACCCTTCACCGATCGCTATTGTCGGATTGTCGGCGCCGCCGATATGGCGCAGGCGATTCGAGAAGGCCGACCGCACCGTGCGAGCGGCGCCTTGGCTGCCCATGTCTTGGACGTCATCGAATCCATAGGAAGGTCGTCGCAAACAGCCATCGGCGTCGAGATCGCCTCGTCCCCGTCGCGTCCGGCGCCGCTTGGACGAGGCGATCTCTCGGTTCATTCCTAGGCAATAGCTGCATGTCGCCCCAATCTACCCTCGCTTGCGCAAGTGCCGCATGCCGATGGTTTACGCGTAATGCGCTCGCGCCTCGCCGAAGACACTGACGGGATACAGGGTAAAGCGTCGGGTGATGGCCGTGTTGACCGGAATTCCATGGCCGGAGGTCACCGACGCGCCTGAATCGGATACTCCGCGACGCGCTCGAGCACAAAGCGCAGATACGCTTCCGGATCGATACCGTTGAGTTTGGCGGTGCCGATCAGCAAGTAGCTACCTGCGGCACGCTCGCCGATCCGGCGCGCATTTCCGGAGACACAGGAAGCGGAGCACCGGGCCGGGTACAAGCGGCACGGTGAGACCTACGAAGCTGCGAAATCGGAATATGTCGTCACCTGGCGGCGCGAGCGTATAGCCGACTGCAACACCAAGGCGTTTCAGGATGCTGTGGAGCGGGCCAAGCTCAATCCCTGCGATGGCACCGCATCACTTAGCGCAGGCAGTCGAAAAAGTCGCTAAACCATCGCAAAAGTCTTCCGAAAATGTGCGCGCATAAATGGTTGATTAGATTGCCGGAGATAGGACTCGAACCTACGACCCGCGCATTACGAATGCGCTGCTCTACCAACTGAGCTACTCCGGCGATGGCCGCGTATGTTATGCATGGGAGCCCGGCGGCGCCAGTGGGTGCGATAACGGACCGCTACGCCGGCTGGCGCAGCTGGGTCATCGAATCGACCATGATCCGGGTATGTTCCTGCGGCGAACCACGGTTCATCTCGATCTCCCCCAGTCGCAGCGAGTTCTCGACCACCAGCTTGCCGCGATCGAAGCGCCGCTCCATGAATCGCGCCAGCCCGGTATCCACGCTGTCGCCGCGCGACAGCTCGTCGGCCAGCACGATGCCATCCTCGATCGCCATGCCCGCGCCCGAGGCCAGATGCGGAGTGGTCGCATGCGCGGCATCGCCGATCAGCACCACCCGACCCCGGTACCAGGGCTTGGGCATCAGAATGGCCTCCAGCGGCCGGTAGTTGATGGTGTGCGCATTGGTGGTCATCACCGTCTTGCGCACCTCGGGCACGATGCCGCCCCAGTCCGCCATCAGGTCGAACAGCCGCTGTGGCTGCTCCTCGACCGGAACCCACTGATTATCGGGCCGGTGCTCGAGCAGGAACATGTACATGTGGGTGCTGGAGACCGGGTTGAAGCCGAGCTTGGTGTCTTCGCCCATATAAAAGTGTGTGCGATCGAAACCCGGTGGCCGCTCGGCGGTGATGCGGTAGATCATCTGGCCGGTGAATTTAGGTCTGGGCGCCTCGGGGAATATCTGCTCGCGCATCGTTGAGCTGACGCCGTCGGAACTGACCATCAGGTCATAGCGCTCGCGACGGCCGTCGCTGAACGTGACGTCGACGCCATCCGGCCGCTGCGACACCGATTCGACCGTAGTGCCAAGCCGAACATTAACGCCGAGCGCAAGCGTGCAGTCCGACAGGATCCTATGCAGCGCCGGACGCAGGATGCCGCCGGTCCCCGGCAGATCGTCCGCGATCGGCGGGATATCCAGTTCCTGGATGGGCTGGCCGCTGCGCGTGAAGATGTAGGCCCCGTTCCACGTGGCGCCCTGTGCTTTCACCTGCTCGAGCACTCCGAGCGTTTTCAGCGCCCGCAGCGTCGGACCGGTAATCGTGATTCCGGCACCGTAGATTTTCCAGCTCGGATCGATCTCCACCAGATCGACCTGCATGGCGGCGCGGCGCATGCAGATGGCGCAGGCCATGCCACCTACGCCACCGCCAACGATGAGCACTTTGAGGCTGCCGGCCAACGAATTACCCGCGCCGGCGCAGACGGATCACGAGATCGATGCCAGCCACTTCCATGCCTGGGGGCGGCGACGGCAAGTGGCTGAACTGCACGTCGCGCAGCGCCACGTCGCTCAACGCGCCGGTCTGCTCGTCCTGAAAATGATAGTGCGGGGCGACGTTGGAATCGAACCAGGCGCAGCTGCCGTCGAGCGTGAGCTGGCGAATCAGGCCATGGGCGGCGAACAGGTTCAGCGTGTTGTAAACCGTGGCCTTGGAGACCCGCGCGCCGTCGCGTCGCAGTGCATCGGCGATCTGCTCGGCCGACAGATGCTGCGGCTCGCCCAGCAGGATGCTGGCGATCTGCAGCCGCTGGTCGGTAACGCGAATACCGCAGGCGGCAAGTCTGGCGGCGGCCCTGGCCCAGTTAGATTCGACGTCTGCTGCGTCTATTCCCATAGGCGGCAATTATAGCTCCGGAACCCGCAAAACCCGTGCATTCCCGCCGCGGCGGCGCCATCGACACCGCCGCAGGGTGACATAAACCGCCAACCGCCGCTTCAGCCGCGCAGTGCCCTCGGCAGGCCGAACACCACCTGCTCCTCGCGGCCGGCCAGCTCCGCCGGCAGCGCGGCGCCCCATTCGCGCAAGCGCTCGACCACCTGCTGTACCCGTACCTCGGGTGCCGAAGCCCCGGCAGTGACGCCCACGCTCTTTTTGCCATCCAGCCATTCACGCTGCAGATCGTCGGCGCCGTCCACCAGGTATCCTGGTATGCCGGCGCGATCGGCCAACTCGCGCAGGCGATTCGAATTCGAGCTGCTGCGCGAGCCAACCACCAGCAGCAGGTCGCACTGTTCGAGCAGCTTCTTGACCGCGTCCTGGCGGTTCTGCGTGGCATAGCAGATATCTTCCCGGCGCGGCGCCTGCAGCGAGGGGAAGCGGTCACGCAGCGCGGCGACCATCAGTGCGGTGTCGTCCACCGATAACGTGGTCTGGGTGACGAAGGCCAGCCGCTCGGGATCGCGCACCGCGACGCGTTGCACGTCCTCGATGCTCTCGACCAGGAATATCTGCCCGCCAAAACTGGTGTCAAAGCGCCCCATGGTGCCCTCGATCTCCGGGTGCCCGGCGTGACCGATCAGGATCACTTCGCGCGCTTCGCGCGCAAAATGCGCCACTTCCATATGAACTTTGGTGACCAGCGGGCAGGTGGCATCGAACACCTGCAGCGCGCGTCGTGCCGCTTCGTTCTCCACCGCGGTGGACACGCCATGCGCCGAGAACACCACGGTGGCCCCATCCGGGACCTCGCTCAGCTGCTCGACGAATACCGCGCCCAGCCCGCGCAGGCGCTCGACCACATGGCGGTTGTGCACCACTTCATGGCGCACGTAAATCGGCGCGCCGAACAGCTGCAAAGCCCGCTCGACGATCTCGATCGCCCGATCGACGCCGGCACAGAACCCACGGGGATTGGCTAGAACGATCTGCATGTGGACATCCTAACGGGCTTCGAGCCAGGCATCGAGCAACAGCAGCGCGGCGCCGATGGTAATAGCCGAGTCGGCGACATTGAATGCTGCAAAGTAATGCTCACCCCAGTGCACATGAATGAAATCAATGACATGGCCGAGCCTCAGGCGGTCGATGACGTTGCCGAGGGCTCCGGCGAGGATCAGCGCCACTGCACTCGCCAGGGCCCTGTCGCCCCTATCGATGCGCCGCAGCCATACTACCAGCGCCACGCTGACGATGATCGCCAGGGCCGTGAACAGCCAGCGCTGCCAGCCCGCGGCATCGGCCAGGAAGCTGAAAGCGGCGCCGGTGTTGTGATAGCGCGTGATCTCAAGCACCGGCAGCACGACCACCGACTGATACAGCCCCAGGCTGTGCTCGACCGCGGCCTTGGTCAGCTGATCCAGCGCGATCACCGCCGCGGTCAGCCACAGGTACACCAGGCCGCTGCTGCGCACTGCCGCGACGATGGTGGTCGCCCCGTGGGGATCGATGCGGCGCATCAGGCGAACCGCCGGATTTCACCCGGCAACGTCAGGTTGACTACGCAGCGGCCGCAGATTTGCGGATGCTCCGGCGACACGCCCACATCGGGACGGTGGTGCCAGCAGCGTACGCACTTGGTCAGCTCGGAAGGGCGCACCTGGATCCACACCCCGCCGCCTTCGATCCCCGGCGCCGGCACCGCCTCGGGCGGCGCGGCACCCTGATGCACGCGTGCCTCGGAAGTGATCATCAGGAAACGCAGCTCGCCACCCAGCGCTGCCAGCCGCGGATACTGTGCAGCATCGCACCAGACGTCGAGTTCGGCGTCGAGCGGTCCGCCGATCTCACCCGCGACGCGCAGGCGTTCCAGCTCGCGCGCGACATCGGCGCGCAACGCGATCAACGCTGCCCAGTCGATCGTATCGCCGGCCGACTGCGGTAACTCGTGCCAGGTGGTCAGGAATACCGACTCGGGGCGCGCGCCACGCAGATGCCCCCACAGCTCCTCGGCAGTAAACGACAGGATCGGCGCCAGCCAGCGCACCATGCTCTCGGCGACGTGCCACATGGCGCTCTGCGCCGAGCGCCGTGCGTGACCGCCCTTTGGTGTTGTGTACAGGCGATCCTTGAGGATGTCGAGGTAAAAGCCGCCCAGGTCCACCACGCAGAAGTTGTGCACCTTCTGATAGATCAGGTGAAACGCATAGTCGCGGTAGGCGCTCGCAATCTCCTGGTGCAGCTCGCTCGCGCGCGCAATCACCCAGCGATCAAGCGCCACCAGCTCGGCGACCGGAAGCGCCTGCTGCGGCTCGAAATCGTGCAGGTTGCCGAGCAGGAAGCGCAGTGTGTTGCGCATGCGGCGATAGGAATCGCTCACGCGCTTCAAAATCTCCTGCGACAGGCTCATCTCATTCGCATAGTCGGTGGCCGCGATCCACAGCCGCAGCATGTCGGCGCCGAGCGTGCGCATGATGTCCTGCGGCTCGATGCCGTTGCCGAGCGACTTCGACATCTTGCGGCCCTTGTCGTCGACCGTGAAGCCGTGGGTCAGCACGCCGCGATACGGTGCCCGCTCATACAGCGCTTCCGACATCAGCAGCGAGCTGTGGAACCAGCCTCGATGCTGGTCCGAGCCCTCCAGATACAGGTCGACCGGCGCCTTGAAATCATCACGTATCGCCGCCACGCACTCGAACGACAGGCCGGAATCCGCCCACACGTCCATGACGTCGGTCAGCTTGTCGTACTGCGCGGCCTCGGCGCCGAGCAATTCCGCGGCATCAAGTGCAAACCAGGCGTCGATGCCGCCGCTCTCAACGCGCGCGGCTACCTGCAGCAGCAGTTCCTGGGTGCGCGGATGCAGCGCCGCGCTCTCCTTGTGCACGAACAGCGCCAGCGGCACGCCCCAGATGCGCTGGCGCGAGATGCACCAGTCGGGACGGGTCTCGATCATGCTGGACATGCGCTGCTCACCCCAGGACGGCGTCCACCGGACCCGCTTGATGTCGGCCAGCGCGTGCGCCCGAAGACCGCGCTGGTCCATGCTGATGAACCACTGCGGCGTGGCGCGGAAGATCAGCGGTGTCTTGTGCCGCCAGCAATGCGGATAACTGTGACGCAGCGGCCGCTGATGCAGCAGCGTGCCATTCTCTTCCAGCTGCTGCACCACGACGGCGTCGGCGTCCCAGACTTTCAGTCCCGCAACCAGCGGCGTATCGGCGACGAAGCGGCCGTCCGCTGCCACCGGATTGAACACCGGCAGCTGGTAGCGCACCGCTACCACGTAGTCCTCCTGTCCGTGCGCCGGCGCGGTGTGCACGGCGCCGGTGCCGGCATCGAGCGTGACGTGCTCGCCGAGAATCACCGGCACCTGCTTCGCCAGCCACGGATGCATGAGTTTCAGGCCTTCCAGCACCTGGCCGGCGAACTCACCCAGCAGTTCCAGCCCTGTCAGGCCGAAGCGTTCCAGTGAGGCGTCGGCAAGCTCGGCCGCCAGCACCAGCACTTCGCGCTCACCGGCGCGATCGACCGCAATGGCCACATAGCGAAATGCCTCATTGACCGCGACCGCTTCATTGGCCGGCAGCGTCCAGGGCGTGGTGGTCCAGATCACGAGCGACACCGCGCTTCCCAGCCGCGAGGCATCGATGCCGGTACGGCGTGCGAAGTCGGCAACATCCACCACGCGGAACTCGACGTCGATCGACCGGGAGGTCTTGTCCTCGTACTCGACTTCTGCCTCTGCCAGCGCGGAACGGCAATCCAGACACCAGTGCACCGGCTTGGCGCCGCGGTACAGGTGGCCGTTGGCGATGATCTTGCCCAGCGCGCGGATCTGCTGCGCCTCGTAACGCGGATCCATCGTCAGGTAGGGATGATCCCAGTCGCCGAATACACCCAGGCGCTTGAAGTCGGCGCGCTGCGCATCTACCTGTGCGGCCGCAAAAGCGCGGCACGCGGCGCGAAAGCCGGCGGCGTCCAGCTTCTGGCCCGGCCTGCCGAATTTCTTTTCCACCGCCAGTTCGATCGGCAGGCCATGACAGTCCCAGCCTGGAATATAGGGCGCATCGCGCCCATCGAGCGTGCGCGACTTGACGACGATGTCCTTGAGAATCTTGTTGACCGCGTGGCCCAGGTGAATCACGCCGTTGGCATACGGCGGTCCATCGTGCAGCACGAATGCCGGACGACCGCGCGACACCTCGCGCATGCGCTGATAGATCTGCAGCTCGCTCCAGCGCTGCAGCTGTGCCGGCTCGCGCTTCGCCAGGTCCGCTTTCATCGGAAAGTCGGTGTGCGGCAGATTTATCGTCGTCTTGTAGTCAACCACTCGTTCACCGTGACTCCCAGCCGGATCCGCCACCGCATCCACCCCGCGCGCGCTCATGCGCCGAGCAGACGGCGCGCATCGGCTGCATCACGCCCCATCTGCTGTACCATTGCGCCCATCGACGCAAATGTCAGCTCGTCGCGCAGGCGTGCGATGAATTCCACTTCCAGCTCCTGACCATACAGATCCGCGTCGAAATCGAACAGGTGCGCCTCGAGCAGCATCTCGTGGCCGTTGACCATCGGCCGCGTACCCAGGCTCGCTACCGCGGGCCGGGCGGCGAAGCCGGCGCCGTTGACGCGCACCGCGAACACGCCCTGGAGCGGCACCCGCCGTCGTTTCACCGGCAGATTGGCGGTCGGAAAGCCGATGCTGCGACCGAACTTGTTTCCATGCCGCACCCGCGCGCGCATGCTGTAGCCGCGCCCCAGCATCCTGGCCGCGGTCGAAAACTCCCCGGCCGCCAGCGCCGTGCGCACCCGGCCGCTGCTGACGCGCTCGCCATCCACCGGCACTTCCGCCACCAGATCAGTGCTGAAACCGAACTGCGCGGCATTGTCCGCGCACCACGCGGCGCTCGTCTCGCCGCCGCGCCCGAAACGAAAATCATGCCCCACCACCACCACGCGCGCGCGCGCCGCGGCCAGCAGCTGCATGAACTGCAGCCCCGACAGCGCACGCAGCCGGTTGCCGAAGCTCAGTACGCACAATCGGTCCAGTCCGCAGCTCGACAGCAGGCGCCATCGCTCGCGGAAATTGGTCAGCCGGGCGGGCGGATTGGCCGCCTGCAGGAACTCGCGCGGCAGCGGCTCGAAGGTCACCATCATCGCCGGCAGCCCGAGCCTTGCGGCGTGCGAGCGCAGGCGCTCGATCAGCACCCGATGGCCCAGGTGCAGGCCATCGAAGCTGCCGATCGTGACGACGCAATCGCGTGAATTGACCGATTCGAGTCGGCGAATGAGCTCCATGATCCCCTAAGCACTACCCGATGCCGTTGCGCCGCCGACCGACAGGCTCCATGGCGATGTAAACGATTGATTATAGCCCGACCGATACCACTTTTGGCCGCGCCTGCATTGACAAGCTTTTGGACCCTGCCCACACTACGCGGCCCTCGATCTGGAGTTCAAGCGTGGCGAATACGAAATCAGCGGAAAAGGCGGCCCGGCAGGCCGAAAAGCACCGGGAGCACAACGTCACGTTGCGCTCGCGCATGCGTACCGCGATCCGCAAGGTCAACGACGCGGTCGCCAAGGGCAGCAAGGAAGAGGCCAACAGCAGTTACCGAGCGGCGGTGCCGGTGATCGACACGCTGGTCAACAAGCACATCATTCACCGCAACCAGGCCAATCGGCACAAAAGCCGCCTCGCGGCACGCGTCAAGAGCGTCTCGACCTGACCGGTCAGCGGGCCGGCAGCCGTCGCTCATAGTCCTCGAGCGCCAGCAGCAACGACAGCCGCGAATCCCCGCGCGATACCTCGCGCCAGTGCTGGCCTTCCGGCCACGGCTCCAAGGCACCGGCCAGCGCCCACAGCATATTGAGCGAGGAACTGATCCCCGCGCGCTTGAGTTCGAAGAACGCGCGCACCGGGCCGCGCCGCCGCAGCTCCTGCGCGCTGTGCACGCCGATCTGCGCCAGCATCTGCTCCGACCTTGCGCCCAGGTTGCGCAGGTCGCGCACGCGCAGTTTCAGTTTGCCGGCGGCGATGCGCGCGCGGACTTTGGAGTTGCGCATCCCCCATTGTCTCCCAAGCCAGCCACGGTGCGAACTGGCAGCCGCGAACTGGCATCCGCGAACTGGCGCCGCGCGAAGCGCTCAGTCGGCCGCTTGCGGCCGCACCTGCTGCTCCAGAAACGTCATCAGCGCCTCGGCCAGCTCGCGCGTACCGCGCCCGGTCGCCGCCGAGATCAGGAAGCGCGGCCCACGGTATCGCAGGCGCCGGGCGATGTCCGCGGCGAGCTTCTCCGCCTCCGCATCAGGCATCAGGTCGCGCTTATTGATGACCAGCCAGCGCGGCTTGGCCGCCAGCTCGCGATTGAATTTCGCAAGCTCCCGAACGATCGCGCGCGCATCGCGCACCGGGTCGGCATCGGGATCGGGGGGCAGCATATCAACCAGGTGCAGCAGCACGCGCGTACGCTGCAGGTGCTTCAGGAACCGGATCCCGAGCCCGGCGCCTTCCGCGGCTCCTTCGATCAGCCCTGGAATATCGGCCATGACGAAACTGCGATGCTCGCCGCAATACACCACGCCGAGATTTGGATACAGCGTGGTAAAGGGGTAGTCGGCGACCCTGGGGCGCGCCGCCGACACCGCCCGGATCAGCGTCGATTTGCCGGCGTTGGGCAGCCCCAGTAGACCCACGTCCGCGATGACCTTCAGTTCCAGCGCCAGTGTGCGCTTCTCGCCCGGTAGTCCCGGGCCGAACTGCCGCGGCGCGCGGTTGGTGCTCGACTTGAAGCGGGTATTGCCCCAGCCGCCCTTGCCGCCCTGCGCCACCTTGAGTTCCTGGCCGGCGGCGGCCAGATCGCCAAGCTGCTCTTCGGTTTCGGCATCCCGCACCACGGTGCCCGATGGCACCAGCACATGCAGGTCCTCCCCGCTGCGTCCGGTGCAGCCATTGGCCGAGCCGCCCTCTCCGGACGGCGCCTTGAATACGCGCGAGATGCGAAAATCCGCCAGCGTATTGATACCCTCCATCGCCCGCAGCCAAACGCTGCCGCCATGGCCGCCGTCGCCGCCGTCCGGCCCGCCAAACGGCACGGATTTCTCGCGCCGGAAGCTGGCACTGCCGCGCCCACCGTTTCCGGCCTGCACCCTCATGGTCGCTTCGTCGACAAATTTCATGATGCGCCGCTCTGGTAACCACCAAATAAAGACCCCGGCCGGGCCGCCAGCCCTTCGGTTAAAATGTTGATATCCGAGCGGTTCTGTAGGTTACATGTTCAAGACCTTCGAAGCGCGTCTTTCATTACCAGCCGTAGAATCCGCGCAAATTGATGATTTTGCGGCGCTGTGGCAGCAGGGGCTGCGGCTGGCGTGGGCATCGCGATTTGCGAAAAATTTGTCCGAAACAGCGACGCGTCCGGCGCTCAGCGCATTGGGACTCACTTCCAACCAAATAGACTCTATTTTTGATGAAGTCCACACGCGGTATCAGAAGCTGAAAGGAATCAAACGCTACGAGTTGCAAATGGCACGCAGCTCAAAGATTGCCCGGGAGTCTGGGCTTCGGGATAAGGAGCGGCAGCTTTCGGCTCTGCGCAAACGACTATCGAAGCTTCAGCTACGGGTGGCGCAGGCGGGCGCTCGTACACGTGAAGCCGCAGCATTTCTCAAACAAGTCCGCGCCATACTGGCAGACATCGAGACCGCGAATAGCTGGGTGTTGAGGAAAACGCAAGGACTCTCGCGGGTACATTGTAAGATTACTCGCTTAGAATCCGAACTGAAAAGTGGTCGGTTTTCTCTGTGCTTTGGATCAGCCAAACTGCTTCGGCAGGATCCGCGCAACGCGAACGACAGCCCCTTCGAGAGCGTCGAGGCGTGGCGACAAGCCTGGGCAGATGCGCGGACCGGACACATTTATTCCATCGGGCGTCGCCGAGAGCCTTCTGGTAATTGCGAGATCCAATGGGACGGAGAGGCTCTAACGCTCAAAGTGAGGTTACCCGAAGTTTTGGCTGAGCGACGCATGCTAGAGCTCGAAGAGCAGACGGGGCTTGTCATCAAAGACGGTCCGTTGAAAACCTCCCCGCTTCGCATGCGGTGTCGGTATCTGATCTTCACTGATGTGGATTTCACAGGCTACGAGGGCGCGGCCCACCAATGGCTCACCGAGGCCTGCGCCACTGCTTCGGTCACCGGGAAACTCGTCCGCCGGCGGCAAGCCGACAACAGCATCGCTTACTACGTGCAGCTGTCCTGCGATGTGCCTGATGCAAAAACCATCAGTACGCCCGCGCAAGGCGCGCTCGGCCTAGATCTGAATGCCTCCGGCATCGCTTGGAGCATGGTGAGCTCCGACGGCAATCGGCGCGACAGTGGGTTCGAAGCCTATCAGCTGAGCGGGGATACCACGGCACGGCTTACAAAAGTATCTCAGGTGTTGGAGCCCTTACTGCAGAGGGCGCAGAAAGAGAGGCTCATCGTCGCTGCAGAATCCCTCGATTTTTCGTATGTAAAGGCGAGTTTCAAAGCACGCGGCACTAACAATGGCCAGGAGCGCTCGTACCGGCGCATGCTCTCCGGCCTACCCTGCTCTCAGGCACGGGAATTGTTGCGGTCTAAGTGCGCACGCTTAGGGTTGGCGCTGTATTTCGTCGCCCCGCAGTACAGCTCGGTCGGCGGCTGGACCAAGTACGGAAGGATCAACGCCGATGGCGTCGATGAGTCAGCCGCGCATTGGATTGGCCGTCAGGCCCTGTTTGGCAGAGTATTAAAGGCAGAGGGCTCAATCTCTCTAGTCAAATTTCGAAACGAGCGGCTCGATTTGCCGCGCGTCCCACAAGCCTGGAAGCAGAGCAAGAAAGGCACGGGACACGCAACATGGCAGGTTGTCGCTCAGGCTTTGGGCCCAAAGCGAAGCGACTGGCGACGACGCCTGTTGCTCTTTACCTTGGGCTGCAAGGTCGGACCCGACTCGCGCGGGACAAATCCGCCCCGGACACGCCCTAGCCGCGTCCGGACAGATGTCACGGGGATCCAGCGTTTGGCACCACATCCAAGCGTGTCAGCCAAACATTACCCGCCGGTTACGGCGGCTATAACTGGCTGGTCTTCTGTTGAAGTGATCAACGCTTTAATCGAAGGGCTGGGGCCGGGCCGGGGTTTGTCCATGGCAACGTCGGCGCATGAGAGTCTTTAGTTGGACTCGGCCGCCGGCGCGCTCTGAGCCTCTGGCTGCAGCACGCTCACATACATGCGCTGCTCGGCTCCCTTGACGCGAAATTCCACTCGCCCGCTGACTTCGGCATACAGCGTGTGATCGGTGCCGATGCCGACGTTCTCGCCGGCGCGCACTTTGGTGCCGCGCTGACGCACCAGGATGTTGCCCGCGAGCACGTCCTGGCCGCCGTAGCGCTTGACTCCCAGGCGTTTGCTGTGGGAATCGCGCCCGTTGCGCGTACTGCCGCCTGCTTTCTTGTGTGCCATGCCAGTATTCCTTACAGACCGCTGATTTCAGTCACACGCACCTGCGTGTAGTGCTGCCGGTGCGTCTTCTGCCGCAGATAATGCTTGCGGCGGCGGAATTTCACGATCGTAACCTTGTCACCCTTGGCGTGCTTTTCGACCGTGGCCAGCACCTTGCCGCCGGCGAGCAACGGCTTGCCCAGCCGCACCGTGTCACCATCGGCGATCAGCAGCACCTCGTTGAACTCCACCGTGGATCCGAGCTCCGCGGTCAGCTTTTCAATGCGCAGCACGGCGCCCATCTCGACCCGATACTGTTTGCCGCCCGTGGCGATGACCGCGTACATTGTCTTCAAACTCCGTGTGTGTCGCCGCACCTTTGATTGAGCGCCCGCGTGGGAAGTGCGAAAAGGTCGCGCATTCTAACGATGCAACGCCAGCCGGTCAAACACCGCATTCTCTTGGAGAAACAAAGAGTTGAGTATCGATTACGGCAGCCGCGAGGCGCTTGAGAGCATACGCGCGCTGGTGAAGGGGGAGCTGCAGGCGGTCGATGAGGCCATTCGCAGCGGCTTTCACAGTGCGGTACCGCTGGTCGACCAGGTCTCCGAGCACATTATCGGCGGCGGCGGCAAGCGCCTGCGGCCATTGATGGTGGTGCTGGCGGGCCGTGCCTGCGACCCTGTCGGCATCGGCTGCATCCAGGCGGCAGCGTTCATCGAGTTCATCCACACCGCCACGTTGCTGCACGACGACGTGGTCGACATGTCGGTGCGCCGCCGCGGCCGGGACACCGCCAATGAGATCTACGGCAACCAGGCCAGCGTGCTGGTGGGGGACTTCGTTTATTCGCGCGCCTTCCAGCTCATGGCGGCGACGCGCTCGCAGCGTGTCATCGAAATCATGGCCGACGCCACCAATGTGATCGCCGAAGGCGAAGTCCTGCAGCTGATGAACGCGCACGACCCGGACACCACCGAAGGACGTTATCTCGAGGTTATTCACCGCAAGACCGCGCAGCTGTTCCAGGCCGGGGCTGAGGTCGCAGCGGTCGTCAGCGGCGCATCCGAGCCGATCCAGCGTGCGCTCGCCAGCTTCGGCCGTCATTTTGGCACCGCGTATCAGCTGATCGACGACGTGCTCGATTACCGCTCCGATCCGATCACGCGCGGCAAGAACCTCGGCGACGACCTGGCCGAAGGCAAGCCGACGCTGCCGCTGATCCATGCGCTGTCGCAGTGCGAAGCGCAGCGCACCGCATTGATCCGCGACGTGATCAAGAACGGCGGCCGCGACCGATTGGACGAAATCATGGCCACAATTGAATCGACCGGGGGGCTTGAGTACACTGCGCGGCTCGCGCAGGCCGAGGCCGATCACGCACTTGCCGCGCTGGCAGTGCTTCCCGAGACGCCATATCGAGTGGCCCTGGCTGCCCTGGTGCGCTTCGCCATCGCGCGCCAGCATTGATGGTGCGATTTATTGCAGGTCATTGTCAGCGGGCCATTTCGGGGTGTAGCTCAGCCTGGTAGAGCGCTACGTTCGGGACGTATAGGTCGCAGGTTCAAATCCTGTCACCCCGACCACCTTAGGCAGCCACAGCGCCGCCTTTGGACTGATCGACGGCCGGCGCCGTAAGTTTTCGGTGCTTCAGCTTCGCGCGGTACATTTCTTCATCGGCGATCTTCAGCAGTGCGTCGGTACTGGCGCCGTCGGCGGGAAATACGCTGATTCCAAAGCTGACTCCAATCCGCAGTTCACCGCCGGCGTAGGCAAGCGGTCGGGCGATGGCGGCCGCCACCAGATCGGCGATCCGGCGCGCCTCAGCAGGTTCGCCCACACCGGGAAGTACGATGACGAACTCGTCTCCCCCTAATCGAGCGACCATGTCGGTCTTGCGCACGCTTTCGAGAATGTGCGCTGAAACATGCTGCAGTACTTTGTCTCCGGCTGCATGTCCGTAGGTGTCGTTGATCGCTTTGAAGCCGTCCAGATCCAGGTATACGAGCGCCATCGGGATGGGCTTGGCGGCGTTGGCTCGGGTCCAGGAATCGACGCGATCGTATAGCGCCGCGCGATTCAGCAACGCGGTCAGCGAGTCGTACTGTGCCCGGAATGACAGCTGCTCGTATAAGCCACGCCGCTCGACCGCAAGGCTCGCAAAGCGTCCCCACGATTCCAGCAGGGTCTGTTCGCCGTGGGCATCCGGGCGATCCTCGGCAAATATGGAAACGATCATGCCCGTCAATCGGGAGCTGCGCATGACTGGAACCGCGCGGTAGTGCCGGTACGCTGACGGACCTGAGGACTGGATGAATCGGAGCCAGCGGGCGTCATTCGAGAGCTTGCCGATCGGGGATGAGGCCAGGGTCGGGTTGATGGATGTGACACCGATCTGCTCGAGCGCGGCTGCGAGATTCTCCGGGAAGTTGGGATAGATCGAAATGTACGAATCGTCCGCTGCTTCGATCCTTATCGAGCACAATGATCCAGGAAGATGGTTCGCAACGGCATCGGCCATGGCGGCGATGATTCCTACCAGGGGCTGATCGTTCGCGACCAGCTCCAGGATCTCGTTGCGGTCCTGCTCGAGCTTTTCGGCTTTGTGGGCAACGCGCGTGGCCGCCTCGGCGCGCGCCAGTTCCTGTTCCGCTTGCACCGCCTCTTCTCGTTCCCTGGTGATGTCGATCATCGCGCCGCTCGCCCGTGTGGGCGGAGACTCGCCGGGCTCAAAGCACCATCGGCTGCGCATCCAGTGTATGGCGCCGCTCGGCAGTACCAGCCGGAACTCGTCCTGAATGGTGCCGGCGCGTACATCGGTCGGATCTATCGCCTCCCGCAGACTCTGGCGATCTTCCGGATGCACCATGGCGTAGAATTCTGCCCGGGTGAGCTGAAACTGGGACATCGAGCGCTCCATCATCAGCGCCAGTCCCGCCGACAGTGTCATGCTGTCCTTCTGGAAATCGCATTCCCAAATTCCAAATCGCGCCACCGTCTCGGCCAGATTCAGCCGCTCGACCGTTTCGCGCAGATGCATTTCCGCCCGTATGCGTTCGATTGCATTGCCTGCAAGCTGGGCGGCGACGCGCGTCATTCGCAGCTCTTCGGCCCGGGGACTTGCCACCTTGCGTCGATAGATCGCAAACGTTCCCAGTACCGTGTTTCTGGAATCGCGAATCGGCTGGCTCCAGCAGGAGCGCAGGCCGTGACTCAAGATGAAATCGCGCGCGTCTGCGAATCGGTAGTCGGTCGCGATGTTGTCGATGACGATGGTTTCATTGCGAAACGCCGCCGAACCGCAGGCGCCGACGTCGGGACCGATCTCGAGATGGTCGAGCGCCTGAAGATAGGCCGCTGGAAGGCTTGGGCCAGACGCGAGCGATAAGTAGCGCCGAGTCTTCTCGTCGAGCAGCATGATGGTGCAATTGGATTCCGGCGACAGCTGTTCGATCGCGCGCGTCAGGGTATCGAGCACCTCGCTCAAGGACGCGCCTTTGGCGACCAGCTCCAGCATCTGCCGTTCGACTTCAATGACCAGGGCGGATTTGACCAGGTCTTCGCGTTCGCGCGTGGTGATGCCGAGGCGCCGTGCGGTCCTGATCCAGCCAAAGCCGGCGACGCCAACCCCGAGCAGCAATACCGCCGCGATGAGTTCAAGCCACATAGGTCCTGCTGGAGCAAATCACTCGATTACCTCGGGTCACGCGACCATGACCCTGTGTCTGCCCGCCAGGTGACATGACATAATGCAATGCCGCATTCGACGCGTTATGCGCTTGGCCGGCCGTTATAGCAGAGCAGGCCGCCCGGCGTCGGTGCGTGGCCGCACATCGCCAGTGCAAGTGCGAGAGCGCGATCGCAAGGCAGGATGTGCGGCTTAGACACCTCGGTGCCAGGTCAGCCCCCGGATGGTGCTAGCCGTTGATCTGACAGCTGATTCGCTCCTGTCGGGCCGGCGCGCGGCCGCCGCGCTCAACCCGGGCTTGTCAGCGTAAACTGCCGATGCCGCCAGGGGGATGCGTCGATGACCAGCCGCTATGCTGAAGCCTATGGACAGTGGAAGGCCAATCCGCAGGCCTGGTGGGTCAAGGCAGCGTTGGCCATAGACTGGTACCGGAAACCAGAGCGTATCTTCGATCCACAGCAGGGCGTCTATGGCCGCTGGTTCCCGGATGCGACCTGCAACACCTGCTTCAACGCGCTCGACCGCCACGTCGCCGCTGGCCGCGGCTCGCAGGCTGCGCTGCTCTACGACAGCCCGGTCGCCGCCACCAGGCAGCGCCTGACATATTCGGAGCTGCTGGACGAGGTCGCCACGCTTGCCGCAGTGCTGCAGGATTATGGCGTCGGCAAGGGCGACCGCGTTGTGCTGTACATGCCGATGATCCCGCAGGCTGTCGCCGCGATGCTGGCCTGCGCGCGCATCGGCGCGGTTCATTCGGTAGTATTCGGCGGCTTTGCGGCCAAGGAGCTGGCGACCCGCATCGACGATGCCCGCCCGGTGCTGGTTCTGACCGCTTCCTGCGGGCTGGAACCCGGCCGCATCGTCCCGTATCAGCCGCTGCTCGATCGTGCCATCGAGCTCGCCGCGCACAAGCCAGCGCATTGCCTGGTGTTGCAGCGTCCGCAGCTCGAAGCGAGCCTCAAGCCCGGCCGCGATCATGACTGGGCCACGACGATCGCTGCAGCGAGATCGGCGGGCAAGCGCGCAGCTTGCGTCGAGCTCGCTGCTACTGATCCGCTCTATATCCTCTATACCTCCGGCACCACCGGCATCCCCAAGGGTGTGGTGCGCGACAACGGCGGTCATATGGTCGCGCTGCAATGGTCGATGGCCAATATCTACGCGGTGCAGCCCGGCGAGACCTTCTGGACCGCATCGGACATCGGTTGGGTCGTCGGGCATTCGTATATCGTTTACGCGCCGCTGCTGCAGGGCTGCACCAGCGTGCTGTATGAAGGCAAACCGATCGGCACGCCCGATGCTGGCGCCTTCTGGCGCGTCATCGAGGACTATCAGGTCGTCGCCTTCTTCACTGCGCCGACCGCCTTTCGCGCCGTGCGGCGCGAAGATCCCGAAGGCGCACTGCTGAAAAAATACTCCACGCGCTCGCTGCGAGCATTGTTTCTAGCCGGCGAGCGCGCCGACCCGGACACTGTAGCCTGGGCCGAACGGGTACTCGGCGTTCCGGTGATCGATAACTGGTGGCAAACGGAAACCGGCTGGCCGATCGCCGCCAATCCGCTCGGCCTCGGCCTGCTGCCGGTCAAGCGCGGATCGCCCACGGTGCCAATGCCCGGCTATGACGTCGAGATCGTCGATAGTGCGGCCAAGCCGCTGCCCACCGGCACCATGGGCTCCATTGTCATCCGGCTGCCGCTGCCGCCGGGCGCGCTGCCCACGTTATATGGCGATGACCGGCGCATGATCGAGTCCTACCTCACCGAATTCCCCGGTTTCTATAAAACCTCGGACGCGGGTTTCAGGGATGCAGACGGCTACCTGACGATCCTCGGGCGCACCGATGACATCATCAACGTCGCCGGCCACCGGCTCTCAACCGGTGGCATCGAGGAGGTGCTTGCGTCGCATCCCGACGTTGCGGAATGCGCCGTCCTCGGTATCAGGGATGAGATCAAGGGCGAGCAGCCCTGCGGCTTCATCGTCCTCAAGAAGGGCGTCCTGCGCTCACCGGCAGCTATCGAGAAGGAGATCGTCGCACTGGTGCGCGAGCGCATCGGCCCGGTCGCCTCCTTCCGGCTCGCGATCACCGTGAATCGACTGCCCAAGACCCGGTCCGGAAAAATCCTGCGCGCAACCATCAAGAAAATCGCCGATGGCGAGCCCTGGACGATCCCGGCGACGATCGACGATGCCGCGGTACTGGACGAAATCCGCGCCGTATTGAACGGCAAAGGGATCGTCACCGCGGCCCGATCGGCTTAGGCGGGCGCAGTGAGCACTGAACTTGCATGTACCCTGGACGAGTTAACGCAGGTTCTGGCGGACACTGCGTTTCTGAAGCCCTACGGCTTCGTTGTTCGGTCCTGTGCGCCCGGAGAATGCACCATCGTCGTGCCTTACGCCTCGTCCCTGGACCGGCCTGGCGGCATGGTCAGCGGCATGACCATCATGGGCGCTGCGGACGTCGCAATGTGGCTGGCAATCATGACCCGGCGCGGCACAACCGAGCGCTGGGTCACCGCCGACATGAAGACTGCCTTTCTGAGCAGTGCGCGCGAGACCGATATCCATTGCGTCGCGCGGGTTCTGAAGTTGGGAAAGAGAACCTCATACGGCACGGCGGAGTGCCGTGATGTCGCAGGCAACTTGTTAGCGCACCATGTGGTGAGCTATGCGCTGGTGCCGACCTGAAGCAACCGATGGCAGATCACTCCCGCGTTGATTTGCGCGCGCCCAGCCGCGCCAGCGTCGCCGATAAATCCTCGGGGCTGATATAGAAGTACTCGCAAACGCGCCCCCACAACATTGCCGTCGGCACATTTCGGTCACCACGTTCATTCTGGGTCTCCGACAGCACGTACAGAATCACTCGCTCTTCGCGAGTCAGCCCGTCGCGCACATCGGGCAATTTGTCGAAACTACGCATCGATTGCCCTCGGGCCGTCGTTATTGAGCCACCCAGCCGCCATCCATGGAGATGGCGGCGCCGGTGACGGTGGACGCATTGTCGGAGCACAGGAACAGCGCCAGCGCCGCGATCTGCGCCGGCGCAGTAAATTCCATGATCGCCTGTTTCTCGCCGAGGATCTGTTGTTCCGCTTGCTGCAACGAGATACCGCCTGCCGCTGCTCGGGCCTGCATCTGCGCCTCGACCAGGGGCGTGCGAACCCATCCCGGACAGATGGCGTTGGCGGTGATGCCGAACGAGGCGTTCTCCAGCGCCGTGACCTTCGTCAGCCCGATCAAGCCGTGCTTGGCGGCGACGTATGCGCATTTGCCGGGACTCGCCACCAAGCCGTGAGCGGATGAGATGTTGATCACCCTGCCCCATTCGGCGCGTTGCATGGCCGGCAGACACGCCTTGGTCGCGTGAAACGCAGCCGATAGATTGATCGCGACGATCTGGTCCCATTGGTCGTCGGGAAACTGCTGCAGCGGGGCAACATGCTGGACGCCGGCGTTATTGACCAGGATCTGCAGCGCGCCCAGTTGACGCTCTGCGGCGGCCACCATGCTTCGGATCTCGGCCGGGCTGACGAGATTTGCCGGGATAAAGCTCGCCCGGATCTTGTGCTCGTCCGAAAGATCGCGCGCCATGGCATCGATCTGCGGCGCATCGCCCAGTCCGGTGAGCACCACGTTGCAGCCGGCGGCGGCCAGGGCCTTGGCGATCGCCAGCCCAATACCACTGGTCGATCCGGTCACCAGCGCTGTTTTTCCGTGTAGCTGCATCGGGCTATTATGCCTGACGAACTTTCCGGAGCCGTCCGAACGTGCCAGACCAGAACAGCCCATGGGTGTCGCTTAGCTCGGCCGGACTCAGTGCGCAAATCGATCCCCTGGGCGCGCAGCTATCCGTTCTCAGGGATCACGCCGGGCGCGATTTATTGTGGAACGGCGATCCGTCGGTGTGGGCCGGCCGCGCCCCGCTGCTGTTTCCGATCGTCGGGGCGCTCGCGGGCGGTGCCTATCGCATCGATTCAAAACCTTACCATCTGCCCAGGCATGGCTTCGCCCGCCGCAGCGCATTCCAGGTTGCGGAGTCGAGCGCGACATCCGCCGTATTCAGATTGAAAGCTGACGACGTTACCTTCCAACTGTATCCATTCTCATTTCAGCTGGATGTCCAGTTTGCGCTCGATGACGCAACGCTATCGATGACCGCGCTGATCAGGAACCTGGGTGCCAGGAAGATGCCGGCGAGCTTCGGCTACCACCCTGCGTTTCGGTGGCCGCTGCCTTACGGGCAGGAGCGTTCGGCGCATGTCATCGAGTTTGCGAGTGACGAACCATCGCCGGTAAGGCGCCTCGACAAGGACGGGCTGCTGATGCCCGAGCGATTTTCAACTCCTGTTGTGCAGCGGCGCCTGGCACTACAGGACGCGCTATTTCAGAACGATGTCATCATCTTCGACGATCTGCGCAGCCGCTCGGTCACGTACGGCGCGACTGATGGCCCCCGGATCCAGCTGAGCTTCCCTGACGCACCGTATCTTGGAGTCTGGACCAAGCCGCAGGCGAATTTCATATGCATCGAGCCCTGGCATGGGGTCGCCGATCCTCAGGGATATGCAGGAAATTTCAGTGCCAAGCCCGGCGTCTTCATGGTTGCGCCCGGAGCCAGCATGGCGGCTAAGCTGGCAATCAAATTGCTTCCCAAGTGAGAGCGTGTATGGGTACGGTGCGGACGAATGCTTTATGTGCGTTATTGAGCGCCGCAGGCTCGCCGACGATGGCCGACGGTGCCTATCAGAACTTCAAGGCCGCGATCTACGTGCCAGTGAATGCGGTTCGCCAGTTGCAGGATCCGAAGCTGCGTGAGCAGCAGTACCAGCGCATCGCGCAGCAGCTGCGTTTCGACAAGGTGTACCTGGAAACCTACCGCGGCGGCCAATTCGCCGACGATGCGTTGTTGGAGCAGCTCAAGAAGTTTTTTTCCGACAAGGGCATCGCTGTGGCCGGCGGAATCGCCCTCGACGCACGCAGCCGCAGCGGACAATTCGCCACCCTGGATTACGAGAATCCGGAAGACCGGGCCACCTGCCGACGGGCTGCCGAACTGGCTGCGCGGCACTTCGACGAAGTAATTCTGGATGACTTTTTCTTCTATAACAGCAAGAGCGACGCCGACATCGCAGCCAGGGCGGGCCGCAGCTGGACGCAGTACCTTTGATAACGGCGGCTTCATCGTGCAGTCTTTCCGGCCCGAATCTGCCGCGGTCGACGTCTTCGTCACGGGCACGCACGCGCAGCTGCGCGACCTGTTGTCCGACGAGCGCGTGAGCGCCGAGCCCGCCACTACCGCCGCGCTACACGCAGCCCCCGATGAAGCGGCGCATTCGAGCTTCCACATCGTGGTGCCCGCGCATTCATATCGCGCCTACAGCGTCCAGTAACGATCCACAAGCCATCACAATATGATGCAGCAGCCCATTGCCGGCAGCCCGGACCTGCCGCTAATGTGAGCGCCGACCCCCGCAGCATTCCACCCGAGGCAGATATCGAGTGCAAAGCACGACTCTTTCGTCAAGCGGCCTTCGCCGTAGCCTGAAGCAGCGTCACATGACGATGATCGGTCTCGGTGGAGTCATCGGCGCGGGGCTGTTTGTCGGCAGCGGCGTGGTCATCCGGGCGGCCGGACCGGCGGCGCTGATTTCATTCGTCATCACCGGACTGCTGGTGGTGCTGGTGATGCGCATGCTGGGCGAAATGGCGGTCGCGGTGCCTGCGGTGGGCTCGTTTTACGAATATGCGCGCCTGGCCTTCAGCGACCGCCCGCGACTCGGTGAGCTGGCCGGCTTTCTGACCGGCTGGATGTACTGGTATTTCTGGGTCATCGTGGTTGCGCTCGAAGCGGTCGCCGGCGCGGGCCTGGTGCGTTTCTGGCTACCCAACGGGCCCGCATGGCTCATCAGCCTGGTGTTGCTGCTATTGCTGACCGTGACGAATCTGTTCTCGGTCAAGTCGTTTGGCGAGTTCGAGTTCTGGTTCGCCTCGATCAAGGTTGCGGCAATAGTAGTGTTCCTGATGATCGCGGGCGCGTACGTGCTGGGCCTGTGGCCGGGGGTCGCTGCTAGCGTCGCCAATCTGACGGCGCACGGCGGCTTTGCGCCCAACGGCGTCCTTCCCGTCATGACCGGTGCGGTCGCCGTGACAGGCTTCTACTTCGGAGCTGAGCTGGTCTCGGTAGCGGCGGCGGAAGCGGCCGAGCCAGCAAAAGCAGTGGCTGCGGCGACCAACTCGGTCATTACACGCACCCTGCTGTTCTATGTCGGCTCGATCCTGCTGGTGGTGTGCCTGGTGCCCTGGGATTCGCCCGCCATTGCGACGCCTTACGTCAGCGCCCTGAACGCCATGCGCATTCCCGCAGCGGCACAGATAATGAACGCAGTCATACTCACTGCGGTGTTGTCGGCGCTGAACTCGGGGCTGTACGCGTCCTCGCGCATGCTGTTTGCCCTGACCAGGCGCGGCGACGCGCCCGTGGGCCTCGCCAGGCTCAACCGCAATGGTGTGCCCTGGCGCGCGATACTGCTAGGAACGCTGTTCGGCTATGGCGCGGTGGTCATGTCGTACGTGTCGCCGGACACCGTGTTCGCCTTTTTGGTCAACTCGTACGGGACGGTGGCGATATTCGTCTACGTTCTGATCGCCATCTCGCAACTGCGCCTGCGCGCGCGCCTGGAGAAGGAGGATCCGGCACGCCTGCGGCTACGCATGTGGGCCTACCCGTACCTGACCTACCTGGCGATCGCCGGCATGCTCGGCATCGTTCTGGCAATGGCCTTGATCCCCGAGCAGCGAATGCCGCTCATATTCGGCGTCGCCAGTCTAGGCATACTGCTGCTCGCGTTTGGCGTGCGCCTGCGCCTGGGCAGCAAACCCGAGATTGAGGCGCTGGTGACGGAGCCTCGTCAGTACGAACAGTAGTCGCTGCCGCGGCTAGAACGGGCGATCGCCGATCACGGTAGCGCGGTGCATGATGCGCCGTTGCGGCAGATAGTCCGCCACTGCGTAATGCTGGGTAATGCGGTTATCCCAGAACGCCACATCATCAACGTCCCATCGCCAGCGCACTGTGAACTCGGGCCGCGCAGCATGCGTAAACAGAAACGCCAGCAGCGCCTCGCTCTCACGCGCTCCGAGCTCGTGGATACGGGTGGTGAATCCATCGTTGACGAACAGGGCCTTGCGCCCCGACACCGGATGCGTGCGCACCACCGGATGCGTCACCGGAGGATGCTTCGCCACCGCGCGCTCGTAGCGCTCCTTATGCGCGGGATCCGCGCCCCAGCGGCCGGCCGGAAAGGATTTCACCACCGAATGCTCCGCCGTCAGGCCTTCCAGCTGCCGCTTCAGCGGTTGCGAGAGCGCATCGTAAGCAGCCACGTTGCTCGACCAGAGCGTATCCCCGCCTACACTCGGCAGCTGCTTGGCGGACAGGATGCCGGCCAGCGGCGGCGTTGGGCTGAAGGTGACGTCGGTGTGCCAGTTATCGTTGTCGGGAAGAAAACCCTCGTGGGTATCGATCACCATGATCTCAGGCAGCTCGGGCAGCACCGGATAGATCGGGTGGATGTGCAGCTCGCCGAAGTATTTCGCAAACCGGCACTGCTGCTGCGGGCTCAGCGGCTGGCGGCGGAAGAACAGGATCTGGTGTTCCACCAGGAGTTCGCCCAGGCGATCGATGGATGGCTGCGGCAGTTCATCGGCGAGCCTGATGCCCTCGACGATGGCGCCCAGGGCGGGGGTAACGCGGGTAACAGTGATGGTCACGGCAATCGCTTGCTTCGGTGGCTGATGTCGGACAATGCCCGTGTGAGAGTATAACGCGCTACCGCGCTCCTGGAACGTCGCCGGTACCAGCGAATACCGGCGCTTCAATCGCGTTGCTGCCGTCAGCCGTCCATCATGTTCATTAACGCGGCGATCTTGACGGTCGCGAAGTTGGAAAACGTGTCGGACACGGCATACGGCAGGATGATCCGGTCGTTGTGCCGCACGGCTCCGCAGGTGTAGACGACGTTCGGTACGTAGCCTTCGCGCTCGAAGGCTTCAGGCCGGACCAGCGGCTCACGTGCGCGTGCCAGAACTTTTGATGGATCGTCCTTGTCGAGCAGCACCGCTCCAATGGAATATTTTCGTACCGGCCCCACGCCGTGGGTAAACAGCAGCCAACCCTCGTCGAGCTCGATCGGCGATCCGCAATTTCCGATCTGGACGAACTCCCACGGGAATTTCGGCTTCAGAATGGCGAGGCCGCCATTCCAGGTGTACAGGTCATCCGAGTAGATGAGATACAGGTTCTCGTTGTCCTGGCGGGCGATCATGGCGTACCGATTGCCGACACGACGCGGAAACAGGGCCATGCCCTTGTTCTCGGCGGCGGTTCCGCTCAGGGGGGTCAGGCGGAACGATAGAAAATCGCGGGTCTCGAGCAACTCCGACCTGATCGCCCGGCCGTTGTAGGCGGTGTAGGTCGCATAGTAGATCTGCTCACCGCCAGCGTCGAACCTCACGAAGCGCGCATCCTCGATACCGTTCGACTGGGCATCGGTGACCGGAAAGATGACCCGTTCGCTGATGTCCTCCTCAGGCGTGAATACCAGTTCCACCTGATCGCCAAGCGGGACTGGATTGCGATTTTTCACCTTCGGAATTGAGGCAAGTCGCGCTGAAGGATCGACGGCGACGCTGCCATCGGCTGCAATCGAGCCGGAGCGGAACGTCAGCGAGGACACATGTCCTTCCCCGACCGCACGAAGGCTCAGGATGAAACGCAGCCCGCCTTGCGGCGCGCCGGATTGATCCGGATGCGGCACGATGCTCGGGTTGAACAGCGCCGCGGCTTCGAACGAATACTCGAGCAGGAAATAGGCGCCAATCAGTCGGCGCTTCTCCCTGGTGAAAGTCGCATGGGCGGCGAAAGCGTCCTCCATTTCATCGGCGCGCGCCTCGAACACCGCCAGCAGGTTGCGGTGGCGCCCCTGGAAATTCTCCAGCACATCGGCCAGCTGGCTGGCAGCCGTCTCGGGGTCGAGCGCCAGCACCCGGTCGACGATGTGGTTGGCCCGTGTCTTGTCGGTGGGGTTGAGGTCGCGCGGTTCAGTCGCCGGTCTGAATGGCCTCACCACCACGCGCCCGGGATCGGGTCGCAGATACAGCGCCTGCCGGCTGAAAATCTTCGCGGGTAACAATACGTCCTCGGCGTAACTCACTGCAATCTAGCGGACGCACGTCATGCGCGCAACGCGCGCAACGGCGCGGGCCGGTTGCGATTGCCGACTACGCGGGCAAGCTGACGGATTTCGGCCAGGCTGAGCAGATAGGATACGACCGACTCGCCGCCCCGATTCTCGTTAGCGCGGTCGGGATGCAGACCATCGCGGCAGCTACCCGTTTCCAGGTCGACCAGCGGCGACAGCAGATCGTTGCTGCCGAGAAACCAGCCAAAGGCCCGCGCGGCGTGGGTCCTCCATGTGGCATCTGCCTCCGCCCGCCATGCTGCAAGGCAGGCGGAGATCGTAGCCGTGGCTTCCAGCGGCTGCTGATCGAATGCCCGTGGCGGCTTGCGCAGATCGCCGAAACTGTCGGAACCGACCGGCCGGAAGACGCCCGCCGGCGAGGTCTGCTGTGTCATCAGCCAGCGCAGCGATCGCAGGCCGGCGGCCACGTACGCCGGTGCGCTGATAGCCATACCCGTGACAATCAGTGCCTGCGGCAGGCGCGCGTTGTCATAGGCCAGTCCGTCCTCGAACCACACCCAATCAGTGCTCTCGACCGACGCCAGGATGGCCATGAGGCGGTCCGCGAACAGATGCCGCAGTTCGCGGGCCGCGCAATCCTCCGGGCTCGCCAGGCAATAGGCGTCCAGCCCGAGGAGGGTGAAGGCCCAGGCGCGCGGCGAGCGAAATTGCTCGGCAGGCGGCAATGCCTGCGCGAACAGCGCGGCCGCCCATTGCCGACGCGACCGGCTGGCATCATTGCGCGCGCACTCGCCCAGGGCCCATAGCGCCCGCCCGTGGCTATCTTCCGAGCCCGCCTCGTCGAGCCAGCGGCGATCAAAGCTCATGAAATTGCGAAATCGCCGGCGATCGGGATTCCACGCGTGCTCGACGAATGCCGCGAAGCACGTCGTCAGCACGTCGGGCAATGGCTCCTCACCTGCAGCATTGAGCGCGCAGGCGACGAGCAACGCGCGGGCGTTGTCGTCGGTGCAATAGCCGTGCAAACGATCGGGCACGGAACACACCGCGTGCTGGAACAGTCCGGTGTCGTCGCACATCGACAGAAAATGACCCAGCTGCATCTGCGGCGCCGGCGGGCTATCGCGCAGCGCTATGCCCCCGTCCTGGCGCGCAATCACCTTGAGCGGCTGCGCGCGCCGGGCTCGGTCAAACACGCTCAGGTAGCGCTCAGCGGTTTGCTGCCACGTCATCGAGCGGCTGCTGGCATAGGCTTGTTCTCGCATAGCCTGCCGTCGGGCGTCATCAGTGAGCAACCGGGCGATTTCGATGCCGATGGTCCTGGAATCGCCAAACGGCACCAGGACGCCGCGCCCGTCAGCCAGCAGCTCCCTTGCGTGCCAGTAGGGCGTCGACACGACCGCCTTTCCCAGCCCGAAGCTATAGGCCAAGGTGCCGGATGTCATCTGCGCTTCATTCAGATACGGCGTGACGTAGACGTCGCACATGGAGATGAAATCGAGCAAGGTGGCCTGATCGACGAAGCGGTTGAGGAACACCACATGTCGTTCGACGCCGAGCGCCCTGGCGCGCGCCATCAGGCCCTCGCGGTATGCCTCGCCTTCGCGCCGGACGAGGTTGGGATGGGTCGCACCGAGCACCACGTAGACCGCATCGGCACGGCTTTTCAGGATCGACGGCATGGCATCGATCATGACCTCGATGCCCTTGTTGGGGGACAGCAGACCGAACGTCAGGATGATGGGTTTGCGACCGAAGCCGAGCTTGTCCTTCGCCGCATCGGGAGCAACGAACGCGGAATCGGGTACGCCATGCGCGATGACCTCGATCTTATCGGCCGCTACGTCATATACGCTCCGCAACAGATCCCTGGCCTTCTCGGCCATGACGATCACCTTCGACGAGACGCCGACGACTTTATTCAGGACGCTGCGCTGCACCGGCCTTGGCTCTGCAAGAACCGTGTGCAGCGTCGTAACGATCGGCATGGTCAGTCGCGACAGCAGCGCCATGATGTGATTGCCGGACTCGCCACCGAAGATGCCGAACTCATGCTGCAGGCATGCGATGTCGAATTGCGCCTCGTTGAGGAAATCGGCGGCGCGCACGTATTCTTCCAGCCGGTCGTCGTTAACTTGCAGGCGTACGTCCGGCGGATAGTCGTAGCTGTGGCCATGATCGGTCATCGCCACGATGGCCGTATCCAGGTCCACGCGTGAACCTGCAATCGCCTGTTGCAGATCGGTCGTAAAGGTGGCAATTCCGCAGCGGCGCGGTAGAGAGTTGCCGATGAATGCCAAACGGCTGGGTGGTGTCAATTGCACCTCCGTGAGCGGGCCGACGAACGGGCCGTCGCACGGCGGATGACACCTGGCCGCGAAACAGGACGGATTGGGAGACTGGGCGTCTCGCCTGGGCTTAAGTGTACAGCATGCGGGGCTGGATCCCGGGACTCAATTGGGACCGATGCGTCAGGCCTCGCCGATCACAACTGTGAAGGTCTGCATAAAATGGAAATCGGGCCGGTGAAGCGCAAAGGTCGGACTGCGCGGATCGCAAAGGCGACTTATTTCCTGGTAGTCCTCGTCCGACAGATAGGGTCGCAGGCGCTCATTCCAGGTATTCTGAAATATCGCCTCGAGCAGGTAGGCCTCATCGCTCGCGCTCAGTGGCGAGACGCGCTCGATCATGAAGCTGCGAGCTCTGACGTTGCTCATATTCGCCTTGCGCAGCGCCCCGACCATAGACCGGATTGCCGTCAGATCGCGCTCCTCGAGCCGGTAACGGTCGCGGTAGTATTGGCGTACCGCGTCGTTGATCACCCGCTCGAGCCGCGAATCCCAGGCAAAGTACATATCCGGCAACAGCGAACTCTGGGCCAACGCCAACCGCCCGCCGCGCCGCAATAGCGCTGCAAGGCGTTCGATGCCGATCACCGGTTCGCGCAGGTGGTTGATGGTATTGACGCACCAGATCAGATCCAGGGCTGCGTCGGCCAGCGGCGGCTTGAGAACGTCGGCCTGCACGATGAGCGTCTGTGCCGCAGCGCTGCCGCGCGCCGCGATCACGTGTGCCGCTGCCAGGTCCAGGCCGATCACCGTGCCATCATTACCCACAGCGTCACGTAACCATTGAAGTGCCTCACCGGTGCCGCAGCCGGCGTCCAGAACGCGCATGCCGGGGGTCAGCGCAAGGCTCGCGATGGCGTGGCGAAGTTCCGGCGCGGCGCAGGCGTTGAACAGTCCGAGCTTGCGCGAATAATCGCGCGCGGTGGTGTCGCCCAGCAGGCCGGTGGATGTGGACCGTCGATCCATGGACATCCGGTGATTGTCGGCGATTCTGCGCCTGCTGCGGGGCCTATATTTATATCAAAGTCGCCGGAGTCGCCCGATTTGGCAGCCAGCCATCACACTTCAGCGCCGGGCAGCTTCAGACTGCAATACAGACATTGCGGCCGCTGTTCTTGGCTTTGTAGAGCGCGGCGTCGGCCCGGTCAAAGACGATATCCGCGGAGTCGCCTTCGCGCAATGCGGTAAGTCCGCACGACACCGTGACCCGCACCGGAGATCCGTGAAAATGGAACCTGAGCCCCTCGACCGCACTGCGCATTTCCTCCGCCGTGCGCAGCGCATCCTCAAGCTCGGTACCCACCAGCAGACTGACGAATTCCTCGCCGCCGAAGCGCGCGAAGAAGTCGACCCCGCGTCGGCCGCGACTTAAGGCGACCGCCACTTCGCGCAATACGGCATCGCCGCCTCGATGCCCACAGGCATCGTTGATCGACTTGAAGCGGTCGATGTCCCAAACCAGGATTGCAACCGGGTGGCGGAAGCGTTTCCAGCGCGCGAGTTCCTCGGCAAAGCGCTCGTCGAACGACACCCGGTTGGCGACCCGCGTCAAGGTGTCGATGCGCGAGCGCTGCTTCTCCAGGTCGAGATTGTGGTGCAGCTCGCGCGACTCATTCTCGAGCGCCGCCAGCCGTGACAGCATGCGCTCCGAGCGCACTGCATTCTCGGCGAAGCGGTGCTGCTCGCGCTCGCGAAAGTCGCGCACGTTGTTTGCCACCGCGTCGAGGCGGTCAGTCACCAGCGCCCGCAGCAGCGACAGATCATTGTGGGTCTTCACCTCGTCCGACAGGCGCGTCATCTGCGTCAACAGATCGATATTGAGAGTCTGTCGGTCCTCGTGGTCGCGCTCGCGCTCGGCACTGGCGCCGGACAGGTACTGCGCCATCTCGCTGAGCCGGTCGGTCACCTGCGCCAGTGTCGCGACCGCCTCGGTGCGTTCGCGCGTGACCACGGCGACATGTTTGGAAACCAGATCGCTCACCCGGAGCAGCACCAGTGCCAGTGCGGCGTCGTCGGCGGCAGCGGCGACATCGGCGCGCAGCGTTCCCAATTCACTGCCGGAGGGGTCGGCCTGCCCGAGCCGATCGATCAGCATCGCGACCGCCTCGCAGCTCGACTGCCATCGACGCTCGGCTGGCACGCCCACGGCATCGGCGCTGAAACTGCCGCCGGCGGCAACAGGCGCTACTGCCGGCAACGGCGGAGGTTGAACAGAGGGTGGTGGTGTTGGCGGCTGCGGCGACAGCGGCAGCGGCGGCGTTAGTGCGGCCGACTTCTCCACCGCCATGACGACGCCGGTGAGTGAATCATACAGCGCCTTGAGCTCGGCCTCGTCGGTGTCGCGACGCGCCGCCGCGGACAGAGTGCCCAGCTGCACATCCAGACGCGGGTCGCGGCCCATCGCCACGGCGCACACACGGCTCACCAGACGGCGCAGGATCTGCTCGACCCCGCGCCAGCGGCGTTCCTCGCTCTCCATCTCGCGCAGCGCGTCGAGATGCCTTTTTCTCCAATCGACGGCTTCTGCCACGCGACACTCGTGTAGGGTTGCGGTCCATGAGGCTATCGGCAGGCAATGCCGCGGCTTTAGCCGCGGCAGGCATCTGCGCCCGCGATGCGCAAGCGCCGGCGCCAGCATGAATTAAACCAAAGTATTTCAATGGTTTAATCGTTGGACGCGAGGCGCTTGCGGATCGACAACAGCTCCCGCCGCCGCCGCGGCCCGGTCTTTGGATAAGCCATGTCAAGCGCCGCGAGCGTCTCCACGATGATCTGCGATACGATCAGCCGAGAGGTCTTTTTGTCGTCGGCAGGAACGACATACCACGGGGCGTAACCGGTGCTGGTGGCAGCGAGGCACTGCTCATACGCCTCCATGTACTGTTTCCAGAATGCGCGCTCCGCGATGTCGGCCTGGCTGAATTTCCAGTTCTTCTGCGGGTCGTCAATCCGCTCGAGAAAGCGCTTGCGCTGCTCGTCCTTGGACAGATGAAGATAGAACTTCACGACCCGGGTACCGTTGTCGTGCAGATGCCGTTCCAGATGTGCGATGGAACGATAGCGACTGTGCCACACTGATTTTTCGCTCACCGGTGCGTCCGCCAGCCCCTCACTGCGCAGAATCTCCGGATGCACGCGTACGATCAGCACTTCCTCGTAGTACGAACGATTGAAGATCCCGATCTTGCCGCGCTCAGGCAGCACGCGGGTGCTACGCCAGAGAAAATCGTGCTGCAACTCCTCCGGGCTCGGATGCTTGAAGCTGAATACCTGACAGCCTTGCGGATTGACTCCCGACATCACATGCCTGATGGCGCCGTCCTTTCCGGCGGCATCCATGGCCTGGAAGATCAGCAGGATCGCATGGTTGTTGGAGGCATACAGCAGCTGCTGCAGCGCGCTTAGCTGCGCGACATGCTCGCTGAGGAGTTTCTGATAGTGCTGTTCGGATTTGTACACCGGCGCCACGCTGGTCGGCCATTTGCGCAGCTTGATCCGGTCTCCTTCGCGCACGCGAAAATCGCCTGGATTGATTTTCATGCTGATCCCTTCGGGCACGGCCCGGCTTGAGGCTCCGATATCCTTAACATTCGCTGTCGCCACTCTCAGGCACCAGCACGGCGGCGCCCTCGAATCTTCCGGCGCGCAGGTCCGCCAGTGCCTGATTCGCCTGGCGCAGCGGGTAGCGTGTGGTGTGGGTGACGATTCCGATGTCCGGCGCCAGACGCAGGAAGTCGAGCCCGTCCTGGCGTGTGAGATTGGCCACGGACACCAGCTGCCGCTCTTCCCACAGCAGCCGATACGGGAACGCCGGTATGTCACTCATGTGGATGCCGGCGCACACCACGCGACCGCCCTTGCGCACCGCCGCCAGCGCCAGCGGCACCAGATCGCCAAGTGTCGCATAGATGATCGCCGCGTCGAGCGGTTCGGGCGGCGGCTCATCGGAGCCGCCGGCCCATGTGGCGCCAAGGCTGCGCGCGAAGGCCTGCGAGGCCAGATCTCCCGGGCGCGTGAAGGCGAATACCGAGCGTCCCTGCCAGCGCGCGACCTGCGCCACGATATGCGCTGCGGCGCCAAACCCGTACAGGCCCAGCCTATTAGCCGGACCGGCGATCGCGAGTGAGCGCCAGCCGATCAGGCCGGCGCACAGCAGCGGCGCCAGCGCCACATCGTCGTCGATCTCGCCCAGCGGAAACGCAAAACGCGCATCGGCAATGGTTGCGGTCGCGAATCCGCCATCACGCGTATAGCCGGTGAACAGCGGCCGGTCGCACAGATTTTCCCGCCCGCCGGTGCAGTATTGGCACACACCACAGGTATGACCCAGCCACGGAATGCCGACGCGCTGGTCGACGCGTAATCCGGCGACACCGGGCCCGAGGGCATCGATGCGGCCGACGATTTCATGGCCGGGAATGATCGGCCACGTCGGATCCGGCAATTCGCCATCAAGGACGTGCAGATCCGTCCGGCACACCCCGCAGGCGGCCACACGAACCCGGATCTCACCGGGGCCGGGCGTGCGATCCGCAAGCTGCATCCACTCCAGCGGGCCGCCCGGCTGCTGCAGCACCATCGCCTGCATCGTTACCTCCCCGCGGGATCGAATCTGCCCCTACCGGAAAGTACGCCAGCGTACAGACTGCTCAGGGCCTTATACCTATGCTCGGGCCGCGGAAGGCTCAACAATATCTGATGGATCCGGGCGCGTCTAAAGCCGCGATTGCCGGACGACTGGACACGTGCCGTGCAACACCGGCGAGGAGATAAAAATGCTGGAAACCATTGCGATACTGCTGCTGATTCTGTGGCTGCTGGGTATGGTGTCGTCGCACACCTTCGGTGGCTTCATCCATATCCTGCTGGTGGTCGCAGTGGTGGTGGTGCTGGTGCGCATCATCCGCGGCCGCAATCCGCTGTAGCCGCAGCCGCAATGAACGCCCGCGTCACCTGTGTTGGACTATCGGCCACGCGAACGCGTCGGAAGCGACGGCATGGAACGCGACGGCGCTGCTGGTCGATAGGCGGGATGTGGTGCGCCCTCCCCGCGGCCACGGTCGAAGCCGCGTCGGGGCGGACCGACTCCATAGCCTGGTCCCCAGCCGCCGTACTCGTACCCAAATGGCTCATAGAAATCTACGCCATAGCCCACGTCGACCCCGCCGTCGTAGCCACCGCCGGCCACACAGCCGGCAACTGCCGCAAACACGACTACCAGCAGTCCGTGCATCCACCGGCGCTGCATTAGGGATGTCATTTCGCACCCTGCTTGCTGTCGGCGTCGGTCCACTCCAGTAATCCGAATGGCGCACCCGCCGGATCGGCGAGCACGGCGATCAGGCCGCCATGGCGGTCGGTAAACGGCTGCACCAGCACGCGGCCTCCGAGCGCCTCGGCCCTGGCGGCGGTCGCGGTGACGCTATCGACGCGCACGAAATTGAGCCAGTGCGGGTGCCGCTTGGCGGCATCCGCAGGCAGCGCATTCAGGCTGGCGCGGGCGTAATCATCGGTGGACAGCAGGATATGCTTCGAGCCATCGTTGCTCGGGATCTCGAAGACTTCATAGCCGAACACATTCTGATAGAACGCCGCGTCCGTGTCCGGATCGCGCGCCAGCACGGAGCTCCAGATCCATTCCCCGGGAGCCGCCAGTACGTCCTGCGGGTCGCCGCTGGATGATTGCAGCACTGCGAATACCGCGCCCTGCGGATCGGCGAACACGGCCTGCCGGCCGCGATCGGGGTAGCTACGCGGCGGCGCCACCACTTTGCCGCCCTGGGCCAGGATGTCGCGCTCAGCCGCGCCGACGTCGCGCACCGAGATGAAGGTGAGCCATGCGGGCTGTCGGTGCTCGCCTGGGCGAATGGCGCGCTGAAACAGTCCGCCCACCGGGTTGCCGTCCAGCAGCGCCACCGAATAATCGACGGCCCCGGTGTGAACGTCGGTGAAAGTCCAGCCGAACAGCTCGCCATAGAAATGTTTGGCGCCGGCGATATCGGGCGTCACCAGATCCGCCCAGATCACCTTGCCCGGATGATGCTCGGTGCTCGCGGGCTGCACCAGCGGCGGGAGCACGAATGTCGGTGCAGCCACGGCAGCGCTGGCCAACACGGCAACGCCGCACAACAGGCCCAGGATCCGCCGCGCCGGCCATGTGCCATGATCGGGGTATCGGCTCGTCATCGTGATGTCTCCGGCTGGCGCCTCGTGGCTGCGCAAAGTGTACGCGCAGACAGCGGGCCGGATACTTTACCCGCCGGCTGATTCAGGCGGCAAATTGGCCTACAGCTCTATTGTGAGAGCGCCTCAAAGCCGGATACGACGTCGAACAGCTCCTCGTCGATCGAGTTCTGCCGCAGGCGGTGAAATGCTGCAGTCATGGTGCGCAACAGTTCATCGATGTTTTTCTCCGCCCGCTGCATCGCCGCCAGACGACTCGCATTCTCGCTGGCGAGCGACTCGGCGCAGGCGCGGAACAGGGCGATAAAGAGGTATTCGCCGATCAGGGCCGCCAGTGTCGTGGTCCCTGGGCCCAGCACCTCGGGCAGATTGTGCGTCGGCCAGTGGCGCTGCATCAGCGTACGGCGCCACGAGGCGTCCAGCGGCAGCAGACGTTCACTGACCGGCGTATAGATCGCGCCCACGGTCGGCCGGTTGTAAAACAGATACAAACCGGCACCGCGGCGATGCATATCCGGTGCGTCGGTTTCGACGAGAATCTGCGCCACCAGCGCTGTGATCGCGCTCACCGAGGCAGGAACGGCGAACGAGCCGGCGATCGGAACGCCGGCGTCCGCCAGGCGCGCCTGCACGCGCTCGCCGACGGCCCAAACACGGGCTGGACCGGGGAGCGTCGTCAGCGCCGTGACGGCTCGATCGGCGATCGCATCATTGAACTGGCCCACCAGGCCCTGGTCGGATCCAAAAACGATCGCGCCCACGCCGCCGCTGCCGATGCCGATGCCGGTCGCAGCCTGCGACCCGATTGGCGCACTCAGGCCTTCCACCTGACGCAAGCTCACTCCCAGACCGAGCTCTACCGACAGCGAGTAGTCGGCCAGCGCTGCTACCGATCGTTCGTACTGCGCGATGCTCGCCGCAGCAACGGCTTTCATGGTACGGACCACTGATCGCAGATCCCCGGCGCTTGCGATCTTGTGTCGCAGGCCGGCGCCGGTATCGCTCACGCCGCTCCAGCCACGGCGGCAGCCTGCTTGGGTTGCGGCTGAAAACGCCTGAGCGCCTTTTCGGCGATCGCGATAATCGCGGCACGGTCCTGATCGCTGAGTTTCTGTTCGGTGGCGAAGCGTTCGCTCACCTGCGCCGGGATTTCAGCCGCCGCCTCGCGCAGCGCGTGCTCGGCATCGCCCATCTGCTCAAGTGGCAACAGGTCGAACATGCCGGAGGCCAAAGCAAGCAGCACGGTTATCTGTGCCGGCACCGATACCGGCGAGAATTCCGGCTGCCTGAGGCAGGCACGGATACGCCGTCCGTGCTCGATGGTGTTACGCGTATCGTCATCCAATCGGGCACCGAAGCGGTCGAATGTTTCCAGCTCCTCGAATTGCGCGTAGGCGAGCTTGAGGTCGCCCGCGACCACGCGATAGGCTGCCCGCTGCGCCTTACCGCCTACGCGCGACACGGACATGCCCACGTCGACCGCCGGCAGCGTCCCGGACTCGAACAGCGAAGGCGACAGGTAGATCTGCCCATCGGTGATGGAGATCAGGTTGGTCGGAATGTAGGCGGAGATGTCCTGCGCTTCGGTTTCGATGATCGGCAATGCGGTGAGCGAACCGCCGCCGCGCTCCTTTTTCAGATGCGTGGCACGCTCCAGCAGCCGCGAATGAATGTAAAATATGTCTCCGGGAAACGCTTCGCGCCCCGGCGGCCGCCGCAGCAGCAGCGATAACTCGCGGTAGGCGCGCGCATGATTGGTGAGGTCGTCGTAGACGATGAGCACATCGCGACCTTGTTCCATGAAATGCTCGGCGACGCTGGTCGCGGCGTACGGGGCGATGTACGTCAGGCCGGGCGCATCGTTGCCCGCGGTCACGATCACGACGGTGTAGTCCATTGCGCCCCGGTCACGCAGCGCCGCCACCACCTTGGCGACTCCCGACTCGCGCTGGCCGATGGCGCAATAGACACACAGCACATTCTGGTCGCGCTGATTGACGATCGTGTCCAGCGCGATGGCCGTCTTGCCGGTCTGGCGATCGCCGAGAATCAGTTCCCGCTGACCGCGTCCGATCGGAATCAACGCGTCGATGACCTTCAGGCCTGTTTGCAGTGGCTCCGTGACCGGTGCGCGGTCCATGATCGGGGGCGCCGGGCGCTCGATCGGCAGTCGCTGACCGCCGATCACCGGCCCTTTGCCGTCGAGCGCCCGCCCCAGCGGATCGATGACGCGGCCCAGCAAGCCGTCGCCGACTACGATATCCATCACGCGGCCGGTGCGCTCGACCTCATCCCCCGCCTGAAGGTGCCAGTAATCGCCGAGCAGCACTACGCCGATCTCGGTTTGGTCCACATTGAAAGCGATGCCGGACACATCCCCTGGAAACGCAATCAGTTCTTCGAAGCCCACACCTGGAATGCCCGCCACCCGGGCGATTCCTGTGGAAACGCTGGTGATGACGCCTACCTCGCGTAGCCTCAACTGCGCGCTGTGTGCTTCGCGCGCATGACTCAATTGCGCGAACGCAGTCTGGACGACGGCCTCGAG
>Ga0302180_10000103_pt1 | contig 72656 bp, 54 predicted proteins | sample I_Palsa_E3_2_FD_200575 | JGI IMG/M metagenome (GOLD analysis project Ga0302180, IMG submission 200575) | Peat permafrost microbial communities from Stordalen Mire near Abisko, Sweden - I_Palsa_E3_2 | ecosystem: Environmental > Terrestrial > Soil > Palsa > Peat permafrost | place: Sweden...
CACCGCGCGCATGCCGCTCGGGGCAACGCCGATGTGCTGCAGCATCTTGATGACCCCGTAGGGCGTGCAGGCGCGCAGCAGCGGCTCGCGCTGCGCCAGGCGGCCGAGGTTGTACGGATGCAGTCCGTCGACGTCCTTGGCCGGATCGATGGCCTCGATCACCGCGCGCCCGCGGATCTGCGCTGGCAGCGGCAACTGCACCAGGATGCCATCTATCGACGGCTCCTCGTTGAGTCTGCGCAGCAGCGCCAGCAGTTCGGCTTCGGTGGCGCTGGCTGGCAGATCGTGCGCCACCGAGACGACGCCCACCTCCTCGCAGGAGCGGCGCTTGTTGCGCACGTAGACCTCGGAGGCCGGATTGTTTCCCACCAGGACCACGGCCAGGCCCGGGCGGCGTGCACCGGTGGCGACCAGGGCCTCGATGGCGCCTCGAACTTCCAGCTTGAGGCTCTCGGCGATGGCCTTGCCGTCGATCAGACGGGCGTGCATGGGGGGTGTCGGTATCATGCGGTTATACTGCCGCATGTCGCAGCCGCCGCGGAAGTGAATTGACGCTGCCAAGACGAACTCCGTATGATGCGCGCCCCCGTGCAGTGGGCACGGAGGGGCGCCTCGGAAGGTTGAGAGCGGGGCATGGCGCAGTCTGGTAGCGCATCTGCTTTGGGAGCAGAGGGTCGCAGGTTCAAATCCTGCTGCCCCGACCAGCTCAAACTTCTGTGCGCCCGTAGCTCAGCTGGATAGAGCACCGGCCTTCTAAGCCGGTGGTCGCAGGTTCGAGTCCTGCCGGGCGCGCCACGACCGATGGTGGACGTAGCTCAGCTGGTAGAGTCCCGGATTGTGATTCCGGTTGTCGCGGGTTCGAGTCCCGTCGTCCACCCCAGCTCCCGATTTGCAGGCTTTAACGCCTGCATCCTCCCCACGCCCTGTACCCGCCTATCAACGCGACCTTTTGCGCTGCTGGCGCATCTAATACCTGGACATGTCTCACTTCCTCGAAATCCAGGTATCGAGCGAGATCCTTGAGCGGGCTCGTTCGGGCGATCGTGCCGCCCGTGAATTCCTGTATGCGGCGCTCAGTAAACCAGTCTACACGTTGATCCGGCGTTTGGTCGTGAGTCCAGCCGTGGCCGAGGATCTGCTGCAGGACGTTTTTGTCGAACTGCTGCGGAACATGAGTTTATTCCGGGGCGAAGGTTCATTCGCCGGATGGGTTCGCAGCATTGCGGTGTCCAAGGCGCTCATGCACCTGCGCTCGCCCTGGAGCCGCCGGCTGCCGACATCGGATACGGACGGAATCCTGATTCAGCATGAAGAGGCGAGCGCGGCGAAGGAATGGCATGGGGATCTCGAGCGTGCTTTGAACGCGCTGACTCCCGTCGCCCGCAGCATCGTCTGGCTGCACGACGTCGAAGGCTATACGCATGGGGAGATCGCGCGGCTGTTCGGGCGCACGGTCAGTTTTTCGAAATCGCAGCTGGCCCGCGCGCACGAGGAGCTACGAGACCTTTTGGAACCGCAATCCGGAGCACTTGCATGCACGCCACTGTCAAGGACCTGATCAGCGTTCGCGACGGCGAACCGGTCGGCGCCGATATCGCCGAGCACGTGGACGGCTGCGAGGAATGCAGCGCTGCGCTGGCCGAGCTCTCCGAGGTACGCAGGGAGCTGCGCCGGCTTCCCGACTATGAGCCGCCCAGCCACAGCTGGGCCGCCATCGAGCAGCAGCTGCGATCGCCGGCGCTAGCGCGGCGACGCTCTTTGGGCTGGCGTGCCACGGGCTTGCGCGCGGGGGCCACGGCGGCGGCAGTCGGGCTGGGTGCACTCGTGTTCGTGTTGCTGATCGGGGCGATCATGCGTGGGAGTTCGCCGGACACCGGCAGCAGCGAGAGCCATCAGGGCCGCAAAACTGCGCAGGCCCTCGAGCCGGTCGGCGCGCTGGTCGCTCGCTCGCAGGAGCTCGAGGCCGTTCTCAACGGTCTTCCGCGCCCCAGGGTCGAGCGTGCGGCGACCTCCGCTGCCATCGATGAATTGCAGGCGCGCATCGAGGTACTGGATCTGCAGCTGTCGAATGCTGATGAAATCGGTTTGAGCGGCCCACAGGCCCAGCAGCTGTGGAGCCGGCGCGTGCAGCTGCTGGATTCACTGGTCAGCGTGCGCTATGCGGAACAGGCCGCGCGCGGCAACAACTGGCGATCCATCGCCACAGGAGATATCTGAATGAACATGCAGCCATCGAAAGCGACTTCGTCGGCGCTCATGGCGCTGGCCATCGTTGTCACACTCGGCATGCCGGTCGATGCGGTGCTCGCAGCCGATGCGCCCAATCCCGACACAGCGACGCGCGAGCAGCTGGGACAGAAGCTGCACGAAGCGCAGGAGCGCTTGGAGCAGGCGGCACAGGAAGTCGCTGAGCTCAGCATGTCGATCAGCGATGAGGTGGGGCCGGAGGTTCGCCGCTTTGCACACCAGGGCTCGCGGCCGATGCTCGGCATCGGCATCGATATGGACGAGAAAGGCGCTGCGCCCGACGGTCACGGTGTGCGTGTGACGAGTGTGAGCCCGGGCGGACCGGCAGACGCGGCAGGCATCAAAGCCAACGATGTGATTGTGGCCTTTGCGGGCAAACCTCTGGCGGCGGCGGATGGGAAGTCGCCGCAGAAGCAGCTCCTGGCCGGGATCCGAGAGGCAAAGGCGGCCCAATCGGTGGCCATCGAATATCAGCGCGACGGCAAGCTCACCAAGACGCAGATCGTGCCCAAGAGCGTTGCCGAGTCACTGGCCGATTTGCGGATGTTCTCGATGGACGACATGCCCGAGCTCCCGGATCTGGGTACGAAGCACTGGGCCGGGTTGCGCCCGATGCCGTTCGGCATGCGCGATCAGGGCGGGTTCGGCTCGGCCGAGCTGGTCGAACTGTCGCCGCAGCTTGGGAAGTATTTCGGTGTCGACAAGGGGCTGCTGGTGGTGCGTGCGCCGCACGACGAGCGCTTCAAACTTCAGGATGGCGATGTGATCCTCGACATCGATGGGCGCACGCCGAGCGGTGTCTCGCACGCGTTTCAGATACTGAGCTCGTACCGGAGTGGCGAGACCGTCAAGCTTCACCTCATGCGTCAGCAGAAGCGCGTCGAGCTGCCAGTCCAGGTGCCCGAATCGTCGTCCCTCTCGCCTTCGCGGTTGGCGCCCCCACCGCTGCCGCCAGCGCCCGGTGCGCCACCCCCCACGGCATAATAGGAGATGCTGGGGAGCTCGGGACTGCGGTCGCGGGACAACGCGGTGCAGATCAGAAAGGAACGGCTTCTGGTACACTGGCTGTCACACAGGCCGAGTCGAAAGACGCAAAAAGTCTTGTAGAAACAGTAGTTAGAGAGGGGACGGTGGATTCCCGTCGTCCACCCCACATCTTTGGGCCGTTAGCTCAGCTGGTAGAGCAGGAGACTCTTAATCTCTTGGTCGTAGGTTCGATCCCTACACGGCCCACCATTAAAAACAGAAAGTTAAAAGTTGATAAGACGAGCCATCTAGCTACTCATCAAGCTGCCAGTAGCGGCTTTGCGGTGATGGTAAAGACTGTCGTCAGGAAATTCAGCCGCGCTCGACGGACGCGGCGATCGTCTTCTGCTTTTCAATCTCGCTTTTCGCGTCGGCGTCCGGCGGCGGTGCCGCTTGTGCGAATGCCGGTGTAACGGTGGGGTCGGTTGCTCCCCTGGGAGTGTTAGCCAGGCCCTGATCGATAGCGGCGCGCATATGGTTTTGCATCTCCTGCAGATCGCTAATCGCAATGTCCACTTTGGCTGACTGCGCGCACTCCACTCCGCCCTTGCTGCTAAGCACGATCCCCGGCGCGGTGCCGGATTGCGCGTCCGCGGCCGATAGGATCTGGACCACGTCACCTTCGCTGATCATGCAGCGCCGACCGTTGTCGTCGACCAGATCGAGGTCTGATGCCACGACGAACACATGCTGGGCGGGGCGTCCCAGCTCTTCAACGACGCCGCCCGCACCGGCCCTTGGTTCCAGGCTACGGGTGCTCCCATCGGCCTCGCGTGCTTCCTCCGTGACTTGTGCTTGGACTTCGTCCGCGACCTTATTCTTGACGTCGTCCGTAATCGGCGCAGCGCCAGATGCCATTGCAGGCGCAGGTGACGACGCAGCGGTCTCAGTGGGCGTTTGCCCCAGCAGATCTTGAATGTAGTTGATAAACCTCTGCCACATCGTAAGCGATGCGCCCTGGTCGTCAGTCCTCGTCGGAACGACGGGCGGCTGTACGATCGGAGCTGCGGGCGCGGAAGTCGGAGCGACCGGAGCCGGTCCGCTGGCAGCCGGAGCGATCGGCGCCTGAACGATGGGTGCGGAAGCACTCGGGGTCTGGGGCGGCGAGGACTGCGGGGTCGAGATCGCAGGGACCGAAGGCGGAGCCTGAGCTGGCAGCGGGTGCGCGTTGTAGGCCTCATATAGGCTCATCGCCAGAACGAAGTCGGTCAGCCAGAAAACGGGGCTGGCATAAGACGATTGCGGGGTGAAGTACCCTTGATTGTGCGTGTACCAGGGCTCTTGCTTCGTCTGGTAACTCCAGGCGGGTGGCGACCACATTTGCGGCTTCGCCACCCATTTGTAAAAGTCCTGCGAATAAAAGCGCTGCGGCGCATAGGCATCCAACGTGGTGCCGCCAAACGGATAGGGCCGATAGAACTGCTGCGTCAACACGCCGTTGTCGAGATACGTTCGATGGTCAAAGGCGCGTGACCCGAAGTTCCACGGCCTTTGTACATACGGAACTCCGTGCGAGGCGAGCACTATGCGCGAGCCGTCCGGTTGATCGACTCGAATCTGCCTGCTGCCGTTCATCCCATAACGGATCGACATGTTGTTCTGCGGACTGTGTAGTTCCCTGAGGGAACCATCGCGGGCGGTGCGCGCGACGTTGCCGTTCGGCATTCGCGTTTCATTAGTGACCGGCACAGCAGGGCGTGTCACGCCGCCCGGAGCGGGTATGTTGTGTTGTGCCCGCTCGGCCGGCAGGTTTGGCGTAGACCGCTCAGCCGGCAGATTTGGCGCAGCACGCTCAGCCGGCAGATTTGGCGAGGTCCGCACCGCATTGGTTGTGGCGCCGTGGGTATCCGGAGTCGGTTTCTCGGCGTTGTTGTCATGCGAACGGAATCTATCGAAAATCGAGTGCGACTGATCGGACTTGGGGGCGTCCGGTGAACTCGGTTTCATTCCGAACAGCGATCGCGCCTTGTCCATCACCGATGGCTTTGGGGGAGTCGGCGCAGGGGTGGCAGGCTGCTTCGCCTGCGCGCCGGGCGTCGCAGCAGGTCGCTTGGTCTGGTTGGTCGGCGTCGTGGCCGGCTTTTCGGCCTGAGTATTCGCCGGCGCATTCGGCTGAGTCTGGCAAACGGCGGTCGCCGTCAACAAGCTTGCCAACGCAGCAAGCACGACGCCACGTGCTCCGAGCTCGAGCTTCCTGGTTGGCAAACGTGTTCGCTGGCAAGGCATGTCTTGATTCGCTCGTGTCACCCTCAGCGACTACTGACGATCTCAAACGATCGCCCGGCGCTGTGAGTGTTGGGGTATTGCTCGCGATTGAAGTGTTGCAGAGCGATCTTCGGTACTTCGTCGTCCAAGTAGACCGCCAGATCGAGCGTCTTGACTGAGCCGTTCTTGCGTAGGTCCGCCCCGCCGGCCAGACCGCGCAGCAGCACCGCGGTGAAGAGGCCATGTCCGTTCTCGCCTTCGAGCGCTTCCTGATCGCTGGTGGAGGCCGACAGGATGGTGCTGCCTACCGCGCCGGCGAGCACCGTAACGGCGCCGCTCTCGGCAAGGTCCCGCGTGCTCACCATCATGGCATCACCCATTGCGCCGGCGTGGCAGGTATCGAGCATCAGCAGTTTGCGCGTGGCTGGAATACTGGCAATCATGCGTCTGAGCTCAGCCTCGCTCAGCCCATCACGCCGTATCGCCTCGTCGCTGACGGTGTTGAAGCTGGAGGGAATCAGAAAATACTCTCGGCTCGCGAGATTGGCGCCCTCGATCGCGCCATGGCTGGCAACGTAGAACAGGAACACGTCGCTGGGATTGATCGTCCGGTAGCGAGCAAATGCGGCGATCAGCGCCTCCTTTGTGGTCATCGTCTGCGTGGTCAGTGTTTCGATATTTACCTTGTCGAATAGCGGCGCCGCCTTCTGCTGCAGGAGCTGCGCGACCGCATTGGCGTCGGCTACCGAGTATCTCAGGTTGAGACTGCTGTTCGCGAAGTCCTGGATGCCGACCACCAGGGCATAGAGCTGGGGCTTGCCGGTCGGAGAATAACGCGCGAGGACCGAGGCCAGCGCTGGGTTGGAGTGCATGGAGCCGTCGGCGTTGAATGCGATGACCTGAATGTCGTTGACCCCGGGCACCAGGCGCACTTGGATCGTGTGACTGGGATCGCCCGCAGCCGCGACTACTTTGATCCCGCGCCCCTGGATATCCGACACGGCGGTGCCGTTAACCAGGGTACGAACATCGCCGACACCGCCCCCACGGTCGATAATCCTGACGTGCAGATCGAGTGACTCGGCGTCGATCTCGGCCGGAACATCGAGAACAGCAACGTCGGGGGCCGGCTTGACGGAGGCCAGTGTCGGAAGGGTGTCCGGCAACTTCTGGTCATTCAGCGCGAGCCGCACAATGTCGGGGCGGTAGAACCGCTCCCTGTAGGCCCCGATCCCCGATACCTCGTTACCCACACGGACGTTCAGGTACGTCTCCGCGTCGGCGGTTCCACCCTGATCGTTGGTGCCTTGAAAATCGTAATACCCCTGCGGACCGATGCGAAGAGAGCTACCGTCATTGAAAGCGACCAGCCACAGTCGCTCGGTACCGCTGGCAACGTCCCACAGCCGGATGGTCGAATCCGCGCTCGCAGACGCGAGAAGATGACCGTCAGGTGACAAAGCCACCGACTCGACGCTGTCGGCATGGCCACGAAGCGTGCGCCGCTCCCGGCCGTCGCTCCCATCCCAGAGCTTGATCACCGCGGCGCCATCACTCGAGGCGAGCACCGCAGCCTTGGCAGCGAAAGCGACCGCCCATACCGGCGCAGTGTGTCCGAGCAGGCGCTGCCGCTCGCGCCCACCGGCAACGTCCCACAACCGGATCGTCTTGTCCCCGCCGCTCGAGGCGAGCGTCTGCCCATCCGGCGAGAAGGCCAGACAACCGATCCAGCTTGTATGGCCCGCCAGCGTGCCGAGTTCGCGCCCGCTCGTCACGTCCCACAGCTTGATCGTCTTGTCTGCGCTTCCAGAAGCCACGATGCGGCCGTCCGGAGAAAAAGCAACCGCTCCCACCGCTCCCGCGTGCGCCGCGAGGCTCTTTAGCTCGCTGCCGTCGGCAAGACTCCAGAGCTTAATCTCACGATTGACCGTTCCCGCGGCCAGTAATCGGCCGTCCGGCGAGACCGCGAGGGAGCAGCTGCCACCCGCTGGTTTGCCGACCTCGAATCTGCGCAGCAGAGCGCCCGTGTTGCTGTCCCAGATCTTGATGGTGCCATCAGCCCCGCGAGATGCGATCTGGCCGCCGCTCGGCGTGAAGACCGCGGCCGTGACCGCGCCATCGTGCGCGCTGATCGACCGCTCCCATTCTTTGCCGTCGCCCAACAGCCATACTCTCACCATGCCGTCGACGCTCCCCGATACCAGCGATCGCCCATCAGCGGAGAAGGCCACGGATTTCACGAAGTGAGCGTGCCCCTCCAAGATCCGCGAGGTGCCGCCACTCGCCACGTCCCACAGCCTCACCGAGTCAGTCTCGCCCGCTGAGGCGAGTACGCGGCCGTCCGGCGAGAAGGCGAGGGTGTCTACGGTCCTCGCCTCTCCCGCAAGTGGGGGCAGCTCGCGACCACTGGCGACTTCCCACCGATTGATGCGGTGGTCGGAGCCGCCAGACGCCGCCACGGCACGGCCGTCGCTCGCACAGGCGACGGTCGACACGTTACTTGCGTGGCCGGTCAGTGTGCGCACCTCGCGACCGGCTGCGAAGTCCCACAACCTGACGGTTCCATCCCAGCTTCCCGATGCCATCATCGAAGTGGCGGGGCAGAAGGCGAGGGAGGTCACGCCGTCTGTGTGTCCACTGAGCGTGCGTAACTCCCGACCCGTGCCGGCATCCCAGAGCTTGATCGTCCTGTCGGCGCTGGCCGAGGCAAGCGTGCGGCCGTCGGGCGAAAAGGCGAGCGCCGTGACACTACCGTGATGCGCGCTCAGCGTGCGCAGGTTGGCGCCGCTGCCCGCATTCCAGAGCTTGATCATGTGATCGTCGCTGCCCGAGGCGACGGTGCGTCCGTCAGGGGAAAATGCCACGGCATTGACTTGGCGCGTGTGTCCATTGAGTACCCGCGGCTCGCGGCCGGTGCCCAGCTCCCACAGCACCACCGCGCCGTCTCTGCCTCCCGTGGCAAGTGTCTTGTCGTCGGGCGAGAAGGCCGCGGAGTCAAGTTCGTCACTGCGCCTGAAGGTTCGCAGCTCGCGCTGCGCGCTGACATCCCAGAGCTTTGCAGCGCCGTCCTTGCCGACTGACGCGAGTATGCGGCCGTCGGAAGAAAACGTGATCGCAGTGACGGTATTCGAATGCCCGAGCTGCGGAAATACTTCGGGCGCGGAACCGGGGGCAACGCCGGTCGGTCGCGCGCAACATGCCAGGCTGCCAGCAAGCACGATCAAACAACAGCGCCCAAGCTTGGCGCAGTAGCGCCCGACGTTATATCCCTTATGGTTCACGTACCTGATAACTCTTATTCTTCTTGCCCGGATTATAGCCGGCCCAACATGTGTTTGTGCCCGCCGGAGGCGACAGCAGTTATCATTCTATGATTCAACAGCTTATGCCTGAAACTTGAGCGCCGGTCGAATGCAAGATCCAGCCCCGGCTACAGGCTGCAAACGATCTTGACGTAGGCTCGAGCCCGACACGCCGCCTCCTGAGTGGACGACGACGATGCCGGAATATTCCTACTTTCCGCTGTCGAGAAATCCGAAATAATTCGTCCTAACGCCGCAGTAAGTCGGCTATCGGCAGGGAGCAACCATGGCAGGTGCGCTGGCAAGCGAGGACAACAATGCGATCCCTACCGTGTGCCGCGACCGTGTAGCGGCGGGCACAGCTTTCCATGCAGCATCTCATGAGTTCATCGCGCCGCGCGTCGGTCGGCAGTCCCGATCGCACTTCGCCCTGACTTCGCCCTGAATATTGCGCTGACAACACTGGCAACTAGCGTGCGGCTGAACGTGCCGCGCGCACCCTGGAGCTCTGTTAAGTAGCGGAATGCAACGACTCTGTGCGTGCCAGCTCGAATAAGGATGCCGATGCTCAATGAATAAGCACCCAACCCGATCCGCGTCTCTGCCGCCGGTGCTGGTGGTCGCCGCAGTCCTCGCCGCTGCGATGCGCTGCGGCTGGGCCGCACCGCAGCCGGCAAATCCGTCGGAGGAGCTGGGCGGCATGTCGCTGGAGGAGCTGGCCAACGTACAAGTGACCTCGGTGTCCAAATCGGTGGAACCGCTGCGCACCGCGCCGGCTGCCATCTATGTCATTACGCACGACGACATCATGCGCTCCGGTGCCACCAGTATCCCGGAAGCCCTGCGGTTGGCACCGAATCTGCAGGTCACCCAGTTGAGTGCCAGCGACTACGTGGTCAGCGCGCGCGGTTTCGGCGGCAGCCCGGCAGCGCAGAACTTTTCCGACAAGCTGCTGGTCCTGATCGATGGGCGCAGCGTCTATTCGCCGCTGTACTCGGGCGTCTATCTCGACGCCCAGGACGTGATGCTGGAGGATGTGGATCGGATCGAGGTGATCAGCGGTCCGGGCGCAACGCTGTGGGGTGCAAATGCGATGAATGGCGTCATCAACATCATCACGCGGCCGGCCGAAGCGACCGGCGGCACGCTGGTCAGCGCGGCCGCGGGCACCATGGAGAGAAATGCCGCCGCACGCTATGGCGGCAGACTCGATGATGACACCGCCTACCGGTTCTATGGGATGGGTTTTCACCGCGAGGCCCTGGAACTGCCGAGCGGCGCGAGCGCCAGTGACGCGTGGTCCAAGGGGCAGGCCGGGTTTCGCATCGACCGCAACGCCACCGATGACACCACAACCGTGCAGGGTGATTTGTATCGGGCGACGGAAAATCAGCTGCAGCAGGCCGACGTCATGATCGATGGCGCTAATCTGCTGGGCCGCTGGCAGCACCGATTCAGCGCGCAATCGGAGCTGCAGGTGCAGGCGTACTATGACCTGACCGAGCGCTTTTCGCCCACCGGTGACGGCGCCTTCGTGCTGCGCACCTACGATCTGGAGGTGCAGCAGAGTATTGCATTAGGTTCATCGCACCGGCTGGTCTGGGGAGCGGGTGAGCGCATCAATGACTACGACATTACGAGTACCACGACGCTCCTGTTCGTTCCGCCGGCCCGCGCGTTGACGCTTGGCAACGTGTTTGCACAGGACACGATAGCGCTGACCCGGGCGTTGAGTGCCACCGTAGGGATGAAAATGGAAGATGATCCGTACTCAGGATGGTCGGCTCTGCCGGATGCCCGGCTTGCCTGGGCACTGGATGATATCAACCAGCTGTGGGCGGCCGGTTCGCGCGCGATTCGCTCTCCCACCCCGTTTGACGTTGACGTGGTGGAGAAAGTCGGACCGACGGTGTTCCTGACCGGCTATCCTCAGTTTCAACCGGAGAAAGTCTGGGCCTATGAGGTCGGCTATCGCGCGCAGCCGTCACCGGTTTTGTCGTTCTCAGTTTCCGCGTTCTACAACGTCTATGATGACTTGCGCACCATCGAACCCGATTCCAGCACCACATTCATTCCGCTGCACTGGGGCAACCTGATGGCCGGTGACACCTACGGGCTCGAGCTGTGGGGCAACTACCAGGTCGCCGACTGGTGGCGCCTGTCACCGGGCTTCAGTACGGTGCACAAGAGGCTGCATTTCCAGCCCGGCGCCAGCGGCGTGTTGGGCCTCTCACAGGCAGGCGACGACCCTACCGGGCACGCCTCCTTGACGTCGTCCATGGATCTCGGCCGCAATGTGACCTTTGACGCTTCGCTGCGCTACGTCTCGACGCTGCCCGATCCGGCCCTGCCGGGCTACTACAACATGAATGCCCGGGTCGGCTGGCACGCGTTGAGCAGGCTTGAATTATCGGTGACCGGATCCAATCTGCTCAACGCACGGCACCTGGAGTTTCCGGCACCATATGGTGAGGACATCAGCCGCAGTGTAATTGCTCAGGTTCAGTGGAGCTTCTAGTGGTGGCAACCGATGCCGCTATGTAGTCGCGCCAGCCGCAAGCGAATGGCACTGACAGTGCTCGCCGCCGTTTGGGCGATGAGCCCGCTAGCGCACTCGGCCAACGCGGCTGAATCGTACTCGGAAGATGCGGTGAAGGCGGCGTTTCTCTATCGATTCACCAGCTACGTGGACTGGCCGTCGCAGGCATCGACCGATCCGCAATTTACCATCGCAGTGCTCGATGCCGATGGGGTGGCTGCCGAGCTTGGACGGCTGCTGCAGGATCGCCAGATTCAGAATCGCCCGGCGCAGGTCAGGTCGATCAAGAACCTCAGGCAGCTCGATCGCGCTCAGATGCTGTATATCGGCGGCTCTCACCGCGACGATCTGCGCCGCCTGATCGGCGCCGTGGCCGGCCGCCCGGTGCTGGTCGTGACCAACGCGGACGGCGGCCTCGACGCCGGCAGCAGCGTCAACTTTCTGCTGATCGATCAGCGGGTGCGTTTTGAGATCTCGCTGGATGCCGCACAGGGTTCGGGGCTGAGGGTGGCCTCGGAATTGCTGGCAGTCGCCATACGGGTACGCGGCCGACGCGTGTATACCGAGGCTGGCTGCGATGCTGCCGGCACCGCGACCGACCTGTCGGCGCCGTGCATCCGGGAGGCGGCGCGACAATGAGCGTTGTGGTAGCTATTGGCTGGGCAGCCATCGGGAGGGCGGTCTGATGCGACAGGTCCTGCGCGCCATGCAATCCTTCTGGGCCGAACTCACCGCGGCTCGACGTACCCGCCAATCAGTGCGCGGCAAGCTCATGCGCGTGGTGTCGCTGACCACCGTCATTGCATTGCTGGTGGCCGGATCGGCACTGCTGTGGCATGAGCTGACCGCTTATCGGCATTCCTGGACTTCCGATCTGACGACCGAGGCGGCGATCCTTTCGATCGCAATGGCGCCGGCGCTCGAGTTTGACGATCAGGCGGCTGCCGAGCGCAATCTGGTGGCACTGGAGGCGCGGCCCCAGGTGCTGGTGGCGGCGCTCTACCTGCCTGGCGGGGAGCTGTACGCCGAATTTGTACGTTCAGGCGCGTCGCCGCCACCACAGCTGCTGCCCCACGTGGTTGCCGGTACGCGCACCTCCGGCGAGCATGTCGAGCTGACGCAGCTCATCGTGCGCAATGGCGAGTGGCTCGGAACGATCTATCTGCGGGCCCGCTACGATGTGATGGGGCGCGTGGCTACCTACCTCGGCATTCTGGCGCTGGTCATCGCGTTCAGCCTGTTCGCGGCGTTGATCCTGTCCACGGCGTTGCAGCGGGTCATCACCGCGCCGCTCGAGGCAATGAGTGACGTGGCGCGACAGATTGTCCACCAGCGCGATTATTCCCTACGCGTACAAAAGACCACCGATGATGAAATCGGCCTGGTGGTCGACGCCTTCAACAGCATGCTCGATGAAGTACACATCCGCACCCAGGCGCTCGAGCAATCCAATAGCGCGCTGCAAGCGGAGGTTCAGGTGCGCCAGACCGCCGAGACTGCGCTCGAGCGTGCCAACACGCGGGTCGAGAGCGCCATGGCGGCGGCCGAGATCGGCAGCTGGGTATGGGATCTGCAAACCGATGAGGCCAGGGTGGACCGCAATCTCGCGGCGCTGTACGGCTTCGATGACGAGAAGAAACTCAATGACGATCCGGTATTGCGGCGGCAGCTGATTCATCCTGACGATCTGGCCGCCGTCGGCGGCGCTGAGGCGCAGGCGCTGCGTACCGGAGTGCTGCCGTCGACGGAGTTTCGCATCGTGCAGCCCGACGGTTCACTGCGCTGGGTGGCCAGGCGCGGCAAGATGCACTTCGACGCCGCCGGCAAGCCGGTGTTGATGGCCGGCGTGCTGATCGATGTGACCGCACAGAAGCTGGCCGAACACGCCCTGGGAAAGAGCGAGCGGCTGTACCGCGCGATCGGCGAGTCGATCGATTACGGCGTGTGGGTGTGCGATGCCGAGGGACGAAATACCTATGCCAGCGAGCCATTTCTGCGCCTCCTGGGGCTCACCCAGGAGCAATGTTCGGAATTTGGCTGGGGCCAGCTGCTGCACCCGTCCGATGCCGAGGCGACCATGGCGGCGTGGCGCGAGTGCGTGCGAACCGGCGGCGCGTGGTATCGGGACCATCGATTTCGCGGGGCCGACGGGCAATACCATGCGGTTCTGGCCAAAGGGGTGCCGATTCATGATGACAACGGCAAGCTCTCCGGTTGGGCGGGCATCAATCTCGATATCAGCCGCCTGAAGCACACCGAGGATGCGTTGCGGGAAGCCGACCGACGCAAGGATGAGTTTCTCGCCACCCTGGCTCACGAACTGCGCAACCCGCTGGCACCGATTCGTAACGCCACCAAGCTGCTGGAGGCGCCAGGGGCCGACGACCGGCAGCGCCAATGGGGCCGTGACGTGATTGCACGGCAGGTGCAGCGTATGGCGCTGCTGCTCGATGACCTGCTCGACGTCTCGCGCATCACCAGCGGACGCCTGGTGCTGCGCAAGCAGCCGGTGGATCTGGCATCGCTGGTGGCTTCGGCGGTCGAAACGGCGCGGCCGCTGATCGATTCCAAGCAGCATGTCATGGAGATCGTGCTGCCGGCGGAGCCGATCGAGCTGGAGGTCGATCCGTTGCGGCTGTCCCAGGCACTGTCGAATCTGCTCACCAACGCCGCGAAATATACCGACCCATCGGGGCATATCAGGCTGGAAGTGAGCCTGAACTCGGGTGACCTGAGCATGTCGGTGAGCGATTCAGGAATTGGAGTGAGCGCGGAGGCGATCCCGAAACTGTTTGAAATGTTCTCGCAGGTCGATTCGCCGGTCGATCGCGCCGAGGGCGGCCTGGGTATCGGGCTGGCGCTGGTTAAGGGCCTGGTGGCGCTGCACGGCGGCAGTGTCGAGGCGGCCAGCGATGGTCCCGGTCAGGGCAGTACTTTCACCATTCGCCTGCCCCGGACCGGGGTGTCGTCGCCGAAGCGGCGACTGTACTCGGCAGTCTCGGGGCCGCGCCCGGTGAGCGGGCCGCGCTGCAAGGTGCTGGTGGCCGACGATAACGCCGACGCCGCGCACACTCTGGCGCTGATCCTGAAGATGTCGGGCTACGACGTGCAGCTGGCAATATCAGGTTCCGAGGCGCTGGCGGTGGCGAAGCGCGAGCAGCCGGATGCGATGTTCCTCGATATCGGCATGCCGGACATGAGCGGCTACGAGGTTGCCGCAAGTGTTCGCCACGAAGCCTGGGGTAAGCACGCACTGCTGGTGGCGGTCACCGGCTGGGGTCAACCGAACGACAAGGCGAAATCCAAGGCAGCAGGTTTCAATCATCACCTCACCAAGCCGGTGGATCTGGATCACGTCGAACAGTTGCTGGCGGCATTCTCCAAGCAACTCGAAGCGCGCTATGGATCCGGCGACGGCGAAGACTCCTGGGGACGGGCAGGCTAGCCTGCTGCGGGGTTTGGCCGCCCCGATACGTCGCTGGGGGTGGGATCCGGCTGACATGAGGTCGCCATGCCGCGGTGATGGAGCGTGCATCGACGCTCCGGGATACTCAATGCCGACAGATGTTCATCGACTCATCCATGAAGGCGTTTGCAGCGTCGGTTTTGTTAAGCGCTGTCCTGATGTGCGGCGCGCACGCTGTTGCCGATGAGGCGGCCGCGGCGCCGGTGGACGCACATGCGACACATAGAACGCTCATGAAGGAATGTCTTGATAAGGAGCGCTCGCAGAACGGCAACCCCTCGTCGCAGGATGCGAGAAGGTTGTGCGCGATGCGCGTGAAGACCCAGATGCAGCAATTGAAAGACGCTGCCGGTGTGATGCCACCTACCGGTGCGCCGCAATCGCCAACGGCAAATGCGCAATAGATGGGGGCCGGCAAAGTGCCGCTAGGGATCGTGTTGGCATCGTTGTAGGATTATCCGCCGCCCCAGTCAGCCCGAGCGGCCGCGACACGTGCTGCCGGTGGCAGCGCGGGCTTGAGACAAATCAAGACCGGCTGCGCGCGTCGCCTTTAGGCCTGCATCGCGATAATTTGCGCCTGCTGGCCGCACACCTGCACCACATCGCCGGTCCTGCGGCCGATCAAGGCGCTGCCCACCGGCGAAGTCCAGCTGAGCAGGCCGGCGGTCGGATCGGCCTCGTCCTCACCCACCAGCTGAAAACGCCGTTCCGCGCCCTGGTCGAACCGCAGTTGCACGGTGACGCCAAAGCGCACGATCTCGGGCGCGGCCGGCGGCGCAATGACACGAGCGCTGCTGCGCCGTTGCTTCCAATAGCGCAGTTCGCGTTCGATGCCCGCGATCGATGCGCGATCGTCGGCTGCGAACGCCGCACTGCGCGTGGCCTCAAGCTCGCGCAGGCGGGCGTCGATCTTGGCGGCGCCGCTGCGGGTTACGAAATTCGGGTGCGGGCTGATCGGCCGATCCGGCAGCGCGTCGGCCACGTCCGCACCCGCCTCGCGAACGAAGGCTCGGCTCACGGCGGGCTACTCATGGCGCATTGCCGTTTCTGGAATGGGTCCAGTGGGCGCCGTCGGCAGTGCTCTCAGGGGCTGCCGGCACCCGGCGCCGGCGGCATAGGGGCGAGCGGCCGAACCGTGACGGAGCTGTCGGTGTCGCTGGGGCAATCGAGTTCGTCCAGGCGTGAGCGGGTGTCGTCGATGCGTTTGTCAGCTTTGGCCTCGGCGGCGGCCACGATCTCGGGCGAGGTACTGATGGTTGGCGCCTCTCGCACTGCCTGCTGATTGGATCGAACCTGTGCCCGCAGCTGCTCACATTCCGCGGCGGTCGGGTCGGCAGCATCGGCGGGCGCGGCAATCTCCGAGGGCGAATTGCCTGCGCTGCCGCGCAGCACCGGTATCGAGCCTTCGCTGCAGCCCATCAGCATCAGCGTCAGCAGCGCGACAGGCACGCCTACAGCGCCCGTTATGCGCCCGGATGCGTATCGAACCCGGCAGATTTGGGTCTGGCAAGCCAACGCGATCATTATTGCGCCGCTTTGAGCCGCCGAGCTAGAGCCTGGCAGGGTAAATTAAGTTAACCGAAGCCGCTGGCGGCGCGGCGGCGCCCCGCCGCTAGCCAACGCCGGCAAATTGCCCCTGCAGATTGGAGAAGATGAGCTCGACGCGCCGATTCTGCTGCCGCCCCTCGGCGGTATCGTTGGTCGCCACCGGCACCTCCATGCCCCGTCCCACGGGCTGGAGGCGTGATGCGTCGACCCCACGAGCCATCAGCGCACTGGCCACCGCCTGCGCGCGCCGCTGCGACAGTGCCTCATTGTAGCTGTCGGACCCGCGGCTGTCGGTGTGCCCTTCGATGCGAAGCTTCACACCCGGCTGGCTCTGCAGAAACTGCGCCACGCGATTGAGCGCCTCGTCGGCGCCTGGCTTGAGTGTGTCGCTGCCGGTGTCGAACAACACATTGCTACCGAGGGTGAGCACCATACCGCGCTCGGTTTGCTTGGCCTGCAGGTCCGCCAGCTGCGCGCGCGCCGCCGCCGCCTCGTCATTGGCTGCGCTAACCTGGTCCCTGGCTGCCGCGGCCTGACTCTGTGCTGCCGCGGCCTGACTCTGTGCTGCCGCAGCCTGCGCCTCGGCGCTGCTCGCCTGCTGGCGCGCCATAGCGGCGTCGCGCTCACGCGCAGCCATCAGGACCTGGTCGCGCCGGGCCTGGGCCTGCTGCATCTGATCGTGGGCGCGGGTCTCGGCAATGATCGCCTCGCCGATTTCGGCGCGACGCCGGGCCAAATAGGCCAGGTGCACCACTTCGTCCGGAGGCCTGTGATCCTGTTGCGCCTTGATGGCCGCCGCGAGCGCGTCGCGCGCATCCTGCAGCGACTTGCCGGCGGTTTGAGCTGCCAGCGGATCTGCTTCCAGCGTGTTCACAGCGGACTGTGCCTGCGCCAGAGCCGACTCACTTTCGGGCGACGTGGTCGCGCACGCCGCCAGTAGCAGTGCCGCCAGCACCGGCAGCGTACATTGGGACACGCCGCCGTAGCGACGGACGTGGGGTGTAGTGTTCACAACGATGGCCTTGGTGTCGGCGTTGTCGGTGTTACGCATGGTGCGGGACCTTTCATTGAAATTGCGGGGGCTGCGACGCTGCGGGTGGCGGCATCGGCGGCGGCGGGGCGTTGCTTTGGCGCTCGGACTCACTGCGCAGCGTGGCGGTGCCGGAATCCACTTCCTGCAGCGCCTGCTCAGCCTTGGCCGAGCGCGTGCGCGCCAGGGCGAGTTCGGCGTCGACCGTTGCCTCCTGCGCCCGCCGGGTTGCCAGTACCGGTTTGTCGCTCGCCGCATCCTGGTCGGCCTGCTTGAGTTCGGTGCGCGCAGCCTCAAGGTTGAGACTGGCATAGCGCTGGGCGCCGCTTTGCTCAGCCTCGGAAACCAGCGTGTGCGCGCCGGTGAGGTCGGGGTTGGGCCTGGGACCGCTGCTGCAGCCGACGGCTGCTACCAGTAGCGCTGCTGCGGCTGCTACACCTGCCTGCCTTATCATCGACATGGGCGAACTCCTCGTGTCTGAGGACGCCACTTTGCGCACGCCGCACGCGCGCCGCTGTAGGCGCCGTCCCCGGCCTTGGGCGGGACAACGGCGGCGGCTGGGGTACCAAGCGCCATAGCGCGCGTCGGACAACTCCTAATCTCAGCTATAATTGAACGTCTATCCCCCGGCGGCCGATGCGCGAAAGTGGCGGAACGGTAGACGCGCTGGCCTTAGGAGCCAGTGGGGCAACCCGTGAGAGTTCGAGTCTCTCCTTTCGCACCAGCGGCTCGAACGACAGCAGGGGCTCGATCAGATAGCAATGAACCAACCAGCGATGGAAAGCGGCAAGATGCAGGTATCGGTGACGACAACTCAGGGACTTGAGCGTCGGCTGGAGATCGCGGTGCCCGGCGAGCGCGTCGCCGGCGAGGTGGATCAGCGGCTCAAGCGCCTGACGCGCACCGCGCGTATCAAAGGATTCCGGCCGGGCAAGGTGCCGTACGCGGTGGTGCGCCAGCAGTTTGGCAGCCAGGTGCATGCGCAGACCGTCAATGATCTGATGCAGAGCACTTTCGCCGAAGCCGTCAGCCAGCAGCGGTTGCGGCCAGCGGGCGGTCCACGCATCGAGCCGATCGCGATCGAGCCCGGCAGCGAGCTGCGCTACGCGGCGATCTTCGAAGTGCTGCCCGAGGTGACGCTCAAGCCGCTGGATGCGATCGCCGTGGAACGGCCTACCGTACAGGTGACCGATGATGACGTCGCCGCCATGATCGAGAGCATGCGCGTACAGCGGCCGGTGTTCACGGTGGTGGAGCGCCCGGCGCAGGACGGCGATCGGGTGGCGATTGATTACGAAGGTCGCATCGAGGGCGCCGTGTTTCCGGGCGGCAAGGGCGAGGGCATGCTGGTGACGATCGGGGCGCACCGCATACTCACGGAGATCGAACAGGCGCTGATCGGCATGGCAGCCGGCGCTACTACGACGATCCCGGCTGTGTTCCCGCAGGATTATCGTGCGCAGGCGGTGGCGGGCAAAGCCGCGGAATTCGACCTGCGTGTGATCACGGTGGAGGAGCGCAGCCTGCCGCCGGTGGATGCGGAATTCGCGCGTGCGTTCGGCGTGCCCGACGGGGACCTCGAGCGCCTTAGAACCGAGGTTCGTTTGAGCATGGAACGCGAACTGGCCGAGGCGGTCAGAAGTAAATTGCGCGAACAGCTGTTCAGTGCACTGTACCGCGACAATCCCCTGGACGTGCCGCAAAGCATGCTCGAGGAGCAGATTCGCGAGCTGCAGCTGCAGACAGCGCGCCGCACCGGCGTGCAGGACCCGCAGCAGCTGCCGGCACGCGCGGCCTTCGAGGCGAGCGCGCGCCGGCGCGTGGCCCTGGGACTGCTGCTGGGCGAGATCGTGCGCGCTCAGGCCCTCAAGGTCGATCGGGAGCGCGTGGAGCAGCGACTGGACGCGGCGGTCGCCGCGCATGCCGATCCGCAGGAGGCGCGGCGTCAGTATCTGGCCAGCCGCGAGGCGATGGAGCAGCTCGAGTCCGCGGCGCTGGAGGATCAGGCGCTCGATTGGGCGCTGACACAGGTAAAGGTAGTGGATCGGCCGTCCACGTTTCGCGAGCTGACCGGCTTTGGCCAAACGACCTGAAACGACTTACACTGAACACCTATGGATGAACGCGGTTTGAATCTGGTACCGATAGTCGTCGAGCAGACCTCGCGCGGCGAGCGCTCGTATGACATTTATTCGCGGCTGCTCAAGGAGCGCGTCGTGTTTGTCGTCGGTCCGGTCGACGACTACATGGCCAACGTGGTGGTGGCGCAGCTGCTGTTCCTGGAGTCCGAGAACCCGGACAAGGACGTGGCGCTCTACATCAATTCCCCGGGCGGGGTGGTCAGCGCCGGACTTGCGATCTACGACACGATGCAGTTCATCAAACCGGACGTCAGCACCATCTGCATCGGCCAGGCCGCCAGCATGGGGGCCATCCTGCTGACCGGCGGCAGCAAGGGTAAGCGCTACGCGCTGCCGCATTCGCGCATCATGATCCATCAACCGCTGGGCGGCTTTCAGGGGCAGGCGGCGGACATGGAGATCCACGCGAAGGAGATGCTGGAAACGCGTGACCGGCTCAACAAGATTCTGGCCCACCACACCGGCCAGAGCGTGGACAAGGTCAAGAAAGACACCGACCGCGATAATTTCATGGACGGCGCCGATGCAATTGCCTACGGGCTGATTGACGGCATGCTGGAAAAACGCATGGTGACCCCGCCGGCGCCCGTCAAGGCGTGATACGGCGCTCAATTTCGCGAAATAACAACGCCTTGCGAGCGACGCAGTTCTTTGCGTCGGCGGTCGGCCCCATGCTATATAGATGTTGGTGAAGGATGAACCGAAGCCCTGATTGGCTGGCCTGTCCGGTCGAGGTGCCTGAGCGATGAGTGATGATCCCCGCGGGCGTACCGATGACGGCAAGCTGCTCTATTGCTCGTTCTGCGGCAAGAGTCAGCATGAAGTCCGCAAGCTCATTGCGGGACCGTCGGTGTTCGTGTGCGACGAATGCGTCGAGCTGTGCAACGACATCATCCGCGAGGAGCTTGAGGACCGGGCCGACCGGGCGCGCGACAAGCTGCCCAAGCCGCACGAGATCCGCAAGGTGCTCGACGAGTACGTCATCGGCCAGGACCGCGCCAAGAAGGTGCTGTCAGTGGCGGTCTACAACCACTACAAGCGCCTGCAGACCCGCGGCAGCGGACGGCCGAAGGACGAGGTCGAGCTTGCCAAGAGCAATATTCTGCTGATCGGCCCGACCGGCTGCGGCAAGACGCTGCTCGCCGAGACTCTTGCAAGGCTGCTGAATGTCCCGTTCACGATCGCCGATGCCACCACGCTGACCGAGGCCGGGTATGTCGGCGAGGACGTGGAAAACATCATCCAGAAGCTGCTGCAGAAGTGCGACTACGACGTCGAGAAGGCCCAGACCGGCATCGTCTATATCGATGAGATCGACAAGATCTCGCGCAAGTCCGACAACCCGTCGATCACGCGCGACGTATCCGGTGAGGGCGTGCAGCAGGCGCTGCTCAAGCTGATCGAGGGCACGATCGCGTCGGTGCCGCCCCAGGGCGGGCGCAAGCACCCGCAGCAGGAGTTCCTGCAGGTCGATACCTCGAATATCCTGTTCATCTGCGGCGGCGCGTTTGCCGGGCTGGAAAAGATCATCCTCAACCGCACCCAGAAGAGCGGTATCGGCTTTACCTCGGAAGTGCGCGGCGCGGATTCCAAGCCGCACGGCTCCGACCTGTTCCACGACGTCGAGCCTGAAGATCTGATCAGGTTCGGCCTGATCCCGGAATTCGTCGGCCGCCTGCCGGTGGTCGCCACGCTCGATGAGCTGGATGAGCAGGCGCTGATGTCGATCCTGACCGAGCCCAAGAACGCGCTCACCAAGCAGTACCGCAAACTGTTCGATATGGAGGGTTCGGAGCTCGAGTTTCGCGAGGAGGCGCTGCGGGCCGTGGCGCGCAAGGCCATGCTGCGCAAGACCGGTGCGCGCGGGCTGCGCACCATCCTTGAGACTGTGCTGCTAGACACCATGTACGACCTACCGTCGCTGCGCAATGTGGCGAAAGTGGTGGTGGACGACAGCGTGATCGAGGGCACCACCAAGCCGTACATCGTGTATCGCGCCGACGAGGGCCGGGTCGCCGCCATCGAGGAACCGAGGCGAGCGGGCGGTTCGCTGCACGGCTGAGCCGATGTTGGACGCGGCCTGGTTATCCTTCCGGCCTGCTTTCCGAAAGAGCAGCCATTGAAATGGGGCTGTGCGGCCCCAATTCGTTTTGGCAGGGCCGTATCGCTGCAGCTTTCATCAAGAGGCACCAAGAGCAACCGTGACTGAACAAACCGCCGTGACCGAGACCGTCGTACCGTCTGCCGTCCCCGTGCTGCCGCTGCGCGATGTAGTGGTGTATCCGCACATGGTGATACCGCTGTTTGTGGGGCGCGAGAAGTCGATTCACGCGCTTGATGCGGCCATGCGCGCCGACAAGCGCATCATGCTGGTGGCGCAGAAGCAGGCCGACGTCGACGATCCCAAGCTCGACGACCTGCACCGTTTTGGCACCGTGGCGACCATCCTGCAGATGCTCAAGCTGCCCGACGGCACGGTCAAGGTTCTGGTCGAGGGCGTGGATCGTGCTCGCATCGAGGAGCTGCACACCGGCGAGTTCTATTCCGCTTCGATTGCAGTCGAGGTGGATGCCGATCAGTACGATGAGCGCGAGATGGACGTGCTGGTGCGCTCGGTCGTGTCGCAGTTCGAGCAGTACGTCAAGCTCAATAAAAAGGTGCCGCCCGAGGTGCTGACCGCGCTGGCCGGCATCGAGCAGCCCGGGCGCCTGGCCGATACGGTCGCGGCGCACATGTCACTCAAGCTCGCCGAGAAGCAGAAGGTGCTGGAAATCCTCGACGTGCGCAAGCGCCTGGAGCACATCCTGGTGGCGATCGAGGGCGAGATGGATGTGCTGCAGATCGAGAAGCGCATCCGCGGCCGCGTCAAGGCGCAGATGGAGAAGAGCCAGCGCGAGTATTACCTCAACGAGCAGATGAAGGCGATTCAGAAAGAGCTCGGGGAGATGGAGGACGGCACCAACGAGATCGCCGAACTCGAGCACAAGGTGGCCAAAGCCGGCATGTCCAAGGAAGCGCGCGATAAGGCCACCGCCGAGATCAACAAGCTCAAGATGATGTCACCGATGTCGGCCGAGGCCACCGTCGTGCGCAACTACGTCGATTGGCTGGTCAAGGTGCCGTGGAAGAAGCGTACCCGGCTGCACAAGAACATCGCCAACGCGCAGAAAGTGCTCGACGAAGATCACTATGGCCTCGACAAGGTCAAGGAGCGCATTGTCGAATACCTGGCGGTGCTGCAGCGGGTCGAGAAGATCAAGGGTCCGATCCTGTGCCTGGTGGGTCCGCCAGGCGTCGGCAAGACCTCGCTCGGCCAGAGCATGGCGCGCGCGACCAATCGCAAGTTCGTGCGCATGTCGCTCGGCGGCGTGCGTGACGAGGCCGAAATTCGCGGCCATCGGCGTACCTACATCGGTTCCATGCCCGGCAAAATCGTGCAGAACATGGCCAAGACCGGTGTTCATAATCCGCTGTTCCTGCTGGACGAAGTGGACAAGATGGCGATGGACTTCCGCGGCGACCCGTCCTCGGCGCTGCTCGAGGTGCTCGACCCGGAGCAGAACGCGACCTTCAACGACCACTATCTCGAGGTCGATTTCGACCTGTCCGAGGTAATGTTCGTGTGCACGGCGAACTCGCTCAATATTCCGCCGCCGCTGCTCGATCGCATGGAAGTGATCCGGCTCCCTGGCTACACCGAGGACGAGAAGCGCAACATCGCGCGCCGTTACCTGGTGCCCAAGCAGGTCAAGCAGAACGGCCTGAAGGAGCGCGAGCTCAAGATCTCCGATGGCGCCGTGCTCGACATCGTGCGCTACTACACGCGCGAGGCCGGCGTGCGCAACCTGGAGCGCGAGCTGGCGAAGATCAGCCGCAAGGCCGTCAAGCAGCTGCTGCTCGACAAGGCCGACAAGCAGGATGGCACCATATCGGTATCGCCGCGCAACCTGGATAAGTACCTCGGGGTGCGCCGCTTCCGTTACGGCAAGGCCGAGGAGATGGACCGCGTTGGCCAGGTGACCGGTCTCGCCTGGACCGAAGTGGGCGGCGAGCTGCTGACGATCGAAGCCGCGGTGGTGCCGGGCAAGGGCAAGCTGCTGCACACCGGCCAGCTCGGCGAGGTGATGCAGGAGTCGATTCAAGCCGCGATGTCCGTGGTGCGCAGCCGCGCAGCGGTGCTCGGCCTCGACGTCGATTTCTACCAGAAGCACGACGTGCACCTGCACATGCCCGAGGGCGCGACGCCGAAGGACGGCCCCAGCGCCGGCATCGGCATGTGCACCGCACTGGTGTCGGCGCTGACGCGCATTCCGGTGCGCTCGGATGTGGCCATGACCGGTGAGATCACGCTGCGCGGCGAGGTGCTGCCGATTGGTGGGCTGAAGGAAAAACTGCTGGCGGCGCAGCGCGGTGGCATCGACCTGGTGTTGATCCCGGAAGAAAACCAGAAGGATCTGGTGGAGATCCCCGACAACATCAAGGGCAAGCTCACGATCAAGACCGTACGTTGGATCGATGAGGTGCTGCAGGTGGCACTGACACGCCAGCCCACGCCGCGGCCGGAGACGCCGGAAGAGGCCGACCCGGTCGCGGTGACATCGACCAAGTCGACTCGCCGCGGCAAGCGCAGTAACAAGCAGGTTCAGGCGCACTGATCCGGACCGGCAATCGCGGCGACGCCGCGATTGCCGCTATCCGCGGTGCGCTTCCGCCGCGGGTGCTTAGCTCAGCTGGTAGAGCGTCGCCTTTACACGGCGAATGTCGCAGGTTCGATCCCTGCAGCACCCACCAACGAGATCGCAGTCGGAGAATGACGGCACCGCAGCGCGGCGCGGGCCTACAGCCGTGGGTCGCCCTGCGGCCCTAAATGGCGTTGCGGGCCTTAACCGCGCAATCCAAAATAGAGGTAACTCTTGTCGCAGACGGTGGGCGAACTGCTGGCCTCCACGCTGGCGCAATTGGGGGTCACCCAGGTGTTCGGTATCGTGGGCGATGCGCTCAATCCCTTCACCGACGCGATCCGGCGCGAAAAGCGGCTCGCGTGGCTCGGCGTGCGACATGAGGAAGGCGCGGCGCTGGCCGCCACCGGTCAGGCCAAACTGACGGGTCGGCTGGGGGTATGCGCCGGCACTACCGGGCCCGGCGCGACGCACCTGATCGCCGGTTTATACGAAGCGAGCCACGACCACGCCCCAGTGCTGGCGATCGCCGGCGATGTCCCGACCCGCATGGGCGGCATCGACTATCTGCAGGCCGCGGATCACGTGCAGTCATTCCGGGACGCCTGCGTGTATGCGGCATCGATCAACTCTGCCGATGCCGCAGCGGCTCAGATACACGAGGCGATTGCCGCCGCCTACGGCTCACGCGGTGTGGCGTTGCTCAATATTCCGCAGGACGTGTTTGCGGCCAAAACGTCGATAGCCGTGGGGAGCCTTGCGACTTTGCGCCCGCGGCCGGAGATCTCACCGGCGGAGGCCGACCTGGATAGCGCGGCGCAGATGATCGATCGGGCCAAGTCGCTGGTGCTGTTCGTCGGCAACGGTGCGCATGGTGCAAAGGCAGAAATCGCCGCGCTGGCGCGCAGGCTGCAGGCACCGATCGTCCACACCTATCGCGCGCTCGATCTGTTTGCCTTCGACGACGACTACGTGATTGGCGGCCTGGGGTTGATCGGCTCGAAGGCGGGTTACGATGCGATTCACGCTTGCGAACTGCTGCTGATGATCGGCAGCGACTACCCTTACAAGGAATTCCTGCCGCAGAAGGCGCAGGCGGTGCAGATTGACGAGCGCGCTTTTGCCATCGGCCGGCGCCTGCCGGTGGCGCAACCGATCGTGGGGTCGGCGCGGCCGAGTGTTGCCGGCCTGCTCACCCGGGTGAAATCCAGGACCGATGACAGCTTTCTGCGCTCGCATCAGCGAGAGTGGATGTCGTGGACCAGGATGCTGGACAAGAAAGCGGACCTTGCGCGCAGCAAGGAGCTGATCCACCCGCAGGCGCTGGCGCGCGCGGTCAGCGACCTGGCGGCAGAGGACGCGCTGTTCTGCGTCGATACCGGGGAGGTCACGCTGTGGAGCGGCAACTGGCTGCGCCCAAGGGGTCGCCAGCAGATCATCGGCTCGTACAACAACGCCGCCGTGGGTGTCGCACTGGGAATGGCCAATGGCGCTCAGGCGATCGACCAGCATCGGCAGGTCATCGTGCTATGCGGCGATGGCGGCTTCGCGATGCTGATGCAGGAGTTCTTTACATCGGTGCAGCACGCGCTGCCGGTAAAGGTGTTCGTGTTCAACAACGGCGGCTGGGGCCTGGTGCATCTGGAAATGGAGGAGGCCGGCCTGCCGGTGTTTGCCGGTGCGAAGACCGGCAATCCGGACTTCGCCATGTTTGCTCAAAGCTGCGGCGCGCAGGGATTTCGCGTCACCGATCCGCAGCTGCTGCGCGATACAATCGCCAAGGCGCTGGCCGCTTCCGGCCCGGTCGTGGTGGACGTGGCCGTCGACCCGACCGAAATACCGGCCATGCCGCACGTCAAAGTCGAGCAGGCATGGAGATTCGGCATCGGAAAAATACGGGAGCTGATCGGCCAGTGAAATACCTTCGCGTGCTCGTGGTCGCAGTATGCGTGTCAATCAGCGGCTGCGCGCCGGCGCCACCAAAGCTCGCGGGGCCGGCGCGGGCGCCGATCCCGGTCGAGCAGGTGATGATCTACGATGTACCTCCCGCCAACGCGCAGGATGTCGCGATTCTCCACGCCTCGAGCCACAGTGTGTTTTCGCCGGGCGGTCCCAGCGCCACTGACAAAGTGGTTCAGCGTCTGAAAGTCCAGGCGGCACAACTGGGCGCCAATGGCGTGGTGCTGCAAGGCTTTTCGGATAGGCAGACGGCGTCGCTGGGCACCGGGGTGGGTTCCGAATCCTATGGGCGCAGTACCGCGGTCGGTGTCGGGGCCAGCGGTTCGTTTGGTGTGTTCAAGAAGACCGGGGAGGCGCTGGCGATATTCGTCCCGGCCAGTGTGCCGCCACAGTGAGCATCCTGCCGGCTCGATTCTAGTTGATGGTCAGGTTATCCAACGCTATCGGCAGCGCATTCCAGCTGGTGTTACAGGGCTTGGTCGGGTATTGAAAATCGAATACCACGTTATGGTCTGCGTCCAGGCCGACCAATCGCGCATGGGTGTAATCGTCGGCCACCGCGTAGTCCACCAGGATCGACTGTCCCGTGGACTCATAGGCGCTGGAGCAGATGTTCGAGTAGATGCTCTGCCCGTAGTCGAAGTTCCACGCGTTCTGCGCCGTCATTGACGCCCCATCGATCGCGTAGGCGGAAACAGCGCTGTAGGTACGCGACGCACCGGCCGGAGCCCCGGCCGGCTGATTGGCGCTGCCCAGACCGTCATTGAACAGCATCAGCAGGCCATCCGAGGTGATCGAGATGCCGTGCTGGCCGAGAGGATACAAACCCCCAGCCGCAAGTGTCAGTGCCTTGGCGCGCAGTGACGGGAAGGTGTACCAGTATTTGGTCGGGTCGCCCAGGATCCAGATGATGTTGCCGGTGCTGTAGTCCAGCTTGATGAGAAAATTCTCGCGACTCGAGACGATGATGCTGTCGTCGCTGGCATCATAGGTGGTGGCATTGTTGTGGAACCAGTCCACTCCCGGCCGCACGAATGCGCTGGCGTCGTCTCCCTGGCTGGTCATGTAGGCGCTCAGGATCGCCGCCAGGTCCCATTGATTGAGCACCGCGCCGTGATCGGTGATTTCCCCGACCGTGGTTTCGATGTCGTCTGCGCCATCGATCATGGCGTTGAACTCCGCGAACAACCCCAGCTTGCCAGGATCGATGTTGTGGTGGAACAAGGTGTAGGTGCTCGAATCCACCGCGCTCTGGGCCACGCTGCCGTCCAACCGCAGACGGTAGACGGTCGGACTGGCCGGATTGCCGATGACGAACTCATCGTCCTGAAACGCCATTGAGATTGCGTTGGCCACGCCGGGCACGACCCAGCGGATCTCGGCATCGGTGTCGACGATTACCGGCGATCCGAGACCGGACTTCATGACGAAGAAGTTAAAGCCCAGCGCGCTGCCGGCGGCGCGCGGAATGCGAACGGTGGGCTGACTGTAGATACCGGTAGGATCCGTGTAGGGTGCGGTCGTCACGCTGGTGGCCAGGTTGAGCGTGGAACCATCCTGGAAGTCGAGCTGCAGCGACACCTGGTTTTCATAGTTGGCATACAACCCGAAAACCGGCAGCGTCACGGAGTACTGGTACGGAACGAAGCCCCGGGCCACCAGCGCCGGGTACCCGTACACGACATGTACCGGTTGCGATACCGAGCCTGGCTTGGGCGCTATCGTGAATTCGATCGCCGCCAGATCCGGCACGCCCTGGCCGACCAGGTTGACGAAACTTATGAACGGGGAAACGCCCGGCTGAGTGCCGACTGTCGCGATATCGCTGGTCGAGGCCTGGCTGGGTGTGAGCGCCGCGGTACCGGCCAGGGGTGTCGTTGCCGCGGGGCCGCCGCCGCAAGCAGTCAGTACGGCTGCCGCCAGACCGGCGCCAAGTCGCCAAAATACACGCACAGCGAACGGCTCCCGGTCGCCTTTGGTTTCTGTCATAACTGGCCTGCAATTATTCTTATTCGGGCAACCTAGCCCGGGCAGCGGACATTGAAGTCCGCACTACCCACGCGGAGTTACCGCATCAGGAGCGAAAATATCGTATCAGGACCCCGGGCCTCAGAGAAGGCTAGCCGGCAGCCGGCGCGCCGCGGGTCACTCTGTCTGGCGACGGCCGCGGCTAGCGCTTATAATTGGGGTTTACACCGCGGGCCCTGCACTTTGATCGAAAAGCAAACCAAATCCATGATTTATCAGTTCGAAGTCCTATCCAGGCCCGATCCTTAGATTCCAAGTTTTACACGGAGCGGTAGTTCAGCTGGTTAGAATACCGGCCTGTCACGCCGGGGGTCGCGGGTTCGAGTCCCGTCCGCTCCGCCATCTACTTACATGCTGCAAGCGATTAACGACAAACTGAAGCGCACGCGCTGGCTGGGCGCGGTGCTGCTGGGGTTGCTGGGCGTGATCTTCGCGCTGTGGGGTGCCTATGGCGTGGTCAACATCAGCTTCAGCGCCGTCGACTACGGCTTGAAGGTCAACGACGAGCGAGTCAGCGCCGAAACGCTCAATCGCGCCTGGCAGGAGCGCCAGGCACAGGTCCAGCAGTCGCTCAATGGCGCCGAGATGAGCGAGGCGCAGAAGAGCCTGCTGCAAAAGCAGTTGATCGATGAATACGTGCGCCAGACGCTATTGCGCCAGCGGGCCGAGCAGGCCGGCTATCGTGCCACCGATGCGCAGGTGCGAGCGGCGGTGCTCAGTGAGCCGGCGTTTCAGGTGGAAGGAAAATACGATCCGCGCGTGGCCAGGGGCATGCTGGCGCAGCTTGGCATGACCGAAGACGGCTTCCTGGCCGAGCGGCGTCGGGCGCTGCAGATCGGCCAGTTGAGCGAGGCGGTCGAACTGTCGGATTTTCTGACGCCCGCCGAACTCGATCGCATCTACGCCCTGGAGAATGAGCAGCGCGAGGTGCGCTACGCGTTGTTGCCCCCGGATCACTTTCAGGCTGCGGTCAAGATCGACGATGTTAAGATCAAATCCTGGTACGACGGCCACCCGAACGACTTCATGAGTCCGGAGTCGGTGCGGCTGCAGTACGCGGAGCTGCGGCTGGATTCGATTGCCGCGCAGATCGCGGTCACCCCGGAAAACCTGCAGGCCTACTACGACAAGAACCAGAGCCGCTACGGCGAGGCCGAGAAGCGCCACGCGCACCATATCCTGATTGCGCTGCCGGCGGGCGCGGATGCGAACGCAGACGCCGCCGCGTTGGCGAAGGCGCAAATGGTGGCGGCCGAGCTGAAGTCGGGCAAGGACTTCGCCGAATTGTCGAAGAAATATTCTGCCGACCCGGGCTCGGCGTCGCGGGGCGGGGACCTGGGATGGGCCGACAAGGGCACCTACGTCGCATCATTCGCCGATGCGCTGTTCGGCATGCAACCCGGCCAGATCAGCGATCCAGTCAAGACGCAGTACGGCTACCACATCATCCGGCTGGACGAGATCCGGCCGGCGCATGTGCGCACCCTGGCCGACGCACGCGCTCAGATCGAGTCCGAGTATCGGCACGATCAGGCGGGCGAGATATTCGGGGATCGCGAGGAGCAGCTGCAGCAGAAGCTCGAGAACAGCGCCGGCGTCGACCTGGATGCGCTCGTCAGGCAGTTCGGCCTGCAGACCGGAGAGATCAAGGAGTTCACCCGCGAGAGCGGCGGCGCGCCGCTCGGCAGCAAGCAGGATCTGATACGTGCCGTGTTCAACGATGAGGTCATGTCGAGCGGCAAGATTGGCGGCCCGGTAGCCCTGGCCGACGATCATCTGGTGGTATTCAAGGTGCTCGAACACCACGCGCCCGCGCCGCTGCCGCTGGCGCAGGTGCGCGATCAGGTCATCGCCGTAATTCGCAAGAGCGATAGCACTCTGGCGGCCAAGGCGGCCGCGGACGATGCGGTCAAGCGGCTGCAGGCCGGCGCGGCGTTTGATGAGGTTATAAAGGAGCTGGGGGTCGGCGCCGCCCCGGCCGCCTACATCGGCCGTAGCGATCCGCAGCTACCGGTGCAGGTGCGCCAGGCGGCATTCGCGGCGCCGCGCCCGGTTGGCAAGCCGGTTGATACCGCCGTGGCGCTCGACACCGGCGGCGCTGCGGTGCTGGCGATCAGCGCCATCAAGCCCGGCACGGCCGGCGCCAATCCTCCGAACGATGAGCAGCTCATCGGCCAGTACATGCGGCGCGATCGTGAAGGCGACATGCAGGCCTATGTGCTGGAGATGCAGCGCCGCGCGACCGTCAAGAGCAATCCGGCCGTCTTTCAGTAATCGTGCGCCGTGGCGACCTTAGCCTTTAAGCCTCGCCGTCGGCGAAGCTCATGCCCACGGTGCTGAAGCCGTTATCCACGTACAGGATCTCGCCGGTGATGCCGGCGGCCATGTCGGAGCAGAGGAACGCCGCGGCGTTGCCCACGTCCTGGGTCGAGACGTTACGGCGCAGCGGCGCAATCTGCGCCACGTGGGCCAGCATCTTGCGAAAGCCGCCGATACCGGCGGCGGCCAGTGTCTTGATCGGGCCGGCGGAGATAGCATTGACGCGGATGTTGTGCGGACCCAGGTCGGCGGCGAGGAAGCGCACGTTGGCCTCGAGACTGGCCTTGGCCAGCCCCATGACGTTGTAGCTGGGGATCGAGCGCACCGCGCCCAGATACGACAGGGTCAGCATGGCGCCGGCGCGCCCGCTCATCAGTGCGGCAGCGCCGCGTGCCAGGGCGGTGAAGCTGTAGCTCGAGACGTCATGCGCGATGCGAAACGCTTCGCGCGTGGTGTTGGCCGCAAAGCCGCCCGCCAGGGCTTCGCGTGGAGCGAAGGCGACGGCGTGCACCAGGATATCGAGCTGGCCCCACTCGCGTGTCAGCAGCCCGAATGCGGCGTCGATCTGATCGTCCAGCTGCACGTCGATCGGCATCAGCAGTTTCGAGCCGATCGAGGCCGCCAGCGGCTGGACGCGCTCCTTGAATTTGTCGTTGGCGTACGAGAAGGCCAGTTCCGCGCCTTGGGCGTGCATCGCCTGGGCTATACCCCAGGCGATCGATCGATCGGTGGCCACGCCCACGATGAGCGCGCGTTTGCCCGCAAGTATCCCCATTTGGAATGCCTTTCAGAGAAGTTGGATCTCTTGACCGGGTATCGAAACACATGGCGAGTTTTTTGTAATTAAAAAACTCGCCATGTGTTTCGATACCCTATCGAGGCGTGCAACTCCTGGTGCAAGGACTTGCCTCTGGAGCAACCCGTGGCAAGCGCGCGCTAGCCTGCGCTGCGGCTCTTGACGAAGGCCACCAGGGTCTGGCCAGGCTTGAGGTTATGTTCGCCCGACATGCCGTTCCAGCCCATGAGTTCACTGACCGTCACCTGCAGCAGCCGGGCGATGCCATAGAGCGTATCGCCACGGCGCACGACGTAGGTCATGCGCCGCGCGGTGTCGGGCGAGGCGAGCGTGCTGCTGCTGGTATTGAAACTGCGGGCGACCGGGGTCGCATCGGCCACCAGCGCGTCCGAACCGTGCATCCGCAGCTTCTGTCCGGCGTGCAGGCGGTCGCCGGCTCGGATGCCGTTGACCTGCGCCAGTGTCTGGACGTCGGTGCCGAGTCGCTGTGCGAGCGCGTACAGCGTGTCGCCACGACGTACGACGTGAATGTTCGGCCGGCGACCGCCGCGGCGCAGGCGCCGACCCGGGGAATCGACCAGCATCGCGGCGCGTGCCACTTTCTCCGGTAGTTGGATATTGGACGAGGGTACGCGCAGCACGGCGTCGATCACCGGCAGGTCGCTGGCGTCCAGATCGTTGAGTTCGCGGATCACTTCCGGCTTGGTGGCAAAGTGACTCGCGATGGTCGCAATAGTGTCGCCGCGATGCACGGTGTAGTGATCGACCCGCATGCGCTGCTCGGGGGTGAGGTGCAGGATGGCGTCCTCCAACCCTTCGGCCGCGTCCGACGGTACCAGCAGACGGTAGGGACCGGTTGGATCGCTCGCCCAGCGGTGGAAGGCGGGATTGAGCTCGTACAGATCCTCGACGCTGACGCCGGCGATGTCGGCCACCACCTTGAGATCGATCTGACCGCCGGTAGCGATGGCGACGAAATAGGGCTCGTCCGGAATGCGACTGAACTCGAGCCCGTAGCGCTCCGGATTTGCCACCAGGCGGCGCATCGCGAGCAGCTCCGGCACATAGCCGCGGGTTTCGGCTGGTAGCTTCAGGTGCCAGAAGTCGGTCGGCTTGCCCTGGCGCTGATTGCGCTCGATGGCACGGCTGACCGTGAGTTCGCCGCAGTTGTATGCTGCAACCGCCAGCAGCCAGTCGCCGTCGAATTCATCGTGCAGCGCCTGCAGGTAGTCCAGCGCAGCGCGTGTCGCCTCGATCGGATCGCGCCGACCGTCGTACCACCAGTCCTGCTTGAGGCCGAAACGGCGCCCGGTGTCGGATATGAACTGCCACAGGCCCGCGGCACGGGCGCGCGAGTAGGCGTAGGGCTCGAAGGCGCTCTCAATGACCGGCAGCAGCGCAAGCTCGGCCGGCATCTTGCGCTGCTCGAGCTGGCCGACGATGTAGTACAGCCACAGGCCGGCGCGCCCCCAGGTGCGCTCGAGAAAATCAGGGTGGTTGGCAAACCAGTTCAACTGGCTGGCGACGGCCGGTTCATCGACGTCGTCGAGCTGGAAGCCGCTGCGCAGGCGCTCGAACAGCTCAGGCTGCCGGGCGATCAGCAGGCTGTCCGCCGGAGGGCCGGGCAGGCCTTCGGAATCGGTCGTGGTACCGGCGTCGAGCGCATCGGCGCCGGCCGTGCCCATGCCTGCGGCCGGTGCGGCGCTGCCGCCGTCGCTGGCGCTCGCTGGTGCTGCGTCGGCGGTATCAGCTGCCGCCGGCGCCACCGCGGTGTCGGAAGCCGCGACGGGGGCAATCACCACCGGGGCGGCTGCCACAGGGGCGCGTGCAGGCTGATGTGCGCAACCAGCCAGCACGGATAGCGAAAGCAGGACGATGCAACGCGACTGGAGAATCAGCTGTGCGCGACTCAAACTTCTGCACCCCGTTATCGGGTTTTTTGAACGTGTTACGGTATGCCCAAAGCCTAGACGTCAGGCGCAGCTTATTTAACATGTAAGTTCACATAATTGCTAGTGTTTTTCCAGTATCCGATCACAGTCCGCAGATAACCATGTTATGACGGATTCGATTCCGGAATTGCATCAATGGCTGCGCGGGCAGCTCGGTCGCGCGCTGATCCAGGCCGAGGCGCAGCTGCTCGCGACCACCTTCGACGACGTGTTCGGGCAGGAGCTGCTGCAGCTTGGTACCTGGGGCGTGGGTCGGGAGCTGCTGGCGCCAGCGCGTATTCGTCGCCAGAGCGTGGTGGCAGACTCGGCCGAGAGCGGCGCCGCCGGCGATATCGTGGCGCGCCTGGCACACCTGCCGATCAATAACGCTTCGGTCGACGCGGTACTGTTGCCGCACACGCTGGAGCTTGCAGCCGATCCGTACGCGGTGTTGCGGGAGGCCGATCGGGTACTGGTGGCCGAGGGCCAGCTGATCGTCCTGGGGTTCAGGCCGACGAGCCCGTGGGGATTGCGGGCGGCGGCCTGCCGCGCGGGGTTTCCTCCGGGTCTGCGCCGCATCCTGCCGCCCTCACGGATACGCGACTGGCTGGCGCTGCTGAGCTACGAGATCGTGAACGTGCGACCGTATCTGTACCGCCTGCCACGTGCACTGCACGGCAGCATCGAGTCGGCAGTGCCTAGCATTTTGTATCGCGGCTGGTTCTATCCATGGCCAGCAGCCGCCTACGTGATCAAGGCGCGCAAACGCGTCTACACACTGACGCCGATCCGGCCGCGCATGCGCGAGCGGCGACCGGTGTTCGGCGGCTTGGTGGAGCCGAGCGCTTGAGCGGCGTGGTGGACATCTATACCGACGGCGCCTGCCGCGGCAATCCCGGACCCGGCGGCTGGGCCGCGCTGCTGTCGGCCGGCGGCCGCGAGAAGGAGATTTCCGGTGCGCAGCCGCAGACCACCAATAACCGCATGGAACTGCAGGCAGTGATCGAGGCCTTGCAGGCGCTGAAAAAGCCGGTTGACGTGCGGCTGTACACCGATTCGCAGTACGTGCGCCGCGGCATTCTCGAGTGGCTGCCGCAATGGAAGGCGCGCGGCTGGAAGACGGTCGACAGGAAACCGGTCAAGAACCAGGACCTGTGGCAACAGCTCGAAACGGCTGCGGCGCGGCACCGGATCGAGTGGCATTGGGTGCCGGGTCACGCCGGCGTCCCGGGCAACGAACGCTGCGATGTACTTGCGAATGCCGCGATCGATGACCTGCTTGCGCTAGACTCGCGCGTGGACTGACAGCGCCAGCGAACCCCATGCGACAGATCGTTCTCGATACCGAAACCACCGGACTGGAAGCCGAGCGCGGCCACCGCATCATTGAAATCGGCTGTGTCGAGCTGCTCAATCGGCGGCCCAGCGGCAGGCATTTCCAGCGCTACCTCAATCCGGAGCGCGCCATAGATGAGGGCGCGCGCGCGGTGCACGGCATCACACGCGAGCGGTTGTTGGCGGCGCCAAAGTTCGCCGACATCGCCGAGGAGCTGCTCAGTTTCATCACCGGCAGCGAATTGATCATCCACAACGCACCGTTCGATCTGGGATTTATCGATATGGAGCTGGCGTTGCTGGCCAAGGTGCGCGGCGCGGACTGTGTGCTGCCGTTGGCGGTGCGCAGCGTATGCGGGGTGCTCGACACGCTGTCGCTTGCACGTGAGCGCCACCCGGGTCAGCGCAATAACCTCGACGCGCTGTGCAAGCGCTACGGCATCGACAACTCGCATCGTGAACTGCACGGGGCGCTGCTCGACGCGCGCATCCTGGCGGACGTCTACCTGGCGATGACCGGTGGCCAGAGCCTGCTGGCGCTCGATGAGGCGGCGCGCGAGCGCAGTGGTGTCGCGCGCCCTGCCCAGGCGAGCGCGACGGTGCGGCCGGCCGGGCCGCTGCGGGTGACCGAGGCCACGAGCGAGGAGTGCGCGGCGCACGCTGAACTGGCAGTGCTGCTGCAGCAAGCCAGCGGCGGCAACTGCCTGTGGATGCGGTTCGAGCCACAGAGTCCGAGCGCGGGCCAGCCGCCGCCGGGCGGAGCGTAATCCATGTCCAATCCGTTGCGATCCGGCACCGACTGCGCCGCGTGGCGCGAGCTGGCGACCCTGGCGCAGGACCTGAGTGCCGTTTCCACGCGCGAGCTGTTCGAGCGCGATCCGCAGCGTTTTCAGCACTGCTGCATCGAGGCGGTCGCACTTGCGCTCGATTATTCACGACAGCGGGTAGACGCACGGGTGATCGACTGCTTCGCTGCACTCGCCGACCAGCTCAGCCTGCGCTCGCGCATCGAGGCGATGTTCCGCGGCGAGCCCATCAACAGCACCGAGCACCGCGCCGTGCTGCACACGGCATTGCGCCGTTCCGGTGACACCTCGCTGCAGGTCGGCGGCCAGGACATCGGTGCGCTGGTGCGTTCCGAGCGCGAGCGCATGCTGACATTCGCCGAGGACCTGCGGTCCGGGATTATTCGCTCGAGCAGCGACCAGAATTTTACGCTGGTGGTGAACATCGGCATCGGCGGCTCCGATCTGGGACCGGCGATGGCGGTGCAGGCACTCAAGCAGTACAGCGCGGGCGCGCCGCAGCTCGCCTTCGTTTCCAACGTCGATGGCTGCCAGCTTGCCGATGTGCTCGAGCATGCGGATCCCGAGCGGACCTTGTTCATCGTCTGTTCCAAGACCTTTACCACCCTTGAGACCCTGACCAACGCCCGCGCTGCGCGTACCTGGATCCTGCAGCGCCTGGGCGCGAAGCGGCTACCGCAGCATTTCGCCGCGGTGTCGGTCAATGCCAAGGCAATGGACGAATTCGGCGTGCACCCCGACTATCGCTTTGCCATGTGGGACTGGGTCGGGGGGCGCTATTCGGTGTGGTCGGCCATCGGTGTCAGCCTCGCGATCGCCATCGGACGCGCGGGATTCGAGTCATTCCTCGCCGGCGGCCGCGCGATTGACGAGCATTTTCGTACGGCGCCCTGGCACCAAAACCTGCCGCTCATCGCAGGGCTGCTGGGCGTGTGGAATATCGACCTGCTGGGTCTGCCGACACTGGCCGTGCTGCCGTACGACTCGCGCCTGGCGCGCCTGCCGGCGTATCTGCAGCAACTCGAGATGGAGAGTAACGGTAAACACGTCAAGCTCGACGGCACGCCGACCACCTTGCCGACCTGTGCGGTGATCTGGGGCGAGCCCGGCAACAATGCCCAGCATTCGTTCTTTCAGCTGCTGCACCAGGGTAGCCAGCGTGCAGCGCTGGATTTTCTGCTGCCGATCAAGTCATCCTGTGCCAGCCAGATGCAGCAGGATCTGGCGATCGCGAGCTGCCTGGCGCAGGCCGAGGCGTTTGCGTTGGGCAAGGATGCGGAACAGGTTCGTGCCGAATTGACGCGACAGAAGCTGTCGCCGCAGCAAATCGCCGCGCTGCTGCCGCACAAGATTGACGAAGGCAGCCGATCGCTGAGCCTGCTGCTGTTCGAGCGCCTCGATCCCATGACACTGGGACGCATCATCGCGCTGTATGAGCACAAGGTGTTCGTGCAGAGCGTGGTCTGGGGCGACAACGCGTTCGATCAATGGGGTGTGGAACTCGGCAAGACACTGACGGAGAGCTTTATCCCGCTGGTGCAGAAGCCCGACGCTGTCTCCGGGCAGTCGAGCTCGCTGATGGGGGCTCTGGCCTACGTCAAGCGGTGGCGCGACTGAACTGTCGGCAAGGCGGCCAGATGTCAGTACAATGCGCGGCTTTCCGTCGCCCGGGGAACTGCGAGTGAGCGGCATGCCAGCCCGACAACGATTCAGCTTACTGCTTGGAACGGCGCTCGTGACAATCGCGTTGCTGGCCGTGCCACGTGCCGGTCTGACACAGCAGGCCGACCTGAGCCAGCAGCTGCAGCTGTTCAACAACATGAGCCCGGACCAGCAGCAGTCGATCCTGCAGCGGCTCGGCGGCCAGGGTTCGGTGAATGGCCTGACAGGACTTGGAGGCAGCCTCGGCGGCTCGGGCGGCGGCGTGGGCGGGGGCATGAATGGATCGCAGGCCATGCTGCTGCAACAGTTGCAGCTGCAGCAGCAGCGGCGGCTGGCGGGCCTGTTGCAGGGGCAGACCGAACTGCAAGTGTTCAAGCCGGGCGATACGGCACTGGTGGAGGTCGATCTGCTGAAGGAGAAGCCTGCCAAGGATGACAATGACAACCAGAACAACCAGAACAACCAGAACAATCAGAACAATCAGAACAACCAGATCAATCAGAACGGCAATCCGATCAACCCGCAGAATCCGGCGGCGATCAATCCGGCGCTGCTAAGTAGTGCGCAATTGTCGCTGCTGGGCCTGGACAACGGCATGAACGGCCAGCGCATTCAGGAGCAGCCGCAACGCACGATCGAAGAGCTGCAGGCCGAGGAGAAACGCAAACTGGAGGACATGATCGAGCAGATCCGGGCACGCAATCCGTATCAACTCGACGGCAATGGCAATTTGCTGCTGCCCGGAATGCCGGCCATGGCGCTGGCGGGCCTGACCGAGGACCTGGCGACACGGCGGGTGTCGGCGGAACCGGCGTTCGAAAAGCTGCACATCAGGCTGACGCGCTTGCCGCTGGACAAGACCGGCAAGGAAGCGCTCAAGCCCTTCGGCTACGATCTGTTCGACAACTCCCTGTTGAGCCTGCTGCCAACGCTCAATGCTCCGGTGCCGTCCGACTACCTGATCGGGGCCGGGGACATACTGCAGGTGCAGCTGTTCGGCAGCCAGAACCAGACGCTGAACCTGACCGTGGGTCGCGACGGTCATCTGAGCTTTCCGCAGATCGGACCGATCGAGGTCGCTGGCCGGCGTTACAGCGACGTCAAGGGCGAGATCGAATCGCGCGTGACCCGCCAGTTGATCGGCGTGCGCGCCAATGTGTCGATGGGCGAGACGCGCACGATCAACATATTCGTGCTGGGCGACGCCAAGTATCCGGGCGCCTATGCCGTCAGCGGCCTCGCCACTGTGACCACGGCGCTGTTCGCGGCCGGCGGCGTTCAGCCGATCGGCTCGCTGCGCAATGTTCAGGTCAAACGCCTGGGCGAAACGGTACGCACGTTCGATCTGTACGACCTGTTGATGCGCGGCGACAGCAGCAACGACATCAAGCTGCTGGGGGGCGACGTCGTCTTCATTCCTTCCGTGGGCCCGACGGCGGCGCTGGACGGAGAGGTGCAACGCCCGGCGATCTATGAACTCAAGAGTCGCGACACCATCGCCAATCTGATCCAGATGGGTGGCGGCCTGACTCCGAACGCCGATGACAGCAGCGCGGCCCTGATACGGGTCGATGCCCGGCAGCAGCGTATCGTCATGGACGTCAGTCCTGGCAAGGCATCGGGCGCCGCGTTGCCGGTGACCAACGGCGATGCGCTGCACATTGCACGCCTGCGGCCTCAGCTCGATTCCGGCGTCATCCTGCAGGGTTACGTCTATCGCTCGAAATACGTCGCGTGGCACGAGGGGCTGCGCATCAGCGAGGTCATTCCCTCGATTGACGACCTCAAGCGCGACGCGGACCAGCACTACCTGCTGATCCGGCGCGAGCTGCCACCGAATCGGGTCATCTCCGTGCTGTCGGCCGATCTGGTGGCCGCGCTGCACGCACCGGGCACGGCGGCGGACACTCCGCTGATGCCGCGCGACACCATAACGGTGTTCGATCTGCAGACCAGCCGCGAATTCGTCATCCAGTCGCTGATGGGCGAGCTACGCCTGCAATCCAACCTCGGCCAGCCGACCGAGATCGTGCATGTGGATGGCCGGGTGAAGGTACCGGGCGACTACCCGCTGGAAACCGGCATGCGCATCAGCGACCTGCTGCGCGCCGGCGGCAGCCTGGATCCGGCCGCCTACGGCGTGCACGCCGAACTGTCGCGCTACACGGTGGAGAACGGTGGCCAGCGTGACACGCGCGTCATTTCAATCGATCTTGCAGCGATACGCAGCGGCGACCAGAGCGCCGATATCCCGCTGCAGGCGTTTGACCGCCTGTCGATCAAGCAGGTATCCGGCTGGACGGAACAGGATCAGGTCACGCTCAAGGGCGAGGTGCGGTTCCCGGGCACCTACACCATCCAACCCGGTGAGACGCTGCACTCGGTGATCGACCGGGCCGGCGGTCTGACGCAGTTCGCGTTCGTCGAGGGCAGCGTGTTTACGCGCGCCGAGCTGAAGGTGCGCGAGCAGGAACAGCTCGATCGGCTTGCGGTTCGGCTGCGTACCGAGATCGCCGAAGTGGCACTCATGGGCGTGCGGGCGCAGCAGGGCAGCGCGCCCTCCGCCATCAGCGTCGGTGAGACGCTGCTGCATCAAATCACCATCGCCAAAGCGATCGGCCGGCTGGTGATCGACCTGAAGGCCGTGCTGCGAACCAAGTCAGGCTCGAGTGATGACGTCATTTTGCGCAACGGCGACGAACTCATCGTGCCCAAGCAGCGCCAGGAGGTCATGGTGCTGGGGGAGGTGCAGGATCCGACTTCGCACCTGTTCAAGCGCCGCATGACGCGCGACGACTACATCGGCCAGAGCGGTGGGCCCACACGACAAGCCGACCGCAGTCGGATCTACGTCGTGCGGGCCGACGGCAGCGTCGATTCCGGCTCCCGCGGCTGGTTCCACAGCGCCGACAGCGTCGATATCCGTGCCGGGGATGCGATCGTCGTGCCGCTGGATACCGAGCGGCTGCCAGCCCTTACCGTATGGACCGCGGTGACGACCATTCTCTACAACATTGCGATCGCCGCGGCGGAAGTGCATGCGACCATTCAGTGATGCTTGTCCATAACGATGAACGATAACAATGACGACGAGGCGGTCGACCTGCGGGCCGCAATCGCCCGGATTGTAGCGGGGCGCTGGTGGGTGCTTGCTAGCGTGATAGTTTTCGCGGTGGGGTTCGCCATCGCCGAGATCGAAACCATACCCATCTATCGCGCCTCGACCGTGCTGATTCCCGCCAGCCAGGAACGCAACAGCCTCAGCAGCACCTTGAGTTCCACCCTCGGACAGCTGGGCGGCATCGCGTCGCTCGCCGGCGTCAACCTGGCATCGAGCGACGCGGCCACGGAGGAGGCGCTGGCGGTCATGCAATCGCGCCAGTTCACCGAGCATTTCATAAACGATCTCGACCTGATGCCGGAGCTGTTTGCCGGCAAGTGGGATGCCGCGACCCGAACCTGGAAGCCGGACTGGTGGGGCCATGTGCCTACGCCGGCACGGGCGGTCAAGTACTTCAACAGGAAGATCCGAACGGTAATCAGGGACAAGCGATCCAACCTGGTCACGTTGCAGATCGACTGGCGCAATCGCGAGGAAGCTGCGGCGTGGGCCAATCTGCTGGCGCAGCGGCTCAATGCCGAGATGCGCACCCGCGCAATCGACCAGGCGGCCGCCTCGTTAAGCTATCTTGAAAAGGAGCTCGAATCGACATCGGTGGTCGAGACGCGCGATTCGATCAGTCGCCTGATCGAAACGCAGGTCAAGCAGCGAATGCTGGCGAACGTCACGCAGGAATACGCGTTTCGGATCGTGGACAAGGCGATGGCGCCCGACAGCGACGACTCGATATGGCCCGGCAAGCTGATTTTTTTCGTCGGCGGACCGCTGCTCGGTCTGGTGGTGGGGATCATGGGGGTACTCGCCTACGGCTACGTGGTTGCCGACTGAGTACCTGGCGTAATACCCGGCGCCACCACCCGGTCAACCATTCGGATCCATCATGCGCGCCGCGTACCTGAATCAGGCGATAAACCTGCTGGTAGCGATGCTGATGGTCCCTATGTTATTGAGATATCTGGGAGTCGGTGAATACATCCTGTGGGCGATATTCACCACCTTCGGCGGCTTTACCCTGCAGATCGAGAGTTCGATCCAGATCCTGTCGGTGCGGGAGATCGCCAAGCAGTATCACAGCAACGACGGGGTCGGCGTACGGCGTGCCGTGCGGCGGGCGCGCAAGGCATACACCATGCTCGCGGGTGGTGTGCTGGGGCCGTTTCTCATCGGCGGGTTTGTGTATCTCACCTACCCGGCGAGCAGCAAGGTCGGCAATCATTGGGCACTGGAGTGGTTGCTGTTCAGCGCGACTTATGCCGTCAATTACTTCTTCGGCGCCAATAACTCCATCCTGCTCGCATTGGCCAAAGTGGACGTCTACAACTATGTCAACTCATTCACTCGGGCGCTGAATTTCGCCGGATCGCTACTGTTGCTGCGGGCAGGCTTCTCGGTCCTGGGAATCTGCATCAGTTTCGCCATTTCGGTCGCCGTGGGATGCGCCCTGATCGCCGTGGCCGCGCGCCGGTCGCTGCGCGACGCATTGTCCGCCGCCGACGGCCACGCTTCCGGCGACCGCCAGGCCGGTGGCGTTGCGGCCGCCGACCTGGTGCGCTACACGATGTTCACGTTTTTTTCCTTCGCACTCTACAAAGGCGGAGTCCTGGTCGCCGTTTCGCTGTTTCCAAAAAGCGAGGTAGGAGCTTATAGCCTGACACTGCAGGCGCTCACCATGCTCTCGGCCCTGGCCCTGGTGCCGATCCAGATCTGGCTTGCAAGGTTCGTGAAAGCCATTGTCGCCAACCGGCGAATCGAGGTGATTCGCGAATTGGCGCACACCTTCCTGTATGCCAACCTGGTGTTCATCGGCGGGACCACCGCCCTGGCGCTGTTCGGCAATGCCTTGCTGCGGTACATCGGGGCCCGTGTCATGCTTCCGGGAGCAGCCGATCTGCTGACAGTGGCTGCGGCATTCCTGGTCGAGATCAACCTGTTCATTCTGATCAACCTGTTGGTCACCAAACGTCGCTACGAGTTCGTGAGGGTCTACGTGGCCTGCGTCAGCGTGGGGCTGTCATTGGCGCTGTGCGCGGTCTGGTTGTCGCACGATCTGATCTTTTCGCTGATCATTGTGCCGGCGACGATTCAGACGCTGGTCTGTGCTCCACTGCTGATCAAACGTGCATGCGCCGAGCTTGAGGCGACCCCGGCGGTCTTTGTCACGCTGCTGTTCCGGGAAATGTTCGTCCGCCACTGAGGTTGTTATCGATCATGAGTTGCCTGGCATGAGCGCCCCGACAATCGGCACCTCGGGCCCCGGCGTGGGCGGCAGCGGCCTGCCGCTGCACGCAAGCGGCCGGTCGCGCGTCAGGCGCTTCGACGCGGGCATAGTGCCGCTGATTGTCTGCTGCCCGTTCATGTACTTTCCGAAAATCCTGGAGGGCGACACGCAGCCGTGGGTCATGATCGCCGCGCTAATCGCTTTGTTTACCTTTCGCACGCGACGTTTCATTTTGCGGGGCGATGTCGCGCTGGTGCTGATCGCCATGCTGTGTGTGGTGGTGTATGCGGTGCGGGCCGGGTTCGGCCTGGATCTGCTTCGCGCGACCTACAACCAGCTGGCATTCATCGTACTGTGGCTGGTGTGCCGGCGCGATCAGGGTGATTACCTGCCGACCGCCATTCGCCTCACGGTAATCGTCTGGCTCGCAGTGGGGCTGTACCAGTACGTATTCGTGGCGCTGGGTCTCCCGATCGAAATATCCGGTCGATTCGTTGAAGGCCGGAGCGGTGTGCCGAGCCTGACGTCCGAGCCTTCTACCTATGGCAGCCTGTCGATGCTGCACATGATGTACCTGCTGTCCGAGCACAAGCCAAAAAACCGGCCGTTCATCCTCGCTACCGCGGTATCGGTGGTGCTGAGCGGTTCGCTGCTGGCTTTCGCGCTGCTGTTGTTCCCGCTGATGAAGCTTAAGATGCGGTGGCGCATCGCTGCCCTTCTGGCGATACCGCTGCTGGTGTCTATCGATTACCTGCTCACCTCGGCGGGACTTACGCTCAGGGCAGCCAACGTCGCGACATCGACGCAGGGTCTGGCGGCGGCGGTGCTCGATCCCAGTGTCAACATTCGTCTCGGCCACATATATTTCACGCTGATCCAGAATTTCTGGCAGTCGCTTCTATGGGTCTCTCCCGTTGACTTTATGAATCAGTACAATGCATTTGCGGATACCTCCCGCATATTCATGGAAACCGGGTCCAACTTCATCCTGACTTCGGCCGGCGACCTGATATACGGGTACGGGCCGGTGGGCGCGCTGCTATTGTTCGTATTTGTTCGAAAAGCGCAGAGCCAGTCTGCGACACGGGCGAAGAAGATCGAGAAATTCACCTTTATTGTTGCTTGCATGCTCAATCCAATCTATCTGTCCAATATTTTCCTTGTCATGTATGCCCAGCAGAAAAACTGATCGACATTTCGTCGGGTCGAACGGTTGCGCATAAGAGTCGATGCGACTGGGCGCGCGTCGGGCGACGATGTGCTGCGTCGCGACTCCGGCACGGCCGGAATGCGTGGCCGGTCGACTTGTCGCCGGAGCGAACGGCTATGAGAGCGGGGTACCTGTTTCAGCTGATCAATTTGATTGTGTCAATTCTCTTCGTTCCACTATTACTTCGATATCTGACCGTTGGCGAATATCTCTTGTGGTCGGTTTTCACGACCCTCGGCGCCGTGACCGTACAACTGCAAAACGCCATCCAATACGTCTCCATGCGGCAGATAGCGTACGCACACTTTTCTGGGGTTCCGAGTCAACTTCTGTCGGCGATACATCGAACAAGAACCGCCTACCGCAGACTTCTGATCATCGTCGTGGGGCCGTTCTATGTTGTCGGACTGGCATATCTCATTCTTGTCGCAAAGCCACGTCTTGGAATAAGCGGAATTCCAGAGTGGTCGGTCTTTGTAATGGCCTATGCAGTCACTTACCATTTCGCCCCAAACAACGCGATCTTACTCGGCACGATGCGCGTTTCGACGAATAACCACATTCTTTCCGCTACTCGGGTGCTCAACTTCATCGGTAACTATCTGGCGCTAAAGGCCGGGCTTTCGATCGCAGGCATATGCCTAAGCTTCCTGGCGTCGCAGCTCGTCGGCGCCGCCGCCGGTGCTCGTCAGGCGCGCGGGACTCTGGAAACAGGTAATTTCTACAGATCTACGACGGGCGGATCGGGCGTCAAGGCTACACTAGGCGTGCAAGCAAATATCCGGCTGTACGCCATCTATATGATCGCGTCCTTCGCTCTCTACAATGGGAGCTTGTTGCTTGCTACGGCACTATTTCCAAAAAGCGCGGTGGCTACGTATGCCCTGGGGCTGCAGAGCAACACGATGCTGCTTGCTCTGGCGCAGGTTCCGGTGCAAGTGTGGTTAAGTCGGTTCGTTCGGGCAATTGCATCGAGCGACAATTCCAGAGTACTACGTGAGTTGTCGGTTACACTGGTGACGTGCAATGGCGTCTTCGTAGGAGGATTTGCGTCGCTCGCCATCTTCGGAGATCTATTGCTGCGCCTGATCGGGTCGCACGTGATGCTTCCTGGAATCGCAAGTCTACTTGTCGTGAGCGCCGCTTTTCTCGTGGAGTTGAACATCTCGTTGATGATCAATTTTCTCGTGAATAAGGGCAACTATCGTTTCGTTCGCGTCTATGCCGTGACTAGCGGCATTGCAATACTCTTCGGTTTTATGGCGGCTTCGATATCCGGCGGCTTCATGCTAGGATTAATAGCGGTCCCGCTCATTCTGCAGACGACTATAGCGCTGCCTTCGATTATGAGGATTACCTGCACTGAGCTTAGAGTTACGCGTAAGGCTTTGGTGCAAAGTGTGGGGGCCTCATTGGTGAACCTGTGTCGGACTGGGCATTTCCCCCATGTACCCGATGTGGCCCGGTCGGGCGACGGCAGCTGATTGCCGCCCCTTACAGACCTACCGCCAGGGAAGCCAGAAAACGTGCCCGATGTGCAGTACCAAAATCGCGCTGAATCTGACGTCGATGGAGTCATCCAACGGCGCTTTTTCCCCGCACAGAGCAACGGCGTGTTCGTCGACGTGGGCGCTGCCAAGCCAAACTATTTATCGGTCAGCGCCCTGTATCGAGCGCTCGGCTGGACGATCCTGGCAATCGAACCCAATCCGGCTTACGCCGATTTGTACCGACAGCAGGGCCATACAGTTTTGCAATATGCGTGCGGTAGCAGCGACCAGGATGATGTCCCATTCAGCGTAGTCGATTCCCATGACGTGAAGTACAAGAACGGGCGTGTCTCGTTTGAGTCCTGGTCGTCGCTATCGATCAAAGATGAGTATGCAGGATTGAGACATTATTTCGACGTCACGCACATCCGCGTAAAAATGCGGCGCCTCGATACCATTCTCGCTGAGCATGCCGCCAATCTAAAACGTATCGACATTCTTTCCGTCGATGTCGAAGGATGGGAACTGGAAGTCCTCTCCGGTCTGAACATCGTCCGCTATGCGCCACGCGTGATGGTAATCGAGAATCTCTTTTTCGATAGGAGATACCACGATTACATGGCGTTGAGAGGGTACGCTCTATGGAAATGTCTACCTCCTAATGACATTTATGCCAGGAAGGATGAATTGGGGCTCGCAGAAAGCGCAGCTTGCTACCTTCGGACGTCGGCCGTAACGGGTCTAGGGCGTGCGCGTAAGGGCATAAGCCGGCTGTTAAGAGGGTCCTCGCACTAACGCGATTGCACACTCTTGCACCGAGCAGGGTCGGGCGGACGCGGCCTTGCGGTGCGTATTCAGGTTCAAACCAGGAGGCTGACGGGGAAGCCCACGATATGAAGGCTATTGTTACCGGGGTTTCCGGCCAGGACGGCTACTACATGACGAAGCTGCTCGCGCAGCGCGGACAGTCAGTGCTTGGGCTGACCTCGAACCTGGCGGGCGCTGAAGCTCAGTTCGCACGACAGCCAGTTGCTGGCCTGACGCTGGCAGCATTCGATTATTCGCTGCCCGGGGAGTTCTCCCGGGTGCTGGATGAATACCAGCCGGATCTGGTGTTCAACTTCGCCGCCAAGGCCACCGGTCGGGGGATGTTCGATTCGCCGCATGAGATGGGCCGATTAAACGGTGCGTTCGTGGTCGATATCCTCGAGGCGCTGCGCCACAGCCGGCGACGGACACAGATCTCGTTCTGCCAGTCGTCAAGCAGCGAGATGTTCGGCAACGTGCTCGAGACGCCGCAAAGTGAAACTACGGCATTCCATCCCAAGAGTCCGTATGGCGCCGCGAAGTTGTATGCGCACCACATGATCGGCATCTACCGTACCACGTATGACCTGCGGTGCTGTTCCGCCATCCTGTACAACCATGAGAGCATTCGGCGATCCACGCAGTTCGTCACCCGCAAGATTGCCCGCAGCGCTGTCAGCATCAAGCTCGGCCTCGCCGATCAGCTGCCGCTCGGCTCGCTCGATATCTGTCGCGACTGGGGCTACGCACCCGAATACGTCCAGGCGATGTATCTCATGGCCAGCGCCGTGCGGCCGGCAGATTACGTCATTGCTACCGGCAGGCTCAACAGCGTGCGGCGCCTGTGCGAGCTCGCTTTTGGCCATGTCGGGCTCGATTACCGGCAGTTCGTGCGCGAGGACGCTGACGCCAGGCGAGCGGTGGAGTCGGTGAATCTTCTGGGCGACCCCGGCAAAATACGGCGCGAGCTTGGCTGGAGCGCCGAAGTCGGCATCGAGGCTATCATGGTCGAACTGGTCGATCATGAGATGAGCCTTTTGGCACCTGCAGCGCCACACCCGTAGCGACGGCTTGACGTCGAAACCAGGTCACCAGGCAATTCGGAGTTTCATCGAATGTACAAGCCAGTCCACCGGTGCCGGATCTGCGGGAACAAGGAACTCGTGACGGTTCTCGAACTCGGCAACCAGTCATTGACCGGCGTGTTTCCGAAGAGCAGGGATACCCCCGTCACCAGTGGGCCGCTTACCCTGGTCAAATGCACCGGAGCGGGGCATTGCGGGCTGCTTCAACTGGCGCATTCGTATTCACTGCAGGAGATGTACGGGGAGAACTATGGCTACCGGTCAGGCCTCAACCCGTCCATGGTCGCGCATCTGAAGGCCAAGGTGGAGCGCATTAAGGCATTCGGAATCATCGATGCCGGCGACATCATCGTCGATATCGGCAGCAACGATGCCACGACGCTCAAGCAGTACGAATTACCGCAGGTCACGCTGGTCGGCTTCGATCCGACCGGGATCAAATTCAGGGAGTTCTACAGCTCCAACATCCGCCTGATCCCGGACTTCTTCGATGCCCGGGCGTTCAAGGATGCGTTCGGAAACAGCAAGGCCAAGGTCGTCACCTCATTCGCGATGTTCTACGACCTGGAAGATCCGATCGCATTCATGCGTGAAGTGAGTGAGATTCTCGACGATCGTGGGATCTGGGTGTTCGAGCAAAGCTACATGCCCTCGATGCTGGCGACCAATTCCTACGATACGGTCTGTCACGAACATCTGGAGTACTACTCGCTGGCGCAGATTCTGTGGATGGCCGAACGCGTAGACTTGCGGATTATCGACGTCGAGTTGAACGAGGCCAACGGCGGCAGCTTCTCGGTCGTGGCGCAGAAGACGCGCGGGCCGCGCGCGGCCTCCAGGGCGGTGACCGACATGGTCGAAGCGGAACGGCTGCAGCGCCTTGACGATCTGCAGACTTACATCGATTTCGGCCAGCGGGTGCGCAAATCCAAACAGGAACTGGTCGCGTTCCTGAAAGATGCGCGCGCCGCGGGCAAGCGAGTCGCGGCGCTCGGCGCGTCGACCAAGGGCAACGTCATTCTCCAATATTGTGAAGTCGATTCCTCCCTGCTGTACGCGATTGGCGAGATCAACCGCGACAAATTTGGCGCCTACACGCCGGGCACGCACCTCGACATCGTCGACGAGAAGGAGATTCTTGCAGCCAGGCCCGATCACGTCGTGGTTCTGCCGTGGCACTTCAGGAAGTTCTTCGAGGCGCAGCCGCGTTATGCCGGCCTGAATCTGGTGTTCCCGCTGCCATCGCTGTCGACTCGCTAAATGTCGCGCCGTCGATTTATTTTCATCGAGCCCAGTAAAGTCGGCAGTCAGCACATAACCCTGATTGAAGGCTACCTGCGTGCGCTGATCGCGAGTGCCGTGTTGAGCCGCACGTTCGACTTGATCTTCTGCGCCGCCGACAGCACTGCCGCGGCCCTTTCGGCCGGCACTCGCGCGGCAATAAAGCACGTTTCGATTCCAGTCATGGATCCGGAAAAGCGCAGGCTGATCCGCAAGACCTGCGTCGAGTCCTATGTAGTGATCAGATATCTGCTGCGCATGCGTCGCGGCGACGTGCTGTTCGTGTCGTGCGTGCTGCCGACCACGCTGCTGTTTCTGGAAGCGTGCAACTGGCTGCTTCGAAGGCGCGGCTTCTTCGTCGAGCTGCACGGCGAGATCGAGGGGCTGTTCGACAAGTCGATGCAGCGTCCGAGCTCATTCGGTTTCTGGGTGCTGCAGTGGATGCGGCTGCGCCGCCGCGGCAGCACGCTGTCGCTGGTGGTAATTGACGACTTCATCAAGGCGCGGCTGTTGGCCGAATTTCCTGGCAAGCTGCAGGAATCGGAAATCTTCGTGGTCCATATTCCCATGCTGCCGTGGCCGGCAGCGTCGGCGCTGGCGCGTCCGGAGCCGGTGCCTTCGGCGTGTTTCATCGGTTATCGAACGCGGCTGAAGGGCTTCGATCAGTTCGTGCAACTCAGTTCGCTCGTGCCCGGCGTTGACTTCGTGGCGATCGGGGGTGGGAAAGTGGAACACGTTACATCGAGCCGCAGCGCGCCGATCGGCGGCAGCGAGGGCTATATGCACGCGATCGCGCAATGCTCGGTGGCGCTGTTTCCATATGTCGCCGGCTATAACTGCTCATTGTCCGCAGCCGCGGTCGATGCCCTGTCCGCCGGGGTATACATGCTCGCCTCGGATCGAGCATGCTTTGTGAGCCTGGAGCAATATTTTGGTGCGGAGATCCTGACCATCTGCCGTTCCACCGCGGACATGGCGGCGTTGCTGACCGACGCGCGGTGGCTGGAGGAGAAACGTGGCGCTCAGGAGCGGCGGCTCGAGCGCCTTAAGGTATCGAAGTACAGCCTGGATGCCGTGCGCTCATCGTTCGAAGCACTGATGGCATGAGCGTTCGAACCACATTCAGGGACCTGCTGGCGCACTGGCCGCTCGCGGACGGGCTGTTTCGCCGGCTGGTGTGGAGCCGGGTGTATTTCCCCGAGGTGGAGATGCGATTTCTCAATTCGCTCGCAACCCACAGCATCGATATCGCCATCGACGTCGGTGCCGCCATGGGTTCGTACTCATGGATTCTCAACCGCAAGTCGCGGCAGGTGATTGCATTCGAACCCGGCGAACTGCACGCCAGAAATCTGCAGCAGACGGTGTTCGGGACGCGTATCAGCGTGGTCAAGGCCGCGGTCGGGGCCGAGTGCGGAACAGTCGCCATGTACACGCCCGGTGCGGATACCAATGCGCTGCACTCTGCCACGCTGAGCCTGGGCAACCCCGTCACCGCCGTGCCCGGCACCCAGGTGCGCGAGGTTGAACAGGTCACCCTCGACGAGTTTCTGGGCCCCAAGATTGGTCCGGGCCACACCGTGGATGTCCTCAAGGTAGACGTGGAAGGCTACGAGCTGGAGGTATTCAAGGGGGCGAGCCTGCTGCTGGAGCGCCACCACCCGCTGATATTCTGCGAGATCGAGCAGCGTCACAATGCAGGCTATGCCGCTGTGTTCAGGCTGCTGCGCGCCGCAGGTTACAGCAGCTACGTGTTTCAGGAAGGAAGTTTCAGATTGTTCGCCGGCGAGGCGATAGACAACCTTCAGTCCGCGCACGCGCTGCAGTCCCGCCTGGACCGCAGCTACGATCCGGCAAGGAACCTTTACGTGAACAATTTCGTGTTTCAGCATCCCCAGTCCCGCATCAAGGTGGCCAAATGAGCGGCGGCAATGACACCGTCTACGTGACCGGCGTGGCCGGCATGATCGGCTCAAATGTCGCACGCGGCCTGCTCGAGACCGGGCTCAGCGTCGTGGGGGTCGATAATTTCTGGCGCGGCACCAAGCGCAACATTGCCGATCTTCTGCAGCAGGGGAACTTCAGTTTCCGGCACGCCGACATCATCAGCGACAGGGATTGGTATCGCGACATGGATCAGCGCTCGACGTTGGTTCACACGGCCGATATTGTCGGCGGCATCGGCTACGTGTTCGCGAATGAGTGGAGCGTGTTCCAGAAAAACATCCTCATCAACACCCAGATCGCGCGCACCGTGCATGAGATCAAGCCGCGGCACCTGATCTACCTCGGTACTGTGTGCTCCTATCCGCAGCACCTGCAGCGCTCGGTCGATACATCGGTGCTCGAGGAAGCCAATAAGCTGCCGGCGGATCCGGAGTCCGGCTATGGCTGGAGCAAGCTCGCAGGTGAGATCGAATTTCGTCTGGCGATCAAGGACACGGCCACGCGTTTTACCGTTCTCGATCTGCACAACGTCTACGGATGGCCATGCATCTACCGCGACTCGACTTCGCAGGTCATTCCGTCGTTAATCTTCAAGGCATTGAACGCGAAGGACCGCCGGCTGTCGGTCTGGGGTAATGGCAAGCAGGGCCGGGCCTTCCTGCATGTGACTGACGTGGTCAGCGCCGTGCGGGCGGCACTGAGCTATTCGGGCAGCGAGTCAACCTTCATGATCGGCCCGGACCACTGCACCACCATCTCCGAAGTCGCACGCCTGATTCAGGCCCACCCCGGGATCGGCATCGACGAGATTGTGTTCGATGCCAGCAAACCCACCGGCGACATCGGGCGATTCGCTGATTCGCGACGCGCCCTGCGCGAACTGGGCTGGACGCCGAAGACCGAGTTCCGCGCCGGGCTGCACGCTCTGGTCGATCGGATCATTGATGACAGCAAGTAAGCGCCTGTGCATCATCCTGCCGAGCTACAACGACGTCCGTATCGAGCGGGCAATAAGAAGCGTACGCCTGTTCGACGATACCGGAGTCGCCAAACTGGTGGTGGTCGACGGCGGATCGAGGGAGGAGATCCTGCGACTCATAACACCCCAGCTGTCGCCCGACGACGTGCTGGTGTCCGGGCCGGATAGAGGAATTTTCGATGCCCTGAACAAGGGGCTCGATCTTTGCGATACCGAGTTCATCGGCTGGTTGGGAAGCGACGATGTGTTCACGGGCAATCTGCCGGCGAGCCGGGTCATCAGCGGGCTGGAGTGCAACGACATCCTGGTCGCCAACGTCGCTCATTTTCGCGGCCAGTACGTCACGCGGGTGACGCACGCATGGCCGGCGCGGGCGGGATTGGTCAAGTACGGCCTCAACAATCCCCACTTTGGCACCTTCGGAACCGCAGCGCTGCTCAAGAGCGAGCGATTCCGGCTCGGGCTGCGCGGTGCGGATATCGAGTTCTTCATCAAAATCTTCGATCGTAAGCCGCGCGTGGCAAGCGTAAGCGTGGTGGCAACGCTGGCGGAGCAGGGCGGCTATTCCACCGGCTCGTACCGGCTGATGCTCGGATCGCATTTGGCGCTGCTGCGGGTGTACGCCAGCGCCACCAACTGGGTGATGGCGGTGGCCGCGCAAGTGCTGAAGTTCAGTTACCGTCTTTCGTCGGTCGGCTATTATCTGCTGTTTCGTACCCGGACCCGGGACTGCTCGGATGCCTGCAGAACTCTGTTCTAGCGGGCGCCCCGGCTCACCCAGTGGCAGGCCATGAAGATACTGGTGACAGGTGCCAGCGGCTTCATCGGCACAGCGTTGCTGCGCAGCCTGGCAGTTGGATCATCGCGTGAGGTGGTGGCAGCCACGCGCAGTAAGATCAGTGCCCCGGTGGCGGGGAGCACCACGGTGCGCGTCGCCGACCTGGGTGGCAACACCGATTGGGGCCAGGCGTTATCAGGCGTGCGCACTGTCATTCACCTCGCTGCGCGCGTTCACATCATGCGCGACGCGAGCGCCGACCCGCTGGCCGAGTTTCGCAAGGCGAATGTCGACGCCACTCTGAATCTGGCACGCCAAGCCGCGGCGGCGGGCGCCGAGCGGTTCATATTCCTCAGCTCGATCAAGGTGAATGGCGAGGCGAGCTCGCCGGGCCGGCCATTCACTGCCGCGGACGCGCCCGCGCCCGCCGACGCCTATGCGATCAGCAAGCACGAGGCGGAGCAGGGTTTGCGGGCGCTGAGCACCCACGCCGCCATGACGGTGCTGTCGATCCGTCCGCCGTTGGTCTACGGGCCGGGCGTGCGCGCCAACTTTCTGCGCTTGATGGTACTGATCGATCGCGGTATACCCTTGCCGCTGGGCGCCATAAGAAATGCCCGAAGCATGGTCAGCATCTGGAACCTGTGCGACCTGATTCGCACGGCGGTCGACGCACCGGCGTTGCGCCCCGGGGTTTTAATGGTGGCGGACGGGGAAGACCTGTCGACCCCAGAGCTCATCCGGCGCATCGCAGCTGCCATGCGCCGTCCGGCCCGGCTGTTTCCCGTTCCAGTGCCGGTGCTCGAGACCTTGGGACGGCTCGCCGGAAAAGCCGGGCAGGTTGCGCGCCTGTGCGATTCGTTGACGGTTGATATTTCTGCCACCAGACAGGCGCTGAACTGGATGCCGCCGATGAGCGTCGATGAGGCGCTGCACGCCACGGTGCAGTGGTTTGTGCGCGAAGGCGGGGCGCATGACCGTTAGCACGCTGTGGGCGTGCGGCTGCGCGTTTGCGCTGTCGTGGGTGCTCACCTGGTGGGTACGGCGTGTGGCACTGGCACGCGGCCTGCTCGACCAGCCCAATGATCGCAGCTCGCACTCCATTCCTACCCCACGCGTCGGCGGCATCGCCATCGTCATCGCAGCCAGCGCCGGGATGTTGCTGCTGCTTGGCGCCGGCCAATTGGATCTGAAGCTTGCGATTGCGCTGATCGGCGGCGGGTCGGCAATTGCGGCCGTAGGGTTCATGGACGATCGGCGGCGGTTGTCGGCCCGGGTCAGGTTTGCGGTGCACGTGGTGGCAGCGCTGTGGGCGCTGATGTGGCTTGGCGGCCTGCCGCCATTGCGCATCGGTGGTCATATCACAGCGCTCGGGCCGGCAGGTTACGCACTCGGCGTGCTGGCGATAGTCTGGGTGCTCAACCTGTTCAACTTCATGGACGGAATCGACGGTATCGCTGCCTCGGAAGCCATATTCATCGTCTGTGGCGCAACGCTTGCGGCCGCGGCCACCGGCGCCACCACCGGCGCCGCGCTGGTGCTCGGTGCCGCGAGTGGCGGGTTTTTGCTGTGGAACTGGCCACCGGCAAAGATCTTCATGGGAGACGTGGGTAGCGCCTATCTGGGCTACCTGATCGGTGTGCTGGCGGTGGCAGCCACGCGCGACGATGCGGCTGCAGTGTGGATATGGCTGACACTGGGCGGCGTCTTCTTCGTCGACGCGACCGCGACCCTGATACGCCGAGCGCTGCGGCGTGAACGGCTGCACCAGGCGCATCGCAGCCATGCCTATCAAAGACTGGCCCGCCGTTGGGCCAGCCACGGGCGAGCGACCACGCTGGTGCTGGCCATCAATTGCTGCTGGCTGTTGCCGTGCGCCCTGTTCGCGGTCAGGCATCCTGCCCTGGCGGCATGGACCGTGGTCGTGGCGCTGGCACCACTGGCAGTGCTGGCATTTCTTACAGGCGCGGGGCGCGCCGAAACGTGAGATACAGGCCGCTGTAAGACTTATGAGCCAGTCGTGTAAGACCATCAGATGTGCAGCCTTCCGCTTTGGCGTGCAGCGTCTGCACAAAATAGCCACTTTTTTGACGGCGGATGATATCCGGTGCGTCAACCGGCACCTATGTGGGGCGTTTCTGGGCACTAACCCGGGCACCCACTCCCGGAGCATCTCGTGTTGCTAAGGTATCGCTCGACTTAAAATGTATATTGGCGCAATACCGAGTCAATTCAATGTGCTGTACCATTAGTGCCGTGACAGATCTCGCAGGCTGCATGTTGACTCACAAAACCTGCGGGCGCGGCGCTCCAACCGATGGTGCGCTGGGCTTGGATCTGAGTGTGGACGGAGGCGGCTAGTGCAAGAATCGAATGTGTCGCTGATCTCGATCCTGGCTGGCGCGCTTTTCTCCCTTTCCCGCCGCAACAAGCGTCTGATCATGATCGGGGCCGATGCGATCATGCTGCCGCTGGCGCTGTGGGCGGCATTACTGCTCAAGTTCGACCGGCTCGATTTCTCGCTGACTGATCACTGGGACCTGTTTCTGATCGGTGCCGGCGCTGCGATCCTCATCTTTTCAATCCTCGGGCTCTATCGGGCGATCATCCGATTCATCGGCCCGCAGGCCATGGTGGTCATGGTAGTCGGACTGGTGCTATCGGCCGCTACGCTCGCGCTCTATGACCGGTTGCACGACCAGAGCCACATTCCGTTGTCGGCGCTGGCGATCTACGCGGCCCTGGCGCTGATCTACCTCGCCGCAAGCCGCTTCAGCGTGCGCTACATGTTCTACTACGGCCTCAATGGCCATGCAGAGGCCACGCGGGTCGCGATCTATGGTGCCGGTGACGCGGGCGCGAAGCTGTCAGCGGTGCTGCGCGGCGGGCCTGATTTCCAGCCCGTGGTGTTCATCGACGATAAGCGGGCCTTGCGCGGCAGCCGCATCAACGGCATCAAGGTGTACGATCCGACCGAGCTACCGGGACTGGTCAAGGAACTGCAGATCGAACGCGTGTTGCTGGCGATGCCGGCGGCCAGTCGGCGGCGAAGGCGCGAGATCCTGGAACGGCTCGAACCCTTGGGCGTGCATGTGCAATCACTGCCGGACCTGTCGGAGATCATCTCCGGTAACGCGCGCATCGATGATCTGCGCGAAGTGGATGCCGGAGATCTGCTGGGTCGCGACCCGGTGCCGCCGGATCCGGCGCTGTTTGATCGCTCGATTCGCGGCAAGCGCGTCCTGGTCACGGGTGCCGGGGGCTCGATCGGGTCGGAGCTGTGCCGGCAGATTCTGCGCTGCTCGCCGCACCGCCTGGTACTTTTCGAGATGTCGGAAATCGCGCTCTACCAGATCGAGCGCGAGCTGATCGACACAGCGCGGGCCGATAACATTGCAACCGAGATCATACCGCTGCTCGGCAATGCCCATCACCGCCATCGCATGCGCGAGGTGCTGTCGACCTTCGGTGTTCAGACGGTGTATCACGCCGCCGCATACAAACACGTGCCTATCGTCGAGCACAATATCGTCGAAGGCATCCACAATAACGTCATCAGTACCTGGTATGCGGCGGAAGCTGCGCTCGAGACCAACGTCGATACCTTCGTACTGATCTCGACTGACAAAGCCGTCAATCCTGCCAATGTCATGGGCGCCACCAAGCGCTTCGCTGAACTGGTGCTGCAGGCGCTGCAGCAGCGCTCCAAGCACACGCACTTCTGCATGGTGCGCTTTGGCAACGTGCTGGCATCGTCCGGTTCGGTGGTGCCGCTGTTTCAGGAGCAGATTCGCGCCGGTGGTCCGGTTACCGTGACCCACCCGGACGTAATGCGCTATTTCATGACCATTCCGGAAGCCGCGCAACTGGTGATCCAGGCCGGAGCGATGGCCACCGGCGGCGATGTGTTCGTGCTCGACATGGGCCAGCCGGTGCGCATCGACGACCTGGCGCGACGCCTCATCAGCCTGATGGGCCTGACGATCCGCGATCAGGACAATCCGGACGGGGATATTGAGATCAACTATATGGGGCTGCGGCCAGCCGAGAAACTGTTTGAGGAGCTGTTGATCGGTGCCAATGTGGCGGGCACTGAGCACCCCAAGATCATGCGCGCCATCGAACACTGCCTGCCGTGGGAAAAGACCCGGCAGATCCTGGACGAGCTGTTGGTCGCGCTGGGGAATTTCGATTGTCCGCGCAGCATGGCTTTGCTGTCGGATGCCGTGGTCGAATACCCGCGCAGGCGCAATATTCGCGACTACGTCTGGAACAGCAAGACTCCGGCGACCTTCGGCGACGACGACCGCAAGGTCACGGAATTCGCCTCCAAACGCCGCATGCCCGAGAGCGCTGCGCGGGCATCGGACAGCAATCCCCGCATTCTCTAGCCGTCATTGCGGCCGCGCGAGTCGGCGCGGCCGTGCAGCGTCGCTCTGGCCTATGCTGCGATGCAGCATAGGCCTGGCGACCCATCGGCCGTGGATTACCGCTGGCGGATATGATGGCTGAGGCCCGGTTGGGACCGGGCTAGGTCAGGGAATCGATATGGATCAAATGAGGCAGCGCCTGCAGCGCGCCCGCGTTCTCATCGTCGGTGACGCCATGCTCGACCGCTACCTGTTCGGCAGCGTCGATCGCATCTCACCGGAGGCGCCGGTGCCGGTGGTGCGCGTTACGCGACAGGAAGAGCGCCTCGGTGGCGCCGCCAACGTGGCATTGAATATCAAATCGCTCGGCGCCCAGGCCACGCTCATCACGGTGGTGGGCGACGACGAACCGGCGCAGACGTTGCAGCAGCTGCTGCAGGCGCAGGGGATAGAAGTATTGCTGGGTCGGGACCCGAAACTTCACACCAGCGTGAAGCTGCGCGTCATCGGGCGCGCACAGCAGTTGCTGCGCGTGGACTTCGAGAACCCGCCGGAACATGAAGTGCTGTCGGAGATGCTGGCGGACTTCGAGCGCGTGCTGGGCAACTATGACACGGTGCTGTTTTCGGATTACGGCAAGGGCGGTCTGACGCACATCGCGCGCATGATTGCCTCGGCGCGATCGGCCGGCAAGGCAGTGCTGGTGGATCCGAAAGGCAGCGACTACAGCCGATATGCCGGAGCCAATGTGCTGACGCCAAATCTCGCCGAGTTGGCGGAGGTGATCGGCGGATGGAGCGGCGACGAGCAGCTGCAGGAGCGGGCGCAGGCGCTGCGCCAGCGCCTGCACGTCGATAATCTGGTGTTGACGCGAAGCGAGCATGGCATGTCGCTGTTCGATGCCGCCGGCTATATGCACGTGCCGGCGCAGGCGCGCGAGGTGTTCGACGTCACCGGTGCCGGCGATACGGTCATCGCCACGCTGGCAGCGATGCTGGCGGCCGGGATGAGTGTGCGCGAGGCGCTGCCGCTCGCCAATCGCGCCGGCGGCATCGTGGTGGGCAGATTCGGCACTGCCAGCGTCAGCTACGAGGAGCTGTTTGCATGAGGGTGGTGGTGACCGGGGCCGCCGGGATGATCGGCAGCAATATAGCGCACGCACTCGCTGCCGCTGGCGTTGACGACATCATCGCGGTCGACGATCTTCGCCATGGCGATAAATTCCGCAATCTGCAGGGCGCGCGAATCGGCGACTATTTCGACCAGGAGGAATTCTACGGACGCTTCGCCCGCCGCGAACTGGGGAAGGTGGCTGCGGTGTTCCACCAGGGTGCCTGTTCGGACACGATGGAGCACGACGGGCGGCTGATGTTGCGGACCAATTACCGCTGCTCGAAGGATCTGCTCGACGCCTGTCAGCTGCAGGGCGTGCGGCTGATGTACGCCTCGTCGGCGGCGATCTATGGCAACAGCACCACTTTTGTCGAACAGCCGCAGTTCGAGCGACCGCTGAACGTGTATGGCTATTCCAAGCTGCTGTTCGACGATGTAGTACGACGTGTGCTGCCCAGCGCAACCTCACAAGTGGTCGGCTTGCGCTACTTCAACGTCTATGGTCCGCGTGAGCAGCACAAGGGACGCATGGCATCGGTGGCGTTCCACCATTTCAACCAGTATCGCGACAGCGGCAAGGTGCGGCTGTTCGGCGAGTATGGCGGGTACGGACCGGGACAACAGGTGCGCGATTTCATTCATGTCGACGATGTGGTGGCGGTGAATCTGTGGTTCCTGGAACACCCGCAATGCAACGGCGTCTTCAATCTGGGTACCGGCCGCGCGCAGCCGTTCAACGACGTAGCGCAGGCAACCGTGAATGCCTGCCGTGCCCAGCGTGGCGAACCGGCACTGACCCTGGAGCAACAGGTCAGCCAGGGCGTGGTCGAATACATTCCAATTCCCGAGACACTGATCGGCAAGTACCAGTGCCGCACGCAGGCGGACCTGTGCGCACTGCGCGCCGCAGGCGTCGACCATGAGTTCCTGGATGTCGCCACCGGTGTACGTCGCTACGTCGACTGGCTGAGCGCCGGCACTGCGGCCTGAAGGATCGAAAGTCCCCGCATGGGCGTCATCCCGCAGTCGCTGCTCGACAAGATTCTCGCGCCGTCTGAGATCGCGCGGCGCGACTGGCAGGGCAGTCGCCCGCTGGTATTCAGCAACGGTGTGTTCGACGTGCTGCACCCGGGCCACGTGGTGTACCTGGCCGCTGCTCGCGCCCTGGGGGCGACGCTACTGGTCGGGCTGAACACCGACAGTTCAGCGCGCCAACTGGGCAAAGGCGCCGGGCGTCCGATCAACAGCGAGCGCGACCGGACCGTGGTGATCGCGGCGCTGGAAAGCGTGTCGTACGTCACCTTGTTCGAGGAGACCACCCCGTGCGAATTGATCCGGCGCTGTCGTCCCGACGTGTACGTCAAGGGCGGGGACTACGATATTGAGCTGCTGGAGGAGACCCGGCTGGTGAGAAGCTGGGGCGGGCGTTCGCTGGCGATTCCACTGCTCGAGGGCTACTCGAGCAGCGCGCTGGTGCAACGTATCCGTGGCATCCGTGGCATCCGTGGCCATGACTGAGCGTTGCTGAAGCGATGAGCGCCCGCAAGGCAGCGTTCATCGATCGGGACGGCGTCATCAACGTCGAACGCGGTTTTCTGCACCGGGTGGAGGAGTTCGTCTTTCTTCCCGGCGCGGTTGAAAGCCTGCGATGGCTGCAGGCCGCCGATTATCTGCTGGTGGTGATTACCAACCAATCGGGAATAGCGCGCGGCCTGTATACCGAGGCTGATTACCTAAAGCTCACGGCTTACATGCAACAGCGTCTGCTGTCCGCGGGCGTAGAGCTCAGTGCGGTCGAGTACTGCCCGCACCTGGCCGATGCGCAGCTGGCCGAATTTCGCCTGGACTGCGACTGCCGTAAACCCCGGCCCGGGATGCTGCGACGGGCCGCCGTAGCACTCGACGTCGACTTGCCGGCTTCGATACTGGTCGGCGATCGCGCGACCGATATCCAGGCCGGACGCAGCGCCGGCGTGGGGCGCTGCTGGCTGGTGCGCAGCGGAATGCCGCTGAGCCAGGCCGACATCGAACTCGCCGACGGCGTATTCGAGGACTTGGCCGCGTGCGTGGACCATCTGTCGGATCGCGGACTTACGATCACCCGATGACGTAATGCATGAACCTGTCACGCGCCGAAGGTCGGCTTCGGCGCGTGCATGATGTCATTTGACGTCGATGCGCCCGTGGTGCAAATTGCGCGCAACGCCGATCGCCGAACGGGCTTAAACACCTCAAGAATGTGCGGCGGCCATGCGCGCCGGTCGGCAGCAATAACAACGCAGGCGCCTGAAGGAATCAGGCTAAGGGAGAATCATGCATCACTATCGCGCATCGCGGCTGCTGTGCGGCCTGTGGCTTGTGGCTGTGCCGGGCGCAGCGATCCTGGCAGCCAATACACCGAACGCCGCGCTCACCCCGGACCTTAGCGCGCAGCTGTCACAGAATGTGAACCGTCCCGTGATCGTCATCATGAAGAACGCGCTGACGGGTGATGATGCCGCCAGTGATCAGGCACCGCTGCTCGGTGAGCTCAAGCAGGTGCAGGCGACGCGCGTCAAGACCTATCGCATGGTCAACTCGCTCGCGGCGACCGTGTCCGACGGGGAACTGCAGCGGTTGAAAGCCAATCCCGCGGTGGCGGAGGTGTTGCCGGACGTCACGATTCGGCGCCCGCTTCCCGCGAGCGCGGCCAGCAGCAGCGCCAGCCCCAATGTCAGCAGTTCTCTGCCCACGCACGTGATCCCAGGAGCCTGCGCGCCCTTTGGACTGCCTTCCCTGGAGCCCGAGGCGCTGCAGACCACGAATACCGATTCGCTCTTTCCCGGAGCGCCGACCGCGCGCTCGCTCGGTTACACCGGCGCCGGCGTCAAGGTCGCCTTTATTGCCGATGGCGTGGATCCGCTGAATGTGAATTTCATTCGGCCGAATGGCATCTCGGCATTCTTCGACTACCAGGACTTCAGCGGCGATGGGCCGGGCCAGGTCACCGACGGCGGTGAGGCATTCGTCGACTCCAATGCGATCGCCGGACAGGGCATCCACGTCTACAACGTCAATGGATTCAGCGCCCAACCGGATCCGGGTGCCTGCGACATTCGGATCGAGGGCATGGCCCCCGGGGCCGCGCTGCTGGGTCTGGACGTCTTCGGGTCCTTTGAAGACACCACCGAGTCGAACTTCCTGCAGGCGATCGAGTACGCCGTGACCGTGGATCACGTGGATGTGCTCAACGAATCCTTTGGCCGCAACCCGTATCCGGACATCAGCTCGCAGGATGCGACCAAGCTGTTCAACGATGCGGCGGTCAGGGCCGGTGTCGTGGTCACGGTGGCCTCCGGGGATGCCGGCAGCACCAACACCATCGGCTCCCCGGCCACCGATCCGCTGGTCATCGCCGTGGGCGCAAGCACGACGTATCGTTACTACGCGCAGACCAACTACGCCGCCGCGCGCTACTTTGCGACCACCGGCTGGCTCGACGACAACATCAGCCCGGGCAGCTCCGCAGGCTTCAGTGAAACCGGCGCCACGCTCGATCTGGTTGCGCCAGGTGATACCACCTGGGCCTCCTGCGACGCCAGCGCCGAGTTCGCCGGCTGCACCAACCTGCAGAACGTGTCCTCCGACATCGAGGCCAGCGGTGGCACCAGCCTGTCCTCGCCACTGACCGCCGGCGCGGCGGCGCTCGTCATCGAGGCCTACCGCACGAGACACCGCGGCGCCTCGCCGTCCCCGGCGCTGGTGAAGCAGATCCTCACCAGCACGGCCACCGACCTCGGCGTGCCCACGACGGAGCAGGGCGCCGGCGAGATCAACAGCTATCGGGCGGTGCTGCTGGCCGAATCGATCAACGGCGGCCGGGCCGGTCCGCAGGGCCAGACGGTACTGCTGTCACCCAATCAGCTCAATGCCGTGGGAACGCCCGGCAGCCGCGCCAGCTGGCCGGTGAGCATCACCAATACCGGTGAGCAGGGGCAGGTGTTTCAGGTCAGCGGCCGAACCTTCGGGCCGAGCCAGAATGTGCAATCCGGCAGCGTATCGCTGGTGGATGGCGTCAGCCCCGAGTTCGCCAACTTCGCCGGCGTGCAGAACAACTACGGCGTGTTTCATTTCTTCGTGCCCGGTGGTGTGGATCGGCTCGCCACTGCGATCGCCTATCCCGGCAACCCTGCTAACGGCCTGAATGCGCGCGTGCGCCTGATCCTGGTGGATCCGCTGGGTCGCTTTGCGGCGCACTCGATTCCGCAGGGGGTGGGCAATTTTGGCAGCGTCGACGTGCGCGAGCCGGTCGCCGGTGTGTGGACCGGCGTGATCTTCGGTGACGTGGCGTCCGCCGACGGTACCAATGGGGTAGTTCCGTGGCAGGTGTCCACGCAGAGCTTCGCGCCCTTTGGCACGGTGACGCCATCCTCGTTCTACCTGGCGCCCGGTCAGAGCCAGAGGGTGACGGTGTCGGCGTCCACGCCCTCGAGCCCGGGGGACGCGGCCGGCTCGATCGTCGTGAATGCATCTGGCGACGGCCTGGACCGCTACGTCGGCGTGGAACACAACTCCATTCCGGTAACGCTGCGCAGCCTCATCGATCTGTCACACGGCGGCAGCTTCAGCGGCGTGCTGACCGGCGGTAATGGCCGTCCCCCCGGCCAGGGCCAGGTCGACTACTACCAGTTCAACGTCGGTCCCGGCCACCAGGATCTGACCGCCAATCTTGCACTGAGCAACGATGCAGGCGATCCGGTGGCGCTCTATTTGATCAACCCCGATGGTGTCGCGGTGGCATTCGGGGAGAACCAGGCAACGGCTCCCAGCGGCCTGACGCTGTCGGCCACCACGCTCGAGCCCATAGCCGGTACCTGGACACTTATTGCCGACTTCGCCGAGCCGGTCGTGGGTGATGAGATTGCGCAGCACTTCAGCGGCAACGTCACGCTGGACGCCAATCAGGTCGGCGTGAGTGCACCGGGGCTGCCGCAAAGCCCGCACCTGCGCCTGGCGGCGGGGAGACCGGTGACGATTCCGCTGAGCGTCACCAACCATTCCGTGGCGCCGGAGGCGTTCTTCATCGACGCGCGGCTCGACTCGACCACCGAGATATCGCTGGCGGCGCTCTTGGCACCAGTGCCGTATGGATACGTCTACGCGCTGCCATTAGGCAGTGTGAACGGCTTCCTTCCCGTGTGGCTGGTGCCCTCGCACACCTCCTCAATCGCCGCGGTGGCCAACGGTTCGGTGCCGATCGAGTTCGACCTGGAAGCCGGCACCGCTGAACCGGACCTGCTGGGTGCGCCGACCACGCCGGGCAATGCGGCGGTCACGTACACGCCCGCTGGCGGCGTCGTGGAACCCGGGGAGTGGCTATCAGAGCCAACCGAGTTGGGACCCTATCCGCCGGGCGGCGCTCCCGCGGCCAGCATGACGATGACGCTGACCGCGACCACGATGGCGTTTGACTCCGCGGTGACCAGCGCCACCGGTGATCTGTGGCTGGCATCCACCAACCCGGCGGCAAGTCTTGCGCCCGTGACTCTCAATCCCGGTCAGACTGCCGTCATCCCGGTGACCATCACGCCCACCGGCTCGCACGGCAGCGTCGTCAACGGTACGCTGTACGTGGACGACTTCTTTGGCGAGCTGGGGATCTACGAGCAGACCACCGCCAATGATCTGGCAGCCATCCCGTACAGCTACACCATCGAATAGCCGTCGACATCGAGGTGCACGCCGCACAATGCCGCCCGGATAATCTTGCCAAGATCATCCGGGCGACTTCTCGACGCACACTCGTTGTACAGCAGTCCGGTCTCGGGACTGAAGCTGCTCTGGTCGCGCACCATCGCAGGCGCCATAATCGCGCGCTTTCGGCTCAGGGCTGACCGCGAGGATTTCATGGGAAAGTGTGCATTGATCACCGGCATCACCGGCCAGGACGGCGCCTATCTGGCCGAGTACCTGCTCAACAAGGGCTACACGGTGCACGGCGTAAAACGTCGGGCATCGTCGTTCAACACCGATCGCATCGATCATCTCTATCACGATCCGCACGCGGCCGGCATCAACCTGTATCTGCATTACGGCGATCTGACCGATGCGACCAACCTGATTCGCATCGTTCAGCAAACCCAGCCCGACGAAATCTACAACCTCGCTGCGCAGAGCCACGTCGCGGTTTCCTTCGAAACCCCGGAATACACCGCCAATGCGGATGCGCTGGGGACGCTGCGCATCCTGGAGGCCGTGCGCCTGCTGGGGCTGGGCAAAAAGACGCGCTTCTACCAGGCCTCGACCTCGGAAATGTACGGCAAGGTGCAGGAAACGCCGCAGCGTGAGACCACTCCGTTCTATCCGCGCTCGCCGTACGGCGTGGCCAAGCTGTATGCGTATTGGATCACCGTGAACTACCGCGAGGCGTACGGCATCTACGCTTGCAACGGCATCCTGTTCAACCATGAGTCACCGATTCGCGGTGAGACTTTCGTGACGCGCAAGATCACGCGCGGCCTGGCGCGTATCCGCGAAGGCTTTGACGAATGTCTGTATCTGGGAAATCTCGATTCGCTGCGCGACTGGGGCCATGCCAGGGATTACGTGCGCGCCCAATGGCTCATGCTGCAGCAGGATGCGCCGGAGGACTATGTCATCGCGACCGGTGAACAGCACTCGGTGCGCGAGTTCGTCGAGCGCAGCGCTGGCCACGTCGGCATGCGTATCGAATGGCGCGGGTCGGGCATCAACGAGCAGGGTGTGGACGCGAACAGCGGCCGCAGCATCGTGAAAATCGATCCGCGCTACTTCCGGCCCACCGAGGTGGACAGCCTGCTGGGGGATTCCTCCAAGGCGCGCGCCAGGTTGGGCTGGAAGGCGGAGATCTCTTTCGAACGACTGGTGCAGGAAATGGTTGAGTCGGACCTGGAAATCGCGCGCCGCGACGCGCTGGTGGCACGCGAGGGCTTCAAGACCTACCGCCACCAGGAATGACCGGTGGCTGTGGCCCATCGCCGCGCGCTACGTCAGCGGCGGCTGGCAGGTCAGCAAGGGTATTCTCCGTGAGGCAAGTTGAGTGGCACTGGTTGTTTTTCTGAGAGGGGTTAACGTCGGGGGCCATAGGACCTTCCGACCGACCAGGCTGGCTGTAGCGCTGAAGCACCTTGGCGCCATCAATATTGGCGCGGCGGGCACGCTGGTTATCCGGCACACAATGACCGGGGCTCAAGCACGCGCAGAAGTCGCACGCATACTTCCGTTTGTCGCCGACATCGTTGTGTGCGAGGCGCGCGAAATTTTAAATCTAGTGTCGAAGGATCCGTTTCAGGGGCAGTCGGTGCGGCCAGATGTTGTCCGCTTCGTAAGCGTGTTGTCCCAGCGCCCCCGCTTGACGCCGGCGACGCCCATGCAATTCCCTTCCAGTGGTCAATGGCTGATGAAGATCCTTGCGCGACGAAACCGATTCGTCATCGGGACATACAGGCGCCATATGAAGGTCATTGGATATCTCGGGGCGTTGGACCGGCTATACGGTGTTCCGGTGACCACTCGCAGCTGGAATACCATCGCGAAGATTGCAAAGGTTCTCCATAGTCCCATGGCGCCGCCTGCCCAACTCGACGCGCCATGACCGAATCGAACACGGCTGTGTTCCTGAGCTACGCGTCTCAGGATGCGCAAGCAGCCCAGAGCCTGTGCAAAGCGCTGCGCGCGGCCGGCATTGAGGTCTGGTTCGACCAGAGTGAACTTCGCGGAGGCGATGTCTGGGACCGGAAGATTCGGCAGCAGATTCGCGACTGCGCGGTGTTCATTCCCGTCATTTCCGCGCACACACAGCAGCGTGCTGAAGGTTACTTTCGCCTGGAATGGCGCCTTGCCGAGCAGCGCTCGCACTTGATGGGTCGCAACCGGACATTCATCGTGCCGGTCGTTTGGGATGCTGTGGCGGAGAAGGACGCAGACGTACCGGACTCGTTCCTGGCGGTGCAGTGGACACGCGTACCCGACGAGGCGAGTCGTGCGGCGTTCGCCGAGCGCGTGGCGCAGTTGCAGGCTGGCAAAACGATACCGAGTCCGCAGGGGTCGGCCACGACAGCAGTGCCCCAGAGCGCCAGTCCCGCAATCCAGCCACTACCTATCAGTGCTGCACCGGTCAAATCAAGACGCGGTCGAGCCGGCTGGCTGAAGGTGTTTCAGCAGGCGATTCCCGCCCTGCTGCTAGTCATCGCAGCGCTGGTGCTGATACCGCCGTGGCAAAAGAAGGAGCACGCCCGAAACGTTCTGTTGCCCGAGATTCAAGGCATGGCGGCCACGATGTTTCGGAGCAACAGACAGATTTTCGACAAGGCGATGGAGGCGCAGAGGTATCTGCCCAATGATCCAAGCTTGGCGAAGTTGCTGCCGTCGATCGCGAACACCGTATCGATCGAGACCGAGCCTGCCGGAGCCGAGGTGTTCTGGAAGGACTACGACACGCCCACTGCCGGGTGGCGGTCAGCGGGCATTACGCCGTTCAAGGACGTGAAGGTGCCATACGATTATCTGCGCCTGGAAGTCAGGAAGAGCGGCTATCAGACGATTGAACTCGCCGTGCCCATGTTCTCCCTGCGGATTTCGCCCATCAAGGCACATCTGAAACTGGACCCCATCGGGGAACTGCCGGAGAGCATGGTTCGCGTCCCGCGCTCGACGACCGACATTCAAATCGTCGGCATCGAGAAATATGGACCCAGAGATGTGCCGGAGTTTCTGATCGATAAATTCGAGGTCACAAACAAGCAGTTCAAGGGATTCGTTGACGCCGGCGGCTACACCAACGCGGCCTATTGGACGGTACCGATCCGTGAAGGCAGCAAGGTGATTCCACTGAGTGCTGCATTGGCCAGGTTCATGGACCGGACCAACCGACCAGGACCTGCCAGCTGGGAAGCGGGAAGCTATCCGGACGGCGCCGAGAATCAGCCTGTGACTGGGGTGTCGTGGTACGAGGCAGCCGCTTATGCAGCATTCGTGCACAAACAGTTACCGAGCGTATTTCACTGGGCCGCGGTGGCCGATACCAGCCGCTCCGAGTTCGTGTTGCCGCTGAGCAATTTCAGCCACAAGTCGCCGAGCGCAGTGGGCAGCCTCGCCGGCTTCAGTACCTTTGGAGTCTACGATCTTGCGGGCAACGCCCGGGAGTGGACCTTCACTCAAAGCGGTGACTCGGATCAGCGCTTCATCCTGGGCGGCGGCTGGACGGATCCGCCGTACGCGTTCAACGACAGCTTCACTCAATCCGCCATGGACCGCAGCGAGACCAACGGCTTCAGGTGCATCAAGGAGCTCGACGGGGGCTCGGCCTCCACTGCGCTCCGGCAAACCATCTCGATGGACTTCAGGGATTATTTCAAGGAGAAGCCCGTCAACGACGCAACCTTCGCCGGCTTCGCCCGGCAGTTCATCTACGACAAGACTGCGCTGGGTGCGACGACTGAAAGGACGATCGATAACGAGTCGTGGAAAGCGGAAGTCGTTTCGATTGATGCCGGCTACAACAATGAGCGTTTAGTCATCTATGTCTTCTTGCCCAGGAGCCACTCAGCTGCCTTGCAACCCGTGGTCTTCTTCCCGGGCTCCAATGGATTTCATGAAAGTACCTTCGACCCGACATTCATCAATGGCCGCGTGGACTTCATCATCAAGAGTGGACGGGCGTTGATCTACCCGATCTACAAGGGTACCTATGAACGGCAGGACGATCTGAAGTCAGAACAGCCGGACACTACGGTGCGCTACAAGGACCACGTCACCATGTGGGCGAAGGAATTCGCGAGGACCATCGACTATCTTGAGACCCGCAAGGACATGCAGGCCGACAAGGTCGCGTACCTTGGCTGGAGTTGGGGCGGTTTCATGGGAGGAATCATTCCCGCGGTTGAAAAGCGCATCAAAGCCGTGGCGCTGAACGTCGGTGGAATGGCCATGCAACATGCCTTGCCGGAAGCGGACCAGATCAACTATTTGCCCAGGGTCTCGCAACCGGTGCTGATGCTGAACGGGACGTACGACATGTATTTCCCGGTCGAATCCTCGCAAAAGCCGATGTTTCGTCTGCTGGGAACTCCCGAAGGTCAGAAGAAGATGCTGGTCTACCCGTCAGGGCACTTAGTTCCTGCTACCGAATTCATCAAGGAAACTCTTGCCTGGTTTGACGCTTACCTTGGACCCGCCCGTTGACAGCAAAAAAAAGGCCCGGATCACTCCGGGCCTTTTTCATCCGCGAATGCGGTACTTACCAGCGACCGCCGCCGCCGCCACCGGAGTTACCCCGGTAGCCGCCGCCGCCGCCGCCGCCGCCCGGACGACCACCGCCGCTGCGGGGCTTGTCCTGCGCTTCGTTCACACGAAGCGGGCGACCGCCCATGTCCTGACCATTGAGATTCTGGATCGCGCGTGAGGCATCCGACTGACTCATCTCGACGAAGCCGAAGCCGCGTGGGCGTCCGGTCTCGCGGTCGGTCGGAAGTGACACCGACTCGACGGTGCCGTGCTGTGAAAACAGCGCGCGGATATCCGCCTCGCTGGCAGTGAAGGGAAGGTTTCCAACATAGATCTTGGCCATGATTGACTCTCTCGAAAATACTAAGGAGGTTTCGGGCGGGAAAAAGTTTGTGCCCTAAACGCTCCACTCGGCAGGCACGTTCACCAGGTCTAGAGAGAGTGTGTTCTCGCCGGCCATCGAACGGAGTCCTGTCACCTGATCGCAGGCAGTTCGGCTCGGACTCATCGCGCCTAGGACGGCGCACGGGGCGATACGGACGTTGACGATCGGCGCATAGCCTACCACGGGTCCCCGCTGTCGTCTCTAGCGGTGTTTGCGGCTACCTTTACCCCGTGTAAGGGCGGACGCCAGGGCCGGCGCGCTAGGGGGTGGGACCCGGTGGGGGCGGCGTGATGAGCGGTAACATCTGCGATATGTCAACGCCGGACTCGGCTGGTTGCGACCGCGTGATTTCTATACCCTTCCTCGGGGAACGCCAGGCGCCAAAACGACACCGATGAGCGCAAAACACGCGGGCAAGATCGTCGTCATCAGCGGCGGGGCGAGCGGCATTGGACAGGCGATCGTGCGGCGTCTGGCCCAGGAGGGCGCGCGCGTGGCGATCGCGGACGTCGCCGATTGCGCCCAGACGCTGGATCTGGTGCGGCAGCAGGGCGGAGAAGCCACCGGTTTCAAGGTCGATATCAGCAGCTGGGGACAGGTGTGCGGCTTCGCCGATCAGGTGCGCGCGCGCTATGGCGTGGCCCTGATCGCGGTGCATTGCGCGGCGCTGCAGTTCATGAGTGCCTTCGATGAGCTCAGCAGCGAGCAGTGGCGCTCGACGCACGAGGTCAACGTGCTCGGCGGCTTCCACCTGGCGAAGGCGTTTCTGCCCGGGATGAAGGCCGAGCGCTGGGGCCGTATCGTCATGGTGGCCTCATCGAGCTTCTTCGCCCCGCCGCCGCGCATGACGCACTACATCTCGAGCAAGGGTGCCTTGCTTGGCCTGGTGCGCGGACTGGCGGCCGAGGTCGGGGAATTCGGCGTTACGGTGAATGCGCTGGCGCCGGGACTCACGCGCACCCGCAACGCGATCGCCGGCGTGCCGCAGGCGCATTTCGACGAGGTCAGGAATCGTCAGTCGATCAAGCGCGGCGGCGAGCCGCAGGATCAGGCGGCGGCGATCTCGTTCATGGTATCGGACGACGCCGGATTCATGAGCGGCCAGACCATGCTGGTGGACGGCGGCGAGGGGCACGTCTAGCGGCGCTAGGGATACTTGTTGTTCCTTCTGGCGAGCGCCGGCACGCCATACCTATAATTACCGGCTGCGCTAATAAGAGAGCCTCCAGATCCCTATGGCAACCAGCTTCAAACTAGGGACGTTTTCGGCTGCCGGCTGCGCACCGTTTGGTGGTCTGGTGGCGGCCGGGCGCGTCATCGCGTTCGGCGCGCTGCAGGAGTTTGTGGCGCGCGAGCGGCTGGATTTCCATAGCGACGGCAGCATGCTGTCGGTGCTGGATCAATGGGAACGTAATTTCCCGACGCTGCAGCGGGTAGCCGAGGCTATCGGGCCGGCGCCCGATCAGGCGCTGCTGCGCCGCACGGCGCCGCTCGAGGCGCTGGCGCTGCATGCGCCGGTGCGTTCGCGCAATATCATCTGTTCCGGCGCCAACTACTTCAAACATGTGGTCGATATCGTGGTCGCACAGGTACGGCCCGAGACCCAGGGCATGACGCCTGCGCAGCGGCGCGAGTTTGGCATCAGCAAGATGACCGACCGGCGGCTGCACGGCACACCGTATTTTTTCATCAAGGCCAATTCGACCATGATCGGGCCCTACGATACGGTCACGCTGCCGCCCGATGTCGCCAGCATGGACTGGGAACTCGAACTGGGCGTCGTGATCGGCAGGCGTGCGCGCTTCGTCAAACGCGAGACAGCGCTGCAGCACGTCGCGGGCTACATGGTGGTCAACGACCTGACGATCCGTGAGCGCGTGAACCGCAACGACATGCAGGAGATGGGCATGGACTGGGTGGGTTCGAAATGTGCGCCGACCGCATTGCCGACCGGACCCTACCTCGTGCCGGCCGAGTTCGTCGGTGATCCACAACGCCTGCATATCAGCCTGCGCCACAACGGCCGGCTGATGCAGGACGAGGGCACCGACGACATGATCTTCTCCTGCGCGCGGCTGATTGAGACTCTGTCCACATTCATGGTGTTGCAGCCGGGAGACCTGATCTGCACCGGCTCACCGTCCGGCAACGGCATTCACCACGGCGTGCTGCTCAAGGCGGGCGACGTCATCGAAGGCACAATCACCGGGCAGCTTGAGAGCCTGGGGACGCAGCGCAACCCCTGCGCCGCCGAGGCGCCATGATTCTCAACCCCCTCAAGGACTGGCGGTTCGATCGCGCCAGCGTGCGCACCATCGGCCATGATCTGCAACGCCCGGAGTGCATCCTGGCGGAGCGTGACGGGACACTGTGGAGCGCGGATGCGCGCGGCGGTGTCATGTGCATCAACCCTGACGGCACGCAGCAGTTGATTGCCCAGCAGGTCGATACCCGGTTCAGTACCGCGGCCGCGACCACCGAGCGCTACATGCTGCAGGGGACGCTGCCGAACGGGCTGGCGTTCGCGGACAACGGTGATTTTCTGATCGCGAATTTCGGCACCGATGCGCTCGAGCGCATGACGCGCGGCGGAGTCAGCCGCGTGCTGTACACCGGGATCGACGGTGTGCCGCTGGGCAAGGTCAATTTCGTGCTGCGTGATTCCAGGCATCGGATCTGGCTTACCGTCACGACGCGCGCCCGGCCCTGGACCAGGTCGATCAACGAAAAGCTCGCCGACGGCTATGTCGCGCTTATCGATGAGCGCGGCATCCGGATCGCGGCCGATGGATTTGTCGGCACCAACGAAATACGCATGGATGCGAATGAGGACTGGCTGTATGTAGTGGAAAGCAACGCGCGGCGCATCTCGCGCCTGCGCGTGCGCAGCGACGGCCGGCTGACGAGCCGCGAGGTTTACGGTCCGTCGCAGCTCAAGGGAATTCCGGACGGTTTCGCCTTTGATGTCATCGGCAACCTGTGGATGACCTACGTGATCTCCGACCAGATCGCCGCCATCACGCCGCAGGGCGATGAGCTGATTCTGTTCGAGGATTGCGATGCGTCCAAGGTGCACGCGTTCGACCAGCACTTCTTCGCCGGTACGGTCACCCCGGAAGTAATGATGGGCTGCGGCGGCACGCTCGCGCCCTGGACCGCGAGCGTGACCTTTGGCGGCCCGGATCTGTGCACGCTCTACATCGGCAGTCTGCGCGGCACCACGATTCCGTACCTGCGCTCGCCGGTGGCCGGGCTGCCAATGGTGCATTGGAACGAGAGCTACCAGCGAGGTGCGTCATGATTCTCGAGGTCGCGGCGCTGACCATCGCTCCCGAGCACCGGGCGCAGTTCGAGGCGGCATTCGCCGAGGCACGCCGGATCATCTCAGCCATGCCCGGTTTCGTATCGCACCAGTTGCATCGAAGCATCGAGACCGACGGCCGCTACCTGCTACTGGTGCAGTGGCTGACGGTGGAGCACCACACGGTGGGCTTTCGCCAGTCGCCGCAGTTCACGCAGTGGCGGGCACTGCTGGGACCGTTCTTCGCGGCCGCGCCCGCGGTCGAGCACTACCAGGCTGTGAGCCGAGGGGAAGCACAATGATTCGTTACCTGAAGACCGGGCAGACGCCAGAGGCCACGGCCGAGAAGCAGGCCGAAGTCAGGAAGACAGTGGAAGCGATCCTGGAGAATATCGCCACGAACGGCGACCGCGCGGTGCGCGAGTATTCGGAGAAGTTCGACCACTGGTCGCCGGCGAGCTTCCGGCTGAGCGCGGCGCAGATCGACGCCTGCCTGAACGCGGTGCCCGAGCCGGTCAGGCGCGATATCGAGTTTGCGCAGATGCAGATTCGAAACTTTGCGCTGGCGCAGAAATCGGCGCTGCGCGACATCGAAGTACAGACGCTGCCCGGCGTGGTGCTGGGGCACAAGAACATCGCGGTCAACAGCGTGGGCTGCTACGTCCCGGGCGGCCGCTACCCGATGGTGGCCAGCGCGCACATGAGCGTGGTGACGGCCAAGGCTGCCGGCGTCAGGCGCATCATCGCCAGCGCGCCGCCGTTCGGCGGCCAGCCGCACGCGGCGATCGTGACCGCGATGCACCTGGGCGGTGCCGACGAGATCTACGCCTTTGGTGGCGTGCAGGCGGTGGCGGCGATGGCGTTGGGTACGGAGCACATTGCGGCGGTGGACATGATCGTCGGACCGGGTAATGCCTACGTGGCAGAGGCGAAACGCCAGCTGTTCGGACGCGTGGGCATCGATCTGCTGGCCGGTCCGACCGAGACACTGGTGATCGCCGATGATTCCTGCGATGCACAGATGGCGGCGGTGGATCTGCTGGGGCAGGCCGAGCACGGGCCCACCAGCCCGGCGGTGCTGCTGACCAACTCGGCGCGGCTGGCGCAGGAGCTGCCGGCGGCGATCGAGCAGGAACTGTCCTGGCTGCCGACCGCAGACGTGGCGCGGGTCGCATGGCAGAACTGCGGCGAGATCATCCTGACCGATTCGCTGGAGGAGATGGTGTCGCAGGCGGAGCGGATCGCCAGCGAGCACGTGCAGGTACTTACGCGCGACCCGGACTACTTCCTCGAGCGGCTGAGTAACTACG
>Ga0302180_10000116_pt1 | contig 66942 bp, 47 predicted proteins | sample I_Palsa_E3_2_FD_200575 | JGI IMG/M metagenome (GOLD analysis project Ga0302180, IMG submission 200575) | Peat permafrost microbial communities from Stordalen Mire near Abisko, Sweden - I_Palsa_E3_2 | ecosystem: Environmental > Terrestrial > Soil > Palsa > Peat permafrost | place: Sweden...
GAAACGGTGTTCACGATGAGATCGAACTGATCCTGCAGCTTGCTGAAGGTTTCCGCATCGGACGCGTAGAAATAGTCGGCGCCCATGCGAATTCCGTCGTCCCGCTTTCTCAGCGATTGGCTCAGGACGGTGACTTCCGCTCCCAACGCGTGGGCAATCTTAACGCCCATGTGACCCAAACCTCCCAGGCCGACAACAGCGACCTTCTTGCCGGGTCCCGCTTTCCAGTGCATCAACGGCGAATACAAGGTGATGCCTGCACACAATAGGGGTGCCGCTGATTCCAGTGGAAGTTCGGGAGGCATCCGCAGCACGTAATTTTCATCGACGACAATTTGCGTGGAATATCCGCCATAGGTAGGAGTGGTTCCGTCGCGCTCGGTACCGTTGTAGGTTGGGGTCATTCCTTCAAGGCAATATTGTTCCAGGCCGGCTTTGCAGCAAGAACATTTGCGGCACGAATCGACGTAGCAGCCGACGCCCACGGCATCGCCCACTTTAAATTTCTTCACTGCGGAGCCGACGCGGGAAACTACGCCGGCAATTTCATGGCCCGGAACCATCGGGAAGATCGAGCCGCCCCACTCATCGCGCGCCTGGTGGATATCGGAATGACAAACGCCGCAAAAACGAATGTCGATCAGCAGGTCGCGCTGGCGAGGATCCCTCCTTTCGAAGGAGTGAGGAGCCAGCGGGGCCTCGGAGCGTGCTGCGGCGTATCCATTGACGGGAATCATTTGGCCTCTTCTTGTTGGAATTGAGTGCTCATAACCATACTTTCATCACACATTGACTAAGGCCAACCGGAAATCCTGCAGCGATCTATCGCCGGAACTAATCGGCAGAATACGAAGAAACGCCGTTACAGCAAAGACCCGCAGGAATGGGATTTCCGTGAGGGCAGGTCTTGGGATGACCGAGAAAGGTACAAATGCGCTGGTCCAGTTCGGGGCTAATGATGTGTTCGAACTTGCACGCTTGGTCGTGCGCCTCGGAATCGTCGATGGAGAATGTGTCGGTGAAAAGGCGCTCGGCGAGACGGTGACGGCGAACTACATCTCGCGCGCGCTTGGTGCCTAAGGATGTAAGTTGGACTTCCCCGTCTTGCAACTGCACCAGCCGTAATTCGGACATGCGTCCGAGAACTCGGGCGGTCGGCTCGTCGGAGACAAGCGGCAGGCTTCCAGCCGATCCGGTGGCGCGGAACCGGCCCACCTCCGCGGGCTTCTGCTCTTCGCCGCAAATCCAGACTTGTTCAAGCAAATGGTCGAAGCGGATTTCATCGTCCGCCGAGGTGGTGCAACAATCGGCGGTGTTTGCCAGCGGACAGGCCATCGGATGCCCCGGGCCGTGCTGTGCGGTGTCAAAGTGCAATCGCCCGTGGGCAAGCTCGATGCGGCGGTCGGCTTGCCGGCCAATGTCCGGATCGTGGGTAACCATCAGGATGGTATGGCCGGCTTGGTGCAGTTCGCGGAATAACTTCAGCACGATGGCTTCGTTGGCTTCATCGAGGTTTCCGGTGGGCTCGTCTGCCAGTATCAATTTTGGCTGATTGATCAGCGCTCGCGCGATGGCCACGCGCTGCTGCTCGCCACCGGAAAGTTGTGCCGGTAAATGGGTGAGGCGGTCACCCAAGCCGACACGCCGCAGCCCCTCGGCGGCTTCCGTTTCATTGGTCACGCTGTGGAAGTATTGAGCCAACATGACGTTTTCAACGGCGTTCAGGTATGGCACCAGGTGAAATTGCTGGAACACGAATCCGACTTTTTCGGCGCGGTATCGCACCATCTGGTTTTCGGTCAGCCTGCAAAGATCCTCGCCAGCCACGGTCACGCGCCCGGAAGTCAGGGTATCCAATCCGCCGAGGATATTGATCAAGGTGGTCTTGCCCGAACCCGAAGGGCCCATCAGCGCCACCCACTCGCCAGGTTCAATGTTGAAGCTGAGTCCGTCCACCGCGCGCAATGCGCCGTACTGTTTGGTGAGCGATTGCAGCACGACCTGATGGATCATGCTTCGCCTCGAAAGACTGACGCAGGACGAATGCTAGCTAGGCGTCGAAGCGGATAGGCTCCGGCGATGGCCACAATGATGGTGAGCAGCACGGATACAGGATACACAATCAATCGCGGGCGCGCCGCTACGCCGAACACCGCCTTACCTAGCCAGATGGAGATCACCAGTCCCGCACCGGCGCCGAGAATCCCGCCGATGAAGCCGACCACCGCAGCTTCCGCCAGGAAGAGTCGCAGCACCCGACGACTGGCCCCACCAATCGCTTTCATCAGGCCGACATCGTTCCGACGTTCCATGGCGACGTTGGTCATGACCGCCATGACGCACAAGCCGGTCAGGATCAATACGATTGCCACCGTGGCGGTCAGCACCCCGCTGACCCGGTCGTAAATCTTGCCTTCCGCCTCGGTGAATTGGCGCAAGCCACGTACATTGGCGTCTGGCAGTCGCTGTACAAGTGTTGCAATAAATGCATTTACTTGCGACGGCGTGCCCGGATAGCTCACCCGAACGGAGCTGATGCGGCCAGATAGACCGCTCAACTCTTGCGCCGCGGCCAGCGGCACCAGCACGTCGGAATCGTATTCACCGCCGGGCGGGTCGACGCTCGTGATTTCGCAGCGAAGCTGTCGAGTGCCCTGCTCAAGCGAAAGTTCGTCACCTTTCGCTACGCGCAACGCCGCAGCCGCTTTGCTTCCAATCGAGCAAGTGGTTTCCCTTTGGGGAGAGGCTGGCAATCCTGCGCCGCCGTCGGATACGGTTGGGTCGTCTGATCCAGCGCTTCCATGAGTCCGCAAACCTACGATCACAGCCTGGGTAACCCCAGCTGTCGATCGTACCTGGCCAACCAAGACCAGCAGGGCACTCTTGCCGCCTGCTGACGCGGGAGCCACCGGAACGCTCTCGTAGGCTGACTCGAGCAGCGTTCCCGCCAGAGCGCCACTGGAATGGTCCGACTTTGGCTCGACCACCATGTTCGCGCCAAAGGTTCGAAACTCGCTGGTCAGCCTGCGCTTGGCGTCCACTTGCAGATTCAGCAACGCTGAGGTGACCGCAGCGCCCGCGCCCAGCGCCAGCAATATCATCAATAGCCTACCGCGACGCGCTCCCAGCAGACGCCAAACCATGCGCCAGAACATCCTGCGATTTTGCGAGCGGTATTCCATGGTCACTCGCCTCGCAGGATCGGCGCCGGTTCGTAACGCGACGCGCGGTGCAAAGGAATGGCGCTTCCCATGATCGTAACCGCGGCCGCCAGCGTTAAAATCAGCACCACCACCAGCAACGAAGGCTGGGGTGCAGCTCCAAAAATTCTCTCACCCACGACGCGGGCGAGGAACATTCCCAGCCCATAACCAACGCTGCCAGCGACGACCGCGAGTAGCAGTTGCTCTGCCGCGAGAAGAAATCCAACCGCGCCGGAACCCGCGCCCAACGCTTTCATCAGGCCGATCTCGGTACGCCGTTCCATCACCGACGCTGCCGATGAGGCGCCTACCGCCAAAGCCGCCGTCAGCAACGCTGCCAGGGTCACCAACCACAGCAGCATGCGCACGCGCGTCAGGACTCGCCCTTCGCCCTCGGCGACGCGCCGGATCACGCGCACGTCGGAACCGGGGATCGCCTGCCGGATCGAATAGGCAATTGACGAAACATACGGCGAGCAGCTCCAGCGCTCCAGCTCATCAGAGTTCATGCTGCGAGGATCGCGACGAGCGAAATCATCTTCGGGCTTGGTCAACGCACTTACATAGGCCCTCCGGTACTGGCCCGCTTTTCCGGATAGGGCTTGGGCAATGGCCAAAGGCGCGACGATGCCATCGTCTTCTGGTCCCCCGGAATCCAGCACCCCGGTAATACGCAGGGCGTTCCAATGCCCATGGTCGCCAGCGCTGACGTTCACCGTGTCCCCCAGCTTCACGCTGTTTCGCTTGGCAAAATTCTTCCCCACGACGCATTCCGCAGCGCTATCTGCAAACCACGCACCATCGACGTGCCACCAGGGGTTGGTTTTTTCTATGCCGGTCTCAAAGGTGCTTCCATCGGGTAGCGCCACCGGTTGATCGAACCACGTACCGGTTAAAGTCGTCGCTTCGACGGCGTCGGGATTGGAAAATCTCTGGAAAGCCGGAGACCACGCCTGCACCGGAACATCCAGCATGGGCGAAAACCCGACAACGTTGTTGTGCCAGAAAATGGTCTTCAGTTTTGGTAGATCCGACTCCGGCAGGTGTGCGCCAGCATTCGCCGATCGATAATCCACACCGCCGATTTCAAGTGGCAGGGAGTCCGCCTGCGGCGTAATGACCAAGTTCGCGCCCAAGTTGCGGAACTCGCGGCCGAGCTTGTCGTCCACGTCCAACGAAACGCTGAGCGCAGCAGTGGCCACGGCCATACCCAACGCGAGAGCGGCGCCGGTCAATAATTGGCGGCGTGGGCGGCGGCGAAACGAATCGGCGACGAGGCGAAGGAACATGATGGCGTCGGCGTCCAGCTGCTAGAGCTGCGGGGAACGATGCAGCGAAACGGTCCGGGTCGCGAGGTTCATTTCGGTATGGCTCCCATGGCCTGAGTCAAAGATGAAAGATCCATAACCAAGTCGGTTCCTTCCACGTGGGAGGCCACGGCGATGGGGTTACAGCCGCCTTGGTCTCCGATCGACGGCACGTAAATGGCTGAGCCGCAGTGACGGCACACCACGTTTTGCCCATCCTGGCGATAGCCTTCCGGCCCACAAATTCGGCAAGCATCCAACGCGGTTCCCCAGCCGTTGGGCTTCTTGATCACTAAAAATCGCACGCTCTGATGTCCATCGGTGTTGGTAGCAAACAGGTGCATCGCGCCATCCTGTATTTCCTGAATGGGTATGCGCACCACCCCGCCTTGCGCGGTGATTGTTTGCACACTGGGCGGCGCCGCGTTTACTCGCGCGTAGATGAAATCGGCGGTTAGCGCCAAAATCACCACCAAACACGCCGCGGCGGCGGCGATCATCCAGCGCCGCTGGCGCCGGTTTTGTGATTCGATCAGCCGCAACTCCGCCGAGCCCAGCGCTCGCTCGGAGGCTTTCGCGTGGGCCGCCGACTGCCACTCGCGCAGCACCAGCAACCCCGCTGCGCCAAAAATGAAGACGAAGAAAAACAGTTCGTTGCGCACCACGGGCCCAATGACCGCCATCTCCGTCTTGCTGGAAGGCAGCCACTGCGCCTCGCTTAATTCATGCAAACCGGTAATCGCCAACTGGAACGCGACCAGCATCAAGATCACGCTGGTGGCGGCAAAGAATCGCTGCAGCGGAATGCGCAGGGTACCTTTGAAGAAAAACACTCCCACTGCTACCGCTGCGGCGATTCCCGCAATGGTTCCAATCCAGGTCTGCAACCCTTCCGTGGACAACTCCACGGCCCGCAGGATCAGCGCCAGTTCCGCACCTTCGCGCACCACCATCAGGAACACGAACAGGAAAATACCCCATCCGGCGGCTCCGTCGGCTCGAGTGGCGAAGGCTTCCACTTTCGCCTCAATCTCTTTTTTCAGGTGGCGCGCAACGCGATTCATCCATGCGATCATCGTAATGACGAAGAGCGCCGCGACCAGGAGCAGCACCCCCTCGAAGCCGTCTTCGCTGATGCGCCAGCGCTCTAGCGCGATGGCCACGCCCAGGCTGAGGCATGCGGCGGCAGCTACGCCGTACCACACGTAACGCGAAAGGCGGGCCCGACCGGTGCGGGAGAGATAGACGAGGATGATGCCTACAACCAGAGAGGCTTCCACGCCTTCGCGAAGGGAGATTAGGAACGCAGAGAGCAACCCGACTCCAGTTGTTAATCAATTGCAAGTACAAGCTAAGCGTACCTTTATTAACTACTTCCGTCAACCGGACCTGCTTGGTCGTATATCTTCTAGCTAGAATAGACCGTCCATGTTTGTGACCACAATTCGGCGCCCGGCGATCTCCATACTGCTCGCTTTTGTGATGCTGGCGGCCCGCTCACCTATGGGATTTTCCGCCCAGTCGGCGGCCGTTGCTCAGCAAACCTCCGGGTCCACAGCCCCGAGATCTCCGGCCGCTGCGGCGCCGGTGCGGCCCGACCCCAAACGTGCCCAGAAGGCCCTCGAGCGCGGGCAGAAAGCCGAGACCGCGGGACGCATGGAAGACGCATTGGCCGCATACGATGAAGCGGCCCGGTACGCTCCGCAAGACGTCGAGGTCGTCTCGCGTGGCGCGGTCCTTCGTTCAACGCTGGTGCGCAATCACGTCGACAACGCCGAACGGTTGGCGCTCGCAGGGCACATCCCGGAAGCGTTGGACTCTTTGCACGAAGCAATGCGTATTGATCCAACCAACTCCATCGTGGTTGAGCGCGCCGAGCAAATGCGCGCGATGGAAACTGCGGCGCCCATAGATACCGATATTCCCGGGCTTCCGAACCTGAAGCTGGCGTCCGGCACGCGCAGCTTCGATCTTCGCGGCGATACCAAGTCTGCGTACGATCAGGTCACCCATGCGTTCGGCATCAAGGCGGCATTTGATCCGGACATGCCATCTCGCGCGGTGCACTTCAAAGTTTCCGACCTGAATTTCGAGACCGTGATGTCGTTGCTGTGCGAGCAGTCTGGAACTTTTTGGCGGCCATTGAGCCGAGATCTTATTTTTGTCGCGCAAGACACGCAGGAAAAGCGAAAACGGTATGGTGTGGAAGCCGAGCAGTCGTTTGCCATGTCCGGAGCTGCCTCGGCGGAAGAGATGACAGAATTGCTTCGCGCTATTCGCGAAATTACCGGATCGACCCACGTGGAACTCAACGCCAGCAGCCATACCCTGACCATGCGCGACACTCCAGAGCGCCTGCACCTCACCGGCCAGCTGATGGAGCAATTGCAGCAGGCCCGGGGCGAAATCATGCTGGATATTAAGTTGCTTGAAGTGGATCGAAATAAGGCTCGGCAACTGGGCATCACTCCGCCGTCGTCCGCTCAAGCGTTTTTGATCAGTCCCAACGATATAAAAGCTCTATCGCAAGCTGCCGATCTCGCGAATGCGCTGACCATTCTCGGTCAACTCTTCAGCGCGCAAGGACTTTCTTCGATTCCCGGATTTCTGCTGTTCGGGGGCGGAGCTTCGACGTTTTTGCTGACGATACCCGGAGCCGCCGCGAACTTTTCCGACGCGCTGAACCTGGTGCAAAGCGGCCAGCAGGTGCTGTTGCGCGCGCAGGATGGCAAGCCCGCGACCTTTTTTGTCGGCGATCGCTATCCCGTGACCTTGTCGCTGCTATCGGGAAGTCTGGGGACCGGCACCGGAACGGGGGCGGCGGCGCTGTCTTCCTTCACGGGCATACCCAGTTCGACTTCATTCCCGGAGACGGTGTTTAGCGTCGGTAACAATCCGGTGGCGCTCGCCGCGGCGCCATTCAGCGGTGGAACGCTGCCGGACCTAGCGGTGGCCAACAAGAACGACAACACCATCTCGATTCTGATCAATCAGGACAATGGCAATTTCGTACCCCAAGCCCAATCTCCCATCGTTCTGGGCTCTTCGGAGAGGGCTCCGGTGGCGATAGTGGCGGGGGCCTTCGGCAATACGTTCACCGATAGTTCCGGAGTCACGCAGTTGGCACAGGATCTGGTGATCGCTAACTCCACTTCCAACAACGTGACCGTTTTGCTGGGAAATGGAGACGGTACATTTCAGGTAGCGCCGGGTTCGCCGTTTACGGTGGGTGCGAATCCCAGCTCAGTAGTAGTCGCGGATTTCAACGGCGACGGCAATCTGGATTTCGCGGTGGCCAATCAGGGCGACAACACCATTTCGATTTTCAAAGGCAACGGCAGCGGCGGATTTACACAGTTTCCGTCATCGCCTTTCGCACTTCAGAACACCACTTCGATCAGCGAGAAAGGGCCGATCGCGATAGCCACCGCCAACTTCCGGAATTTGAATCTCAATTCCAACGATTCCAATCTTCCGTCGTTGCCGGAAGTGGACCTGGCGGTCGCGAACAGCACCTCGAATAATGTATCCATTCTTCTCGGAGCGGTGGATACCAGCGGCAATATTTCGTTTACGGAAGCTTCCGGTTCGCCCATCGCCGTCGGCAATTTACCGGTGGCTATCGCGGCGGGCGATTTGAACGCCGTTCTGTTGGCAAGCAGCAACGCAGACGGTACTTTCGTGGCCGCCGCAGGTTCGCCACTGGCCACTGCCGCCACCCCCGCCGGGATTGTCATCGCAAATTTCACTGGGGGGCTGGTGCCTTCCCTAGCGGTAACCAATCAGGCGGCAAGCACGTTGGGGATTTACGTCGGACTGGGATCTGGCACGTTTTCGAACCGGCTGGAAATCTCCGCGCCGGCCAGTCCATCGGCGATCATCAGTGCGACGCTGACAAGTAGCGGTCTGCCGGACGTGGCGCTCACAGCACTGGGAACCACTGCCAATCAAGGCGTGGTTACCATCGTTCAGGATTCGTCGAGCTTTGCGACCGGTTCCACACCCGGGCAAACACCCTATCCAGGTGCGGAATACATCGACCTAGGCGTCAAAGTGAAGGCCACGCCTGCCATTCATCCCGATCGTCAGGTCACCTTACAACTTGAGTTTGAAATTCGCGCCCTGGCGGGCACCAGCGTGAACGGGATTCCGGTGATCTCCAACCGCACCCTGACCCAGACGGTTCGCCTGAAAGAAGATGAGACCGCGCTGATCGGCGGGCTCATGGACAAGGAACAAACGCGCTCCATCGTGGGATTACCCGGCTTGGCTACGCTGCCGGGAATCGGCTACGCTTTCGGGACTCGTAGCACTTCGCAGACGGACAATGAGTTTTTGATTCTGGTCACTCCGCGGAGACTTCGCACTCCGGTTCGCTCAGCCACCGCGATTTTCGCGGGACGAGGCGACCCCACCACGCGAGGATCGATTGGCGCTGGGGCGCCTACCAATGTCGAGGACCCATCGGAGCAGCCCGGTCCACCACCAACTGTGACTCCGCAGCCAGGTCCTAATCCGCCCACAAACCAGCCACAAAATCAGCCGCAGCCGGCGCCGAATCAATCGCAGCCGCCACCGCATCCATGACCGCGCTCATTGGGAAGCGCGCCATGGCTATTCAAGCGCCATGGGATCTTGTGAGTGGATAGCCGGCGATACCTTCGAGGATGGTCACCGGAGAGAGTTCGGGCCGCACCATCGCGTCGCGTGAAACGATGAATGTCTGCTCCAGCGCGTATTGGCCTTCCAGAACCGCGTGACTGACAAAATCGGTGTAGACCATCCAGTTTGAATTGGGCGGAAATTCCCAGCGCTGCTTTGGGCAGGCACGCTGAAACTCCTGGTCCTCTTTCATCGCATTGTGGCAACGGTGCATGAATTCGTCGTAGGGAGAGCGATCCGCCCCGGGGACATGCAAGGCCTTGGCAACGGCGCGGAACGCTCTGCTAAGGGGATCGCTACCCTCGCTGCCCGGCAATCCGACCTGCTGTACGAAGCGTGGGGCCTGCACATCAAACGTTTGGCTGGTGATCCACACGCGATTTTGCGACGGATTGATATTGGTGAAAAACCGCAGGATGCGGTCGCCGTTGGTAGGCCGGGTCGGAAACGCGTCCACGTGCGGCAGATCATTGCGGGCCCGCACCCTAGCCGATCGTCCTCGCTCTTCAAGCGGGCGATAGCTGGCGAAATCCAACTTCCATCGCTTTCCGTACGGGCCTAAAAAAGCGCTGAGAAATTTCGCCGAGCGCCGCGAATAGTTGCGCATTATTTCGCAAAGGCGTTGGGCCTCCGGCCCGGAATCGTCGGCGCCGGTGATACGATCCACGGCTGGCCGATACGCGATGTTCTTATGGAATGCACCACCGGCCTGTTTGCGCGTCAGGAGGAATTGGATCTCGTCATCCGGAAATTCGAACGGGGTGTGCGGAAAAAATAGAATGCCTCCGGCTTCTAGCTCGAAACAATACTCGCGCCCCGATTGCTTGGGCGCCGCGCCATTCACGGTGACCAACCTGCTCATTCCTGGAAGGGAACTTGGTGTAGAGGTAGAAACGGATGACATCGAAAAATCCTTCCGTAGAAACTATAACCATCACAAACAGCGCACCACCAAAACTACATGCACTGCGCCAATGGCTAAGGCATCGGTTCGAACACTACCACCGGCTGATACGTTCGCGGGACGACCGCTTCGGCAATAGCAATCAGCTTATCTTGCTGGCTGAAAACACGGAGTCGCGGGGGACGGACTTCTCCTGCGTCGAGTTCTGATGTCGCACCGGGCATCTGTTCCGCTCGCCCCGGCTGAATTTGCGCGATGGAGACGTTAAATTTTGTGCCGTGCCGCACCCGGCGCTCGATGACCGGCAAGACATTCGCTCTCGGAAAGTTTGGTAGCAGATTCTCCAGCTTGATCAGATAGTTCGCAAAGCGTCCACCTCGGGCAGCCTCGGCGAGTTCCTCCAGCTTGACCGCCTGATCGAGCGAGAATTCTCCGACCGCTAGTCGGGTAATCTCCGACAGGTGCGCGCCGCAGCCCAGTCTTTGTCCCATCTCATGAGCCAACGAGCGGATGTACGTTCCCGACGAGCATTCAATCACAAACCGCGCGACGTTTCCTTCCAGCTCGACCAGCTTATATTCGAACAGCTCCACTTCCACCGGCTTCAGTTCCACGACCTGATTTTTGCGTGCAAGCTCGTAAGCAGGACGGCCATGAATTTTCTTGGCCGAGAATGCCGGCGGCATCTGTTCGAACCGACCGATGCGCTCCTGCGCGAAACGCTCCAGCTTTTCCCGATCGAGAGGTAGGAGTGAATCCGGCCCCTGAGCCTCGCCGTCCGAGTCATACGTGTTGGTGGCAAATCCAAATCGAAAGCCTGCAGAGTAACGCTTGCGACGACCGGAATAGAATTGCACCAGCCGGGTAGCGCGGCCAAGCAGCAACACCAGCACGCCGGTCGCAAGCGGATCGAGCGTGCCCAAATGCCCAATCTGCCGAAATCCTGCCAGGTGCCGCACTGCGTCTACGACGTCATGCGAGGTTTTACCCTGTGGCTTATCGATCACCAACGCGCCGTCAAAAGGCACGGGCTTGGGTTGACGCGGCATTTTTTCTTTTCCTCGTTGGTGGCCAGAAGAAGCGGTTTGCGAACCGTCGCCGTATCTCTACAGCGCCCCGCGGATTCGGGGCATCTTCACTTCGAAACCTAGCAGCGACCGCCCTGGCGCCGGCGGCTTCCTGAACCCACTCAGGACGTTGCCGGATCCTGCTTCTTCATTTCCTTCAGCAACTGTTCCACCCGTTCGACGTGCTGCTGCGAATGATCCAGCACAAAATGCAGGTCAGGCAACCGCCGCAGTTGCAACCGCTCGATCAATTCGCTTCGTATGTAGCCTGCGGCGTGCTCCAGCGCCTTGATGGCATCGGATTGTTCGCGGTTGGTGCCCTGGGCATTCACATAAATGCGCGCATGTTTCATATCCGGCTGCACGCGAACCTCACTGACCACTACCATGATCTCCAGGCGCGGATCTTTCAGCTCGCCGGCCAGCATGGCGTTGATTTCGTGCGCGATTTCCTCACCCACGCGTTCGTGACGATGGTTGGTTGGACTCATGCAAGTCCCCCGCCAAGAATTTAGACAATCTCGAATTTTTGACCGATCAAGAACGAGCCCAGAATGCGATCGGCCTCGTCCAATACCGTTTGTAGAACTTGCCGTAAGTGCCGTTCTTCGTTGGAAAGCGAAACCACGCCAACCACGGACCGTTGCCACGCGTCATGATGATCGAGTTCCGCTACCGCAACGTTAAACTGCCTGCGCAGCCTATCCTTCAGGCTGCGCAGCACCTGCCTCTTATCCTTCAGCGATTGCGCATCCGGGATATGCAGCTCGAGCGTGAGCAAACCAACCGGCATGCGCGGCTCCGGGGGACAACTAGCAGCTTACCTGCGCGCCGCCACGGGCACACTGCCCTGGGCAGCAGCTTCGGCGGCACTGAGCTTGGTCACCTGGAAGCATTCCAGGAAGTCGCCAACCTTCACATCATTAAAGTTCGCGATCCCCGCGCCGCACTCAAATCCGGTGCGCACTTCGCTGGCATCATCCTTAAAGCGCTTCAGGGAACTCAGTTTTGAAGTGTAGATCACCACGGAATCGCGCACCACCCGGATCTGTGCGTCTCGCTTGAGCACGCCGTCAACGACGTAGCATCCGGCGACGGTTCCCGCGCCGGTAACCCGGAAGGTGTTTCGCACTTCCGCGCGGCCCAGATAGGTTTCCTGAAGTACCGGCTCGAGCATGCCTTCCATGGCTTTCTTAATCTCGTCAGCCACTTCATAAATGATCGTATGGTTGCGGATGTCGACTTTTTCCTGCTGCGCCAGTTCCGCCGCTTTTCGCTCGGCGCGAACACCAAAGGCGATGATGATGGCTCCGGAGGCCGAGGCTAGAATCACGTCACTTTCCTTCACCGCACCAACGCCCGATCCCAAGATTTTCAGCTTGACCTGATCGTTGGACAGCTTGGGCAACATCTCGCTCAGCACCTCCACGGTGCCCTGCACGTCAGCCTTGATCACCAACGGAAGTTCCTTCACTTCCCCGACTTTGAGCTGTTCGTGCAATTGATCGAGCGTAATGCGCGAGCCGCTGGAACGGGCCATAGCCGCGTCACGCTGTTTGCCCTGCCGGTATTCCACGATGTGCCTGGCTTTGGCTTCGTCGGTGACCTGGAAGTTGTCACCGGCGTCAGGCACCCCCTGCAAACCGAGCACTTCCACCGGGGTTGACGGAGGCGCATCCTTCACCGGAGCGCCGTGATCGTCGAACAACGCCCGAACCTTGCCGAACACCGCACCGCAAATAAAGAAGTCGCCCGAACGAAGCGTTCCGTTTTGCACCAAAACCGTTGCCACCGGGCCACGGCCTTTGTCGACTCGCGATTCCAGCACTGTTCCGGTTGCCGGAGCGTCGGGATTGGCCTTCAATTCTCGCAGGTCCGCCACTAACAACAGCGTCTCGAGAAGTTTCTCGATGCCCTGCTTATTTTTCGCCGAGACTTCCACAAATTCGGTATCCCCGCCCCATTCGGCAGGCAACAAGTTCAAGTCAGCCAACTGCCGCTTGACGCGTTCGGGCTGCGCATCGGGCTTGTCCACCTTGTTGATGGCCACCACGATGGGTACGTGAGCCGCGCGAGCGTGGTCAATGGCTTCTTTCGTCTGGGGCATGACACCATCGTCCGCCGCAACCACCAGGACCACGATATCGGTGACCTTCGCACCGCGCGCACGCATCCGAGTAAAGGCTTCATGACCTGGAGTGTCGATGAACACCACGCCGCGGTCGTGTACCTGCACTTTGTATGCGCCAATATGCTGGGTGATGCCGCCAGCTTCGCCAGCCGCAACGTCCGCTGCGCGAATGGCGTCCAGTAGACTGGTTTTTCCGTGGTCGACGTGTCCCATGACGGTAACCACCGGAGGCCGCGGCTTGAGACTTTCCTTGGTCTCTTCCTTGGCGACTTCCAGCACCATCTCTTCTTCCAGCGAAACTACGCTTACAACCCCGCTGAAAGACTCTGCCAAGGTGGTTGCTGTCGGCACATCCAACGCCTGGTTGATGCTGGCGAAAACACCACGATCGAGGAGCGTCTTCAGAAGCTCCTTGGCGCGTACGTCCAGCTTTTCGGCAAGCTCGCGGATGGTGATGCCTTCTGTAATCGTCACATCGCGCGGCGCGCGCGGCTCTGGAGGAGCGATGACCGCGACGGGCCCGCCTCGGCCTCCGGATCCCGGACGCTGCCGCGTCGGATGCAGCTTGCGCTCGCCTTCCTGCTCCCGCTTGTCGGCGACGGGACGCTGACGCTGTGGCGGCTTCCGGGTGTAGAGCGGCTTGCCCGGTTCGGCCTTGGGGGGCATTTTGTCCGGTAGCGGGGGCAACATGCCGGGACGCCCAGGCATGCGCGGCCCAGGTCGCGAACCAGTGGGAATCGGCCCGCGACGCTGTTCAAACGGACGACCTTGGGGCGCTCCGGACGCGCCAGTTCCTCCCGGCCCCCCGGGACGCTGCGGATACGGACGACTGCCTGGTGCGCTCGGCTGCATGGTACGCATCGGCTGACCTGGTCTCGGGCCACTATTGCTTCTTTGACTTTGCGGACCGGTGCCGGGCACCGGTCCCCTATTCCCGGTCGGCATGGGCGCACGCGGGGTCGCCGGGCGCATTCCCGCGGCTCCGGGAGCGGCAGCAGCAGGACGCAGGCCAGAAGGTTGATTGCCAATAGGCTATCCTGGTCTCAGCGGAACGCCTGGCCTTGGCGGAGGTGGCGCAGTCCGCGGCGGAACTCCGGGCGCGGATGGTCGAACCGGAGTCGGTCCAGCAGAAGAAGGCGCAGGTGGTCTTGGAGCCACCGGTCTGGTCGCTGGGGGAGCAACGTTTGGTGTCGCTGACGAAGCAGCAGAGGGCGGTTGAGCCGCGATGGGATTTACCGGAGCTGGCGGTGCCGACGGAGGCGGCGCGAGGGGCGCCGGAGCCGGCTGCGACACAATCGGAGCAGGGGCTGGCTTTACGGCCGTCGGCTCCGGAGCCACTGCCGGAGCAGCTACCTCTGGCTGAGCGGGTGCAACCGGCTTTGACGCGATCGGTGCTGCAGCAGGTGGCGGCACCGCCGGAACTGCAGGCCTCATCCGCGCGGCCTTAGTCGCTGCGTCCTTCGCTTCTTTTTCCGATTTGGCCGCGGCTTCAGCTGCGGCCTCGGCGTCCGCCACACCCTGCAAGTGGCGCCGCACCTTCACCGCTACATCTTCAGGGATGGAGCTGGAGTGAGTCTTTTTTTCGGCAACGCCGTATCCCGGCAAAAGGTCGATGATGGCCTTAGCCTTAACCTCCAGCTCCCGGGCGAGCTCGTTGATTCGGACTTGATTTGCTTCAGTCATGCGTCTTTAGGATTTTCCTTCTTCGCGCTGCTCTTCGTTCTGTTTGTGTTGGTTGGCCGATTCGGTTTCGGTGTTTTCGCTTACCGAAGTTTCGTGTGAAGGTGCATCGTGAGAGGTACCTTCGTGTGGATCAGCAGCGCCCGTCTCGCTCGGCTCTGCCTCGCTGGAGGCCGCATCGGCAGAGGACTCGACAGCACCTTCGGGCTCGTTTCCTTCCACAGAATCGACCTGCGCTGCTTCTGCTTCGGTCGCCTCGGCTTCAGGGGCGTCCTCAGCCACCGCGTCCGGAGTTTCGGTTGATTCCGTCGCAGCAGTCTCGCCACCTTCGTAGAATCGATTCACCGACTGATAAATCTTGTCGACCATCTTCTCGCCGATGCCCGGAATCTCCATCAACTGCTCTGGGGTCATGCCGGCGAGTTTCTCCACGTTGGTAATGCCAGCCGCCTCGATCTTTTCGATGGTCTTGGCACCCACACCCGCCAGCGCCGTCAACGGCGTGGTTGGCGCAGTGAGCGCGGTCATTTGCTCTTCAATTTCCCGGCGCTTTTCTTCCTCGCTCTTGATGTCGATGTCCCAGCCAATGAGCTTGCTGGCCAGCCGGACGTTCTGACCCTTTTTGCCAATGGCCAGGGAGAGCTGCGAATCTTCGACGATGACTTCGAGCTTGCGATTTTCCGGATCGGTGATCTGAACGCGGGTCACCTTCGCCGGGCTCAACGCCTTCTGCGCGAAGGCTACCGTTTCTTCGCTGAAGGGGATGATGTCAATCTTTTCACCGCGCAGTTCGCGGATGATCGACTGCACTCGCATACCCTTCATTCCCACGCACGCCCCGACTGGGTCGACGTCTTTGTCGCGGCTGGCAACGGCCACTTTGGTGCGCTCGCCGGCTTCCCGGGCCGCATGTCTGATTTGCACGGTGCCGTCATAAATTTCTGGCACTTCCATCTCAAACAGGCGTTGAACCAGGCTGGCATCCGCGCGCGACACAATCACTTGCGGACCCTTGGCTGCGCGATCGACCATCTTGATGACCACGCGCAAGCGCTCGCCGATGTTGTAAGTTTCCAGCTTGGATTGCTCGCGCTTCGGCAGCCGCGCTTCGGTTCGCCCCATGTCCACGATAAGGTCGGGGCCTTCAGCGCGCTTCACAATGACGGTGACCAGCTCGCCTACCCTGGTATGATATTCGTTGAAAATCGTGTCGCGTTCGGCCTCGCGCACCTTCTGCAGGATCACCTGTTTCGCGGTTTGCGCAGCGATGCGGCCTAGAACGTCGGTGGGCTTGGGGGCCACAACCTCCGTGCCGATCTCCGCTTCCGGATTTTTCTTCTTGGCGTCCGCTAGGCTGATTTCCTTCTTGGGATCGGTGACTTCCTCGACTACCAGGTGCACGGAAAATACATCCACCTGGCCGGTATCCTGATTAAATTTGGCGCGCAGGTCTTCTTCGGTCTTGTAGTACTTTCGCGCGGCCACCACCATCGCATCCTCGATCGCGGACACCACGATCTCCGGCTCGATGTGCTTCTCGCGGCTCAACATTTCAATTTGCTGATAAAGCAGGTTCGCCATTTCGTTCTCAACGATTCCTATAGTATTTGCGCGCGCATACTTCGCTGCCCAGCACTCCAGGCCGGCCGCCTTTAGAACTCCACCACCAGATTCGCCTTGCGGATCGCCTCGAGTGGTACTTCCACAATTTTTACTTCACGGCCTTTTAATTCCATGCGAACTTTTCCGTCGGTAAATCCCGCTAGGCGTCCTTCGAAGAACTTAGCGTCACCGATCACTTCGGCGGTAGAAATCTTCGCCAACCGTCCCTTGAAGCGCTCGAAATCGCTCGGTTTCTTAAGCGCCCGGTCCATTCCCGGGGAGCTCACTTCCAGAATGTAGGGCGGCCCGTCGACCAACTCCTCTACATCCAAAATCACGCTCAGTTGCTGGCTGACCCGTTCACAATCCCGGTGGCTGATCTTGGGGTACGGGCTGCTCACGACCTCGGACGCTTTCGCGTCTGTTTCTGTTTCGCTACCCGCCGCCACACCTTCCGTCAAGGTCGGCGGAACCGGCAGCCGGTCGATATAGATCCGCAGGAATCGCTGCTTTCCGACTTTCCACTCGACGTCTACAATCTCCAGACCTTCGGAACGCGCCACCCGCTCGGCCGCATCCCGAATTCTTGCCAGATTCACGTAAAGACTCCCCGGCCTAAGCCGGTATCGTGGGCACTGCAACCGGCGGCAACAAAAAAGTGGGCTTGCGCCCACTCACCGTGCGACCCGCTTCAGAGCGAAAACAGAGTATATTCCGGCGGCACGGCAAAAGCAAGGTACGGGCCTGTTCACGTCAGCGACGCGCCGAAGTTTGAGCGCCGAAGTCGAGCGCCAACAACCTCCGTCATATGAATCGCCCCGGATGCTTCCCCGGGGCGTACTCGAACGATCGTTGATGCGCCTATCGTTGCGGCTTCGGCGCTGCGGCGGCCGCCGGCTTCGCTGCCGGCTTGGTCACGCCCGTTCCGGACGCGCTGGCCTTTACCGGATACGCCTGGTCGTAGAGGCGAACGATATCCTGAGTGATATCGATGTTCGTGGAGGCGAACAGAATCGGGGTGTTCTGTGCGGATGAATCAAGGATGGCCACATAGCCGTTTTCCCGCGCATAACGGTCCAACACATCGATCATCTTGCGTCCCACGCGATCAAAAACGTCGGCCTGCGCGGAGTTAACGTCTTCCTGATATTCGTCCTGTTTCCGCTGCAGTTGCCGCGCCATGGTTTCACCTTGCCGCTGCAGCCGTGCCTGTTCGTCGGCACTGATTTTCCCTTGGCCAGCCTCCAGCCGCTGGCGCAGCTCGTTGATCTGCTTATTCATGCCTTCAAGCTCGTTTTGCCGTGCCGAAAACTGGGACTGCAGTTCCGCACCCGCTTGCTTGCCTTCCGCGGTACTGGCGATGGCTTGGCGGACGCTGATCACGCCAATCTTCGTACCGGTTGCCGAGCCCGGGGCTGCGGCGCTCTGAGCCTGGATCGATGCTGTGCCTACCAGGCACAGCGCCGCGACCATCGTTGCCCGCCTAAACACGCCACTGGACTGTCCAGCGGTCAAAATTCTCGAATTCACTGTGTTCTCCTTATAGTCTAGCCAATTCTGGATTCGTGAAACTGTTCCCGCTCCAGGAGGGAATCTGCGAGCCCGCACAAACCCAAAAGTATAGCCGAGCCTTGCGATCTCTGGCAATCGTAAACCAGCAAGCCTTACGGTATCGGACGCCAAAATCAGTCGCCGCGATGTCCTCAGATCTTAATTCAACGCCGGCACCAACAGCACCCGGTTGTTACTTTGGTCGGTTAAAACAATCAGGTTGGTTCGCGGATGAACGGCCAGCGAGAACTCCGGCGAACCGCTCAAGCCCAATGTCTCTACAGTCTTGATAGGGCTGCTGAGGGTATCCACGACCGACAAGGTGTTGCTGAGGGTGTTCACCGTGAGAATGGTTCCGGTCTCGTAATTGTAGGCCAGCGACGTTGGGTTGATACCCACCTGAGTAGACAGAGCCGTTCCACTGTCGGGATTGTAGGTCAGGATGGCGTTCCCTTCGCTCGACGATACGTAGAAGACCGTCGGTGACACCGCTGGATCGAAGACCACGCCGGTTGGAGTCGACGTAAAGGACGCCAGCCCTGAGGAAGTTGTTTTGGTCGGAGTGGTTGCGCCGAGGTCGATGAGGTCCGCGCTGCCAACGGTTGAAGAGCCGGACGTGGTGTTGGTCACCGACGCCGTAGTCACTACCGCCAGCCCGTTCGAATTGGTGCCGCGATCCGGATCGATGGCCACCGCAATCGGACTCTGGTTGGTGGCAACCGTTGTGGCCGTTAGGGTCGTCGCCGGCGAGGTTCCAAAGAGGGCACTTAGATCTAATACCGAAACGGTGTTGGAACCGTTGTTCGCAATCACCGCGGCACCGTTGTCATCGTCGATGGCCACCCCAGTCGGGGAGGTTCCCACCGTCACGTCCGCTACGATTTCCGCCGCCGTCGACGGCGTGCGCACGTCGATGATCGATGCCGTGCCGGCTGCGTTATTCGTCACCACCGCGATCCCCAGGCGGGAAGACACCGCCACTCCCGTTGGCGTCGATCCCACGCTGACCGTCCGGATCACTTGGCCGAATGTAGGATTGGGCACGCCGTTAATGAGCGGATTGATGTCGATGATCGAAACGGTATTGCATCCGGTGTTCGCTACGATGGCCAGGTCCCGGGTTCGGTCAATAGCTACCGCACCCGGTTGGGGCGTGGCAGTGGATGAGCAATTGTTACTCACATTGATAGACTGCAATACTGAAAAATCCGTAGCATTGGACTGGACTCCCGAACTGTTGATCAAGTCCAACGCGTAACGCCGTGGCCCGGTGAGGAACGACGCCGGAATGGTGGCGTCAATCTCATTGCTGTTTACGAACAGCAGGTTCGCGCTAGGCAGCGCCACGCCGTCAAGGCGTACTTGCGAACCTGCATCGAAGCCGGTGCCCAAGATTCGAACCCCTGCGAGCGGCACGGTCGAGGTGAGTGTGGCCTGCCGCAATTGCGTTCCGGGAATCGTTCCGGTATTCAGTATTAGCTCGCGAATGTGAACGGTTTTGATGTGCCCCAGATTCATGATCTGGATGGTATTGCTTCCGGAATTCACGATGAAGGCCTGGTTTCGTCCAGGATCTGGATCAACCGCCACGGCGCCGGAGATGGTCAATGCCGTTCCATCAGCGGCCGTAACATTCTTGAGTCCGTTCGACCCGGTGGGCTGCAGGAAATATCGTCCGAGCCGGACTGGGTCCATCAATGAGACTTCGTTGCGCACCGGATTGAAACCCACCAGCACGTCCGAATACGGCTGGTACGCTACGTTGGTGGCGCCCAGTTCGGGGGCGCTGCAATTGGTTGTGGAAGGCGGCGGCGTAACGACACAACCCGCATTCAGGGTGATCGAGCTCACCGACTCATCCAGCGAATTGATCAACTCGATTTGCGGGCCGGTGACCCCGTCCGCGTTGGGATCGGCGGCCGCAGCTTGACGGGTGATCGGGTCGATGGCGATTCCTTGCAGTGAACTGGACACCGTAAAGCTCAGGTCCTGGTTGCCATAGAACGCGAAGCTGCTGGAATTGCCGGTGGTGGTGTCGTCCGGTGCGGTTTCCAAGTACTGGAAATGCAGCGAATCTACCACCGCGACCACCGCGTACGCTCCGTTGAAAACCGTCCCATTGGTTCCGTTGGGCAAGCCGTTAATCAGAACCACCCCAGGATTTCCCGCGCTCAAATTGTGGGCCACGGTGGTGGTCACCGTAACCAGATTCGAACTCCGCGACGCCGACGCGATCTGGGTCTTCCCACTTTGCTGGGTCAGGTCCACAACCGAAAGCGGACCCGAGCCAACTCCAACCGCTCCGGGGGTGACGAACGCGAGATGTACATGCGGTTCCAGGGCAATCTGTGGATACTGTCCCGTCGGCAAGGTTACTTCGGAAGTCGCGCACGGTAAAGTTAACGTCGGACTGGTGGTGAAGCAGGTGCTCGGCGCCATCGGACTTCCAGTATCGAAACCCGGGAGGAACAAGTTCACGATGAAGCCCACGTTTGTGGAGCCAAACGCGACCAATCCCAGATTCGTGTCTGGGTCCACGCCAATAGAGAACGGAGACGGCGGCGGATTGGTGGAGTTGGTGCTCGCAGTGGGAGGAATCATGCCGCTCAAATTGATGGTTGCGAGCGGTGTGGCGGAAGGCGACGCGGGCGGTGTCGGGATTTGCAGCACCGTTACATTCTTGCTGCCGAAATTCACCACGTAAGCCCGATGCCGCGTCTGGTCGACGGCAACACCGGTTGGCAAGGTGCCCACCGGAACTGGGGCGCCCAAAGGTGTCAGCGAGCCGGCCGCGATGGAATAGAATTGCGCGTTGTTTGCCCCGGTCTGCACCACTACTGCGACGCTAAGGGTGTTGTCGATAGCCATCGCACTTGGCGTGAGGGCCGTCGGTGTTGATCCCGGCAGTAACGTGGCCGGATCCGACGCCTCATAATCGGGAAAAACAGACAAATTCCCAACCGCACTCTTCGGTGTGGGCGGCGCCACATTGTTGTTGATCACCGATACCGGATAGAGGCCCGGCAATCCGGAATTTGTGCCCGTGAACGCCGTAGACAACTGCCGGGCGCCCGAGTTTGCTTGATTTATGGCCAGCGCAGTGCCCTGAAACACCACCGACGCAAACGGGCTGATCGGCGGACTCCCCACACCACCGCCAAAGTATCCTCCATTCACCGTAAAGGTTCCCGCCAGCGTTCCCTCCGGCACATCCTGAGGAGACGTCGAGCTGATCACCGGCTGAACCGCGACGACTTGGAAGGTGAACGGCCCGCCGGTGACCGTCTGAACCGGATCGGTGATCGATACTTTGTAGGTACCCACCTGGGTGAGTTCCTTCGGAGTCAAGCGGATGCGCGCGCCCGTCGAGGTAGGCGTAGTTACGGTAGTGGTGGGCTCTGGAAACACTACCTTGAATTGTTCCGCGGGCAAGGAGATGGGTGTGCCATCTGGACGCGTGATGTTATATCCCGATTTTGACGACACATTCGGCGCTTCCACGTACAAATCCTCGAATATTCCCCCCAGGGGAAGAATCGCAGGATTTACGCCGTTAAAGCTGATGGGGCCACCTTGCACGATGGTCACGGCCGCGGTGCCAAACTGCGACGTGTCCAATTTCGACGTGGCCACCACCGTCAGGGTCGCGGTAGTCGGGATCGTCGAAGCTGCCGTGTAGTTGCCGGAGGTATCTATCGATCCGCAGGACGGTGAACAGGTGGCCGCCTGCGGCAACGGTGTCGTGGACGTGGACACTTGCTGGGTCACCAGCCAAGTCACGTCGTTCGGAGTGGCATCGTTGGTCTGCCCGGCGATGAATTGTTGCGATTCGCTGGTGGGAACGCTAGCGGTGGACGGGGTCACGGTGATGCGAATTCCGGAGTCGATCGCGATCGTCGCCGTCCCAGTCTTGTTCTTGTCGGCGTTCGAAGTTGCCGTCAGGGTAATTAGCAGCCCGGACAAACTATTGGGAAATGTCGTGGGTGCCGTAAATGTGACCGTGGTGTCGGTCGAGTTCGCCGGAATATTTCCGGTGGCGGCGGTGCAGGGCGAGGCATTCGACGTCGTGGTTGTTACCGTACCGCTGGAGCTGGTGGTCGAAGTGGTGGTGGTGTACGAGCAGCTCCAGACCACCGTCAAGTCGGTGGCTCCCGCGACCGTCGCCGTGAACGTCTGGGTCTGTGTGGTGACCAGCGTAACTGACGCCGGCGCAACGGTCACCGTTATCGTGTTGGCGCTGCTGCTGCCGCACCCATTCACCATCAGCATCGCGCATGTCAGCGCCGCCAATGCCCAAACACCGCTCCAAATCTTTTCCCACTTCATCAAAACTTCCTCCCAAAGCTGATTCAGGCCGGCGTCTTCATCAGTTGTTGTGGCTCGCTTTGCGTACGGTTGCACCGATTTGCCAGGCCGGGCTGCCGCCTAAAAAGTCTTTCCTACCGTGAAACGGAATGTGGTCTTCGGCTCAAAGTAATTCAGCCGGCCCGGGTTGGTCACCAGACTGTTCAGCCCCGGAATGATCAGGCCATTGTAAGCATCCTGGGGAATTCCTGGCTGTCCCCCGCTGCATCCCTTGGTATCAGGATACGCCTGACACTGCAGATAGGTTCTCTCGGTGGGATCGATAAACGGGGTGGGCGCCACAATTTCCTGATGCAGGCGGTTCACGTTATACGCGTAATAAATTCGGAACGGCGCTTGCACGATCGGCAACTGCACTCCGAACTCGATGCCGGTCGAACCGCGCGGGCGAAAATTCGTGTCTGGGGCGATTTTCAATTGCTGCTGCACGCCCGAATTCGGAAACTGCTGGAGCAGGGTGGTAAGCCCGGTCGGGTCGAGCTTCAACGCGTCCTTGCGCACAATTCCGTCGGTGCCGGCGTCGAAGAACAATGATGCCGTAACCGGTCCGGCGATGGGGATTCGATATTCGACATTTCCGGAGCTCTGGACGTCACCCCCGGGCAGCGTCGCCGTATACGTCAGCACCGGAACGGTAACGGTCCGAGACACCGGTGTGCCGTTTCCCGACAACACGCGCGGATCGGTGTAAACGAACGTTTGCGCCGTCTCCGTCGGAATGAAGGTAACTGGCGAGATCGATCGGATGTCGTACCCGCGCAGATCGTTCTCCCCCCCCATGTAGAACCGGCTGTACGGCGGCACTTCCTTGCCTCCATAACCGGTGGTGTAGGCCGCGGTAAAATGGAAACCCAGTACGTTCCGCCTTCTGTAAATCGGCCTGAACTGCGTGTACGAAAACACGTTGGTGATGGTATTTACGTTGCCTCCCAGGGGGCCACCGGAAAACGCCGCCTGATAAAAATAGCTTTTCCCTTTTCGGGGATTGACTGGGTTGTCGATGGTGTTGTACGTCACCGAAGGAGTTACGGTGCTGGATATAATCCCATCCAGCGCGCTCGGCCCGGCCACGCTTCGGAACTGAATCTCTTCAAATAATAATGTGGACGCCTGGTTGAATGACTCGATGTTGGTGCGGGTGAGTCCGTAGGTCAACGCAAATCGCGTGAAGGAAAGCTTCTTCACCGGGTAGCTCGCAAACATCGTGAAACCGGTGCTATTTTGTGTGTAATTCTGAATGTATTGCGGGTTGATGCTGACCGATTGCCCGATTTCCAGTGCTTCTTGCCTCGCCTGGTCGAAATTGTATCGACTCGAAAACACCGTGAAGCCGGTGGAAATCGGCCGGTCAAACAGGTATGGCTCGGTGAATCCAAAGGTCAGACTGCGCTGTAGGTCGCCGAACTGCGCCGATAGCGTCAGCGTTTCGCCCAGGCCCAAGAAATTATTGGTCTGATAGGTCAACCCGATAAATGTTCCGGCCAGTCCGCTGACGCCGCCCTGTAAGCCGATAGACTGCTTTCCTTTTTCCTTCAGCTTCAGGTTCAGGTCAACCGTGCCTTCCTTGGTGTTTCTCTTAATTTCGACGGCCTTGTCTTCCTCGATGCGTTCGAAATAATTCAGCTGGTTCAACCGCAGGATGCTCAGTTCCCAAGCTCGCTTGTTGAACAGTTGGCCTTCGTCCAGCAGCAATTCCCGGCGGATCACTTTGTCGCGGGTCGTAGTATTTCCGCTGAAATCGATGCGCCGTACGTAATATTGCTTTTCTTCGTTGAACTTTAGGACCAGATTGATAACTTTGGCTTTTTCATCGATATCCTCTTCCGGCTCCGCAGTCATATCGATGAAGCCGTATTGCCCGTACGCTTTGGTGTAATCCTCCAGCGCTTTCCGGATCTTCGCGGTAGAGAAAATGTCTCCTTGGTGCAGCGGAAAAATGGTCTTGAGCGCTTCGACCTTCAACGACAACGCTTTATCCGGATCGGCGCTGACGATGCGAAGTGTTCCCATCCGGTATCGCTCGCCTTCTTCGATGGGAATGGTGATGTTGACCGCTTTTCCTTTGCTGCGACCCGCCACCGGGATGCCCAGCCGGAAATTATTGGTGTCGACGTTCTCCAGGATCGGATCGTGCACGATCACCCGGAAATATCCATTATCGGTATACAACCCGCGGACCCCCACTTCGAGGTCTTCGTTCAATTTTTCGCGATCGTAAGTCTTGGTCAACACGGTAATTTCCGTGAGATACAGTGGAATCGCGTACGGCCGGTCGTGCCGCATGGCGCGAATCAACTTGCGATCGCTGAACGCGTGGTTACCGGTGAACTTGATCTGCCCTACCTTGACCTTTGGCCCTTCCTCAATCTTGAAGACCAAAATGACCGCGTTGCTCGAAGCGATGCGCTCGTACTGCGGAGTCACTTTCGCAAACTGCCGCCCATGCTCCCCGAGCAACTCCTTCAGCACCACCTCGGCTTTTTTGATTCGCGTCGGGTCAAACTGGCTTTCCACGGTTAGGCCGACTTTGCGTTCCTTGAAGCGGTCCAAAATATCCGATTCAGAAATCGAGTGAATCCCGTCATAGCGGATACGCCGGATCACCGGACGTTCCTTCACTTCAAAAATCACGTTCTTGTGATTGGGGCCATCCGGTGAGTCTTCCACGCGCAACTTCACATCTTCGAAGAATTGCGTATTCCAGAGTGCTTGAAAATCGCGCCGCAAGGTCTCTTCGTTGTAGGTATCGCCTTCCCGGCTGAAAATGCGGGCCTTCAGCGTGTCGGTGCGGATGCGGCGGTTCCCAATGAAGATGATACGGTCGATGGTCCCGCCTTGTTGTGCGGGCTGATCCTGAGGAAATTCAGTGGTAGTGAAACTTGCCGGAGGGGTACCGCCGGACGGGGATCGTGAATCCGATGTTCCGGGCTCCAAAAACAGAGACGCCTGCGCACTGAGATTCGTTCGCGTGGCGGCGGGACACGTGGAGGCCAGCAGCAAAACCAGTACGGCAATCCACAAGACCCGGGCTAGCAAAACCTCATACGGCAAACAAACTTTGCTCTCAGCGGCCGCTGAGAACGTCAAGGCCGCGCCCCCAAACCCAAGTTGTTCTTCTCCCGCCGTACCCGGTGTGGGTCGGCCGTGCGTCGACCCCGCCGTCCGGGATCATCCGTGCGTTGTGTCAGATTCGCTAGTGGACGACCGGGGTTGCCTCACCAACAGGCCGGAATGCTAAGGCCTCCCCGGCGACATAAATCTGCAGTGTCGCAGGCCTTTGGATTCCACCCTGGATGAGCGCTTCCGACAGCGGATCTTCCACATACTTCTGCAAAGCCCGCCGTAATGGCCGCGCCCCGTAACTGCGGTCGGCACAAGTCTTCTCGAGGATCCACTGCCGTGCTTCCGGCGAAACCACAATCTGCACCTGCCGATGGATCAGCGTGTCGTTCAACTGCCCGACCAGCAAGTCGATAATGCGAAGCAGATCATCGTCACCGAGCGGATTGAAGATAATTACTTCGTCCAACCGGTTCAAAAACTCGGGGTTGAACGCCCGCTTTACTTCGTTCATCACCATGTCTTCCATGCTCTTGAGTCCGGCTTCATCGACGCCCGACTGGAAGCCCATCGAGGTGCGCTTCTGCAAGTGCCGCGCCCCAAGGTTGGAGGTCATGATAATGATCGTGTTGCGGAAATCAACGGTGTTCCCCAAACCATCCGTCAATTGCCCGTCTTCAAACACTTGCAGCAAGATATTAAACACGTCGGGATGGGCCTTCTCGATCTCGTCCAACAGAATCACCGAATATGGCGTCCGCCGAACGCGCTCGGTTAACTGCCCACCTTCTTCGTATCCCACATATCCTGGAGGCGCGCCGATCAGTTTCGAGACCGAATGCTTCTCCATGAATTCCGACATATCGAAGCGCACCAGGGACTTCTCCGACCCGAACAGAAACTCCGAAAGCCGTCTGGCCACTTCGGTCTTGCCGACGCCCGTCGGCCCAAGGAAGAAGAAGCAACCGACCGGACGCAACGGAGACTTGAGTCCTGCGCGGCTGCGGCGAATGGCCCGCGCCAAAGCCGTGATGGCCTTGTCCTGACTAATGACTCGCTTGTGAAGCTCCGGCTCGATCCGCAGCAATTTCTGCTGTTCGTCTTCTTTGATCGACGTCACTCCAATTCCCGTCCAGCGAGACACCACCTCTTCGATGTCTTCGCGGGTCACAATTCCCGTGGAAGCATCGTCGAGCTTGTACCGTTCCCGCAGGGTGCGCAGGTTTTCCTTCTCCTTGCGCTCTTCCTCGGAGTAAAACCGCGCCTTCTCGAACTCATGCGCTGCAATGGCGCTTTCCATGCGGTGGGTGATGAACTTCACTCGCTTCTGAACTTCTCCTACTTCTTCCGGCACGCTGGCCTGGCGCAACTTTACACGAGCTCCAGCCTCGTCGATCAAATCGATTGCCTTGTCCGGCAAAAAACGATCGGGAATGTAGCGGTTGGACAAATATACGGAATAGCGCAGGGCCTCGTCGGTATAGCTCACCGCGTGGAATTTCTCGTAGCGCTCCCGCACGCCGCTGATCACCAGCACGGCTTCTTCTTCATTCGGCGCAGGGACCTTCACGGACTGAAAGCGGCGCTCCAAAGAGCGGTCCTTCTCAACCGACTTGCGGTACTCACCCGGCGTAGTTGCACCGATGCACTGAATCTCTCCGCGAGATAAAGCGGGCTTCAGTATGTTGGCGGCGTCCAACGAACCTTCCGCCGATCCCGCGCCCACTAAGGTGTGCAGCTCATCGATGAAGACGATGGAGTTTTGGCTCTCCATCAATTCTTTCATGATGGTCTTCAATCGCTCTTCGAACTGTCCGCGATATTTTGTTCCGGCCACGATGAGTGAAAGATCCAGTGAAAGAATGCGCTTGTCTGCCAGGAACGGCGGAACTTCACCGTCGGAGATGCGCTGGGCCAGTCCTTCGACGATGGCCGTTTTGCCCACGCCAGGCTCGCCAATCAGCACCGGATTATTTTTCGTGCGGCGGCACAGGATCTGGATCACCCGCTCGACCTCTCCTTCGCGTCCGACCAGGGGATCGAGAGAACCCTCGGAAGCCGCTTGGGTCAGGTCACGGCTAAATTCTGCTAGCAGCGAGGTTTCCTTGGGTCGAGTCGCGGTAGTCTTTTCGCCCGAGGTGCGTCCCAGCTCCTCACGTAGCGTGGAAAGGCGCAGTCCGCGCTCCATCAGAATTTCCGCGCCGAAGCACTTCTCTTCGCGCAGAATTCCCAATAGTAGATGCTCGGTACCGACGTGCTTGACCCCGAGCCGCTCTGCTTCCTCGGTCGCCATGTTAAGGATACGCTTGCATTCCGCGCTGAGTGGCACCTCGACCGATGTCGAGATGCGCTCTCTTATCGTTATGCGAGCTTCGATCTCTTTTCGGATCGATTCAATCGATCCCTGCTGACGCAGGAAGCGATTGGCCAGGGCTTTGTCCTCGCGCATCAAGCCGAGTAAAAGGTGTTCGGTCTCGATGTACGGGCTTCCGTACTGGCTGGCCTCATATCGGGCAAAGAATATGACGCGTCTTGCCTTTTCTGTATAGCGTTCGAACACGTTAGCTCGCTTCTCCCCCAGGGGTCCCGACCGCTCCAGCCGCAGCTGTGCGGGTACGCAGAACGCCATGTTCCAGCTCCAGAACCCGGTCGCACCGCGCGGCGAGCGCCAAATTGTGTGTCGCGATTAGCGACGTCAACTGGTGCGTGCGGTGTAACCGTTCTAGCAACTCGAACATAGCCCAAGCATTCTGCTCGTCCAAGTCTCCGGTAGGTTCATCGGCCAGCAACACCGCCGGCCCGGCGACGAGCGCCCGGGCCAACCCTACGCGCTGCTGTTCCCCACCGGAAAGCTCTCCTGCGCGGTGACCGGCCCGATCTTCTAAGCCGACTTCCGCCAGCCACTTCCGCGCTGTTGCCAGCGCGGAGGCGAAACTTTCGCCGCGAATTAAAAGCGGCATGGCCACGTTCTCTTCCGCCGTGAAATCCGCCAGCAGCTGATGCCGTTGCCACAGAAATCCCACGGCGCGATTCCGGAACTCCGCGACAGCGGCGTCTACATTTGTTTCAAGGGCTTTCGTCGCGAAGTATACTGCACCGCTTGTTGGCGTGTCTAGCGCGGCCAGCAAATGCAACAACGTACTTTTACCCGCGCCGGACGGCGCGACGATCGCAACCATCTCGCCGGCTTGCAAACTCACGTTGGCATCCACCAAAATCGATAAGCTGCGTGCTCCCGAGCCGTAGGTCTTCTGCAGATTCCGGCCTTCCAGAACCACGCCGCTCGCGCTCGGACTTTTTGCCAAGACTTGCCGCCATCCGTGCGCCGGATTGAGTTCGTTTTGCATCGATCTTTGTGGTCGTCCAGTTTTCCTGGTCAGATGCTTCGCTGCCTACCTTGACTTAGATGCTTACATCACAATTGATGCGCCGCCGATGCCCATGCCCGAATCCTGGACCGACGCCCAATTTCTTCCCTTTTCCGCCGCCCCACTTGCCGTCAAAAGCTTCCGCGAGTGGACCCTTTTGAACCATACTTTAACTGCACCATTTACAGTAGCTTGCGGCAGAGTTTCTCGCGGGTCCGGGCTGCGGGAAGCGCCCCAAACTCTTACTAGCCTCTGCACCCACTTCTAGGAGCAACCTGCCCTCCAAACAGCTCGCTTGTGACGGTCTCAAAACTTGCCCGGAACCGGCAATTCCTTGGCGTACTGTTGCACTTCTACAGTCCTCTAAATTACTCGTAACGAAGGATTTCCACGGGTAATAACCGCGAGGCAGCTCGCGCCGGAAGCAAGGTCGCGCCCAACGAAACTCCCATGGCCACCGCGGTGATCCACAAGCCATCCCTCACGCTCGGATGGAACGGAACGTAGGGCACCGCATAGACCTGCGGGTCGAGTGGAATCAGGTGAAAGGCGCCAGCGATACCTGCAAACGCATATCCCACGATGAGCCCCACGATGGTCCCGGCCGCCCCAATGGCGATTCCCTCCCACAGGAAGATCCGGCGGATCTGATCACGCCGCGCTCCCATAGCCATCAGCACGGCAATGTCTCGGGCCTTGTCGGTAACCGTCATGGACAGCACCACTAGCACATTCAACCCCGCAACAAAGGTGATCAACCCGATGAAAATCGCAGTAACCAGCTTTTCCACTCGCAAGGCGCGAAACAGCGCCCGGTTCTCCTCCATCCAAGTGGTCGTCGCGTACTGTTCCCCCACGGACAGTTCGAATTCACGCGCTACATCTGCTGCATGCTCGGGATTGTCCAAACGGAATTCCAGGACATTTACGCGATCACCGGAACCCGACAGCGATTGCGCGGCGGCCAAGGTCATGAAACACCAATTCTCGTCGTAGTCGTAAAAGCCTGAATCGAAAACGCCGCGCACTCTGAATCTTCGCGACCTGGGCATCATGCCAAACGGTGTCAACCGCCCTTGCGGGCTCATCAGCGTTACGTAATCGTCCGGCGCCAGCTTCCACTCCGATGCCAGTTGCTTTCCCACCAGCAGGGCGTCGATCCCGTCCGCATCCTGCGAAAAATCCGCGGCGCCGGCAACGATGCGTTGCAAGGCCTCATCACCGCGCCTCTCCGTCTCCGGATCAACTCCCTTGGCGACCATACCTCGGGCATCTCCGCCAAAGGACATCAGCACTGTCTGGTACACCGCCGGCGCCACCGAGCGCACTCCGGGGGTCGCCGAAAGTCTTTGTGCCAATGCCTGGTAGTCGGAAATTCCCGCGGTCCCGGAACGGGTTAGCGAGATGTGCGCGGTCACCCCAAGAAGTCGGTCCTGCAGCGTCTCCCGGAACCCGGTGTTCATCGCCAAAGCGATGACCAGCGTAGCTACCCCTGCCGCTACACCCAACACCGAAAAGGCGGTGACCAGGCGCAGGACTGCTGGCCGGTACGGCGAACGCAAATAGCGTTGGGCCACAAAAAATTCAAGACCCATCAGTAAACCGCCGATCGTCGGGCGTTCATGAGGGGCCGCCCTACCAGATCACAACGCTCTAACCGGTGGGCAACAACCTGGGTTCCGGCGCTGGAGTTGTTCATTCGAATGCGGGATCAATTCATTCTGCCGATTTTGGAACTGCTCCCGTGACTTCTCCGGGGTCCGGACGATTCGGCTCCGGCCGCAGCAGCGGGAACAGAATGACGTCGCGAATCGACGACGAATCCGTCAGCAACATCGTCAATCGGTCGATGCCAATTCCTTCACCCGCAGTTGGCGGCATCCCATGACAAAGCGCCCGGATGTAATCCAAGTCTAACTGCTTAGGCACTTCCTCTCCGCCTTGTGAAATCTGTTCCAGGAAACGTCGTTCCTGTTCGGCGGGATCATTTAGTTCCGAAAATCCATTGGCAATCTCCATGCCCGCGACGTAAATTTCGAAACGCTCCACCAAGGTCGGATCCTCGGGTTTCTGCTTGGAAAGCGGAGAAATATCCGTGGGAAAATCGTACAGAATCGTCGGCTGAACCAGTTTGTGCTCCGCCATGGTTTCGAACAGCAAACCGGTCCACTCTCCGTCCGTCAACTTTCCTTTGGACGCAGCATAGGCCACGCCATTGCGCTTCGCCCACGCGTTATAGCGTTCCGTCGCAGCAGGAGCGCCGTTCACAGCCTTAAGATCGGCCAGTGTTGGTGGCGAACCTGCGTGCTCTGGCCAGTGCCTCACGATGGCCTCGCGCATCGATAAGCGTTCGAAATTTCCGAAGTCGAGATCTACGGTCCCGTATCGCACTACCGTAGAGCCCGTAATGGTCTGAGCCAGCTGGGCGAACAATTGCTCATTAAAGTCCATCAGGTCGCGGTAATTGCTGTACGCTTCGTAAAACTCTAGCATCGTGAATTCAGGGTTGTGCTGCGTGGAAATACCTTCGTTCCGGAAATTACGATTGATTTCATATACCCGGTCAAACCCGCCGACCGTAAGCCGCTTGAGATACAGTTCCGGCGCGATTCGCAAATAAAGGTCAATGTCCAGGGTGTTGTGGTGAGTTATGAAGGGCCGCGCCGATGCGCCTCCCGGAATCGGGTGCATCATCGGCGTTTCCACTTCCATATATCCTCGGCTATCGAATACCTTCCTCAGCTCCCGGATAATCCGCGCACGAGTCACGAACCCTTCGCGAGCTTTCTCATTAGCAAGCAGATCCAGATATCTGTGCCGGTAGCGCAGCTCGATATCGGTGAGCCCGTGCCATTTCTCCGGCAGCGGTAACAGGGCCTTCGAAAGCAGCGTTAGCCCTTGCACCCAAACGGATAGTTCGTTGGTCCGCGTTCGGAAAAGGTGTCCGCGTACGCCCACAACATCGCCCAAATCCAACAGGTGAAACAGCTGAAAACCCTGTTCTCCGACCACATCTTTTTTTACGTAAATCTGGATCCGCTTGCCAGACCCTTGAAGATGCGCAAAACCAGCTTTTCCCATCAACCGGTAGGAAACTAGACGGCCGGCGACGCTTACTTCGCGTTTTGCGGCTTCCAGTTCGGGAGCAGGAGTTTCGCCATAGCGATCCACAAGTTCCGCGGGTGTCTCTGTCCAACGGAACTCTCGCGGGAACGGATCCAAGCCCATATCCCGAATCTGCTCAAGTTTTTTCTGGCGTTGTTCGAACTGATCGCGGGGCTCGAATTCCAATGCAGACCCTCTCAAAGTATCAAAAAACCCGATTGCTCGCGAGTATAGCGGCCGGTAGCGCCACAGGGCAAGAAAGGGCAGTTCGTTTGTGCTTCCAGCATGATCAGGATCGCGGATACCTATCCATCAACAGAGACCGACATTCCTACCACTAGGTACGCTATCGTTCTCTAGGACCACGGTTACTACATATGAGTCACGCGGAATGTATGAGCTGGGTACGGTTGTAGCAACGTGAAAATGTCCCCCCCCCGGTGAAGTTATTTACCGGAGTGCTGGAGTCTAGTTTCTCCATAATAGATCGCAATCTTTCCATCGAGTGATTCGCAAAGCTGCACTTTGCCTCCGGCAAAACTGAAACGTTTTGGCTGGGGGGAAATTTGCAAGCGGCGACCATCCCAGTGCACAACGTTGTCGTTGCTGACCGAGCGTTCGTGAAGAAAGCAGCAGATACGATCCAAGTCTCGAGGAGCGGTGCGCCAGGCTTTTTGGGGTTGGCGAGATCTGTCCAGGCATAAGATCGAGCAGCTCCGCCGCTCTGGCACACGCCAACTCTCCCTTGATGCACGATGAAATCACCGCCATTCGTTGCAACTCTTTCTGACTCAAGTGAATGTCTCCCGCCTCATAGGGTGACATTTTCACCGGGCCATTAAGGGGTGACAGAATTATGAAGCTAAGACAATGTATGAGCTGGGCACTACTCGACATCCTGTGGATTTGTTATACTGCCCTGACTTGGGGGGCTCCAGGTTGCGTCGGATCCAAATACTTCCCTCGGTCCAAGATGATTGGCGCGCGTGGTTGCCGGACGAGAAGGCGGAGATTTTCGACGCCTATTCAAAGCAACTTGAGGACTCGTACGCGATGTTCAGCGTCGCCCTCAACGAAGCCCTAGAGTTGCGTCGCGTCGGTTTGCTCCAAAAATCTCAACAGGCCGTTGGTGTGATCCCGGCACTGGGCACGCGGCTCGCCCACCAGCTTGGCGCGGTGTTGCGCGCTCTTGGCGGGCACTGCAAGCACTACGGCACCACTCCTAACGCGGCGCCGTTAAATGCCTCCAATTTCCGGGGATCGAGAGAGCAACGCAGCGCTCGGATGAGCGATCTGCTCAATCGCGTGCTGCTCACTCAACGCTCCCAATTCCTCGACAAGATCAGCACTTTGCAGGGTATGGTTGTTGACCTCGGCAAGGAGCTAATGCTCTCAGTGGAAAACATTTCAGCCTTTACCTCGGAGGAATTCAAGGCGGAATGGCTGGCCGTCGATTCGGCCCACTACGACCTCAACACCTGCCTCCGCGAAACCATCATTCTGCTCAAATCGTCCCTGCTGGTTACGCCCGGGGATCAACTTGGCGCCTTCCAGAGGGCCATCGAGGTCCAACTCCGGGCCGACCATCAACCCTCCTTCAATCGGCAATCGGTCATCCACCGTAGACGGATTCCCTCGATCGCGGGACAATAGTCTGCCGGCTACCGGGAGACATTTTTCTTTACCTTACCGCCCGATTTCGGCGTGTTTTCCGCGTACTTCTTAGACACTGCGGGTTAGTTGGAAGACAACTCTTGGAGGGACACGGTGCATCCGAAGGGGTGGATGCGCCGCAATTGGATCGTTGGCCAAACACCGACCAAACGAGTCAAGCGTGCCGACCGAGGCCCGGTCACCAAAATTGACCGAGGCCGACGCCATCCGCCTGGCCCAAGCTGGCGACGCCGCTGCCTTCGAGTTTTTGTATCAACTCCATGGCCGGCGGGTCTACGCTTTGTGCCTGCGAATGCTGGGTAATCCGTCTGACGCGGAAGACCTTATGCAGGAAGCTTTCCTGCAACTGTTCCGCAAGATCGGTACCTTCCGTGGCGAGTCGGCATTCTCGACCTGGTTGCACCGGATGACCGTCAATGTAGTCCTAATGCGGTTGCGTAAGAAGTCGCTCCCCGCGGCCTCTCTCGAAGAGACCACTGAACCGGATGAAGAGACCGGCGGCCCGAGGAAGGATATCGGTGCCCCCGATTTGCGGCTGAGCGGTGCGGTGGACCGGGTCAATCTGGAGCGATCCATCGATAAGCTTCCGCCGGGTTATCGGACTGTGTTCGTCCTCCACGACGTGCAGGGCTACGAGCACAATGAGATTGCCGGCATCATGGGATGTTCAGTGGGCAATTCGAAGTCGCAGTTGCACAAGGCTCGAACGCGGTTGCGGGATCTGCTTCAGGAAGAAGTTCGGCAACAGGCGCGTCAGGTGCGTCACGCGGCGAAGACCCAGACGGGGCACGGCGATTGAGCTACAATAGGACAACTTTCGGGGTGCGTGTACAGGTAGGCGTTCGCGTTTCACGTAGCTTTGTTCCCGCTCGCTGGGGAGAAGCCGCAGGCGTGTCGCCTTTCGGAGTGAACGGCCATGCAGTGTAAAGATGTAGAAGTGGTCCTCGAACAAGAGGGCTGGACGCCTCTGCCAGAATCGGCCAGAGCGCACCTTTCGGAGTGTCATTCCTGCAAGAACTTCGTCGCCGACCTCACAACCATTGTCGCTGCGGCTCACCTGCTTCCCGCTGAAGTCGAGCCGCCCGCGCGCGTTTGGACCTCCCTGCGCGTCCAGCTTGAAACCGAAGGCCTCATCAAGAATACCGCCGCGCCACGCAGTTCATGGTGGGAGGGATTCTCCGATCTTTTCCGCACCCGCGCCATGGCCGCCGCCGCCATCGGGCTTCTGATCCTCGGCGCCATCATCTTGCAGACTCAAGGGCCGGGGGCCCCCCCGATCGAAGCGCGCAATTCCTTCGACGAAACTTCCACCGCACTCAGTAGCGACGAAGCGCAGTTGCCTCCCGTGCAGCTCGCCGGAGAATCGGTCGTCGATGCGTCCCTTCGCCGCAATCTGGACATTGTCGACAACTTCATCATCGACTGCGAGCGTCGCGTGAAAGAACAACCCCAGGATGATCTGGCTCGCGAATATTTATCCGGCGCCTATCAGCAAAAGGCTGAGTTGTTGTCCGCGATGATGGATCGCCAAGGGAGCGGAAGATAATATGAACCTGCAAACGTTTCGACGCAGCATGTTGGCGGGGATCGCGGCCAGCTTGGTGATGTGCGGCGCCAACGCTACCAGCTTGCATTTTGAGAAGCATTTCCCGGTGAAGGGCCACCCGGTGGTGTGTATTCACAATGTCGGCAGTGGCCGCATCGAGGTTAAGTCCGCCAAGGTTTCCGAGGTGATCGTAGCCGGCACCCAGTCGTCGAACAAAGTGAATCTCGAATACGAAAGCGCCGGCGATCGCATCGACGTTTCCGCTAATATTGCCGATGCCGCCGCTCAACCCAACGACCTCCAAGTCAATTTTCAGCTGACCGTCCCGGAAGAGACCGAGCTGGAGCTGCGCACCCAGACCGGATTGATTTACGTCGAGCAGGTGATGGGCGACATGACCCTACAGAGCGTCGCGGGTGATATTCACCTTAAGGAAGTGTCTGGTTACATTGTGGTGCGCACCACCAACGGCGGCTTGATCTGCACCCAGTGTGCCGGGAAGCTGGATTTCAACTCGGTTAGCGGCAGCGCTCAGCTCCTGCAACCTGCGCTAACCAACGTGAATCTCTTCACCACCACCGGGAACATTCTTTTTGACGGGGACTTTATCCGCACCGGAATCTATACCATGCGCAGCGGCAAAGGAACCGTCGAAGTGCATTTTTCCGGAACCGATTCCTTCGATCTCGACGCCCAAACCAACACCGGCACCGTCGACAATCAAGCCGAAGCCTATCTCAAGCAAGATTCCCACGGCATGAAGCATATGGCTTCGCGTTTCACCAAAGGTTTGTTCGGCACCGTCGGGACCGGACTCGCCAAAGTCGAACTTTCTTCCTACAGTGGTACAATCCGCATATTGAAGCGCGATTAATCTGTCATCGTCGGGCGGGATCAGGATCGGGCGGGGCGCCGCGTTCCCGGCTGGCACTACTCGGTAGCGGAATTTCCGACTTGTAGCCGAATGATGCAGCCTTCCATTCCTCGAAACCAGAACCCTCGCGTACAGATGCTCTGCCTCGCCGGTTTCATGGGATCCGGCAAGACCACCGTCGGCAGCCTGCTGGCGCGGCAGCTTGCGTGGCGTTTCGTTGACCTCGACGATCGCATCGAAGCGGCTGCCGGTTTGCGTATTCCAGAGATTTTTGAGCGTCACGGCGAACTTGAATTTCGCAAGATTGAAGCCGATCAAATGCGACTCGCCCTTGGTCGCGTCTTCGAACTCCGTGAGTCCATCGTGCTTGCCCTCGGAGGCGGCACCTACGCGCAACCCGGAGCTCCGGAATTTCTGCGTGCCTCCAATGTGCCGGTCATCTGGCTGGACTCGCCCGTGGAGGTTTTGTTCGCGCGGTGCATGACCAAGACTGGTCGGCCGCTTTTTCGTGATGAAAGCAGTTTCCGTGCCCTCTACGCCCAGCGTCTGCCGTCCTACCAGCTAGCCGATCATCGCGTGGATGGCTCCGCCGATCCGGCTCGGGTGGTCACCCAGATTCTTCGCAGGGGTATCGTCCCGGGCCGAAGCGCCGAGGCCCATTTAGTGGTTGACGAGCCACAATCTTAGCAAGCGATCCTGCCCCTGGGGTCTTCGTCCGGAGTGAAAATCCGACACCGTATCGTTCTGAGCGCATTCGCTAACACCGTTCCGATTCCAAAGTTCACGTGTGCCACACTGCTGTTCCGAGGAACTCTCAACTCAGCAAGACTCCCGTCTCTGGAGGTAGATCGATGAGGGCACATAAGCTTTCCGTGGGCATCGTGGTGTTCAGCCTGGCCTTCACCAGTCTGGTTTTTGCTCAAAAAAAATCCACGGCTACATCCGGAACTGCCGTTTTCATGGAAGACCATGGCAAATTGGCCATTCAGCTGAATGGGCAGACAGTGGGGCACGAGCAATTTGAAATCACCCCAGTTGCCGCGAACTGGACAGCGCGAAGCACCACCGACATCAAGTCCCCCGACACCTCCGCTACCCGCGTCACCGGAACTCTCACGCTTCAGTCTGATGGCGCCCCGGTCGCCTACGAGTGGACTTCGAAGACGGAAAAAACGAATGGCGCCCACATCTTGTTCTCCAATGGCGTCGCGAAAATCACCCTGGAGATGCAGGGCGCGCGTCCCTTTGAACAGGACCTAACGTTCGGTACTCCGCGCATTGCCGTGCTGGACGATAACCTCTATTACCAATACGCTATTCTTGCCCGCCTCTACGACTGGTCCAAGCGCGGCACGCAGAATCTTCCGGTTATCATCCCGCAGGAATTGACACCCGGCTCCATCAGCGTGGAACCAGCGGGACCCACGGTTGCCGGAGACGGCAAGTCCTACGATGCCTTGCGGGTCTCCACGTCCGATCTTCAGGTGATTTTATTTCTTGATTCCAATCATCGGCTGATGCGACTTGAAGTGGCTTCCGCGAAGGTTACCGTCGCCCGCGAATAAGCACGCTGCGGCATGACGCCGGGCCACCCGATGGACGGTGGTGCTTTCAGTGACTGCAGCTAAACGGCGAATTCACAGCAGACTGAATGAACTACTGAACGATCTGGCGCTTATCGAAGCGTGCCAAGGTTATCTTGGTTCCACCAACGTCGTCCAGCAGCGCTACCAACTTGACCTGGCCGGCTCGCTCGCCCTGGAAAACCACGTCGGCGCTTCCGATGCGGGCGTCCTTAAAGATTTCTGGAAGTTGCAGGCCCGCGGTTCCAGCGTGTCTTGTGAATTCCGAACCCAAGTGTTCGGCGTACCAATTAGCCACCGAATCCCGCGACCCATTCGTGTAATACGTAGTGATCAGCATCTGCGCGTGCTTGCGATTTCTTAGGGCCGCTGCCAGCGCATCGTCTCCGGGCAACACCAATGCGGCCCCCGGATAAACTGGGAGCACGGGTCCTACGTCTGTCGGCTTTTCGGTACGGAAATCGCCCAGAGGCGTTCGAATCGTCTTGTTATCTCCGACCACGCGCAGTTCCATGGAACGCACAATACGCGAAGCCATAAACATACCGCCGCCCAGAAGAATTCCGACCCCCGCGAACAATGCAATCATCATGAATAACAGGGATTTGGATGAAGAACTGCCTCCGCTTGAAGAAGTGTCCGCCATGCGTTCTCTCTTCTCTGCGCTCCGCAAACCTTTCTAGTCGCGCCTATCGCCGATGATTACCTGCTTGGAAGGCGTCCGGAGCCCGTGGCCATGTAGCTGCGAACCCCTCCTCGGCCGGCCGATCTTCAGTCGCACTCAACCGCATCGCTGCCTCAGCAGCGGACCGCCCGAAATGTTGATCGGCCCGGCTTCCTCACCAACCTACTGAGTCGGTAGCAACAGCTGCGTAAAACCGGTGGTGTTGATGTCCCGGAACATAGGCGTCCGCGGCGGCAACAAGGTCGGGTTCAGAAAGTTAGTATCAAACTGGTATGCGCGGGTCGGCGCCCCGTAGACAATACCGCCTTTGTAAAGCCCGACCGCCTGGCGATTGTAGAACAAGCTCACCAGCGAGCCCTCATAATTCAAGGTCGAATTCCAGTTTTCTATGAACCTCATGAAGTTGTGTACACCGCCATCGGTGCCGAAGTCCTGGCTCCCGTCCAGTGCGGTGCTGTCCCAGCCGGGTATCGGGAACGATGCGCCCTTCCCTGCGACCACGCCCATCCGAAACCACGTTGTTGTTCCGGTTCGTCCGCCCGTTGAGAAGGGCGAGGAGAAGGAGTTCACGTCATTCCAGTTGTTCGAAAGCAGCGTAATCGCGTCCGACGCCACCGACGCCGCCACATTGTGATCGTTGAACCCCCCGCCGGCGGAGTTTCCGTTGTAGTTCCCGGACACGTACATGGGGTTCTCGGTGGTCACTGTCAATCCGCACGACACCCCAGTGGGGCAAACCGGCAGGTTGATCGAGCTGCCGTTCACCAGCTTCACCGCTCGGCGGAACAATGCCTGCGGATTTTGCCGGCCCTCATTCGCATTGGCAAGGTACGTCCCCGGCCAGGGAACTCCAGGGCCCAAGGGACTCGGGCAATTCGGGTCGTCAAGCGTCGCCCCTCCCACTGTTAACGTATTGGTATACAACATCAAACGGGTCTTGTTTCCGGTGCTGTCAACCAAATTGGAGGGGAAGGCATTCTCGCCGTAGGTGAAAAATCCGGCCGGGGAACCTAGGCTGTCCAAATCTTCACCCGTATCTAGCGTGCCGTTGGGGCAAGCATTCAGGCTGGCGGGATTCACGAAATCGCTGAAACCGTACTCACCGGTCTCGTGACCGGAGGGCGAAGTTGGCGGCCACGATCCGGTGATAACCCCGGTATCCGCGAAATTGCCTCGGCGGTCGGAGATGTATACGGCAAAGTCGTTTGGCGCGGTGGTGGCGTCCAGCGTCTGTGAGCCGGTCTTTCCGATCGTTCCGGAAAACCATCTGGCCAGATTGTTTACATCCAGTTCGATATAGTTCATGGTGCCGCTCAGCGTAACCCGCTGGTTAAAAGGAGCCGGCGGTGCTGCATCGCGGCGTCCGCCTTCACGTGGGTCGAATAGCACGTTAGGCCAAAAGTCCGTCCCCAGTGGCGTCCATCCGGCTACGATCGTCCCGGTTGCCGGATCGACACCGCAAGCTTGCGGGGTCGTCGATATCGGCGGTACCCATCCCTTGACCCCAGTATTCTGCTGGTACGGAGCCGAGGACGCATTATCGCGGATTCGTTCCAGTCGAATGACTGCGTTTGGATGTGGGTCCAAGCACGTGGACGGCGCGATCTGTGCGCTGGGGAGCGCCGGAAGCCAGTCATATGCCCCGGCCCCGTTCAGCCCGTTGTACGCCCAGTTTGCCGCCACCGCTCCGGTTGTGGATTGCACCACCGGGTTCAGGTTTTTTCCCGCGTAGCCCAGGCTCAAAACTTCCAGGGTCACATCCACAGCGTTGCCGCAGGGATTGCCGTAAGTTGTCTGCGCATCGATCTTGATGTACCCGGTGATCGTAGGTATCGGCTTTCCGGTCTGGTTCGAAGGTTCCCAGTATCCGTCTCCCGGCGCCGGAGCGATGGCACTTCCAGGAGCGTATCCCGGGGTTCCAAATGCCGCTTGCCCGCCCGACGTCGCGATCGGCAATGGGACCGTTCCCGCCGCGATCATCAGCGCCTTCAGAGCTATAGCGTTCGCCGTAGTCCAACCCGCTACTGGCCCCGCCAGGTCCGCCAGGTTGACCGGAGCGCTACCACTAACGCACGGCAAGTTGGTGATATCGGCGGCGTTGTCGGAGAGCAAAATGCGCAAGCTTGCCTGCGAAAAATAGCGCTCTCCCAAGACCGCCGGGGCGCTGATGTTTTCACCCTGAACTGGGCGCCGAACCGTATCTACCGGTTGAGAACTTCCATTGCCAACCAACACGATGGTCAGGGGTAGCGGCCGCACTCCATTACGCAGATTTCCGTTGTAGCTTCCCGAGATAGACGGCCAGTTCGGATTTGCGGGTGCGCCAAGTCCGCCTTGCAAGCTGCCTTGTCCAAATCCCAGCGCCTGATAAGCGGTTCCTCCGGTAGTAATTTCAACGCTTCCGGGATGTTCGGAACTGGTGCTCAGCGGATGGGTGTTTGACAAGGTGTCACGAACCACGTCTTTGACCACCGTCACCGGAGCTGCCAGCCACAGCTGGGCGGAACCGGTGTCAACCGGCGTCGCGTTCGCGGGTCCACCACTGGCCAGGAATAAGTTTCCGTTGGTATGCACGCGGCCACCGAAATTGAAATTCGGCCCAGGAAAGAAGCCCAGGTCCGTTTCAGAGAAAACGCCAAACTGAAATAGTGGCAAGCCCACGGTCTGCACGAGTCGTTGCAGCTTTACTTCCGAGCCGGCTGGAGTTCTCGCGTTCACCAGCAGGGTGTAAGGCGTCTGCATGGCGGTCATACCCTGATAAGGGCTAGATCCCGAAGTAATTTGTGCGTAGGCCGCCGCCGGGTTTCCTTTACCGTCTTTCGGATAAGAAATGGTGTAAGCCGGATTGCCCGCGCCGTCCACATAGGTAATTCCGGTGCTGGCCGGCATCACTGGGGGCTGGGTTGCCAATGCATCCACTTGCGCGCCGGTCGGGGCGTAGGTGGTGCTGAACAGCGTCCCTAGGTCTGCGGTAAATTTCTCCATCCCGGATTCCGCGCCATAAAATGCGCGGCTCTGATCGTCATTCATGCCCGACAGTCTCTGTCCGTCGGAAACCATGATCATGAAGCCCACCATCATCGCGGACATCAGCACCATTAGCAGCAATGTGGTCAGCAGCGCAATGCCGGCCTCTTTGTTCGATTTCTTATGCGTGGATTTCATTGTCGTTTTTACCTTTTATTGGTAAGTGTTGAAGTAGGCCATGCTACGTAGCGCCACCTGCGTACTCTGATTAGTGCGCAGGAATTTGCTGGTGCCCGCCGCCACCATCGCCGAACGCGAGCCCAGATACACGTTGACGGAACGTATTTGATTTTCGTTGTCGTTGACAGGCACGTTTCGCTGATTCACCGGGCTGGGGTTGGTCCCATCAACCACGTTGAAAGAGAACTGCAGCGTCTCTACGCTTTCAGAGACGATCTGCGAAGCGTTGAAATTTGACTCGCGCATGAGCCGCGGGTGTAGCGGGTCGCTGGTGTTATCTAGATAGTATGTAACCATCCAAATTCTGGTCGCCGAGGTAGCAGGAAAGGTTCCGTTGGGCTTGTTTCCCACGATGTTTTGCAATTGCAGGATCGTCCCGGCGGTGTCTGTCGTGGTCCGACCATTCAATTTGAAGGCGTCGTTCGGAGCGAACTGCAACGTCTGCCCTGCCACCGACGTCACCGTCTGTAAGCAACTGCCGTTTGCGTTGTTGAACATAATCAGGTCGCCCGCACTGATCGGGATGCCCGCCGCGCCCAGCGCCTGGCAATTGACGTCGAATGTCGTTGACGATCCGTCGGGTGCGATGGAACCACCCGGACAGGTAGGGTCGTTGATGGCTTTGGTGTTCAGCGCAACGGTGTTGTCGGCGTACAGGATCGTGATGACGTCCGATTGCTGAGCAGTGGTCCCGTCGCTGCTGGTCACGATGGGCCCCAGGTTCGGTCCTGGTTCAATGGCCGGCATCACCACGTTGCATCCCGCACGGGCGGTGGTGGGCCCCGCAAACACCAGGCCCAACGCTGCCGGGGGCCGGTTGATCGGCACGCCCTTATTGCAGCCAGTGGCATCCACGGTGTTCGGGATGGCAATGCCTCCGGTTGGCACTCCGCTTCCGGTTAGGATCAGGTCTTGCACTACCATGTTGACCCCAGCCCGGGTGTTGTCGCTCATGTCCGCGGTCTGGTTCACCGAACGGTTGGTCTGTGTAGAGTCGCGGAACACCACCATCGCTCCGCCCAGCACGACGACGGTGACGGCCATGGCAATCATCATTTCGACTAACGTGAAGCCAGTTTGTCTCTTTTGACTCATCTGGTGCATCCTCACGAAAATTGCGAGATAAAGCTGACCAACGTGTATTGCTGAGTCTTGCTGCCAACCGTATACGTCATGGTGATGGTGATTTGGCGCAATCCGGTCGAGCCAGTGACATCGATGATCGCAATCGTTCGCGTCATGTTCGTTAGCGACATGACCACGTCATCTGCGGTGCCCAAAATACCGTCGGGTCCGGGCCCGACAATCACCACGTCCGGCATGGCTGCGTTATCGTCCGCAGTGCCGTAAAGGCCATCGAGCCCAGGCGCCAACAGAGGTTGCGGGCCCGGCAGGAACACGCCGTCGTTGGGTCCGCCTGAGCCGGTGACATTGCGGATGTTGGTCCACGCCAGAATTTTTGAATCTCGCGCCGCAAAAATCGTCTCCACCGCTTCTTCCGCTTTCTTCTCGGCGATGTAATCCATCTGCGTCATGTTCGCGACCAGAATTCCCTGTGCGTATACCGCTGCCAGCGACAGCATGCCCACCGAAAGAATTACGATGGCGATCATCGCCTCCAGCAGGGTGAACCCTGATTGCTGGCGTACTCGCCGCTTCTGCTGATTTCTCGTCGTCATCCCAGCTCTCCTACTCCTGCCACTGCGTGCCGTCGTAGTGATACGGACGGATCCGCCCGGTTGCTCCCATGACTGTCACTGCCCGCGCAGAGTCCACGCGACCTTGCACCGAAAGAAATACCGTCCCATTCACGACGTTGTTTCCGCCGTCGACAAACGCTCCCGTCGAAGTGAAATACATTTGTGGCGGGCCCCCGGAAATGCCTTCGAAGTAGATCGCTCCGGAGTTGCCAAATCCCATGGGTGTATCGGGAAGTCCGGGCACTGTCGCGAACGCCCCGCCGCCTTCGAACTGCACTTGGGCTGGAGGCGGCGCTACGCCCTTCACCAGAATGTCGGTGAATACTATGGTGTTCGTTCCGGTGAAGCTCACTTGCACCATATGTCGGTGGGAGATGGCACGCTCGCGGGCAGCGCGAAGTTGGCTGGCAACCTGCGTCATGGCCTGGTCCGCCCGATAGCCGGGCAGCACTGCGGAGGTTCCTACCACCGCACCGGCGGTGATCACCGCGATAATCGCGACGACGATGATGGTTTCGATCATCGTGAAGCCGCGCTGATATCTCTTCGTGGTCGACATGCAATCGCTCCTGGTCGCAGTACTGGTATTCATAGATTCGAGTACCGCACGTTTTCTGACCATGGTACGAATGGTCCTACTTTCCTGCCTGATGGGGACCAGTACACAGGTACTAAGAAAGAGTGAACTACTCCGCTGAATCTGTCTCGAAGCTTGTCTAAACAGTTCCTAATCAATTGAATGCGGTGGTCGGGGCCTCAGATCGTGATTTTGAGCTCACGCTGGAAATGCAAACGCGACTTGACCTCCCGGGTCAAGCCGCGCTTGGTTTGCACCACCGAATTTCGAAAGGCTAACGCGCCACCGGCCGCTGGAACGCCGACACGCCCGGACGCCGCAGCGGGTATCCTTGCGGGTTCCCGTGAGCGTGCGTCAGAGCATGCCCGTTCGAGTGGTTTGGCTGCGCCAACGCCCCGTTCCCATTTCCGGAAGCAGGCTGTGGTAGCCGCGCCGGATTACCGATAGGGCGGAGCGTGGCCGGTACCGCGCTGACGTGGTCGCTAATCGCCTGTAACCTCTTCAGGATCGATTGCCATTGTTCCCAGTCCAATTGCCGCAGGAACGGCCGCAGACCTTGAATGAAGGGATCCTCGAGCAGCGCCTCCCCGTCGGATTCCGGAATGAAGAACCGGTTGAGTCCCACGGTTAGCGCCTCGGAGATCTTCTCCAGCGTGCCCAGGCTTGGCGTCATTTGTCCGCTTTCAATTCGCGACAAATAGGAACGCGATACCTTGGAGCGCGATTGCAGCTGGCTCTGGGTCATCCCACGCGATTCGCGCAGCTGGCGTATGCGCTGGCCGATGTTTTCGACCGTCTCGCGGTTGGCAAATTTTTCGGACGTAGTTTCAGCGTTGGCTTCCTCAATAGGTGCCGCTGGCGGAATGAGAAACTCCAAACGCTGGGGCAATGCGCGTACGCATCGACGGCAATTACCGGTACGCGTCCGGTATTGAACCAGACCACATGTTTTGCAGCGTATGACTTCCCGATCCAATTCCAAAGAATTAAGGTTTTCTTTTTCTAGTTGTAACGACACCGGTACTCCTTGCTGGCTTTGTCCGGCGTGCGGATAGGAGAGGAACGTCGGAACGTACTTCGGGGGGGAAGGCAGTAACTGGCGCGAGGGGGAGTATCTTTCACAGGCGATTATCTGTCAAGGCTATTTTTTGGTTTTTTTTAATCTTTAATCCGCTTTTCTTAGGGTTTACGCCCTGCTTTCGCCTGTTCTTACGGACAGTTGTAATCCACGGATTTAGCGTCTCCCAAAACGATGCGGCTCAAAATCAGTGCAAACCCCTCGGTCCTACACTCGGACCGGACTCTTTTTGCGCTAAGCTATTCTGCTTCGAGGGAAACATCGGATGCCCACACGCGAGGACGCCTGGAAATTGGTCTGCGAATACACCCAATCGGAAAGTCTTCGAAAGCACATGCTTGCCGTGGAGACTTGCGTGCGTGCCTACGCTCGCAAACTCGGAGGCGATGAGGACACCTGGAGCATCGCCGCGCTGCTGCACGATTTCGATTACGAGCGTTGGCCTAATCATGAACACGCCGCGGACCAAGGTCATCCCGCCGAGGCTGCGAGAATTCTCCGGGAACGGGGTTATTCTGACGAGATCGTTCGCGCCATTCTCTCTCACGCGGATTATTCCGGTGTGGTGCGTCAAACTCCTCTCCAGCACGCCCTGTTCGCTTGCGACGAACTTGCCGGCTTTCTGACGGCCTGCAGCTTTATCCGACCTTCGAAGAGCATTCTGGACTTGGAAGTCGATTCCGTGAAAAAACGATTAAAGGATAAGGCCTTTGCCCGCGGCGTATCTCGCGACGATGTCCGCAACGGCGCCGTAGAACTGGGCGTCCCGCTCGATGAGCACATTTGCTTCTGCATCGCCGCCATGCGTGAAAACGCCGACGCTCTTGGCCTAGGCGGCTCTCGCACATCGTCGTAATCTCAGTTTTTATCCATGCTTTTCGATCGCCGGCTCTGCTGCTAGGGATCGGGGCAGGAGGTCACGGCCATCAAGAGCGATGAGTTCCGGAAGATCGCTTTGAGTTTTCGGAAGCGATTGAAAGTGCCCATACGATCACCCCGACGTTCGGGTCGGGGGAAAAACCTTTCGGCACACTAGCGTATCCAAGTAAGGAGTTCGGGATGGTGAAGTTAACTCCCGAGCAGCAGCACGATCTCGTGCACGACGCAACCCTACACGTTCGCTCCGGCAAGGGGTGGCTGGGGGCTGAAGGGGTCGACCAGCGTGCGTCTGAAAGCCGCCAGAAAGACCGTCTTGCGTCGCGCCGTGGAAGCTGCATGGCAAAACGCCGCCTTAAAAGCGAAGATTGCAACTCGGTACCTCAAATAGTCGCAAAAGGCTGGCTTCCTAGCTTTCTGCTTGACCAGATTCTGTTGGGTCGGCTTTTCCAACCTGGAAGAGTCACGTTAGAATAGAAGGACCGTGCTCACCCAGATCCAAGGCTTTGAGGAAACCGCCGGCCGTTTCCCCAGACGTAAAACCTATGGCGTCTCCGTAGGCCACGTACGTGTTGGCGGTGGCGCACCCATCGTGGTGCAGTCCATGACCAACACCGACACCGTCGACGTGGAAGCTACTTTCGTGCAAACCATGGAGTTGGCTGAAGCCGGGTCGGAAATCGTTCGCTGGACCGTCAACATTCCGGAAGCCGCAGCCGCCGTACCGGATATCAAGAAGCGCCTTCTGGCCGCGGGTTGCCGCGTACCCATCATCGGAGACTTCCATTACAACGGGCACGTTTTGCTGAACAAGTATCCGGCCTGTGCCGTAGCGCTGGATAAATACCGGATCAATCCGGGCAACGTCGGCGCCGGTCAGCGCCGTGACGAACAGTTTTCTACGATCTGCAAAATCGCTCGCGACAACGGTAAACCGGTTCGCATTGGCGTCAATGGCGGCTCCCTGAACCAGGAATTGGTCATGCAGAAAATGCAGGAGAACACTGACCGGAATCTCGGCAAGGAATCGGAAGAGATCATCAACGAGTGCATGGTCTTGAGTGCCCTGCAATCCACTGAGCTCGCGTTGGAAGCCGGGCTGCGTAATGATCAGATCGTCATCTCCTGTAAAACCTCTCGGCCGCGCGACCTCATCACGGTATACCGCGATCTGAGCTCCAAGACCCAGCAACCCTTGCATCTCGGTTTGACGGAAGCGGGAATGGGCATGAAGGGTCAAATCTGGTCCGCCGCATCCTTGGGAGTGCTGCTCTACGATGGCATTGGCGACACCATTCGAATCTCGCTAACGCCCAAGCCTCGCGGCGATCGCCGCGAAGAGGTCTATGCCGCATGCGAGCTGTTGCAAGCGCTAGGCCTGCGTTCTTTTTCACCGAGCGTCACCGCCTGCCCCGGTTGCGGCCGCACCACAAGCTCCACATTCCAGGAGTTGGCCGAGCGCATTCAAGATTACATTCGCGACATGATGCCGATTTGGAAGAGCCTGTACGACGGTGTCGAGACCATGACTCTCGCGGTCATGGGCTGTATCGTCAACGGCCCCGGCGAATCGAAAGCCGCCAATATCGGCATCAGTCTACCCGGAACCGGAGAGGCTCCGCGCTGCCCTGTATATATCGACGGCAAGAAAGACGTCACCCTGGAAGGTACCTACGACGAGCTGGCCGCGAAATTCCAGGCGCTGGTCGAGAACTACATCAATACCCATTACTCTCGGAAGACTGCTGATGCAGTACCCGCAGGCAAATGAGGCCATCTTGAAAATCAGTCGCGAAGACATCGCTCGGGTTGCCGACCTCGCCTACCTCGATCTCAGCGAGCAAGAGCTGGAAATGTATCGTGCGCAGGTAGACGAAATCCTGGAATACATCGGCAAGCTGAATGAGCTGGACACATCTTCGGTTGAACCGATGGCGCAAGTATTGGCCGATGATCAGACCGCAAACGCAACCCTGCGCGAAGATGTCATTGTGCCCTGTCATGTTGCGAACGAAATTCTGCAGCAGGCTCCCGATCCCGATCCGCCCTATTTCCGAGTTCCGAAAGTTATTGAGCGCTAGCGCGACATTGCCTTTGGCTTCGGCCGCGAGGCACTCTGAAAGGAACCCTGCAAGACCAAGCCATGGCGACGAACTGGACCATCGACACTGTTCGGGAGGCGATATCGGCTAAGAACGTCTCAGCTCGGGAAGTGACGACTGAGTTCTACGAGCGTATTCAATCCAGAAATGCCGAGCTCAACGCGTACCTAAACCTTTGCCCCGAAAGGGCGTACGCCCAAGCCAGCCTGATCGACTCTCTGGTCGCATCCGGCCAGCCCCTTCCACCGCTCGCCGGCGTGCCAATCGCTATTAAAGATGTGCTCAGCACTCGTGGTGTGCGGTCCACGTGCGGATCGAAAATTCTTGAGAATTATGTGCCGCCCTACGACGCCACGGCGGTCACCCGCCTGCAAGCCGCAGGCGCAGTCATCCTTGGCAAAACCAATTGCGACGAATTTGCTATGGGCAGCTCCAATGAAAATTCCGCCTTCGGCCCGGTTCGAAATCCGGAGGCCACCGACCGGGTTCCCGGGGGCTCCAGCGGCGGCTCGGCTGCCGCGGTGGCGGCTGGTCTCGCGGTAGCGGCGTTGGGGACGGATACTGGCGGCTCGATTCGCCAGCCCGGCGCGATGTGTGGTGTCCCCGCCATGATGGGAAGCTATGGCCGGGTATCGCGTTACGGCTTGATCGCTTTCGCGTCGTCACTCGATCGCGTCGGCCCATTGGCAACCAATGTTCGCGATGTTGCAAAAATATTACAAACTATCGCGGGCCGGGACCCCAACGACTCCACTTCCACGACCGCCCCAGTTCCGGACTACGGTTCTCAATTGGAGACCCCGGTGGCGGGCATGCGCGTCGGCATTCCCAAAGAATATTTCGCCGAAGGTATGGATGCCGGCGTTCGAGAAAAAATCGGGGCGGGCATCGAACTGCTGAAAAAGCTCGGGTGCAAAATTGTCCAGATTCAAATGCCGCATACCGATTACGCCATCGCGGTCTACTACATCATCGCCACGGCGGAGGCCAGTTCTAACCTGGCACGGTACGACGGTGTTCGCTACGGCCTGCGCGCCGCCAACGATTCCTTGCTCTCGATGTATCGTAAAACCCGGGGAGCCGGATTTGGCCCAGAAGTGAAGCGCCGTATCGTGCTCGGCACCTACGTGCTGTCGGCGGGATATTACGACGCTTACTATCTGAAGGGCCAAAAGGTACGGGCGCTGATCGCCCAGGATTTTCGCGACGCCTTCACCAAAGTGGATGTGATCGTCACGCCGACTTCGCCCGTCCCCGCGTTCAAGTTCGGAGAGCGCACCAAAGACCCGCTGCAGATGTATCTCGCTGATATATATACAGTTACGGGTTCACTGGCGGGCGTTCCGGGAATCTCGGTGCCCTGCGGCAAGATCTGCGGTAAGCTGCCCGTCGGACTCCAAATCTTTGCGCCCGCTTTCGGTGAAGAGCGGGTCTTGCGGCTGGCCCACGCATTCGAACAAGCGGGCGGCGCCGCACTCTGAAGTTGCCGACCCTTAGAATTTCGTTTCCGTGACCAGACTCGAACCCATCCTCGATAAGCTGGATCGGGCCGGCTTTCGGCTGCAGCGAACCTCCGACTCAATACCGGCCCAACACTGGAATTCCCGACCAGGCCAAGGTTGCTGGTCGCCAGCTGAAATCATCGCGCATGTGATCATGGTGGAGAGATCAGTTATCGCTTACGCACAAAAGGTTTCCACCAAATCACCCAAGCGATTTCCGCTGCACAGAAGATTCCATCTTCCGCTGGCGCTGGTAGAGGCCAGGCTCATTCGTCGCAAAAGCCCCATTCCGCTCGATCCGCAACTGCTCCGGAAAAAAGAAGAAGCGCTGGCGGAATTGCGGGAGACCCGGAAACAAACCGTCGCGTTCATTCAGCAAACAAAGGAACGGGATCTGGGCGTTTATCGCTGGCCCCACCCTTTTCTAGGCGTACTGAATATGTATGAGTGGCTTCAAATGATCGCCGGGCATGAGCTTCGTCACGAGAAGCAAATGCACAAAATTCTGGAAGGCCTTCCGAAAGCCATATAGAAGTTGCGCGAATAGGACAATCTTACCGCTCCGCTTCACGACGGTCTCAACGCTGTCCATTCCGTTTTTTAGCCGAATTTAGACGTTAATGCCTGCTTTTGCAGTCGGTTGCTTCAAAGGTACTACCGAAAAAGTTTAGCCTCGGGAGAACGGACCGACTATTGCTGAGCATTTGATGCAGCGCGTAGCATCCTCGCAGCATCGAAGGACTGCGAGGGGTAATTCGCAGGGATCGAGAGGCCAGGGCCATGGTTACCGTAAAGGCGAGCCAGAAAATTTTCACGGATTCAGAAGTTGCCACCCTAACGGGCATCTGCGTCGACCATTTGCATAATTTCGCCAAGAGCCGCCATCTGGGTTTCATCGCCAGGGCCGCTGAACGCGCCGGAATCCAGGCGGATCAGTGGTTGTTCACGCTCTCCGATCTGATGGTTTTGGTGACCTTGTTTCCCCGCTGCACTCACTAATCGCGCAGCAAACGCGCTAGCGTTGCCGCCATCTCGCCTCTGAACTGCGCTCTCCGGCTTGCTTGGCCGGGGAGACTTTGTTTGCGGCCCGAAGGGCCTCCCCGGAGCCCTCATTTCCCTGTGACCGTTTCCCCAATCCAGCATCTATGTACAGATGGAATTCAGACAACTTGGATCGTCCGGTTTAAAAGTGCCCGCGCTGAGTTTCGGGACCGGAACCTTCGGCGGTGGGAACGAATTCTTCAAGGCCTGGGGCAGCAGTGATGTCGTTGAAGCTACTCGTCTGGTCGATATTTGCCTCGAAGCTGGCCTGAACCTCTTCGACACTGCGGACGTTTACTCTCGCGGCCTCGCGGAAGAAATCCTCGGCAAAGCGGTCGCCAAGCGCCGCGGCGATGTGTTGATCTCGACGAAAGCTACCTTCCGAATGGGCCCGGGTCCTAACGATGTCGGCTCATCCCGATTTCACCTCCTCCGAGCCTGCGAAGCCAGCCTTCGCCGCCTTGGCACCGACTACATCGACATTTATCATCTTCACGGATTCGACGCGGTCACGCCAATCGAAGAAACCTTGCGCACCCTCGATCACCTGGTGCAAAGCGGTAAGGTCCGCTACATCGCCTGCTCCAATTTTTCCGGCTGGCACCTCATGAAATCTCTGGCCATTTCCGAGAAATACGGCTGGGCCCGTTACTCCGCGCACCAGGCGTATTACTCGCTAGTTGGCCGCGAGTTCGAATGGGAATTAATGCCGCTAGGGCTCGATCAAAAAGTCGGCACCATCGTTTGGAGTCCCCTGGGTTGGGGCCGCCTGACTGGAAAGATCCGCCGCGGCCAACCGCTTCCGGAAATTAGCCGCCTCCATAAAACCACAGACTACGGCCCCCAGGTCGAAGATGAATATCTCTTCCGCGTGGTAGATGCCCTCGACGAAGTCTCCAAGGAAACTGGGAAACGGATTCCGGTCGTCGCGCTGAACTGGCTGCTGCAACGGCCTACTGTAGTCAACGTTGTTGTCGGCGCTCGTAATGAAGAACAACTGCGCCAGAATCTGGAAGCCGTCGGATGGAGCCTGACTCCCCAACAGATTGCGAAACTGGATAAGGCCAGCGAGAAAACTCCTATCTATCCCTACTGGCATCAACGGCAGTTCACCGAGCGAAATCCGCTGCCGGTGCCTGCGGCACCCGACGAGGGGAAATTAGCGCGCTGATCTGGCCCCGGCGGTCTCGCGTCCTGCTGACCGAAGCGCAATCAGCAAACCGCATTACTTCCCGCAACCAGCTGTCTGCGCCGCGAAATAGAGTTGTCTGCGCTTTGCAGCCAGGCCACCAGGGCGCTATCCTCGACACACAGGCAAACTGCAGCGTACCCCGTGCATCGCATTGCCTGAATGTCGATGACCGCACGCCAGTTGGTGTTCTCACTACTCGTTTTCGCCTGCCTGGGCGGCGGTGGGCCTGTGGCCCAATCTCAGCGGCAAACCGGCGCCAGCAGTGGTGGGGGTCAGGGCGCCCCGGTGGCTTCCTCAGCACCCGACGCTGCCGCCGATCGCCTTGCGCGCGGCAAAAAATTGGTTCTCAAAGATGGTAGCTTCCAATTAGTGCGGAGCTACGAAAGAAAAGACGACCGCGTTAAATACTTCAGTCTGGAACGAGGCGACTGGGAAGAACTGCCTGCGGCCATAATCGACTGGGACGCCACCGCCAAGGCCGAGGTAGCTGCCGAGACGGCAGACGCCGCGCTGGTTAGCAAAATCCATAAGCAGGAAGAAGCGACCAAAGTGGAAACGGTCCTGGACGTCGACGCCAGCCTGCAGGTTGCCCCGGGCGTGTTTCTGCCGCCAGGCGAGGGCATGTTCGTGGTCGAGGGACAGTCAGTGACGCTGCTGGGACAAGTGGGCACGGCGGTGACCACCGACAAGAAAACTGTGTTGAAGCAGGTACTGAGCCCGGTTCCCATCGTCCCCAGCAAACACAACGTCGAAATTCCCGGCGCCCAGTCTAAGCTTCGAGTCACCACGGCAACGCCGGAATTTTATCTGCGCGAATATTTCGATCCTGATCGCGATTCAACGATTGAACGCACCGGTCGCCCCAGTGAATTCGGTCCCGAAGTAGAGTTGGTTCGCGCCACAGTGAAAGGCAACAAGCGCCAACTGGAATCCATTCGCAGCTTGTTAGGACAACAGCTGACCCCGGATCGTAAGAGCGTGTCCATGCAACGTTGGGAGGTGGCCCGCACCGTGTTTCGCTTTACCCTCAGTGAGCCGCTGTCACCCGGAGAATACGCACTGGCGGAAATTTTGCCCGGCGGAATGAATATGTTCGTATGGGATTTTGGTGTTGACAGTGGCCCTGCGGCCAAGGTTGCATCTCACTGAAGCTTGGATTCACGCAGCAGCCCTGACTTGGTAGCCGCAAAACCTCTCTCGGGCGCGAAATGCTCGCTTAAACTAGCGTCGAATCGGCTCACCCGGAACACCGGCAAAAATGTCTCGAAAGATAGCCAGTACGTCCGAAATGCGAAAGGGCTTTTGCAAACGCCGGGGCTCCCCGGGCATAGGAGCTTCAGCAAGATCGCCGGTCATAAAGATAACCTCAGGCTTCTTACGAGCCGAAGCAGCCAGAATCTGTTTGGCGGCCTGCTGACCATCGACTGCGAGACCTTCCGAGGAAAGATTCAGATCGCAGAGCAACACATCGAAGGGCCGGAGCCGGGCCGCCTCCAACGCTTCTGCGGCAGTAGCCACGCATTCCACTCGCAGACCGTGCATCGACAATCCTTCGTGCAGCAGCATGCGGATACTTTCTTCATCGTCCAGAACCAAGACGTTGCGGCCTTTAAAGCCGGTGGCCACGGAACGAAATGGTGACAGCGAGAAGCCTGGATCGGTGGCATCCGCTGGAGCCTGCTGGTCCGCTGCAATCGGTAGAAGCACAATAAACGCGGTGCCCCCTCCCGGGGCCGCTTCAACCTCAATGGATCCGCCGTGTTCGCGAACGATCGAAAGGCAAATACTGAGTCCCAGCCCGGTGCCGCCGCCGGGGCGCTTGGTGGTGTAAAACGGATCGAACACCCGCGCGAGAGCCTCCGGAGCTATGCCCACGCCGTTGTCCTGAACCGTAACCGAAACGTTGGTTCCCATCCGCCCAATCCGAATCACAATACGGCCCGATTCTCCTGCTTCGCGGATCGCATGCTCGGCATTACTGATCAGGTTCAAGAAAATCTGTATGAGCTGATTGGTATCGCCTAGGACCACCGGCAACGCACCGTACGGCTGGAAGTCCACTTCCACGTTATTGCGGCGAAGCGAGTGCTGATGCAACTGCAGAGTGCGCTCCAGCAAGGTGTTCACGTCCAGCAGCTTTTTCTGCGGGGCTGCCGGGCGAGAGAATTCCAGCAGATTTTGCACGATGCGCGCGGCTCGCCTAGCCTGTCGATGAGTTAGATCGAGCTGACGTTTGGCGCCCTCGTCGATTCCAGCGCGTTCACGAAGCAATTCGGTGACGCCCAAAATTGCCGTCAGTGGGTTGTTGAGTTCGTGGGCGACGCCCGCGAGCATCTGGCCGATGGCCGCCAATTTTTCGGCCTGGATCAGTTGGTCTTCCAGGCGCTTCAGCTCGGTGACGTCTCGGCCGGAAATGATGGCACCGTCGATCTTGCCGTTCTCATTGCTGAATGGACTGATATGCAGACGCATCCGGCGCCACTCGCCAAGTTTGTGCTGCATACGCAATTCGATGGAGTCAAACGATTTGCGTCCGGAGATAATTTCAGCAAACAGGACAGCCAGTGCCGGCCGGTCTTCGATATGGGTGCGTTGGCCCAGTGGCAGCATATCGCTGTCCAAAGGTTCATAACCCAGAATGTCTTTGATCCGTGGGCTGGTGAACGTGAAGTTCCCCTGGGTATCCACCACCAGAATAAGATCCGGAAAGTTGTCGACCAGCCGCCGCGCGAATTCCTGCTGCTGATAAAGACGCCGCTCCATCTCGCGGCGCTCGGTGATGTCCATCACCGCTCCGTGGTATCGCAGGATGCGGCCGCCGGCATCACGCACCGCTGCGGCGGTGTTCAGGCAGATTAGCGGCCTGCCGTCCCTTCGCAGAAGCGTGATTTCTCGTCCTTGCAGCATGGGCCGGGTGTCCACTTCCTGGCGAAGCAATTCACGCTGCGAGGGGTCCGGCAAAATATCCGCGAGGGAGCATTTGAGCAGGGCCTCCTTGGATTCGAAGCCCAACATCCGCACCAATGCGGGGTTGGCATCGATGATGTGTTCATCCGGAGTCAGAATGTAGATGCCTTCGTGCAGCGTTTCAAACAGCTCTGTAAAGCGTGCCTCGCTCTTGCGCTTCGCGGTGATATCACGAGCTAGTAGTGTCACTCCGTGTACCTCGCCGTTGCGCAGCATCGCGTGAGCCACGCAGTCGTAGTAGAAGGTTGATTGGTGCCCCTTGAGCCGAATGTGCACGATGCCCATCCAGTGGCGGCGCTCCAAAAAGCGAGGCAGTTCGCGGTCGACCAAATCGCGCCCTTCGCCGGCGGCTTCTTCCAGAATGTCCGTCACCGGTCGGCCGATAATTTCCTGGAAGCTGAGTCCGACCAAGTCTGCAAAACTCCGGTTGACCGCGCGGATTTCTCCGTCTAGCGATAGCGCCAGCAATACGTCGTCAAAAGAATCGATCAAGTCGCGATAGCCCTGTTGGGATCGCTCAATCACCGCAAAGAGCTGATCCATCTGGCGGCCACTGGGTGGAGCGGCATCCCGCTGCTCTAAGCCTCGGACCATGCCGCGGAGCTCGGAAAGTTCCTGGGTCCGCTTGTAAGCATAAGCGCCGAACAACAAGATCAGTATCACCAAGCCGATCGGAAGGGCTTCGAAGTGATAGGCCAGTGATCGAATCGTGCTCCAAGAAACGGCGGCAAAAACCGAGCCGATCACCAAGAGCAGAAGGAATGTTAGCCGCCAAAGTTCGCTCTGGCCACGTTGAAATTGATCGAGACTGTCCGATAACGGCACGTGTTGGTCCGGCTCTCGCGATGCGCGAGGCGTTTTGTTCGGATTTTTCTTGCTCGTTGCGGGCATGAGGTGTTCGGCAAGCCGGGTCCGAATGCCACCCTGCCGACTCTGTTGGATTTTATTAATTGTGGAATGCCAAGGTGCCGCGGGCAACCTGAGGATTTACATCCGTGCCTGAACGGTATCTGGGCGTATTACGCACAAGCACAAAAAAGGCGCCCTCCAGAACTTCGAGAGCGCCTCGGGTTGGACAGTAAATCGCTATCTTACCGGCAGTTAGCCTTCCGCTTACCCTTCGGTGGCTGCGTCGGCTTCTTCGGTTTCCTTCTGCAAGAATTCCACCGCTGCGGCTTCCTCGGCAGTCAGCTCGGCAGCCTCTGGAATGTCCTCGATTGGCGCAGGCGCAGGCATTTCCGTCAGCAACTGAATGCTGCGGTAGTGCTCCAGCCCGGTTCCCGCCGGAATCAAGCGGCCCATGATGACGTTTTCCTTCAGACCACGGAGGTAGTCCACCTTGCCGGCCACGGCCGCTTCGGTGAGCACCCGAGTGGTCTCCTGGAAGCTGGCGGCGGAGATGAACGAGTCCGTTGAGAGCGACGCCTTGGTGATTCCCAGGAGCAGCGGACGTCCGGTTGCAGGACGGCCACCGTCGGCGATGATCCGGTCGTTCTCTTCGCGGAAGCGGAACTTGTCCACTTGCTCCTCGAGCAGGAACGTGGTGTCGCCAACGTCTTCCACCTTGACCCAGCGCATCATCTGCCGGGAGATGGTTTCGATGTGCTTGTCGTTGATGTTCACTCCCTGGAGTCGATAAACCTCCTGAATGGCGTTCACCAGGTACGCCTGGGTGAACTTTTCGCCCAGCACGGCCAGCAAATCGTGGAGGTTGAGCGGTCCATCGATCAAAGCCTCGCCGGCTTTGACGTGGTCGCCTTCCTGCACGTTGATGTGAATACCGCGTGGAATCGAATATTCCTTGGAGGTTTTGCGGTCTTCGCTCTCGACATAGATCTTGCGCATGCCCTTGGCAATATCGCCATAACGCACCACGCCGTCGATTTCGCTGATGACCGCGGGATCCTTGGGCTTGCGCGTCTCGAACAATTCGACAACGCGCGGGAGACCACCGGTGATGTCCTTGGTCTTGGTGGTTTCGCGCGGGATCTTCGCGAGTACGTCGCCGGCTTGCACTTCGTCGCCATCCTTGACCATCAAGTGAGCGCGTGAAGGCATCAGGTACTTCTTGCGGACCTTGCCCGCAGAGTCGCGAACCAGGATCGCAGGCTGATGCTTCTCATCGCCCGGCGGCAGGGTAACGACGTCTTGCGACAAGCCGGTGACTTCGTCGACTTGCTCTTCGATCGTCAGACCGGGCCGCAGGTCGTCGAACTTCACCGAGCCGGCGGTTTCCGTCAGGATCGAGAACGTGAACGGGTCCCACTCTGCCAGAATCTGGCCATGGTTGACGGTATCGCCTTCGGCAACGCGGAGACGAGCGCCGTAAACGACGTGGTAACGCTCTTTCTCGCGGTTCTTCTCGTCGACAATGGCGATCAGGCCGGAACGATTCATGGCGATGGCGGTGCCGCCGCGTCCCTGAACATGCTTCAGGTCCACGAACTTGACGACGCCGTGGTTGCGGGCTTCCAGGGTGGACCGCTCGGAAACTCGAGTCGCGGTTCCTCCGATGTGGAAAGTACGCATGGTGAGCTGCGTGCCCGGCTCGCCGATGGACTGCGCGGCGATGACGCCGACAGCCTCGCCGAGCTCGACCATCCGCCCCGAAGCCAGGTTGCGGCCATAGCAGAGTGCGCAAACTCCGCGACGCGATTCGCAAGTGAGCACCGAGCGAATTCGCACTCGCTCGATGCCGGCGCCCTGAACGGAATTGGCCAACTCTTCGGTGATCTCCTGATTGACCTCGACGATCACGTGACCTTCGAAGTCCTTGATCTTGTCCAGCGAAACGCGGCCGACGATGCGGTCGCGCAACGGTTCGACTTCCACGCCGGCTTCGATGATGGGTTCGACGAAGATACCGTCGGTGGTACCGCAATCGCGCTCGTTGATGATCACGTCTTGCGCTACGTCCACCAGTCGCCGTGTCAGGTAGCCGGAATCGGCGGTTTTGAGCGCGGTATCGGCCAAGCCTTTACGCGCTCCGTGAGTGGAGATGAAGTACTGCAACACGTTCAAGCCTTCGCGGAAGTTGGAAGTGATGGGCGATTCGATGACTTCTCCACTGGGTTTGGCCATCAAACCGCGCATACCGGAAAGCTGACGAATCTGCTGTTTCGATCCGCGAGCACCGGAGTCCGCCATGACGTAAACGGGGTTGATGCCGCCCTCTTTGTCCTGGTTCTCCAGGGTTTTGAACAATTCGTCGGCAACTTTTTCGGTGACGTCGCCCCAAATTGCGATGACTTTGTTGTAGCGTTCGCCGTTGGTAATCGCGCCGTCCAGGTATTGCTGTTGCACCTTGACGACTTCCTTTTCCGCGTTTTCCACGAGCTTCGGCTTGTCGCCGGGAATGATCATATCGTCAATGCCGATGGAAATCCCGGACTTGGTGGCGTACATAAAGCCCAGTTCCTTCAATTGATCCAGCAGCGCGACGGTGCTCTCCAGCCCGAATCGCAGGTAGGCGTAATACACCAGCTGTTGCACGCCCTTCTTCTTCAGCAGGCCATTGATGTACGGAAAATTACTCGGCAAGTGGGTGTTGAAAATCACGCGGCCGACGGTGGTCTGAATGAATTGCCGCTCCATCTTCACCGGAATGGTGTGCGGCACGTCCTGGTTGTCGTACGCGGTGGTCAGGTCGATCACTTCCCCAGTGTAGCGGAGACGAATGGGAGTGAGCAGCTCGACCTCGCCGGCTTCCAGCGCGAGAACCACTTCATCCGGCGCGCCGAATACCCGGCCCTCGCCCTTGGCTCCCGGACGCGATTTGGTCAGATAGTAAATGCCCAACACCATGTCCTGCGACGGCACCGCCAGCGGCAAACCGTGCGCCGGAGACAGAATGTTGCGCGAGCTGAGCATCAGCACCGATGCTTCCACCTGCGATTCCGGTGACAGCGGAATGTGCACTGCCATCTGGTCGCCGTCAAAGTCCGCGTTGAATGCGGTACAGACCAGCGGATGGATGCGGATGGCTTTGCCCTCCACCAGCACGGGCTCGAACGCTTGAATACCCAAACGGTGCAGCGTAGGAGCCCGGTTCAGCAGCACCGGATGTTCCCGAATCACGTCTTCGAGAATGTCCCAGACCACCGCTTCTTGCTGCTCCACCATCTCTTTGGCTTGCTTGATGGTAGTGCAGTGTCCCTGCGCTTCCAACTTGTGATAGATGAACGGTTTGAACAGCTCCAGCGCCATTTTCTTCGGCAGACCACACTGATTCAGCTTGAGCTCCGGGCCCACCACAATCACCGAGCGGCCGGAGTAGTCAACGCGCTTGCCGAGCAGGTTCTGGCGGAAACGCCCCTGCTTGCCTTTGAGCGTGTCGGACAAGGACTTCAGGGGGCGATTGTTGGTTCCGCGAAGTACGCGGCCGCGGCGACCATTATCGAACAACGCGTCAACCGCTTCCTGCAGCATGCGCTTTTCGTTGCGAACGATCACGTCCGGAGCGCGCAATTCCATCAGCTTCTTCAGCCGGTTATTGCGGTTGATCACCCGGCGATACAAATCATTTAGGTCCGAGGTCGCAAACCGTCCGCCGTCCAGAGGCACCAGCGGGCGCAGCTCGGGGGGCAGCACCGGAATCACGTCCAGAATCATCCACTCTGGCTTGTTGCCGCTCTTGCGGAACGCTTCCAAGACCTTCAGGCGCTTGGCGAACTTGATGCGCTTCTGCAGCGAAGGATCGACCTTCATCTTTTCGCGCAGCTCTTCAGAAAGCTTCTCCACTTCAACGCGACGCAGTAATTCCTTGATGGCTTCCGCGCCCATCTTGGCGTTAAACTGTCCCGGATATTCCTTCTGCAGCTCTCGGTATTTCTCTTCCTGCAGCACTTCGCGCTCGCGAAGTACCGCTACTTCGCCTGGATCGACCACCACAAACGCTTCAAAGTACAGAATGCGTTCCAGGTCGCGCATGGAAATGTCCAGCAGGTAACCAATGCGGCTGGGCAAACCTTTGAAGAACCACACATGCGAGCAAGGCGAAGCCAGCTCGATGTGCCCCAGGCGCTCGCGGCGGACTTTACTGAGCGTCACCTCGACTCCACACTTGTCGCAAATCACCCCGCGGTGCTTCATGCGTTTGTATTTGCCGCACAGGCACTCCCAGTCGGTGACCGGTCCAAAGATCTTGGCGCAGAACAAGCCATCCCGCTCAGGCTTGAACGTACGGTAGTTGATGGTTTCCGGCTTGGTTACCTCTCCGTGAGACCATGACCGAATTTTTTCCGGACTTGCCAAACTGATCCGGATCGAATCGAAATCTGCAATCAAACTTGCGCGATCATATGGGCTGCTGCGATACAAGGTTGTTTCCTCCCTCCCCGGCTTCCACCAGGGATGCGGTCGAGTGTTTTGCACCCGGCCGGCTGAGAACCCAACTACCAAGAACTTCCGCTGCAACGTCGTACTTGAGCGTGGCTCGGATTCTAAGCCACGCTCAAGTCGTATCTATCGGCTAGTCCGCCGCTTTATCCGTAGGCGCCTTCTGCCGCTTCATCAGCTCGACGTCCAGGCACAGCGATTGCAACTCGCGCACCAGCACATTGAACGACTCCGGCACGCCCGGCTCGATGCCCGGTTCGCCCTTCACGATGGCCTCGTAAATCTTCGCGCGGCCATACACGTCGTCGGACTTCGCGGTCAGCAGTTCCTGCAGGATGTGCGCGGCGCCATATGCTTCCAGCGCCCACACTTCCATTTCGCCGAATCGCTGTCCGCCGAACTGCGCCTTGCCGCCCAGCGGCTGCTGAGTGATCAGCGAGTAAGGCCCGATTGACCGTGCGTGAATCTTGTCGTCGACCAGATGCGACAGCTTGAGCATGTAAATGTAGCCAACGGTGATCGGCTGATCGAACTGATCGCCGCTCATGCCGTCGAACAAGTTGATTTTGCCGGCCGCCGGCAGACCCGCAACTTCCAGCAAGTGCCGGATTTCAGTTTCCCGCGCGCCGTCAAACACCGGCGTGGCGAACGGAATGCCTTCGCGGAAGCCCTCGGCAACTTCCAGCAACTCGTCGTCGTCCAGTTTGGACAGCGACTTCCAGATGGTGGTCTCGCTGAACACTTCGCGGAACCAGCGGCGTAGCGCTTCGGCGCGAACTTCCTTGCTAAGCAAACGCTTCAAGCTGTTGCCCAGCTCTTTCGCAGCCCAGCCAAGATGCGTTTCCAGAACCTGGCCGACGTTCATGCGAGAGGGAACGCCCAGCGGATTCAGAACGATCTCCACCGGAGTGCCATCCGGCATGTACGGCATGTCTTCCTGCGGAACAATGCGGGCAATCACACCCTTGTTCCCGTGTCGGCCGGCCATTTTGTCGCCAATGGAAAGCTTGCGCTTCATAGCGATATAGACTTTGACCAGTTTGATCACGCCCGGGGGCAGCTCGTCGCCCTTCTTGAGCTTTTCCTTGCGCTCCTCGGTGATCTTGCGCAGCACATCGATCTGACGCGAAGTCATCTCTTCGATTTCTTCGATCTTCTCGATGAGCAACGGATCCTTTTCGTTGAGCTTCAGACGCTTCAGGTTCCGCGTGGAGATTTTCTCCAGAATTTCGCGGGTCAGTTCCGCGCCCTTGGTCAACAGCCGCTTGTTGGTTTTCTCGTCGTGCAGGTCCGCTTGCAGAATCTTGCCGCCCAGCAAATCCGAGAGACGCTTAAGGCGCTCATCGGTAAGGATCCGGATTTCGTCGGCCAAGTTCCGTTCCAGCTTGAATACCTGCGTCGCTTCGATGGCCTTGTGCCGCTCATCCTTTTCTCCGCCCTTTCGGGTGAAGATCTTGACATCGACAATGGTGCCCTCGATGCCCGGCGGGCAGTACAAAGAAGCGTCACGTACGTCGCCGGCTTTTTCCCCGAAGATCGCGCGCAGCAGCTTTTCTTCCGGAGTCAACGTGGTTTCGCCCTTGGGCGTTACCTTGCCAACTAGAATGTCACCTGGCTTGATTACCGCGCCGATGCGAATCACGCCGCTCTCGTCCAGATTGCGCAAGAAAGACTCGCTGATGTTGGGGATGTCGCGGGTCACTTCCTCGGGTCCCAGCTTGGTGTCGCGCGCTTCGATTTCGTACTCCTCGATGTGAATCGAGGTGTAGTAGTCATCCTTGACGAGCTTTTCGCTCACCAGAATGGCGTCTTCGAAGTTGTATCCGCGCCAGGGCAGGAAGGCCACCAGCACGTTGCGTCCCAAGGCCAGCTCCCCGCGTTCAGTGCAAGGACCGTCGGCCAGAACTTGGCCCTTCTTCACCCGGTCTCCCACGCGCACTAACGGCTTCTGGCTAATGCAAGTGTTCTGATTCGAACGCTTGAACTTAATCAGCTGGTAGATGTCCGCACCAACTTCGCGGCTGAGTACGCCGGAGTGATCGGATTCGACACGCACGATGATGCGCTCGGAGTCGACCTGGTCGACGATGCCGTCACGCTTGCACAGCACCACCGCACCGGAATCGCGCGCGGTCACCCGTTCCATGCCGGTTCCCACCAACGGGGCATCGCCACGAATCAGCGGCACCGCCTGGCGCTGCATATTCGAACCCATCAACGCGCGGTTCGCGTCGTCGTTCTCGAGGAATGGAATCAAGCTGGCGGCCACCGAGACCAACTGCTTCGGCGAAACGTCCACGTAGTCCACTTCATCGCGGCTCTTCAGCACGAAGTTTCCGGCTTGCCGGCAGTTCACCAGCTCGGTGGTGATCTTCAAACGCTCGTCGAGCGACACGTTGGCCTGCGCCACCACGTACTTGTCTTCTTCCCATGCCGACAAGTAGAAGCAGTACGGCTCATAGGTAACTTTACGGCGTTTCAGCTCTTCGTTGAGCTCTTCGACGCGGTCCTTCTCGATGATCTCGCCGGCCTTAAATTCACTATCTCCGGCGTTCACCACGTGAACATAGTCGATGATTCGCCCGCCCTTCACCTTGCGGTACGGCGACTCGATGAATCCATAATCGTTGATCCGCGCAAAGCAGGACAGCGAGCTGATCAGGCCGATGTTCGGGCCTTCCGGCGTTTCGATCGGGCAGATGCGGCCGTAGTGCGTGGGATGTACGTCGCGCACTTCGAATCCGGCGCGCTCACGTGACAATCCGCCAGGTCCCAGAGCCGACAGCCGGCGCTTGTGAGTGATTTCGCTCAGCGGATTGGTCTGGTCCATGAACTGGCTGAGCTGCGAGCTTCCGAAGAATTCGCGAATCGCAGCCATAACCGGCTTGGCATTCACCAAATCATGAGGCATCGCCGTGGACATTTCCTGGTACACGCTCATCTTTTCCTTGATGGCGCGTTCCATACGGACCAGGCCGATGCGGAATTGATTCTCCAGAAGTTCGCCGACCGCACGGACCCGGCGGTTGCCCAAATGGTCGATGTCGTCCACCACCCCGATGTTCTTACGCAGCCTGAACAGATACTTGATCGCCGAAACGAAGTCCGGCGCGTCCAGGGTGCGGTTGTTGAGCGGCGTATCCAGCCCCATCTTGATGTTGAACTTCAGGCGCCCTACGCGGCTGAAATCATATTTGCGCGGATCGAAAAACATTCCGCGGAACAAATTGGTGGCGGTCTCCAGCGTCGGAGGATCGCCCGGACGCAGCTTGCGGTAAATTTCGATCAGCGCCTCTTTCGAAGAGCGGATCGCGTCCTTATCCAGCGTGCGTGAAAGCACCAATCCGATATCGTCACGCTCCGGGAAGAACACGTCGACTTCGGTAATGCCCATTTCTGCAAACGCCTGCCATAGCTCGGCCGTCAGCGGCTTGTTGGCTTCCAGCAAAACTTCGCCGGTCTGGCGATTCACCACGTCGGCAACGCTGTAGGCGCCTTCCAGGTCCTGCAGGGCTGCACGCACCTGCGATATCTTGGCTTTGATCAGTTCCTTGAACAGATTTTCGGTAATCCGCTTGTGCGCCCCGACGATGACTTCTTCGGTCTTGGCATTGCGGATTTCGTGAGTCAGCTTGCGGTCCACGATTCCCGGCGAAATATTCCAGTACAGATCTTTGTCGCGCAGCGAGATGCGTTCCACCTGATAAAACGTCCGCAGAATATCTTCGTTGGACTTCATGCCCAGTGCGCGCAAGAAGATCGAGCCCAGGAATTTGCGCTTGCGGTCGATGCGTACGTACAGAATGTTCTTGGTGTCGTACTCGAATTCCACCCACGATCCGCGATAAGGAATAATCTTTCCGAGGAAGTAGGAGCGGTTGTTGGCGCTTTCAAAAAACACGCCGGGCGAACGGTGCAACTGGCTGACGATAACGCGCTCGGTTCCGTTTATGATGAACGTGCCGTTCTCGGTCATCAGCGGAATGTCGCCGTAGAAAACTTCCTGTTCCTTGATGTCGCGAATGGTCTTCGCGCCGGAATCGGGATCCTTATCGTAAATGGTCAAACGAATGGTGACCTTCAGAGGCGCGGAATAGGTCATGCCCCGCTCTTGGCACTCGTTTACGTCGTATTTCAACTGCATGGCCACCGGGTCGCCACACTTATTGCAAAATGTCGGCGTGTTTTTGTTGAACGTGCCGCACTTGTGGCAGATCACGTCGCCGGTCTGATACGGGTTGGTGACCACCGAAGCGCCGCAATTGCGGCAGGTAGCCCGCAGATGGTGCAGCCCCTTCAGGTTGCCACACTTGCACTCCCAGTTTCCGATGGAATAGTCCACGAATTCCAGCTGTGACATCTCGCGAAAGTCCTTGATCGGAAACACCGACGTGAACACCGATTGCAGACCTCCGTCGTCGCGCTCGCTCGGCAGCAAATCCATCTGCAGAAAGCGCTGGTACGACTTCATCTGCACTTCGATCAGGTTGGGAATTTGAATCGAGCCCTGAATTTTAGCGAAATCCAGACGCTGACGTTCCCGGACATGATGGTTCGTATTCGACATGAATTACCTCATCCCTTGCGGGCAAATTGCGGAACACCAAGATGCGGACAGCGAGCCGTGACGCGGCGCGACTCGCCCGAAGTCAGCGCGCACACGGTTGCACTGCGCCAGGAAATGGCGCTGGAAGTTACAGAGATAGACAGCCTCGACTAGCGTGATGAATCCTTTGGCGCGGTTGCGGCCCGAGCCGCGCCCCCTCGCAATAACCTCTTCGAAAAACTCCTTCGAAGAACCGGGTTACTTGATCTCGACCTTGGCGCCCGCGTCTTCGAACTTCTTCTTAATCGTCGCGGCTTCGTCCTTGTTCACGCCTTCTTTGACGGTCTTAGGCGCGCCGTCGACCAAATCCTTGGCTTCCTTCAAGCCCAGGCTGGTGACTTCGCGAACCGCCTTGATGACGTTGATCTTGTTGCCGCCAACGTCGGTGAGCACGACGGTGAACTCCGTCTTCTCTTCCACCGGTGCCGCGCCGCCTGCCGCCGCTCCGCCCGATGCCACAACGGTGGCAGCCGCCGCGGAAACACCGAAGGCTTCTTCCATCTTCTTCACCAGGTCCGACGCCTCTAACAGGGTCAGGCCCTTGATTTCTTCCAGGATCGTTTCGACTTTCGACATGTCTCGTTCATCTCCTCTCGAAATTATAAAAATTACTGGGCCGGGGCAGGTGCCGGCTCGGATGCTGGAGCTGCAGGTGCCGCATCCGGACTGGACCCGCCAGGTCCAAACTTGTTGGCCTTTATTGCTTCGCTGATCACCACCGCAGCGTTACGCGGCAGCGCATTGAGCGCTGTCGCCACGCGCTGCGCGGGCGCGTTCAGCAGGAACATGATCTTGCTCAGCAACTCTTCCTTCGACGGTAAATTCGCGAGCTGCTGAATCTCCGCAATAGAAATCACTCGGCCTTCGACTAAGCCGGCGCGGAACTGAAACGACGGAACATCCTTGGCTACTTTGGTCAAGGCCTTAGCCAGCGCCACCGCGTCGGCGTTGGTATAGGCAATGGAATTCGTACCGCTCAGATTCTTCAGCAGCCCCTCGGCCGGCGTGCCCGCTCCGGCGCGCTCCGCCAAAGTGTTCTTCACCACCTGATACTTGCCGCCAGCGGCCTGCACCGCGCGGCGCAGTTGGGTGTCGTTCTCGACGGTGATGCCCTGAAAGGTGGTCAGGATTACTGTGGAAACTTTCGCCAGCTCGATCTTCAGTTTGTCCAGGTCTTGCTGTTTTTCGCTGCGCTTTTTCATAATTCCGTTTTCCCTTGAACTCGTTTCTTACGCTGCGACCGCGGTGGTCTCCGATTCCGCCAGATCAATCGGGATGCCCGGACCCATGGTCGACGTCAACGTGATGCGCTTGACGTACTTGCCTTTGGCCGCCGCAGGCTTGGCCTTCACCACCGCTTCGATCACCGCCTGCGCGTTTTCCGCCAGCTTCGCTGCGTCGAACTGAATCTTGCCCACTGCGCAATGCACGATGCCCGCTTTATCCACGCGAAATTCCACTTTGCCGGCCTTGGTTTCCCGGATCGCTTTGGCCACGTCGAAGGTGACCGTGCCGGTCTTGGGATTTGGCATCAAGCCCCGGGGCCCCAGCACTTTGCCGAGTCTTCCGGCCGACTTCATCATGTCTGGCGTGGCGATCACCGCATCGTAATCGGTCCACCCGCCAGAGATTTTCTGCACCATGTCTTCGCCGCCCACAAAGTCGGCGCCGGCTTCCTCGGCTTCGCGAACCTTTTCCCCGCTGGCAATCACCAAAACCCGAACGGCCTTGCCCAGCCCGTGCGGCAGAACCACCGTACCGCGCACGACCTGGTCGGAATGCTTGGGATCGACCCCCAGATTGATGGCCAGTTCCACCGTCTCATTGAACTTAGTGTGATGCGTCTTCTTCACCAGCTCGGTTGCTTCCGCCAACTTATAAGGACGCGCTTCCACTTTCTTGCGCGCGCTCTCCACATGCTTACCAGACTTTTTCATACCGCTCCCTGTGACCTCGTAGCGCCTGAAATCCTAGGCTTCCACGACTTCCAGACCCATGTTGCGAGCCGTACCCATCACGGTCCGCATCGCCGAGTCCAGATTGGTGGTGTTGAGATCCACAAGCTTCACTTTTGCAATTTCTTCCACTTGCTTCTTGGTGACTTTGCCGACCTTATTGCGATTGGGCTCAGCCGAGCCCTTGACGATACCCGCGGCGCGCAATAGCAGAATCGAAGCCGGCGGTGTCTTCAAAATAAATGTGAAGGTCCGGTCGGTATATACCGTCACCAGAACCGGATAAACCATTCCCTCCGGCTCTTTTGCCGTCTTGGCGTTGAACTGTTTGCAAAAATCCATAATGTTCAAGCCGTGTGGGCCCAGCGCCGTACCTACCGGAGGTGCCGGAGTCGCCTTGCCGGCGGTCAACTGCAGCTTGATGGTCGTCTGTAT